>Ga0272448_1005929_pt1 | contig 13319 bp, 11 predicted proteins | sample YNPCB0191_FD_202220 | JGI IMG/M metagenome (GOLD analysis project Ga0272448, IMG submission 202220) | Hot spring sediment microbial communities from Yellowstone National Park, WY, United States - YNP-CB-019-1 | ecosystem: Environmental > Aquatic > Thermal springs > Hot (42-90C) > Sediment...
ATTACTACAAGATCCTCACGCGCCAGGGCGCCAACCCACCCGGCGGCAAGTACGACTACATCATCAACGGGAACATGATCGCCGGTTTCGCGCTGATCGCCTGGCCGGCCGATTACCGCGCCTCCGGCGCATCTCACCGCCCCGCCGGAACCGTCAAAACCGGCGCCCCCTGGCCCTTGGCGGTTGATTGCAGGGAGAACATGTACGTCAGCAGGGCGATGGTCCGCTTGGAGGACCAGTCCGACTTGTCGATGTAGAACCAGTGGCCGTTGTAGAGCACCTGAGCGAATGGGTCCACCTGGGGAAGACGGCTGTGCTGCACTCGCAGCCACCTCGACGCGTCTTCCTCGTCCGTCGGGGACGGGCGCGTGGAGGTCTGGTGGCTGCGGACGTGTTCGGCGGGTACGGAAACGCCCTGGGCCAGCGCATACATGCAGCCATACAAGGATCGCGTCTGCATCGCGACCTCGTTGGGCTCCAATCGCAAGGCGTGTCCCGTCAGTCGGAGCTTCTGCGCGGGCTCTGACGAAAGGCCGAGGAGTTCCCTGATTTCCCTCGCTTCACTCTCGAGCCTCGCAGGAACGGGCGGCAGATAGAGGTATGTGGCGCTCTGGTCCGCGACGACCTCGATGCTGAACCGCAGGTAGCCCCCGTCCTGGGCCCTCTTCATAAGCTCGGCAAGCCGGCGAAACCGGCTGATGTCCGGGCTCGCCGCCTGCGCCAGTTCGTGGATGGGGGCGTTTCCGATGTCGTTGATCTGCTGGACGCAGGTTTCCAGGATCCGATCGATGCTCCAGCCCGATTGGGACAGGTAGATGATCGTCGTCGGCGGGATCGGGGTCATCACGCGATTCGCGAACTCCTCGCCCGTCAGGGGGGTGTACGTGATCGTCGGGCTGTCCGAGTAGCTCAGGTTCGCGTCCCAGGTGTTGCTGCCCGGCACGGGCTCGCCGCGCATGTTGTAGAGGGCCCGCAAGGTCGGGTTATTCCAGACATTCAGGTCGCTGCGGTAGCGGGAGTAACTCGCCCCCGCGTTCAGTTCGTAGTGGCTCAGCATCGAGCCGATGTCGACAAAGTATATCGGCTCGCCGTAGCGGAGGCGGACGATATTGAGCAGAATCTGCTCCTTGGTAGATTCCGCGCCCGCGTCGTTGAAATTGAACCGGTCGTGCCGGACCGTGAGCGGAGCCGATGTGGCACAGCCCGCCGCCAGCAGCGACGCCGCCAGGGCAATACGCCGGGCGCCCGACATCACGCCGCCGCGGCTCGTGTGCATCATGTGAAGCATGTGACCGCGCCTCCAGAGACTACGACCCGTCATTCGCCCATGACGCCGCGATCAGGTGAAGAAATTCAGCACCATAGCCTCCGAGAGCTTGCTCAGGCCGTTGCCGAGGCCTGTCGCGAGAGACCGCCCCATTGCCCCTGCGATGCTTGATAGAGACTCTTCGCAACCACCCGCGGCAGCCTGAACGAGAACTCCGCCGCCGAGGAGGCTCAGCAGGCGGCGAAGGCTCGCCGCGCTGCCCCGTCGTCTTCGTGCCCCGCGCGTTGAGGAATCCATGCGATGGCTCCTGAAACGGGTCCGGCGTTCCGTCCTTCGCGACCGGTCCCTACCGCACTGCATATCCCACCACGTCGCCGCGGAACTCGAAGGGCTGATTGTCCTTGCTCGACTTCAGCCAGATCCGCGCGATTCCTCCGGGGACGCTGTCGTTCTGCCACAACCGGGCCGAGACGTCCTGCCCGTACTCGGGAAACGCGCCGGGGGCCTGCACGCTGCGCACGCGGCAGGAATACGCCTTGCCCGCGATCATGATCGTCTCCGCCGGTGATTCGGAGATCTTCGCCGTCGGGCTGGTCAGCGGGTGTTCCGCCGGATCAATCATGGCTTCGACGAGGAACTGCTGCACCCGCGAGGGCTCCGTCCGGCCGCCGTCCACGGGCACGTAGGTCCGTTCGACGACGAGCCGGTCCTCGTGCTTCGAGACCAGTTTCGCCGTCATGCGAATCGGCTGCTTCGTCCCGTCGGCAACCTGATAGCCCTCGAACGTCGTCGAGGCGCCGGGCTCGAGGGTCGCCCACCGCGCATAGTCCGGGTTGCGCACCTTGCCGGCCGCAGAGGCGACTTGCGTTCCGCGCGCCATGCCGGCCATGATCAACGGGGCAATGTAGTGCTGCACGAAGGGCGCCTTGAGGGCGTCCGTGTGCCCGCCGAGGTCCCCGTACCACGCAAACTCCGGCCTCCAGCCGATGTACGCGACCTTCGCATATTGGGTTCGCGTCTCGGCGGACGCGCGGACGGGCATCCGGAAGCCGCGCAGGCCCGCCGCGGGGACGCTGCCGGCCTCGCGATCGGCCGTGCCCGCCATCGGCACCAGGAAGGCCAGAACGGCGTCTCTCTCCGACGTGAACACGTACATTCGATTTCGGACGCGCTGCAGCGCGCGAGTGAGGTCGTAATCCGACGCGACGGACGCGCCGCACAGGATGACGTTTTCCACCGGGCAGGCGGGCGGAAGCGCCTCCAGCACGAACACGGTCACGGCTGTGCCCGCGGACAATCCGACCAGCGTGACCGGAGCCCCGGGGTGCTCCCTGGCGTACCGCTGGATGCGCTGCGCGCACTCCAATGCCTTGCCCCGCTTGTACTCGACGCTCGCATCCTGGTCGGCCACGACGCCCATGCCGGTGTTCCACCGGAAGATCTCGGCAGCGCCGGTGTAGCCGGCGTCACGCATGCCCTTTCTCAGACCGCCGCTCCAGTTTGAGAACACGCCGCCGCCGCCCGCGCCGTCCAGGTAGTAGATGTAGCCGCGGGCCATCCGTTCGGCCCGGTCCGGCAGGGTCTGGCTGCATCCGGCGCTGAGCACCGTCAGCGCCAGCGCTCCCGACAGGATCGACGACCGTCCGACCGTTCGACGAGGCGGGGTTGTCCTGGCACGCATTGCGTAGTCTCCCATCGGTGAGCGATCCCTCACGGCTGCTGGTCGCATGCCGTCGTTTGGAGTGCGTCTCCTAGTTCACGGCAGGGTTCCCCTTGGTCGACGCGCCCACGGCGACGAATTCGAGGTCTTCGCACCGATCGTTCGCGTCGAATCGCAGGACGCAGTAATGGGGCGTGCCGAGGTCGGTCATCATGCCGGCGTCATAGAGCTGGACAAGACGCCGAGTATTCTCGCTTCGCGCCGCGAGCAGCGGCCTGCCGAACCCGATCGCCGCCTCGCATTCACGGGGTGCCTTGCCCTTGACCTTCTCCTTCAGGAGGAGTGCGCGGGGGATGTCCACCTTGCGACCGCTCTTTTCGGCCTTGCTCACCGAGACGATCTTGTCGGCCAGTATCTCCACGACGTATCGCTGGTGACCGAGCACGTCGAGCTTGACCGGGTACGTCCGCCAGCGGCGGTCGCTCCGGACGTCCTTGAATACGTCGATCGGTTTGCCGAACGCCTCGTCGGCCGCCGAAACCGGACGCCCGACAAGCGCCTCGCCCCGCTGCCTGACGTCGCCGTCTTCAATCACATCGCCGACCAAGCGCGCGCCGAGCTTGGCACCGGTTTTCACCGGGTTGCAGCCGGCCGTCAGGGCCAAAAACAGCGGCATGGCCCACGCGACGCGCTGCAGCGACCTGCGGTCGGGTCCGCGCGTAGCTCCTCGCAGGACTCGAAACACGGTGGGGGTAGAGAAGACGGGGAACATGTGATCCTCCATAGTTTATCGTCAGAAGGTGACCTGGACCCTCAGGCCGTAGACAATGGCCGTGTCCTGTTTCGACGAACCGCCGGGGTCAACAATCACCTGCAGGTCCGGCGTCACGTGGCACCACGGTGTGATTTCGATGTTGTAGTACATCTCTACTCCCTGCTCGGAGTTCAGACCGAACGCCGGGTTGATGTCATCAGTGATGCTTGCGCAGTAGTAGCCGATCCCCCACGTGTCGCGGTCGCGCGTCGGGATCGAGCCCTTGCCGCTGACGCCCAGGCTGTAGAACTCCTCGAAGATGTTCGGCTCGCCGCCGTAGCCGAACCGGCCGAAGATGCCCACGCCCTGCTCGGGATCCTCAGCCTCGGTGAACAGGTACTGATCGAAGTTGTAGTAGAGCCCCCAGGTGTCCGCGGATGTCTCGGGGTCGGTGAGGCTATACACCTGGTTGCCGAAGCGGAGAACCCGCGCCCAGCGGGGCACCAGTTGGCGGGGAATCACGCGCGGCCCGATGACCTGCGGGAACTGGATTCGACCGTCGCCGCTGAGTTCGGCGAAGTCACGCGACGTCCAGAACCACCCGAACCGCTGGTGCCCCGTCTTGTCGAAAGGCTTCCAGGTGAAGTCGTACTCCTGCGTAACCGTGTACCAGTCGCGGCCGTGGAATGCCGTATTGAATCCGGTCATCGTGGCCGCTCCGTCGGGGTCGTTGTCCGCCACGGCGGTGACGACCTGCAACCACTTTGTCGGCAGCCAGACCGCGCCGGCTACCATCGTAGTATAGGGCACGCCATAGAACAGAACCGGGTTGATCCGCAGCCCCGCGTTCATGAACTGCGTTCGATGATTGGAGGCAAACGCGTTTTGATCGGCCAATTGAGTCCCGTCAATCTTTCCCGCTACCAGCACAAACTGCTCCGAGAGCGCCTGCATGAAGTAGAACTCCGAGAGCGTGGTGGTTCCGGGGTCGCCCGGGACGGGCAGCAAGCCCTGGTAGTTCGGCGCCATCAGCGAGCCGACCTTCGGGTTAACGTTGTCGCCGATCTTCGTCTCGCCGTGGAAGGTGAACAGGCCGCCGGGCCACAAGCCCATTCGGGCGGTGTCGAGCTTGAGATAGTAATCGGCGGAGCCCGAGTAGCGGAAGGCGTTGTTCGTGGACTTGCCGCCATGCGCGTTGCCCTGCAGGAGCTGTGTGACGTCAAGGTCGAAGAGGATTCCCTTGTTCGCCAGCGCGGTTCTTGCCCCGCCCCAGTCACCGGTCAGGTACTTGCGGTGGGCCAGATCGCCGCCGTAGTCGGGCAGCGTCTGAATGATCGAAGGCATCGCTGCCGGTTGGGATGCTGCGGGGCCCTGGTGACCGGGAGTCGGACCATCGTTTCCGGACGGCGGAGCACTCTGAGCGCGGGTAGTGCCGCTGCAGCAAGTGACCGCAATCACTGCAATGAGTCGCCATACCTTCATGAAATCTCCTTCCTGACAGGCTTGTGCTTCGTTAGGTAGTCTCGGAGGACAACGGCCGCCCGGCGCGGTAGCCGTTATCCGTCGAGCACCGTCTCTTTGCCGGCTCACTGCCGTTCCAACGCGGCCCGGACGGCGTCCTCCGGCTTGACGAGATGATCGGCGTTGTTCGGGTCATCGGCGATGGAGAGTTGCACGCCGCGGATCTCGCCGTTGAAGGCGTTGCCGACCGGGCCATAATCGGGAGACACGGGGGCCCCCGAGTCCTCACCCACGTCGCAGCCATCGTCGGCAGAGAAGATCGTCGCCAGCGTCGCCCCAATCTCCCCTTCGCCGACCTTCTTGCCGTTGACGAACAAGGTCGCCTTGCCGCCCTTGCCGAGGCCTCCGCCGGCGTAGGCGAACTCCATGCGGACTTGGTGCTGGCCAGCCGGGAGTTTGTCCGCCGACTCCACGAAGAAGTTTTTGAAGCCGCCCCAGTTGTAGCAGTACTTCAGCTTGCCGTTCTTGGCGTACAGGCTCCAGCCGCCAATGTTGGCCCCCTGGGAAACGATAACCCCCTCAGCACCTTTTTCGGGCACCACGATTTCGGCCGTGACCGAGTGGGACTTGTTCTTGAGGTTCAGGACGCAGTTCTCCGACAGGCGACCCATGCCGCTAAACAGGAGCTGGGTCTTGCCCCGAATAAGGACCGGCCGGCCGGCGGTGTCCGGGTTGATTTTCTCCATCAACCGGTCATCTAAGGGCAGTACCTTGTAGCGCACTGCCTCGATCAACCAGAGTCGCTGCAGCTCATGCAGCTTTTCCGGCATTTCCTTCGCGACGTCCTTTGCCTGGCTCCAGTCCTTTGTCGTGTCGTAGAGTTCCCAGACGTCATCGTCGAAGGCCGGTACTTTCTGGGCCATGGGGGCCCAGGGGGTCCGGTGTTTCGTCACCGCGGTCCACCCCTTGTGATAGATACCACGATTGCCGAACATCTCGAAATACTGCGTCTCGTGCCGCTCGGCGGCCTTCGCATCGTCGAAGGAGTACAGCATGCTGACGCCCTCGATGGGCTCCTGCTGGATGCCGTTCACCGACTCCGGCTGCGGCAGGCCGGCCGCCTCAAGGATGGTCGGTGCCACGTCAATGACGTGGGCGAATTGCGAGCGAATCTCGCCCTTGGCCTTGATCCCCTTCGGCCAGTGGACGACGGTGCCGTTGCGGGTGCCGCCCCAGTGGGAGGCGACCTGCTTCGTCCACTGGTAAGGGGTGTCCATGGCGAGCGCCCAGCCCACGGCGTAGTGGTTGTAGGACTCCGGCCCGCCGAGTTTGTCAAGCCGCTCCGTCAGGTACTGCGGCGTTTCCAGGGGCTGCAGCCCGTTGAAGTAGCTCATCTCATTGAAGCAGCCGTTGATCGAGCCTTCGGCGGAGGCGCCGTTGTCGCCGACGATGTAGTAAATGAGCGTGTCGTCGAGGATCCCCAGCTTCTCCAGCGTGTCCACGACGCGCCCGACGTGGTAGTCGGTGTATTCCAGAAAGGCCGCGTAAACCTCCATCTGCCGGGCGAGGACGGGCTTGAACGCATCCGGCATCTCGTCCCAGGCCGGTACCTCCTTATTGCGCGCGGTGAGTTGGCAGTCGGCCGGGATGACCCCGAGCTGCTTCTGGCGAGCGAAGGTTTCCTCGCGCAGCTTGTCCCACCCCTGGTCGAACTTGCCCTTGTACTTGTCAGCCCATTCTTTCGGCACGTGGTGCGGCGCATGGGTGGCCCCGGGGGCGAAGTAGATAAAGAAGGGCTTGTCCGGCGCCAGCGCCTTCTGCTGCCCGATCCACTTAATGGCCTTGTCAGCCATGTCCGCCATGAAGTGATAGCCTTCCTCGGGCGTCTTCTTGTTCTCAACCGGCGTGGTGCCCTCGTAGAGCGTCGGATACCACTGGTTTGCCTCGCCGCCGATGAAGCCGTAGAAGTACTCGAAGCCGCCCCCGCCCGTGGGCCAGGCATCGAACGGTCCGATCGGACTCGTTTGCCAGACCGGCACCTCGTGGCACTTGCCGAACTGCGCGGTGGAGTAGCCGTTGAGTTTGAGCGTCTCTGCCAGAGGTGCCATGGAGTTGGGCCGAACCGAGCTGTAGCCTGGTGCGCCGGTGGCGGTCTCCGTGATGCCGGCCATGCCGCAGGAGTGGTGGTTGCGTCCAGTGAGCAGCGCCTGGCGCGTCGGCGAGCAAACGGCAGTGGTGTGAAAACGGTTGTACCTCAGCCCGCCCGCCGCCAGCCGATCCAGAGTCGGCGTCTGACAGGGACCGCCGAAGGTGCTGGATGAGCCGAACCCGGCGTCGTCGATCAGGACGATCAGCACGTTGGGCGCACCCTTGGGCGGGCGCAGTTGCTCGATGGGAGGAAACTTGCTGTCCGGATCCTTCGCGTCATAGGTAGTGAGGCCGGGCCGAATCGTGTTCGGCATGGGCAGATGGGAGCGATGTCTGGCTTCGGTCACCCCCTGCTTGATCACGCCGGCGGCTTGCTGGCCTAGACAGGGAATCGCGGCTGCCGCGACGGCCAACATCGCATGTATCCATCGTTGTCCAACTATTCTCATAGCTTTCACCTCGCGTTGACTGGTTCGCACCTTCTCAGAGATACGGCCTGAACGGCCAAGCCGTTTCGATTGGATCCCTTCGTACACTCTACCACGAGCGATTCCCCCCACAAGTCGTCAACTCTCCTTGCCGCGAAGATCGGTGCCGACTTGAAACGCTCACCGGCCTTCTGGCGGCTCGCCTGTCAGCCGGATACTTCACCCTCAAACGCGGGCGGCGTCTTCTTCCAGAACCCGCCCTTTCGTCCCATCTCGAAGCCGACATCAAACAGCTTCTGCATATACTCCCGGTCGAAGACCTCCCGGGGCTGAAGCCTGAAGTCATCGGGTATGGCAACCAGGTTGTAGTCGATACCATCGCGCTGGGCATTCAGATAGGTCCGGTACAGATCGCCGATCCCCTGAGTGGCAATCAGCGAAGAGACCGCACGGCCGGCGATGCTCAGCGTGCGGCGCGGCGTTTCCACATATTCCGGCTCGAATCGGGCATTGCGGATGATGTAGACACGGCGGTCTCGCTTAAAGCCTGCGGCCTCGGAGACCTCTCTGATTTTGAGCGAAGGCGGGTAGAGGAACACCTGCGTGACCGTCCCGCCGTCCACGTGCATCTCCTGGTAGTGCCGTCCGTCAGCCTCCACATCGATCATCACGGGCGGAAAGGCGGCGGGAATGGCCGCCGAGGCGATCAAGATGTCTCGCACCAGGTCGACGGCCCTCGGATGTCCGCTCGCCGCGATGGCGCCCACGTTCCAGATCACCGCCCGTTGGGCATCCAGATTCGTAGTTCCGACGAGCAGGAGGCGGCCCTTGCCGTATTCGGCGGCGATGGCATCCAACAGCTTCCGGTCAACCAGCGAGGCAATCAGCCGTCGAAGCGGGGTGCTGTCCGCCAGGGCATCATCGAAGATGGCAGCGAGCTTGCCGCGTTCGATGAGAATGTCCTTCGTGGTGATCCCGGTATAAAACTTCCGCAGCGTCTCGTCGTACGCCGGGCCCAGGAAGGCAAATGGGGCGATCAACGCTCCCGTGCTGATGCCGGTGACCGCCTTGAACTGCGGGCGGTTGCCGGCGGCCGTCCAACCATTCAACAGTCCGGCGGTAAAGGCCCCGTTCGCGCCGCCGCCCGAGATGGCCAGGAACTCCGCCACGGGCAGCGGGCCGGTCTGACCGGAACGCTGCCGGAGCTCCTGCTCGCGCCGCACCGATTCAAGCAAGGCCTTTTCAAACTCCGGGTTTACGGCCGACCCCCAGGTCCGCACCGCCGGCGACAAGCCACTGATCACCGCTTGATCCTGAAGTTCGGGCGGCACGGCCCGTTGGCGAACCGGCCCCGCACAGCCGGCTGCCCCCGACACCGCAACCAGCACAATGAGTTGGCGGATACGCAGGATGTGATTGTTTGATTGCATCATTTCGATTCATCTCCATGCCGGACGCGCCGGCGGTACTCACTTCGGAAACAGGAATGTCATCGTAAACCGGATGCCCCAGTCCGGGGCGCCGTCCGGGCCTTCGACATAGTACTTGCCGTTCACGCCCAGGCTCACGGGCAGCTTGCCGATCTTGACCAACTGGCTCACACCTCCGATCAGCGGTACAGTCCATCGATTGCCGATCCAGTCGTATGTCGATTCCGTGCTAAACGAGAGCGTCGTGGCGGTCTTGAACGTATACGAAAGGAAGGGCTGCAGGTAGGTCGCGTTGACCTCCTTCCGGTCGTCGTCACGGGCGAACGACCAAATGTGATTCGCGAGAATGCCGTACGTCCACGGGCCGTCCTGCTTGAGGATGACTCCCGTCGGCCCCATGCCCCATCGCTCGGCGCCGAGCGTGTCGTCGGTGGCTGTCGGTAACAGAAACACCGGACCTGCACCCCAAATGAAGGGCTCTGTCGATTTGGGAGACAAGAACAGGCTCTGAACAGTGTCGCCCAAGCCGCCCTGGCTCGATACGCCAAGTACGTCGTCCTGGTAGACCACCGGCAGGATCGTTCGGCTGATCACGTTCCAGTCGTCGTTCAGCGAAATCGGGATCACCGGCTGGAAGTTGAGCAGGTATTTGAACGCCTGATCGCGGTCGGGCTTGTCGCGCAAGGCAAAGCCGGCGATTCGCGAAGCGAAGCGGGCCGGACCACGCGGAAGAACCCGATGCAGGAAGCGTGAACTGCCACCGGTAGGCAGATCGATGCCGCCGCCGAAATCGAAGTTGCTCTGGAACGGGATACTGATCAGGTCCGCAACCGGGTTCTGAAGCTTCTTGGCCAAATCGCTGGAGGGCGACTCACCCGGGACGGGCCCGGTGCTCTGTTGGTTCCCACTGCCGTTCTCGACGGTCGATGAAGCATCCGGTTCAATCGCAGCATAGGCCAACGAGAATGGCGGAACGGAAGACTCCTCGGCATGCACAACGGCGCATCCAAACATCATGCAGGCACAGGTGGTGAGCAGCGCAGTGGTTCCGTGCCAACGGTTAAGACTCGTTGCATGAATCGCGATCTCCTTTGCGCAAATGGTCAGTCGTTGTGCACCCATCTTCACCTTCCACCTGTCCCTGCTCCGGCGGGTGTACGCACAATCAAACCCAGCGTGTCGGCCGCGTCGAGGGCTGCTTCGTACTCCTGCGGCTCACCCGGAACGGGCGGAGCCTGCAGAGCGTCACGGACGAAGAGGTAGAGGAACTGCTGGTAAAGGGTCTGCCTTCCACTCGTGCTGCGGCAGCAGGCCAGCGCGCAAAGCGCGTCGGAGGGGTTCTCGGGGTCGCAGTGCGTCCCACCGACGATCAGCACATCTTCCGTGGGGAATGGCAGACCGCTGAGCAAGAACCGAACTGAACCATCGGCATTACAGGGCCCCGGCTCGGAGCGCCAGCTCGCAAAGGGTATCGCCGGAAACCCGGCGGCCCGGGCGATGGTCCGATCCCACGGTACGGCATCCAGCAGGGCGACGGCCGCCACCGGTATCGTCGTATTCTGGGCATTGATGGCGGCCTCGAACGATATCGCGCCACCGGCGCTGTGGCCGGCCAGACCGATCCGCGCCGGATCCACCAGCCCGCTCAGTGCGTCATCGGACGAGGCACTGCGTTCGGCCAGCCAAGCCACGTCATCCACCACATCGGCGACGCAGTTCAATTGGGCAGCCTCACCGCCGAGAAGGCCGGCCAGATCCGGCGTCAGGACCACGATGCCGCGCTCGGCCAGATACATGGCGTTGTCCCGATGACGCGTATGGTCGCGCGCAAAACCATGGCTCAGAACGACGGCCGGCCAGGGCGGCGGCGGTAGCGCAACGTTCGGTTGCGGAATAAAGAGATCGTAGCGTACGCACCTGCCCGAAGTCGTGGGGCGTCGCCCCTGCTCGACTTCGACCTGATACACGCCGGCGGGAGGAGTCGTCACCGGAGGACAGCAGGAACCGAGCGCGCACGCCGGCAGCCCAACAAGCAAGGCCAGGGATGCCCGCACATTAGCACTAGACCGTAGTGATGGTCGCACTGGAACCTGCCTTATGAAGTCACTCTTGCGCGCCGCGCTACTTGACGAGCTTGTCCTGGTTCAGCCTGATACGGAGAACCAGCCTTCTTGAGTTACCCCTGCCCGGGAAAACGTCTCCCGGACCGAATGCTGTTTTCTGTCCGCTTACTCGCGGCCGCGACGCGAGGGATTTATTGCGTGGGTGCCAATCCCGAAGGCGAGGGGAAAGATGGGCAGCACAAGCTTGGCTGCCGCCCACCCTTGGGTCTTGGCCCCTGGGTCGGCGCTCGGGTCGGTTCCCACCGGAGCCCTATCCTCCGCCCAGGTCGCCCTTCAGGATACCACTTGGCACCCGCACAAGCAATCCTCTTGCGGCCGGGCTCAAGCCGCCGCCTCCCGCGCCGCTTGCCGGGCCACCTTTCGGCGCGCTCGGGCCTCGTCCAGCTTGCGATCCCGCTCGGCAAAGATCGCCGGCTCCCGGCCGGCCAGCTTGTCCGCCGGGGCGACGTACCCGATCGCGCTGTGCAGCCGTACCGTGTTGTAATGCTCCACGTAGCCGGCCACCGGTCGCCGGGCGTCTTCCAGACTCAGCGGCGTGCCCGGCCGGATGCACTCGCTCTTGAGGCTCTTGTGCCACCGCTCCAGCTTGCCGTTGCTGTGCGGATAGTACGGCGACGTCCGCACATGCGTCATCCCGCAGATGCGGATGAACTCCTTGAAGTCCCGCGCCATGAACTGCGGCCCGTTGTCCGAGATGATCCGCGGATGCGCCTCCGGGAACCGCTCCCGCGCTCGCTGCAGGATCACCTCGATCTCCACTTCCTTCATCGTCTCGCGGATCTCCCAATGAACGATGTACCGGCTGTACCCGTCCAGCAGGCTGCACAGGTAGTAAAACGTCCCGCAAACATTGATGTACGACACGTCCACGTGCCAGTGCTCGTGAGCCCGCAATGGATGCTCGAAGCCCGTCCCCTTGCGCGAGGTCTTGCGGTTCCAGCCCTCCAGACGACCTGCCTGCTTGAGCACCCGGTACACGCTTGACGGGCTCACCGCCACCACGTCCGCATCCAGCATCATGAACGCCAGGCGGCGGTAGCCCTCCAGCGGATACTGCCGCTCGAACTCCAGGATCGCCGCCTTCTCCCATGCCTCCAGCCAGTGGTCGCGGGGCACCCAGGCGTTGTGCTCGTTCGCCTTCCCGTACCGGCTTCGCCAGTCGTAGAACTTGCTCGACCGCACGCCCAGCCATCCCGTCATCCGAACCACCGCGACCTCCGCCCGGCTCGACCAGCGATTCACGAAGTCTACCACCTCATCCCGCACATCGTGGGGGACCCAGGTCGCCTTCAGATCTCCCCAAGACTTTTTTTAGCGCCACGTGTTCGCCGAGCAGCTCGGCCATCACCTCGTCCTTGTTCCGCAGCTTGGCTTCCAGGAAGGCGATCCGCCGCTGCTCGGCCGCCTCCTGACGGCCCGACTTGGCCCGCGGCTGCTCGAACACCACCGCGCCCTCCTCGAACAGCTTCTTCTGCCAGCCGTAGAACACCGTCGGCTGCAAGCCGTGCTTCTCGCACACCTCCGAGATCGGCACCTTCTCGATCAGGTGCTCCCGCAAGATGGCCATCTTCTCAGCCCCGGTGAAATTCCGTCGCTCTTTCGGCATTGGACGATCCTCCGTCTGGTACGACCCTATAGGTGTAACTCAAACGGCCCGTCTCTCCAATTCCGACTGAAGCAGGACATCTTGTTTCTGACTGCATGTTCTGATTCTCCTTTTCACGTGCGCCTCGGCAAAGCTACGAGGAGGGGGAGTCCCGATCGGGGCCGCCTTCCGGGCCAGGACGATCGCTATGGACTGACGAGTGACCAGGTCTTGTCCGGGTTATACTCGCTTATCGCTTTCACCTGTTTCGCAGTGTCCGGCCCGAGATCTTTCTGGAACAGTTTGCCCTGGTGGCTGATGACGAACGTCATCACCCCGGAGGCGCGGTAATCGGCCGGCCAGGCGATCAGCGCGAAACCGGCGATCATGTTCCCGTTGATGATGTAGTCGTACTTGCCGCCGGGTGGGTTGGCGCCCTGGCGCGTGAGGATCTTGTAGTAAT
>Ga0272448_1005930_pt1 | contig 13318 bp, 17 predicted proteins | sample YNPCB0191_FD_202220 | JGI IMG/M metagenome (GOLD analysis project Ga0272448, IMG submission 202220) | Hot spring sediment microbial communities from Yellowstone National Park, WY, United States - YNP-CB-019-1 | ecosystem: Environmental > Aquatic > Thermal springs > Hot (42-90C) > Sediment...
GCGCGATCGCGCTGGTCCGGTCGTCTCAGCCATCCCAAGGTGCCGTACCGCCCCATCATCACCACATCCGCGACGGTCACCGGGAATTTCCAATCGACCTCTTCGCGCTGCGGCACATACGCGACGCAATCCAGGTGATGACCCAGCGGCAAGCCGTGAATCAGCACGCGTCCCTGACGCAGCGGCAACAAACCAACGAGCGCCTTGAAGAGCGTGGATTTGCCCGCGCCATTCGGACCGACAACGGCGACGCGCGTGCCGTGCGGAACCTGGAAGGATATGTCGCGCAACACCGGTGTGCCGTTGTAAGCGACGGTGAGGTGATCGATTTCGAGATGACCGGGCACATCGATCTGACTTGGTTTTGTCATTCGAGAACCTCACTCGAGCGCGCGGACAATCGTCTGCGTGTCGTACTTCATCATATCGATATACGTCGGCGCGGGACCGTGCGCGTCGCTGAGCGAATGGGTGTACAGATTCGTGACCACCTTGACGCCGGTTTCGCGTGCGACCTGGTTCGCCATCTGCGGATTCGCGCTGACTTCGAGAAAGATCGCCGGCGCGTGGCTCGCCCTGATCTGACCGATCAACTGCGCCAACTGCTGCGCGGACGGCGACGCGTCGGTGCTGAAACTCGGGATGATCGCACCGATGATCTTGAAACCGTAGCGGTCGGCAAAGTAGCCGAACTCCTCGTGATTCGTCACGAGCAACCGGCGCGCCGGCGACACCGGCTGAACCTGCGCGGTGATCCATTGATCGAGTGCTTTGAGTTTGGCGATGTATGCGCTTGCGTTCGCGGCGTACACCGCCGCGCCGTCCGGATCGACCTGACGCAAGCCGTCGCGAATAGTTTCGACGTACTGGACGACGTTGTTCGGATCGAGCCAGAAATGCGGATCGATCGGGTTGTCCGCATCGACCGGCTCACCCGCGGCGGGCTTGCGGCTCGTGAGTCCCTTCGACGCTTCGATGAGGAGGCGGTTGCCGCCGGCGTTTTGTAGCAGTCGTTCCAGAAATGCCTCCATGCCTCCGCCGTTGATAATCAACACATGGCTGTCAGCAACTTTTTTGATGTCAGCGGGGGTCGGTTCAAAACTGTGCGGGTCCACGCCGATTGGAATCAGGGTGTCGATCTGCGCGCGGCTGCCCGCGACGTTCTGCGCGATGTCAGCGAGAAACGATTCGGTCGCCAAGACCTTGAGCGCGGAATGACCCGGTGCCAACGCGGGAGTGGGCGCGCAGGCAACGCCGATGACGAGCAACATCGACAGAGCCAACACCCAGGGGGAGAGACGATTTATCATCGCTTTGACCTTGCTTTGTTCTGGCACGCTGGGCAGCGTCCCATCAATTCTAGCACGTGCATATCGATCTCGTAACCGGTTTTCGCTCGCAGCGTCTTGATCAGCGCCCCCAAGTCGCAGCCGTCAAATTCCTCCGCGCGTCCGCAACTCGAGCAGATCAGATGATGGGCATGCGGCTGTGCCATCGGCGCGTAGCTGTGGCAGCCCGAGTCGAGATGCACGCGTTGAATGTACCCCAGCTCGACGAGCAGGTCGAGGGTGCGGTACACGGTCGTCAAGCCGAGATGCGGGTACTTGGACTTGGCTTGGCGATAGATTTCCGCCGGCGTGAGGTGCTGGTTCGCGCCGGTCACGATGTCGAGCACCACTTGGCGGGGGCGTGTGAGCTTGCGATTGTTCTGGCGCAAGCCGGCTTGTACGCCATTCATGCGAGCAGAGGGCATAGGAATCTAATTGAAAAACATTTTCAATTACAAAATCCATTATACTCCTAATCGCGCGGGTGTCAAATCGGTCGCCGCTTTTGCCAAATCGGCGATTTGCGATATACTTTTTGGCATGAGGGTTCACGCGAATTGTTGGAAAAAGATCGCAGTCTGTCTCCAGTTCGCCGCCGCGTTGGTGGTCATGGCGTGCGTATTCCCGGCGCTGAGCGCGTCCGCCGCGCCCGCGGCGCAGACGACCACGGCGTGGACCGGCGCGTACTTTGCCAATCCCAATCTGGAAGGCACGCCGGTATTCACACGCGACGACCCCACCATCGATTTCGCCTGGGGCGCCGGCTCGCCGGGCGGCGGCGTCCCGACGAACGATTTCTCCGCGCGCTGGACGCGTTGGCTGCTCATCGATACGCCGGGCAACTGGACCTTTACGACCATTGCCGATCACGCCGTCCGCCTGTTCGTCGATGACAATTTGGTGATCGACGCGTGGAACGATCAACCGATCACCGCGCACACCGTCTCGCTGAACCTAACCCAATCGTTCCACCTGGTGCGGATGGAATATTCCCATCAGACCGGCGACGCGGAAGCGCATCTGATCATCACATCGGCGAATTTTCCGGATTGGCGCGGCGAATACTACGACAACCCCGATCTCGTCGGTGCGCCGGTCTTTGTCCGTAACGACAGCGCGATCGATTTCGATTTCGGGACGACGGGTCCGGGCGGCAAGATTCCCGGCACGAACTTTTCAGTGCGCTGGACTGGCAGCCCGTATTTCGACGCAGGCACGTATCGCTTTTCGATGACCGTGGACGATGGGGGACGGCTCTGGGTCGACCATCAACTTCTCATCGATGAGTGGCACGACCAAACGCCGACCCGTTACTCGGCAGACATTCGCTTGGGCGCGGGGCGCCATCTCGTCCAAATGGAATACTACCAACACGGTAGCGGCGCGCAGGCGGTCTTGAGTTTTGCGCCCGCCGACCCGGCAGTGTGGCACGGAGAGTATTTTGCAAATCCGAGCTTGCAGGGAACGGCAGCGTTCACGCGCGACGATGCGAATATCAGTTTCGATTGGGGCAGCGCGCCGCCGGGCGCCGGCATCGCGCGCGGCGCCGACTGGTCGGCGCGTTGGAGTGCGCGCAAGACCACGCTGAATGCAGGGTACTACAGCATCGCTGCTACCGCCGACGACGGCGTGCGTGTCTACATCGACAACGCGAGTGTGATCGATCAATGGCACGACGCGTCGCCGACGACGTACGCGGCGCTGGTTTATCTGACCGCCGGCACGCACGACTGGCGCGTGGAATTCTATCAGCACCTCGGTGGAGCGTCGCTGCATTTACAGATCGCGCCGGGCGCAGTCTTGCTGCAGCCCGATCAGCTCTCGGACAATCTCGTGATCGATACGTCAAGCCCGAACTTGGTGAAAGGCGGCAGTGCAAGCGCCTGGCAGACGGCGCCGAACGGAAGCGGTGGCGCCGCGTTCAAAATGCTGAACAGCACCTACGCGGGGAGCGAATCGAACTGGGCGCGCTGGTACGCCGCGCTGCCGCGCGCGGGAAAGTATGAGGTCTCGGTTTACCTTCCCGCCGGCGTCGGCACGACGCGCAACGCGCAGTACTGGATCGCGCACGCCGGCACGTTCGATCTGCGGCGCATCAATCAATCCCTGTACTCGGGCCAGTGGGTTCCGCTCGGCGTGTTCTACTTCAGCGCCGACGGGAGCGAATACGTCACCGTGTCCGATGCAACCTACGAGCCGTTCCAATCCACCGTCATCGCCGTCGATGCGGTTAGATTTTCCGCGCCATAGAGTCGGCATTTACATGCGCTGTCTTGGGCTGACGAGTGACAAGCACCGCTGCACCGCCGACGCGGTCGATGCCACCGGCTATTGTGCGCAGCACGGTCGCGAGATGACACCGGTTGTCGAACCCACCGACGCGCGGCTGGGCAAGGCAGGGCGTGCGACGCGTCTCATCGACAAACTACGCGGCAGTGCGCCGCGCCGCCTCGTTCCCGATTCCGCCAGGTTCGAGCTTCCATCCTGGCTCGCCGAGAGTGGTACGGAAACGGTGATCGATCACTTGCTGCACGACCCGAGTTCGTTGACGCGTTGGCATGCGGCACTGGTCTTGCGCAAACGCCGCGACCCGCGCACTATCGACGCGCTGTGGCAGGCGCTGAAACAGGATTCGGTCAGTCTGGTGCGGCAACAGGCTGCTGTCGCACTCGGCAAGATCGGCACAGCCGCGGTGCTGGCGCCGCTCATCGAAGCGCTGTGGCACGATCCGGACGCGGGCGTGCGGCAAGCGAGTGCCATCGCGCTGGGAAATCTCGGCTACCACGTCGCCGCGGATGATTTGGCGAGCGCGCTCGACCGCGAGGCAGCCGCATTTGTCCGGTGGGATTGCATCATTGCACTGGGGCAGGTGGGTGATCGCGCGGTCGAACCCTTGCTGGCGCGAATCGGGGCTGGCACGCGGGTCGAGTGGCTGCGGCGCGCATGTGCCGAAGCCATCGCGCAGATTCGGGGACGCGGGTAGGGGTGAGCGATCCGCGAGGCATTCATGCCGGCACGATTCTCGCGCGAGAATCGTTTTTTATTTTAAGAGTTGGCGCGCCCATTGGAAATGAATCGCCTTTGACTTTTGCGGCGATGAATCTTATACTGGAGTATGTCGAGCGCGAAAGCAATGTCCAATCCAAGGAGGCGAGCAATGAAACTGCCCAAGAATCTTGGAATACTCCTGCTGGCGATATGGCTGATTGTGGATGGCTTGGAGCAGTTGATCGGACTCGGCTTGGGTTCGCTCAACATCATCGTGCCGATGCTCGCGGTCGCCGCGGGCGTTCTGCTCTTGCTCGGCAGGTAGCCAGCGAGCGCGTCTATGTCGATCGCCCAAATCCGTCTCGACAACCGCCAAGCCGAAGGACTGGCGCAGGATGCCGCACGCCCGGACGTTGCCGGCGGCACCGTCTGGCTCGATGTCTACCCACCGACGGAAGACGATCTGGCTTGGTTGGCGCGCACATATGGCTTTCACCCGCTCACCCTCGAGGATTGCCGGCACTTTAACCAGCGCGCCAAGGCAGAGCTGTACGATGGATACCTGTTCCTCTCTGTGACGATGACCGCGCGCGCGGACGGCGAATTGCGCGCGCAGGAGATGGAAGCGTTCCTCGGACCCGATTATCTCATCACTGTGCACCGTGAGCCGCTGCGAGCTATCGATACCGTGCGCGAGCGCTGTCTGCCCAACGCGCGCGCGGACTTGGTTCTTTATCTCCTCATCGATCAAATGGCAGACGCGTACTTTCCGCTGCTCGACGAGATGGAAGATGAGATCGACGCGCTGGAAGACGAGATCCTGGAGAACGCGACCCAGGCGACGATGCACCAGATCTTTGCGCTCAAGCAGCAACTCGTTTTTCTCCGCAAGATCACCTCGCCGATGCGCGATGTGGTGAACGCGCTCGCCGGCACGCGCTATGCGCTGATCGACGCGTCGACCGCGTTATATTTCCGCGACGTGTACGATCATTTCACGCGCATTTACGATCTCGTGGAAACCTCGCGCGATCTGCTGGGCAACGCGCTGGACGCGTACCTATCGACCGTATCGAACCGGCTGAACGAAGTGATGAAGCGGCTCACTTTGTTCACCGCCGTTTTCATGCCGATTTCGTTTCTGGTCGGATTCGGAGGCATCAACTTTCAGCAGATGCCGTTCGACAATGCGATCGTGTTCACGCTGCTGCTCGCGTTGCTGGTGCTTCTGCCCAGCGCGATGCTCGTCTGGTTTTGGCGCAGCCGGTGGATATAAATGCAGGATGCAGTATCCCGTCTTCAGGATTCAGACTGCTACGGAACACTCCACACTGAATATTGGGGGACGACGTGGATGCTCTAGCGCAAGCACTGGTCGAGGTGCTGCAGAATAACAAGCCCGCCGCGCTCGCCACGGTCGTGCGGACGCACGGCGCCAGCCCGCGCCAAGCCGGCGCGAAAATGCTCGTTTACCCGGACGGCTCGATCGTCGGCTCGGTCGGCGGTGGCGAAATGGAACGACGCGTCATCGCAGCGGCGGAGGACGCGCTGCGCGACGGCAAACCGCGCTATCTCGATATGAACCTGTCCAATGAAGGGCACGGCGATCCGATGATCTGCGGCGGCGAGATGGAAATCTTTGTCGAGCCGATCACGCTTGCGCCGACGCTGGTGCTCGTCGGTGCCGGACACGTCGGCGCGGCGGTCGCGCAACTCGCCAAGCTGCAAGGGTTCCGCATCGTCGTGTTGGACGACCGCGCTGAATTGGTGGCGCCGGAGAATTTTCCGTACGCGGATGAGCGCATCGCCGGCGATCTCGTGGAAGAGCTTGAGAAAATCGAGATGACGCCGCAGACGTACGTCGTCTTCGTCACGCGCGCGCACGCGCTCGACGCCGCGCTACTTGGCGCGGTGATCGAAAAGAACGTCGCGTACATCGGAATGCTCGGCAGCGAGCGGCGCGTGCGGACGGCGATGAACGCGCTGCGACAAAAGGGCGTGAGCGAAGCCGCGCTCGCGCGCGTGCACGCGCCCATTGGCATCGAGATTCACGCCGAGACGCCGCAAGAGATCGCGGTGAGCATTATGGCGGAGATCATTCAAGTTAAACGTTCGAACGGTTGAACGTTTTTTGAGGCAATCATGTGGGAGATGTTTATCACAGCCACCTCCGTGGACCAGGTGTTGGAATTGTTGGCGCAGTATGGCAGAGACGCGCGGATCATCAACGGCGGGACGGATCTGTTGATCGAGATCGAGCGCAAGGTGCGATCGCCCAAAGTGGTGATTGACGTGAGCCGCGTACCGGGGCTGGATGAGATTCGATTCGAGGATGGCACGTTCCATCTCGGCGCGGGCGTCACGCACAACCAGGTCGTCGGAAACAAGGCGCTGGTCGATCACGCGTACCCGCTGGCGCGTGCGTGCTGGCAAGTCGGCGCGCCGCAAATTCGCAACCGCGGCACGGTTGCCGGCAACCTCATCACCGCGTCGCCGGCGAACGACACGATGACGCCGCTGTGGGCGATGGGGGCGTGGGTGACGCTGCAGAGCAAGGCGCGCGGCCAGCGCGATATTTCGCTGGAAGAATTCATGCTCGGCGTGCGGCACACGCAGCTGGAGCCGGACGAGATGCTGACCGAGATTTCGTTCCCCGCGCTCAAAGAGAACGAATTCGGCACATTCATCAAACTCGGTCTTCGCCGCGCGCAAGCAATTTCGGTCGTGAATGTCGCTGTCGTGCTCGGCTTTCGCCCTTCGCCTCTCGCCCCGCGCGCTTCCGAAATTGAAAGTGCTTGGATCACGCTTGGCTCGGTTGCGCCGACGATTGTCGCGGCGGAAGAGGCGCAGCGCTTTTTGGTCGGCGAGACGCTGGAGGATCATGTGATCGATGAAGCGGCGCGTCTGGCAATGCACGCCGCGCGTCCGATCGACGACATTCGTGGCACCGCGGCGTACCGCCGCGAGATGGTGCGCGTGCTCGTGTCACGCGCGCTGCGGCAGTTGCGCGATGGCACCGAGCGCGACGATTTTCCGGCGGCGCCGGTGATGTTGTGGGGCAAGACGGGCGGGAGATTCCCCTCGCTCAATCTCCAATCTCCAATAACTAATTCCCAGATTATTGAGACGACTGTCAATGGGCACAAGTATGCCGTGCGCGGTGCCGGCGGCAAGACACTCCTCCGCCTGCTGCGCGAAGACATTGGGCTGAATGGCACGAAGGAGGGCTGCGCGGAAGGCGAGTGTGGCGCGTGCACGGTCTTTCTCGATGGGATCGCGGTAATGAGCTGCCTGGTTCCTGCGCCGCGCGCGCACGGCGCGGAAATCGTTACGATCGAAGGATTGAGCCGCGGCGGCGAACTGCATCCGGTGCAAAGTGCGTTCGTCGAAACCGGCGCGGTGCAGTGCGGTTACTGCACGCCCGGCTTTGTCATGAGCGGTGCGCAATTGCTCGACGAGAAAGCGCATCCGACGCGCGCGGAAATTCAGCACGCGCTGACCGGCAACCTGTGCCGCTGCACCGGCTATTACAAAATCATCGAGGCGATCGAACGCGCCGCGCACCCCCATTGATTTTTGTTCCGATGCGGTGCTATAATGCGCGCAGGTGGGCGCGCGGGAAGGAGGTGGTGGCTGCTGAGTCGGATCGCAAGCGCATCGCATGACCGATTGGCTCGAACATCTTCAGCAAAGGGAGGAACACAATGCAAGGCATGCTCAAACCTTACGCCACTCGTGCCGGTATCATCGGTGGGGTGGTGGGAATCGTCGTTCTGCTTCTCTCGCTCATCCCGATTGTCGGTTTGTGTCTCGCATTGCTTGCCTGGGTCGTCTTCCTCGGCACCGGCGTCTTCGCCGTCATGCAAGGCAAGCAGCAGGGCGCGACGATGACGATTCAACAAGGTGCGATCGATGGCGCGGCGGCGGGGGGCATTGCAGGGGTGATTGCTCACATCGTCAAATTCATCGCCGATATTATCCTCGGCGTATTCCTGAGCGTCGGCTTTTCGACCGGCGTCAGCGATGCGACGGCCGGCGTCGCGGCATCTTTGATCGGCAATTGTTTTGGCTTGATCTTTGGCATTATTGGCGCAATCATCCTCGGCGCGATTGGCGGATTGATCTACGCCGCGATCCAGCAGAGCCAAAACAAAACTGCATAAGCAATCTTCTGGTCGCGAGATGTTGCTCTCGCGACCAGGTTGCTATTTGAACGGACACATGCGTTTGGAGTAGCGCAGTGAAGTCGAACGTCGTCATGGCCGCGATCGCCGGGCTTGTCCTCGGTGTCATCGCGGAACTTTTTTTCGCGTTCACCGATCGCATTCCAGTGCTGGGCTGTCTCACCGCGCCCGTCGCACTGCTGTTCGGATTGGGATTGCCGATTCTCGTCGGCGCGCTAGCGGCGGCGTGGGGCAGTCGCGGCGTCACTGCGGTGCTGGACGGCGCGCTCGCCGCGCTGCTGGCGCAATTCGCCAGCGGACTGTTTGGATTCTGCGCGAGTCTTTTCGTCGCGCGGTCGTATTTTCTCGGTCCACGCTTTTGGCTGCCAACGGTCGAGCCGGCGGCGCGTGCGCTTTTCACCGGCGTCTGGGCGTTGGGCTGGTTCGTGATCGCGCTCGGCGTCGCCGCGCTGCTCGGCGCGCTGGGCGGATTCCTCTACCGCATGACGCGGCGCTGATGCCGCAGGACAAAGATGCGCGGTGTGCAAGCGTTCATCGGTCTGGTCGTTGTCCTGTTCGGCGCGTGGCTGCGTGTGCTCACCGCCGGCATCGCATCGCTCCTCTCGCCGATCGATGTCGCGGCGGTCGCGCTCATCGTGAGTGGTTTTCTCTTCTGGGTCCCCGGCATGGCGTGGCGGCGCTACGCACCATGGCTCGCTTTTCCGTTCGTCCCCGGCGCGTGCACATTTGCCGTCAGCGCGATATTGATGTACACTGCGCGCGGTGCGGCGGCAGCGTTCGTGAGGGAGGTAGACCGATGGAAGACACCAGGACGCTGAATCGAAAGTACGAGACGGTTGCGTGGGGCGCGTTCTTCATTTTGCTTGGCATTACCCGTTTGTTCCGGGAGTTGCCCGAGGGCGTCGGCGCGGTGGGTGTCGGCGTCATCTTCCTGGGTCTGAATCTGGCGCGCTGGCTGAGCAAGATTCCCCCAAGTGCGTTCACGATCACGCTGGGCGTGCTCGCGCTGGTTCTCGGCGGTGCAGACATTTTGCGCAACGTCGCGAGCCTCCCGGTCGACGCGCTGCTTTTTCCGTTGTTGCTGATTGCGCTCGGCTTGGTGTGGTTGATTCGAGGAATCGCAAAAACGATCGGACGATAGAACCTATGGAGATCAATCTCGGCTCTGAACAAATCATCGAATTGCCGGCGGCGTTCTCGCCAGAGCAGATACGGGAGAAGGCGCTTGCCAAACGCGTCGACGCGTTCGGTCAGATGGCGAAATTCATTCAGCGCCCCAAACCGGAAGACATCGACATCGCCACCACGCAGAAACGCCTGGAACCCTTCTGGTTCGCCTCCGCGACGGCGCGGTATGTGTACGACCGCCGCGCGACGTACCGCGTCCCCGTGTCTCCCGAAGTCCAGTCGGTGAAGGTGAACGGGAACGAGTACGTCGTCTCGGGTGACAAGGCTCGCACGTACACGCTGGAAGGATTGGAACACTGCGTCGAAGAAACGCGGCGGGAAACGTTACTCGATGCAGTGACGGGGAAAGAGGTCAAGTTCGAAAAATACTTGGCGTTTCCCAAAAGTGTCGCGCCGGACATTGCCGCGCTGGAGCAAGGGGGCACGCTCGTCATCCCGCCACAAGTGCGCGGCTCGTTCGTCGTCCGCAAACTCGTCTCGCTGCTGATGAGAACATTTCAGGCGGACAACATTCAGGAAGAAAAGATCGACGTTGCCGAAGTGACGCTGTACTACCGTCCGATTTTCGCCATCGAGTACGTGTGGAAGGCGAAGGACAAAAAACAAGTGGTCGAATTCGACGGGCTCACTGGCGACCTCAGAGCGGAGAGCGGCGAGATCAAGAAAAAAGTCGTAGGCGTTTTGGAAAACGATGCGCTGTTCGACATCGGCGCGGACGCGGTGGGCACGATTTTTCCGGGCGTGAACGTCGCGATCAAACTGGGGCGCCTCGCCGCGCGAAAAACGATCCGATGATATCGGGCGCCCACGAATCTTCGCGAATTCACACGAATGAAATAAAAAGATTAGCGAAAAATTCGCACAGATTCGCGGACAGCTTGTCCGACCTAGGAAACCCTATGGCGAAATTGAGAGAGAAACCTGACAGTTCATCCTTTGAGCAATTGTTCCGCGAACTCGAAGCCACCGTGGCGAAACTGGAAGCCGGCGACTTGACGCTCGATGAATCGCTTGCGCTCTTTCAGCGCGGCATGGAGCTTTCAAAGAAATGCGGCGAACTGCTCGATCAAGCCGAGCTGCGCATCCAGGCACTCGCGCCGCAAGCCAATGGCGAGGCGGACGCCGCGGATTTTGAGGGAGACGAGTGAACGACCTGCTTGCCAATCGCGTCGCCCAGGCGACGTTCGTCTCGTGGCTGGCGGCCCAAGTCCTCAAAGTTGTCATTGAACTGATCTGGCGGCACAAACTGAATCTGCGGCTGCTCACCAGCGCCGGCGGAATGCCCTCGTCGCACTCTGCATCGGTCTGCGCGCTCGCCACCGCGGTCGCCATTCAAACCGGCACCGGCTCCACCCTCTTCGTCGTGTCTCTCCTGTTCGCGATCATCGTGATGTACGATGCCGCCGGCGTCCGCCGCGCGGCAAGCATCCAGGCGCGCATCCTGAATCAAATCATCGACGAGCTGTTCCAGGGACATCCCATCAGCGAGACGCGCCTGCGCGAACTGATCGGCCACACGCCAGTCGAAGTCGTCGCGGGCGCGGCGCTCGGCGTTTTCGGCGCGTGGTGGTGGATGACGAAACTGTGACCGGTTTCTGACCCGATAGTGCATCCGCCGGCGCTCGCATGAGATTGGCGGCTGGGGTGATTGCGCGCGATAGCGAAACGGTGTAAAATACCGGCGAGATTTGAAAAGGAGTCTGAATCATCGCCACGATAGCCACACCCACCGTACCGGCAACTCGAGAATTGCCGGAGGACCAGCATTGGTGGTTCGCCACGCGCACTTGGTCGCTCTTGAATTTGCTCGACGCCAATGTGTCGCGCCGCGAGGGGGACCTGCTCGACATCGGCTGCGGCGCGGGGAATATGATTCATCACCTCTCGCGCTATGGACGCGTCAAGGGCATCGAAGTGGACGCGCGCCCGGTCGCGATGGCGCAGGCGCGCGGCTATGACGTGCGCCAAGGCGACGCGACGCGCGGCATTCCGTTTCCCGACGCGTCGTTCGATCTCGTCACCGCGCTGGACGTGATCGAGCACGTGGACGAAGACGAGGCGATTCTGCGCGAGGCGCATCGCGTGCTGCGTCCGCGCGGCGTGCTGGCGATCACGACGCCGGCGTTTCAGTGGCTGTGGAGTTACAACGATGTGCTGAACGGGCACAAGCATCGCTATACGCCGCGCGAGTTGCGCGAGCGCGTCGAGCGCGCGGGGTTTCGGATCCGCCGGTTGACGTTTGGGTTCTTTCTCGTTTTTCCGATGTCGGCGCCGCTGATCGTCCTGCGCAATCGGCTGGGTGCGAAAAAGGATTTGAGCTCGCACCATTTCGATCCCGACGCGTACCAAGTCGAGATGGAGCCGGTGTCGCCGTGGCTCAACGCGGTGCTGCGCGGCGTCGGGCGCGCGGAAGCGGCGCTGGTCGCGCGCGTAAACCTGCCCATTGGCACGTCGCTGATGTGTGTGGCGGAGAAGGCTTGATGACAAGCCGGCTTTGCCTGAAGGAGGTTTTGTAGAATGCCCAAGACAGAAGAAGAAAAAGAACTCACGTGGGAAGACCACCTCGCTGCCGCCATCAAAGCATTCCGCAAGGAAATGAAAGAATGGCGCAGCGAATGGCTCCCCGAAGAATTCAAGACGCATCGCCGCGCGGCGCACCGTGAGATGCTGCTCGCCTGGCGTTCGCTGATCGACGCGAGAATCGAAAAACTGGAAAAAGCCGGCGAGGAGAAATCCGCGCCGAAAGCAACGCGGATCAAGGTCGAATAAGTACGCCGGTAGACAAGCAAACAGGTAGGCAAGTGCTGGGGGAACGGGTCTACTTGTTTACCGGTCTACCGGGTGACCACCATCATTTTGCTCTCCCTCACCGTCACCATCCCCGTTCTGCCACCTCGCACGCGGTGCACATTTCGGCGCGGCGCAACGATCACGTCCACCCGCGCGTCTTGGCGCGCCGGCGAGTACTGCGCGGCGAGCGCCGCGGCTTCTTCGATGGTCGAGTCCGGGATTTGGCGTCCCGCGCGGACGATGACGACGTGCGCGCCGGCGACCCCGCGCGCGTGCAGCCACAGATCGTCCGGCTTGGCGCGGTGGAATGTGATCTCCTCGTTTTGCCGTGCATTCTTGCCGACGAGGATCGTGAATCCGTCGCGCGATTGAAATGCGTGCGGCTCGGTGAGCGCCGAAGGCTTTTTCGAAACCTTTCGGGTCTCACTGATCAACCCCGCCTCGCGCGCGGCAGCGACCACCGCATCCAACTCTGCGCGATTCTCTGCCAGTTCCAGGTCGTTTAGCATTTGCTCCGCGTATTCCACCTCTGCGTTCGCGGCGGCGAGCAGCGCCGGTATCCGCGCCGCCGCGTCTTTCGCGCGGTGATACTCTTTGAAATAGCGCTGTGCGTTTTCGACGATGGACAAGCGCGAGTCCAGTGGAATCTCAACTTGCCCCGTTTCGGTTTCCGCGCGCAGTGTTTTCTGCCCTGTCTCGATCTGGGACGCGTATGCCAGAATCAATTCGCCGCTGATCCGCAGCCGCTCGATTGCTCCTGCCGGCGGCAGCGCCTGCGCCAGCGCGTCGCGTTTGCGCGCGAGCCGATCGCGCGCGTCGACGAGCGCGGCGCGCAGCGGC
>Ga0272448_1005931_pt1 | contig 13314 bp, 13 predicted proteins | sample YNPCB0191_FD_202220 | JGI IMG/M metagenome (GOLD analysis project Ga0272448, IMG submission 202220) | Hot spring sediment microbial communities from Yellowstone National Park, WY, United States - YNP-CB-019-1 | ecosystem: Environmental > Aquatic > Thermal springs > Hot (42-90C) > Sediment...
GGAAAGGCGACTGCGCGAAATCATCGAACTGCGCCTTGACGGCGGCTTTTGCCGCGACAGACGCCGGCGCAGGCGCGCGTATCGCCGCGGGCGCCAGCTGGCTTGCGAAAGCATCCAGGGCCGCAGCATCGGCCGGCGCAGCGGCGAGCATCAACCGGGGTTCGATGGCCTCGATCAGCATCTTCCAGATGGTAATGTACGTTTGCGGTCGCGGTCGGGACAACTTCTGCGCCGGCATTCGGGCTTCATCATGGCTGCGGACCGAGCTGAATGCCCCTGCTGGCAAGCTTGTTCTGCCATACCTGCCATTCATTAAGAATGGTGGCCTTGGTTATATTGCCGGGCCAGTTCCTGTTGCCGCTCCAGGCTGCGGCATCGGGAACCCACCAGTCATTGCGCTGGCCGTCGCTGTTTATCCAGCCGATGAGGTTGTTAGTGCCCCTGTTGTTCTTGAAGGTCGATTCGCTGTTGAAGTTCCAGATCACCGCGCCGACATTGGAACTGGGCATTTTCGAGCCGTCGGGGTTGAGGGCATTGCACACGACGCGGTTGTTGTAATACCAGTTGTCATGGCCCGAGGTGGTGGTGATGCCGACGTGGCCGGTGTTGACGATCTGGTTGTTATAGGCGCGCAGATAACTGGAACCGTTGTCGGACAGCATGATACCGCCGCCGGTGTATGTCCTGGCATCGACGGCATTCGCGGGATATGCGCCCTGTATGTAGTTGTCGTGAATCAGAAACGGGCTCCCGGCCGTGCCCGTGGTGGCGTGAATATTGATGTTCTCCTCTACACGGCTGTTTCCCGGCTCGTTGATGATCTGGTTCCACGCCACCTCGGCGCCGACGAGGTTCTTCACGCCATTGATCTGGAAAAACTGTCTGTAGTAGTCGGGGTCGGGCGCCCCTTTCATCCACTTGTTCACGCCGAGGCTGTATCTGCCATCGACGTTCTTGCACACGTTGTACATCACCTTGACCGTTTGTTTCGACGTGCGATTCCCGTAATAGGCATAGACATAAATGCCCGAGGTGTTCTCCATGTAGTTGTTGTACACCTCGAGATTGACGAATCCGTCGATATCGAGGAATCGGCCGACGTAGTAGCCCTTGCGGTTGGGGTTCAGCCCGTAACCCGAGGTGTTGCGCACCGTGAGATTGACCTTGTAGCCGTATGCGTCTATGCAGCTGCTGCGCGAGCGGATGATGGAGTTTTCGATGATCACCGGCTCGTTGGTGCGGATGCGCACGGCCGGGATGCGCGCATCGTTGCTCTCCCAGTTGCCGGAATAAGTACCGCCCCTGGTGATGGTTATCGGGCCGTCGAAGACGACCTGCGTGCTTCTGTTGCGCAACCCGTGCGGCGTTGCGGCGGCGATGTTGGAGGCGTTCGCGCCGGTCTTTTCCAGAGCCCTTACGCGAAAGTAGTAGCGCGCCCCCGGTGTAAGCCCTTCTGCCATATGCATTGTCGCATCGCCATCGAGCACCGCCGTTCTGTCCCAGCGATCGCCCGGACGCGTGCGCTGCTCAACCACGTATGCCCTGTTGGCGGCAGAATTGTCGCACCAGCTCAGAAATACCGATCCGTCAGGCCCGGGCGCCGCCACCAGCGCCGTCGGCGCATCGCCCGAGAGCATCTGACGCGATTCGAGTGCTTCAATCGCAACGGCGGGCGACGATGACTTCCCTGGCATCGGCTCGATCTCCTTCCGTGTCGCAGACTCGGCCTGGCGTACGTGCATATTATCGGCACAAGCCGCGTCGCGAGTCTATACCCCGCGCCGGCAAACCGCGCGGATTCCGAAATTATCAATGTGCCCCGCGCTACACGGTCGCCTTATCGCCCGAGCGCCATCCGCGACAACGCGGTTGCTATCGGTGAAACAGACTGATATTATTGTTTAGCACGTCATCTGAAAGGCGCGTAATGATCAGATTCCGCAGAGGATTCACGCTCGTCGAGCTCCTGGTGGTGATCGGCATAATCGCGCTGCTGGTGGCCATTCTGCTGCCGGCTCTCAATCGCGCCAGGGAACAGGCGCAGATGGTGCAGTGTATGAATACCTGCAAGAGCATGGCGCAGGCCGCCCAGATGCACGCCAACGATCATCGCGGCTATTTCCCCATAGCCGGGCTTCAGTGGAACCTGTACGGCGGTCTGGGCTGCACGCCCGGCGGGCTGGAAGATGCGTCGATGCGCAAATACACGTACTACAACGATGGCGGCACCAACCGGCCGGTGCCGTTGTCGGTGGCTCTGGCGCTGTATCTGGGGCATAAGGTGCCGCTGAGCGACCGGGCGTCGATGGAAAGCTACATGAATCGGCCGGAGTTCCGCAAACTTTTCCAATGCCCCTCGCACACCGACATCTACAAGGGCCTGACGCAGCGCGGCGAGGATGGATGGCAGGCGCCGCTGGAATGGCTCAGCTACATCTTCAATGAGGCATTTCTGGGGCGTCGCGAGGCATCGAAAGGGTTCACGCCGCGGGCCAACCAGAACGAGGTCAGGCAGGCGGCCACGATTTTCCTTTTTGGCGACGGTCTGCCGCGCGGCAATGTCGAGGGCGGGTGGCTGACCGTGCCCGAAGACAATCACTGGGACTGGACCCTTTACGACTACTACCAGGCTCACCAGGGGGATTACAAGAACTTCGATCTGCGCCGCCATCGCGGGCGGATGAACGTTGTGTTCATTGACTGCCACACGGCGACGGTGCAGTTGCCGGATGGTCTGCGCGCGGTCAATTTCACGCGCGGACTGAAGCCCTGAGGCGCCCGTCAACCGGGCGTGTTTCCGGTGCCCTGCGCCGGTCAAACCGCGCGTGCGAGTGTGGCTGTGGGCGACTGCTAAGGCATGATGCGCGCCGGTATTTCGCCGTTCTTGCGCTCCAGTCGCCGTATCGCATCGGCCTCTTCGGGCTCGCGGCTGACGCTTACCCATCGTCCGGTTCCAGGCTTCTTGACGAGTTTTTCCCTCTCCAGTTCGGCGATCTGCGGAGGAGGCAGACCCTTGTTGGCGGGATTGGAGTAATGCTCGGCGAGGAGTTTGCGTCCCTTATCCGTGTAGGTTTCTAGCCAGCCGACAAAGGGCTTTTCGCCGGGGTACTGAAGAACCACCGCCAGCACGGCGGTACGCCCGCCGGGGCCGGTGAAAGCGCCGGGAATCTGGTCCACCGGAGCGGCGAAGTACGTCTTGCCGTCGTCTTCGGAATAGTACGCCTGTTGCGTTCCGGGCTTGACCGGCCCGCCGCTTCCGCCTCCGCTGAAGGTCCGATACGCCCAGACGGCGCACACTGCCACAAGCACTATCACCACGACGGCGACGATGAGCGGGTTTTCGTTGAGCTTGTCGCGCAAAGACATGGCATTCTCCTGATTCTCGCCTTACGGCAGAATCCAGATGGCCGGCGCCCGGCCTGGCGCCCGGCCAGCGGGCTATTTCCACAACTCTATCGGGCGACGCGAATGCGCCTGCACGGGCAGCGTTATCCGGCGTCCTTCTGCCGCCGACTGGTATGCCGCGAGGATGATCTCCAGGACGGCCCGGCCGTCCTCGCCGGTTTCCAGCGGGGTCTTGCCGTTGGCCACGCAATCGACGAAATGCGCAAACTCCTGCGGGAAGCCGTAATTCCACATTTCCTCGAAAACGGCGAAACTCCAGCCGCGCGTGATGCCGGCCTTCTCTACGGCATACGCATAGCCCGTTTCCGAATAGGTGAGAATGGCGTTGCCCTGCAAAAGATCGGCGTAGGCCACGCCGCCCGAGCCGTAAACCTCGGCCGTGTCGTCCATGCCGCCTTTTTTCGCCCAGCTCTCCTCGGCCATGCCGACGACCTCGCCGTGATCGCAGGCGAAACGCACGATAATGATGGAGTTGTCGTCGCCGCGCGTGCGGTCCCTGTGTACGAACGTGCCCATGTCGGCGTAAACCGACACAGCGCGCGGCTTGACCAGCGGCACTATCTCGCCCGCGGGGGTCTCGTGGCTGCGCGTCTGTCTGCCGGCTTCGTCAGCGCCGCCGGCATCGCGCGACGTTTCCGCGCTGTGCGGCTTGCCCAGCATCCACCGGAAGAACTCGAAGGCGTGACAGCCCATATCCATGGTCACGCCGCCGCCGCTTCGCGACACATCCCAGAACCACGGCGAGTGCGGGCCGTCGTGTTTCTCCGATTGCTTGATGAGATACGGCAGACCTATGGCGCCCTCATCGACAAGCCTCTTGAGACGCACGTATTTGGGCGTGAAGCACAGTTCTTCGGCATACATCAGCAGGACTCCCGCCCTGCGGCAGGCGGCGATCATGCGGTCAGCCTCCTCCAGCGTGGTGGCAAGCGGCTTTTCGCACACCACGTGTTTGCCGGCTGCCGCAGCCCGTTCAGTAACATGGCAGTGCAGGTCGTTCGGACAGCCGATCACCACCATGTCCAGTTCGCTGACGGCCAGAAAGCGGTCGAGGTCGTTGAACGCATGCGGTATGCCGTGTTTCCGGGCGAACTGCCGCGCGTGATCGCCGGTGGGCGATACCACCGCGAAAATCTCCGCGCCCGGCACGCGCTTGATCGCTTCCGCATGTATCGTCGAGACGAACCCCGAACCCACCAGACCGATGCGCACTGTTTTCATGTTCATGTCTCCCTCGTCTGGCGGCCGGATTATGCCCCTTCGTACGATGCATGACAAGCGGCGCCCGGGGCCTCCGCGAAAACCCGTGGACCGCCGGCGCCGCACCGGCAATAATCAGGGCATGACCGTGCGCCAGTATTTCCGCGAAATCTACGATGCTCTGCTGACCGTCTTCATCGGGATGAAGATCACTCTCAAGTACTGCTTCCAGAAAACCGTGACCGTGCGCTATCCGGAGCAGAGGCTGCCCTTTGCGCCGCGGTATCGCGGCATACACGAGTTCGAGGCCGATCGCTGCATAGCGTGCGATCAGTGCGCCAAGGCATGTCCGGTGGACTGCATCTACATCGAAAAAACCGCCCCGCGCAAACTCGACAAGGCGACGGGCAAGGCGATCGGCGGCCAGCTGACGCGCTTCGCCATCGACTACAACAAGTGCATGTTCTGCGCTCTGTGCACCGAGCCCTGTCCCACCGAGTGCATTCACATGGGCAAACTGCACGACATGAGCGCGTTCACCCGCGCGGGCATGATCGTGGAGTTCACGGAACTCGACAAACAGGGGCTGCGCACGCCAATCCCCCTGTGGATGGAACGGAACGCCGACGCCATACCGTGGGTGAAAGAGGAAGTCGAGCGCGTCCGGGCCGGGCGGCTTGCCGTGACGGACGGCGACATACCGAAGGTCAGGTGATGTGCCGCCGGGGGGCGCGATGCAGCGCGGCCCGCCCTGGCGATCGCAGCGGGGGAGCGAGCCTGCCGGGTCTCATAACGCCATTGGGTGGCGGGCTTGACAGCCTATCGGACGTATTACGGCAATCCTGAATCTTGTGCATTCTCAAGTGACATCCTCGTGCCGCCGATGCACAGAGCGCAGTCGTTGCGGTTCGCGTTGCGCGGGCCGCAGACGGGTACGCCGATCGTGTTCGGCGGTGTCCGGCGCGCGGTGCGCCTGCGCTCGTGGAACCGGTCTGGAGGTCGGCCAGTTGCGGTCGCGGCCGGACACACGAGAGAAAGAGGTCCTGTTTGCAGGAGGGAAGGCATCATGAAAGCCCTCAGGAATCTGCTGGTGAAACTGGGCCGCGACGAGCGCGGCGGCGAGGTGCTGGAGTACGCGCTGATCGCGGGTCTCATCGTGGTGGCGGCGATCGCCGTCATCGGCACGGTGGGCACGAAGGTTCTGGCCCGGTGGAACTCGCTGAACGGCTCGCTGTAGCCCGGGCGCGGGGCACGGAGGAGGCGGCTGATAACGGACCCCGGCGCTGCGCGCGCCGCGGCGCCGGGGCGCGCGCCTTCCCGCAGATCGCGCTGGAGACGCAGGACATGCGATCAATGATGAGACTCCTCCGCCGGTTGCGCGACGATCAGCGCGGAGCGCAGGTCATGGAATATGCTCTGGTAGCCGGGCTGGTGATAGTGGTGGCCATCGTCGCTCTTGCGGCTTTCGGTGGGAAGGTCCTGGCGCGATGGCAGACCGTCAACACCGCGCTCTAGCGTGGCGTCATGGCATGGCATCTACTGCTGCCGTTCGTGCCGCTGCTGGTGCTCGTGGGTTGCGCCGCTGCCACCGACATTCGCCATCGACGCATCCCCAATGCCCTGACGCTGATGCTCGCCGCCACGGGCCTCATGCAGAGTCTGACGCATTGCCGCACGGTGTCTTTCGGGCAGGCGCTTGCCGGACTGGCCGCGGGTGCCGCTCTGACGCTCGCTCTGTATCTGCTGGGCGCTCTTGGCGGCGGCGACGTCAAGCTGTTCGGCGGCATGGGAGCGTGGCTCGGTCCGGCTCTGGTTCTTCAGGTTTTCGCGATGACAGCGCTGGCCGGAGCGGTTCTCGTGCTCATCCATTGCGCAGTGCGCCGTCGGCTGGGGGCACTGGTGCGGAACAGCGCGCTGGTGGCGGTGAATCTGGTCCATATAACACAAGTGGGAGTGGACCACGCCAGCGCCACGGGGGCTGCCTGCCGCAGTGTTGACCGCCCGCTGCCGTACGCGCTGCCAGCTCTGCTGGCTCTGCTGGCTCTGCCGCTGGTCGGGAGGTGGATGCCATGAGGTGCAGGCGCACAGTCCGCGGCAACGCCGTGCTGGAAATGGCGCTGGTTCTGCCGGTGCTTCTGCTGCTGGCGTTCGGCACGGTGGAGTTCGGCTACTACTTTTACGTCCGCAGTAATCTTCAGGGAGCGGCGCGCGAGGGGGCACGGGCGGCGATAGTGGCGTCGGCCACCAACGCCGACGTGACGTCCGCCGTTGCCGCCGCCATGAACGCCTGCGGGCTTCAGAACAGCGGATACTCCGTAAGCCTGAACCCGCCCGACGTCGGGTCGGCGGCCGCCGGTACGGCCATAACCGTTACCGTGGAATGCACCTGGGGCGCGGTGGGAATAAGGCCGCTACAGCTCATCAGTGCCGGAAAAATCCTGCGCGGCACGGCCGTGATGCGCAAAGAAGACTAGCCGCGCGTTCGCGCCGATGAATCTGCGGTCTGCGCGTCCGAAAAAGGCGCGCGGTTCGCCTAAACCGTCGCCCGTTCCGGACCGAAAGCACAATTGGCGTAAGCCTCAGAGGACATCATGAACTGGAAGACCTCGATACCGCTGGTGTTGGCGGTGGTGTTCGGGCTGCTGGCGGCCAAGGCTGCCAGAGATCTGCTCTTGCGCAGCCCGCGTTCCGCCGGGGCCGCCGAAGCCAGGGGGCCGCGGCTGGTCGTCGCCCGGACCGACCTTTCGCCGGGCACGGCGCTGACGGAGAAGCACCTGCGCATTATGGAACTGCCCGCCGACCAGGTGCCCGACCGGTCGTTCAGATCGGTTGCCGAGGCGATCGGCCGTGTTCTGCTCAGGCCCGTTTTCAAGGATCAGCCCATAGACGAAAGCCTTCTGGCGCCTCCAGGTACGGCAGCCGGTCCGCAGGCGCTCGTGCCGCAGGGCATGCGCGCCGTGACGATCGAGATAAACGAGGTCAGCGGCGTAGGCGGGCTGGTCGTTCCCGGCAGCACCGTGGATGTGGTGTGCACGATACCCGACGACGGCGGCGGCCGGCCGGTCACGCGGACGATCGTGCAGAACGTGAAGGTGCTTGCCGTCGGGCAGCGCCTTGCTGCGGCATCGGACGACGGTGAAACCTCTCTGGCGAAAAGCGCCACGCTGCTGGTTACGCCCCGCCAGGCCGAGGAAATCGAACTTGCCACCAACGCCGGCCGGACGCGTCTGGCGCTGCGCAGCCCGCTCGACGGCGCCGAAAACGCCGGCGGGGGCGTCACGCTTTCCGACCTGTTCGGCCTGGCGCTCCGTCCTGCCGGTGCGCCCGTCGCCCAAGTCGCTCATACGCCAGCCACGCGCCCGTCCACGCCGGTGATCGAGACCGCCGTTGCGCTGCCGCAAACCCGGCCCGCCGAGAGTGTCAGAACCGTGCGGCGCCATACGGTGGAACTCATAAGCGGCGGGCAGGTCACGCAGGTGGAATTCGAACTGCCGTCTTCGCCGCCGGACGCTCCGCGCGAAGAGAACCACGAAGCATCAACCGCCGAACCGTGATCCGGCTCTGCCGCCGCGCGAATTCGGCCGCATATGGGAGCGACAATGATGGAAGGCAGCAGCAGATACACAGAACCCGCCGGCCCATGGCACGTCGAAGACGATGCCCGTTACGCGCGCGCCCGGCAGATAAGCGCGGGCGCCGTCGCGGGACATCTTCTGCCGGCCGTCGCATTTCTGGCGGCGATGATGCTGGCCGTCAGAGCTCTGGGAGCAGAACAGACGCCTGCCGCGACCGCCGCGGCGCCTCTGGTGAAGGACGGTCTGGAAGACGGCCGGCTGCGGCTGGCAACGGGCAGAAGCATAGTCCTGAATACCGTGCGCCCGTGCAAGCGTGTGAGCATAGGCGATCCGGAGATCGCCACGGCGCGCCCGCTGGGGATCAGCAGCGTTCTGGTCACCGCCCGCAAAGCCGGCATAACGCAACTCATACTGTGGGACGAAGCGGACGTTTCGCAGGCGGTGGACGTGCATGTGCAGGTCGATGCCCAGGTGCTCCAGGAACAACTCAAGGCGCTGTTCCCGGCCGCCGCCATAGAAATCGCCAATGCCAACGGCACGATCGTCCTCAAAGGGCGGGTGCCGACAGTCCAGATGGCGGAACAGGCCGCGCAGGTGGCCGCTCCATACGGTACGAAAGTCATCAACCTTCTGGAGGTCGCCGGCGGACAGCAGATCATGCTGCACGTGCGTTTTGCCGAAGTGTCGCGTTCGGCGACCTCGTCGCTGGGCGTGAATCTGTTCGCGGCCGATGGTTCCGTGGTGTTCGGCAGCAACATCGGCCAGGTAAGTCCGCCGGGCGCGCTGCCGGCGTTCAACGGCACCATCGGCGACACGCCATCGCCGCGCGGCATAACGCTTTCCGACCCGCATACGATCAGTCCGTCGGTGACGGTGTACGGAGCCGGCCAGTTCGGCTCTTTCTACGTCGAGAAGTTCGTTGATGCCCTGCGTCGCAACAACCTGCTGCGGATACTGGCCGAGCCGACGCTGCTGACCATGAGCGGTCAGGAGGCGAGTTTTCTTGCGGGCGGCGAGTTTCCCATTCCCGTCAGCGGAGGAGCGAGCACCGGCGGCATGCCGACGGTTACCATCGAGTTCCGCGAATTCGGCGTGAAGCTCAATTTCCTGCCCACGGTGCTGGGCAACGGGCGCATACGCCTGAAGGTGTCGCCCGAGGTGAGCGACCTGGACTTCTCCACCGCTGTCCGTTTCAGCGGATTCATCGTGCCCGGACTCAATCAGCGCAAGGTATCGACCACCGTGGAACTGGCCGAAGGCCAGACCTTCGCCATCGCGGGTCTGCTGAACAACAGCGTGACGGCCAACAAGGACGTTCTGCCGCTGCTGGGAGATCTGCCCGTCATCGGGGCGCTGTTCAGGTCCGTGCGATATCAGCGCAAGGAGACGGAACTGGTGGTTCTGGTGACGCCCCGGCTGGTGGAGGGAATGCACGCCAGCCAGGTGCCGCCGCTGCCGGGCGAGCGCTGGCGGCATCCCGGGGAAAACGAACTTTTCATGAAGGGAGACCTGGGCGGAGCACTTCCCAGGAGTGTTCCGACGACCGCGCCCGCTGCCGCGCGGAATCCGCCGCGCTACTTCGGCGCATACGGATTCAATCCCGCGGCGAACCACGAAGACTAGCGCCGGCGCGGCGGAGTATGTTGTCAGAGGGAACGTGCGATGCTGTTGCAACTGCAATGTGTGGTCGTGGATCCGGACCCCGCCAATCGGCAGGAGATGTCCAATTTCCTGGCCAATCACGGCGCGCATACGGTGGCCACGTTGCCGGCGCTGGACCAGGCGCCCGCCGTGCTCGGCCGGCCCGAGCCGCCGCAACTTGTGGTGGTGAATCTTGATCCGCAACCCTACGAAACGCTCAAGAAGGTCGGGGTGCTGGTGCGGCAGTTTCCGCAGGTGAGTTTCTTCGTGCTGTCGCAGGTGGTTGACCCGCACCTGCTGATGGAGGCGATGCACCTGGGGGTCAAGGAGTTCGTGCCGCTGCCGATCGACGCCGACAAGTTCGCCGCGGGCCTCGAGCGCATCGCCAGCCAGTACAACATCAGCAAACGCGCCACTGTCGTCCATTTCATCCCAACCATGGGCGGATGCGGCTCGACCACGATAGCGTGCAACGTGGCCGCCTGTCTGGCGCGCTCCGGAAAAACGGTCATCATCGATCTCGATCTTGTGCGCGGGGCGGTGGCGACTTCCTTCGACATCAGGCCGCGTTACACCATCGCCGACATAATGGACTCCGGCGAGCGGCTGGATCAGCAACTGCTCGATAACGCCCTGGCGATCCATGCGCCAACGGGGCTGGCCGTTCTGGCGAGGCCCGAACTGCCGGAGGACAGCCAGCGCGTCAGCCAGGGCGGCCTCTCGCGGCTGCTGAACATTCTGTCGCGCCTGTACGACTACGTGGTTATCGACTCGCTGATGAGCTTCAGTCCCGTTTACGCGGCGGCCATCAGCGCGGCTGACCTGAACGTGCTGGTTATGCAGCTCAACGTTCCCAGCGCCAGAAACACCGAACGTTTCGTCGGGGCCCTGCGCCGTATGGGAGTTGACTCGGCCAAGACGCGGATAGTGGTCAACAGGTTCGTCAAGAAAGGCTGGGATATCGCTCCCGAGGAGGTGGAGCGTTCCCTCGGTTTGCGCATAGGCTGGCTGATTCCGAACGATTTCAAGAACGCGATAGCGGCCATCAACTACGGCGAACCGGTGGTGTTGCGCGCGCCGCGCGCCGAGATAAGCACCAGCATCGCCGAACTGGCCGCGACCATGGTCAGTAAACGGGCGGCGCTGGCCGCATAACGCAGCTGCAGCCGGGGCTCGAGCCCCGGCCGCAGCGCGTGGAGGTCCGGAAAAATGGGGCTTTTTGCCAGAACATCGTCGGCGCCGGCGACGGTTGCGGCTCCGGAGAAAACGCCGCAGCCCGCAGCGCCTGCGCCGGCCGCGGAGGCTGCCGCGCGCACACCCGCGCAGCAGGTGGCGCCGGCGCGTCAGGCGTATTTCCAGTCGCTCAAGGTCCGCATTCACCAGCAGCTCGTCGAACGGCTGGACATGCAGAATCTGCGCTCGCTTCCGCAGGAAATTGTGCGCCAGCAGGTGCGCGACGTGGTGCGCGAGCTGTGCCAGAACGAAAAGGGGCTTCTCAGCAGCGTCGAGCAGGAAAGGCTCATGGACGAGGTCATGGACGAGACCTTCGGCCTCGGACCGCTGGAAACGCTGCTTAAGGATCCCACCATCACCGACATCCTAGTCAACCGCTATGACCGCATATATGTCGAGCGCCGCGGGCGGCTCGAACCGGTGGATGTGCGGTTCCGCGATAACCAGCATCTGCGGCAGATAATCGATCGCATTGTGGCCCAGGTCGGCAGGCGCATAGACGAAATATGCCCCATGGCCGACGCGCGCCTCAGCGACGGCAGCCGCGTCAACGCGATCATCCCGCCGCTGGCTCTGGACGGTCCGGCCATGTCCATCCGCCGCTTCGGCGCCAAGGCCATGCAGCTGGAGGACCTGCTGCGTCACGGCGCTTTTCCGCGGGCGTTCATCGACTTTCTTGCCGCCGCCGTAAGAGCCCGCTGCAACATCGTCATCAGCGGCGGCACCGGCTCGGGCAAAACCACGCTGCTGAACTGCCTCTCGCGGTTCATTCCGCCCGAGGAGCGCGTCATCACCATCGAGGATGCCGCCGAACTTCAGCTCCAGCAGCCCCACGTCGTGCGCCTGGAAACGCGCCCGCCCAACATCGAGGGCAAGGGCGAGGTAACGCAGCGCGACCTGGTGCGCAACTGTCTGCGCATGCGGCCCGACCGCGTCATCATCGGCGAGGTGCGCTCGGGCGAAGCGCTCGACATGCTTCAGGCGATGAACACCGGCCACGAGGGCTCCATGACCACCATACACGCCAACAGTCCGCGCGATGCGCTGAGCCGTCTGGAGGTCATGATCGCCATGGCCGGCTTCGACATCCCGCTGCGCGCCATGCGCACGCAGATTGCCAGCGCCATACAACTGGTCATTCAGGCGCGCAGGGTGGCCGGCGGCAGCCGGAAAATAACCGCCATCTGCGAAATCACCGGCATGGAAGGCGAACAGATACAGATGCACGACATCTTCCTCTACGAGCAGACCGGAGTCGGCCCCGACGGACACGCCACCGGGCATTTCCTGGCCACCGGAATCATGCCGCGATGCCTCGAGCGCATACGCCATCGCGGCATCGAACTGCCCGTGGATCTCTTTGCGCGGAGGGTCATCGAGTAGCATGTCGCCATCGCACGTAGCCATCTTCGCCGGTCTGGCGGCTGCCTCGCTGGCCATGGGCGCCGGGCGGCTGGTGCTCTGGCTGCTGAACCGCGATCGTCGGCGCATCAAGAACCGCCTTGCCGGCGACAGCCGCGACAGGGTTGATGCGCTGCTCGGCCGGTCGGTCGTCCGTCAGAACGTTCCGGGCGATCTGCCGGCTTTTGCCAGACGCAGCCGCTTCCTCCAGAGGCTTCACCGCCGCCTGGCGTCGGTGCGTCCCGAATCCGACCTGCGGCGACTGCTCATGTTCTGCGCGGCGGGCGGGCTGGCCGTCTCGACGATCGTGCTGATGCTGACGGACTCGCTTCTGATTGCCGCGGCCTGCGGCGGACCCACCGCGTATATTCCCATTGCGATCGTCAACAGCCGTTACCGCAGACGGCAGAAACTGCTGGCCGACCAGCTCCCCGATGCCCTGGACTTCCTCTCGCGCGTGTTGCGCGCGGGACACAGCCTCAGCACTGGCATCCAGACCATGGGCGAAGAACTTCCCGCGCCCATCGGCGAAGAGTTCCGGCACTGTTACGGTCAGCACAGCCTCGGCCAGTCGCTGGAAAGCGCGCTGCGCGACATGGTCGCGCGCATCGAATCCCCCGATTTCGCTTTTTTCGTTACGGCGGTGCTCATCCATCGCCAGACCGGCGGAGACCTGACCGAGGTTCTTTCCAATATCAGCAGCATGATCCGTGGCCGCGTGCGGCTTCAGCAGCATGTGAAGGCCGTCACCGCCGAGGGACGCATGACGGGCTACATCCTGACGGCGTTTCCCGCGGTGCTGCTGGGCATTACGTGGGTCCTGAATCCCGCATACGCCGGCGTGCTGTTCAACACCGAT
>Ga0272448_1005932_pt1 | contig 13313 bp, 10 predicted proteins | sample YNPCB0191_FD_202220 | JGI IMG/M metagenome (GOLD analysis project Ga0272448, IMG submission 202220) | Hot spring sediment microbial communities from Yellowstone National Park, WY, United States - YNP-CB-019-1 | ecosystem: Environmental > Aquatic > Thermal springs > Hot (42-90C) > Sediment...
AGCAAGCCACTATCCAAAGAGGAGCATCAGGAGATATTGAAACTATCGGCAAACTTCGTCGAGTTTGCAAAGTTCTCTCTCAAACTCTTCGACGATGTGGTTCTGAAGAATAAGGCCTATGTGGATTTGATTCTCTCCGACCCATATCAGTTGAGGATACATAATCTCGGTCTCGTGGATGAGCAGAACAGGGTCAACTTCTATGATGGTAAACCAAGGATAGTGGATGTAAATGGCAAGGAGATAGCCAAGTATTCACCGTCAGAATATTACAAGCATATCGGCGAGCATGTGGAACCGTACTCTTACCTGAAGTATCCGTATCTGCTTGCAAAGGGCTGGAAGGGGTTTGTAGAGGGGGAGGATTCGGGTGTCTATAGGGCTGCACCTCTCGCCAGACTGAATGCAGCTGATGGTATGGCAACACCTCTTGCTCAGGCCGAATACGAAAAATTCTTCTCTACCCTTAAGAAACCTGTAAACTCGACTCTGGCATTCCACTGGGCAAGACTTGTAGAGCTGATGTATGCAGCAGAACTCACAGTCCAGCTCGCCAATGACCCCGAGATCTTGAGCCCGGAGGTCAGGAGGCTCCCCACTGAGAAGCCAACTGAGGGAGTCGGAATAATAGAGGCATCGAGAGGGCTCCTCACACACCATTACAGGACGGATGAAAAGGGTATCGTAACCTATGTAAACCTAATCGTTGGTACTACCAACAATAACGCCCCTATAACTATGTCCATAAAAAAGGCGGCAATGGGGTTGATCAAGAAGGGCAAGGTAGTATCCGATGGGATATTGAATATGATTGAGATGGCTTTCAGGGCTTATGACCCCTGTTTCTCCTGTGCAACTCACTCTCTGCCCGGCAAGATGCCTCTCACAGTCGAAATAAAGAATAAGGATGGCGAGACTATCCAGACCATCAAGAGAGATTAAAAGGAGGATTATCGTATGAATTATTATACACCATTTTTAGAAGTTACCAAGACGATCTACGAGGCGGGCGGTGAGGACCTCAAGAAGTGCTACCAGTGTGGGACCTGTACCGCTGTATGCCCGTGGGGAAGTGTCAGGGAGTTCAGTCCGAGATATATCTTTAAGCTCGCACAGCATGGGCTCGAGGGATATGAGGGGGACGAACTCTGGTTGTGCTCTACCTGCAGAACCTGTGTAGACAGATGCCCGAGGGGAGTCGGGATTATCGATGTCTTTACCTCTATGCGCTCTATTATAGCCCAGACCGGGCTTATACCTCCAACCCTGAGGACCGTACTGGGTTCTATAAACTCGAACGGCAATCCTTGGGCTGGAAAGAGAGAAGAGCGGAACCTCTGGGCAAAGGAGCTCGATGTAAAGAAGTTTCAGAATGGAACAGAGTATCTCTACTTCTCCTGCTGTGCCCCATCTTATGATCCGCGAACCAAGAAGCTCGCTGTGGCTACTTCAAGACTCTTGAAGGAGGCTGGAATCGACTTTGGTATCTTTGGCAAAGAGGAATCCTGCTGCGGTGAATCTATCAAAAAGACCGGGGATTATACCACCTACGAAAAGTTGCTCGATTCAAATATCTCGCTGTTCAATTCAAATGGGGTAAAGAAGATAATAGCCCAATCACCTCACTGCCTACACTCCTTCAAGAATGAATATACCTCGAAGAATGGAAATTATGAAACTGTCCACTATACTCAGATACTTGCCCAAAAAATAAAGGATGGCAAACTGAAAACAAAGAAGGCTTTCAACAAGAAAGTAACTTATCACGACCCCTGTTATCTGGGAAGACACAACGGGATATACGACGAGCCAAGGGAGATATTGAAGTCAATACCCGAACTCAAGTTTGTTGAGATGCTCCGTGTAAGAGAGCAGTCATTCTGTTGTGGTGGCGGTGGTGCGAGGATGTGGATGGAGACCTCAAAGGAGGAGAGGTTTGGTGTTTTGAGGATAAAAGAGGCTCTCTCTGTCGGGGCGGAGGTGATTGCAACTGCCTGTCCATACTGTATTCAGATGCTCGAGGACGGGCGAACTGCACTGGGTGTCGAAGACAGGATAGAGGTTATGGATATATCCGAAATCCTATCCTCAGTGGTATTTTAAGGAGGTATATTATGGATAAACCAAGAATTGGCGTTTTTATATGTCATTGTGGAACTAATATTGCTGGCAAGGTCAACATAGAGGAGGTAAAGAAGTTTGCGGCCGGGCTTCCGGATGTAGTATTTGCGACCGATTACAAGTTTATGTGTTCCGACCCCGGGCAGGAGTTGGTGGGAAAGGCTATTCGGGAGCACAACTTGAACAGAGTTGTGGTAGCTGCCTGTTCTCCACTTATGCACGAATCCACCTTCAGAAAGGTCTGTATGCTCTCAGGCATAAATCAGTATCTCTTCCAGATGGCTAACATAAGAGAGCAGTGCTCCTGGGTTACAGAGGACCCCGAACTCGCAACCTCGAAGGCAAAAGCCATCCTCTCGGGTGCAGTCTCCAAGGCGAGATACCTCGAACCACTCAATATCAAGGAAGTTCCTATAAACCCAAACATTCTGGTCATAGGCGGTGGGATAGCAGGGATTCAGGCAGCACTCGAGTGTGCTGAGGCGGGCAATAAGGTTGTGCTCGTGGAGAAGACACCCTCGATAGGTGGGCATATGGCTCAATTCGACAAGACATTTCCGACCCTCGATTGCTCAGCCTGTATTCTGACGCCCAAGATGACATCGGTCGGACAGCACAACAACATCGAACTGATGACATACTCGGAGGTCAAGGAGATAAGCGGATATGTGGGTAATTTCAAGGTGAAGATAATGCAGAAGGCAAAATATGTAGACCACGACAAGTGTACGGGATGTGGTATATGTATGACAAAGTGTCCCTATAAGGCACCTAACGAGTTTGAAGAGGGACTCGCGACGAGGAAAGCCATCTATACCCCATTTCCGCAGGCAGTACCCAACAAACCGGTAATAGATAAAGAGACCTGTGTCTATTTCAAGACAGGTAAGTGCAGAGCCTGTGAGAAATTCTGTGAACCAAAAGCCATCAGATTCGACGATACAGATAAAGAGGTGGAGGTGAATGTCGGTGCTATCATAGTTGCGACAGGATATGAGTTGTTCGATACGCGTGCTATTCCACAGCTTGGATATAAGAAGTATGACAATGTCCTCACGGGGCTGGAGTTCGAGCGAATCAACAATGCAGCAGGGCCCACGGCCGGCAAGATACTTCTCAAGGATGGGAGTGAGCCCAGGTCAGTAGCCATATTGCACTGTATAGGGTCGAGAGACAAGAACTATCACGAATACTGCTCGCGGGTATGTTGTATGTATGCCTTGAAGTACGCGCATCTCATAAAGGAGAAGACCGAGGCTGATGTGTTCAACTGTTATATCGATATGAGGTGTTTTGGCAAGGGATACGAGGAGTTCTATCATAGACTGACAGACGAGGGCGTTGACTTCATCAGAGGAAAGGCTACCACTGTCCTGAATTATCAGGATGCAAAGACTCTATATCCCGAGATGGTCGAGGGGATTGGTTTGACCGATAGCGAAGAGGACAGAAAGAAACTCCTTGTAAGGGTAGAGGATACACTTTTGAAGAAGAGTATGTGGATGCCGGTCGATATGGTGATCCTTTGTAATGCAATGGAGTCCAGAAGGGATGCAAAGGACATATCGAGACTCCTGAATATTAGCATTGGCAAGGACGGATTCTTCCTCGAAAAACACCCCAAGCTTGCGCCCGTAAGCACAGCAACAGATGGGGTATTTCTCGCTGGAGCCTGTCAGGGTCCAAAGGATATCCCGGATACAGTTGCTCAGGCATCGGCAGCCGCCGCGGCGGCGATATCACTCGTTCAGAGGAACAAGGTGGTAATCGAATCCGCAACGGCCTCAATAAATGAGGAGCTCTGCTCTGGTTGTAAGATGTGCAATGATATTTGTCCGTTTACAGCCATCACTTATGACGAGACGAAGAAGAAGTCCATCGTAAACGATGCACTCTGTAAGGGGTGTGGAACCTGTGCATCTACCTGCCCCTCTTCTGCAATAACTGCAAATCACTTTACCGACAGGCAGATATATGCAGAGATTGAAGGTTTGTTAAATTTATGATAGAAACTATTTCAGGAGGTAATGAAGGTGAATAACATCAAGATTCTCGTAGTAGATGATGATGAGGATTTTCTCTTTACAGTAAGGACCATTCTATCGAGGAAGCCGGAGTATCAGATATTCGAGGCAAGGTCTGGTAGAGACTGTCTCGAACAATTGTCCAAGGTCGAACCCCATCTTATACTGCTCGATGTGATTATGGAGACAGATATAGACGGTTTCAATGTGGCTCAACAGATAAAGAGTTCGGACCCCAAGAGTCCTTATGCCAAATACAGGGATGTCCCTATAGTCTTCCTCACGAGTGTAGAGCAGAAGACAAAACTGAGGTTTGCAGATAAGATTGGCACATCACTTATGCCAACAGACGACTTTATAACAAAGCCAATCAAACCAGCAGATTTGCTCTCGAGGATAGAGGAGGTCCTGAAGAAGCACAAATTGATCAGCTAAAGGGAATTGTGGAAGATACAGAGAAGAATTTTACAATATTGATAGTGGATGATGACCCTGCCATCAGGCATGTCTGTCTGTCTATCCTGAAGAAACAATACAGCAATATATTTGCCTTCGAAAACGGAGTCGAAGCCCTTGACTTTATTGAGAAAAACTCCGTAGATATCTTACTAATTGATTTGAAGATGCCAGGTATGAGCGGGCACGAGTTGATAGAGAGAGTAACCCAGTTAAACAAGGAAATAGTAATAATTGTAATAACCGCATATGCCTCTATAGAAAATGCGATAGAGGCAATGCAGAAGGGGGCGTCGGATTTTCTTGCCAAGCCGTTTACCCCTGACGAACTCCGCTTTGCAATAAAGAAGGCATCTGATAAGAGGGAACTCATTCTGCAGAGGGCAAGGGCTCTTCAGGAAAAGAGAGAGATGGAGGAGAACTATCTCTCATTCGTATCACACCAATTGAAGTCTCCTCTCTCTGCGGCACAACAGCTGCTCTATCTACTCGAGGGTGAAAATTATAAGATCGATGGGGAGGCTCTCGATATAGTAGAGAGGGCAATAAATCGTATCTCAGAGGCAAACAGGCTTGTAAATGAATGGCTGGTTGTCTCGAGGCTGGAGAAGTCGGGTTTTGTGGGAGATTTTACGGATACCGATATAGTGCCACTGATTTTGCAGGAGATAGAGAAACATAGAGAAGGTATTATCCGAAACAAACTCGAGGTGATCACAGAGATCCCGCAGTCGTATATAATGAAGACAGATCAATCTTCAATGAGTATGTTACTATCCAACCTCATCTCCAACGCGATCAAATACAACAAAAACGGCGGCAAGGTTATAATCAGACTCAGAGGAGACGAGAAACATACTATACTTGAGATAGAGGACACGGGCATAGGGATAAAAAAGGAGTACATACCGCGACTATTTTCGAAGTTTTTCAGGGTTAGAGACGAAAAGACAAAGAATATCGAAGGGACAGGTCTCGGTCTGGTCATTGTAAAGAAGATAATAGATGAACATAGAGGTGATATCAGAGTAGAAAGCGAACCGGACAAGGGGACGAAATTTATTATTTCATTTCCCAGAACCATTTGAATTCGTAGAGATTGGGTAGAGGCAGTTTTGGGTGGTATATAGAGAGTCTTCGGTCCTTTTCTTTTATGCCTCTCTGTATTCCTCTACCATAGGGAATTTGACTATGAATACTGTACCTCTTGGCTGATTATCTCTTACTTCGATGGTGCCACCGTGTCCATCTACTATCGATTTTACTATGGTGAGTCCAAGACCTGTACCACTCACCTTTTGATTGTCTACAATCGTATTCTTTACTCTGAAAAACTCATCGAATATCCGTGGTTTACAATCATCCGGAATTCCAATACCACTGTCCTTGATTATGATAGTAAGCCAGTCCTCGTTATATTCGACACGCAATTCAATAGTGCCACCAATTGGCGTATATTTGCTTGCATTGCCCAGCAGGTTTACTATACATTGTCGGAATAGGATAGGGACGACTACTACCCACGGGAGTGTGGAGGGGATATCCTTTATGAATTTCTGTTCTTTCTTGTTTATCTTATCCATAACTTCTGCCACTGCAAGTTCCAGTTCGTGGACGATGTCGCATCTCTTCTTTATCTCGTTGAAGTCCGTAGATTCGATATTTGCCAGAAAATAGAGGTCATTGATCTGTCTGGAGAGTGCATCGAGCCTGTCAACGCACCTGTTCAACCAATCCTGTTGCTTGTCGGTAACCGGTCCACCATATCCGCTGAGTATATTCTGGATAAATCCGATGACAGTGGACAGGGGTGATTTCATATCGTGATACGCTATGTCCATAAAGTTCTTTCTGAGACGGCTTATCCCTATCAATCTTGTGTTGAGTTTTTCGAGTTTGAGATAGTAGGATATGATCTCTATCTTTCGATTGTCCTGTTCTCTTATTATCATAAACGCCGATACGGTTGCAAAAATAGATGCTATGATAGTAAGGAGAGGAAGATATTGCATATTGGAGTCGTAGATGCATATTGCAATCATAAAAGGTACGAACAGTCCGAAGAACAGAAATACGCACAGGATGTTATAGAATATTCCACAGAAGAATCCCTCTACAATAAACAGGATCAGGAAGGGAGAATTGCTCCTGCCCGAATAGAATATCAGCAGGAATAAGAGCCCAAGATTCAAGAGTTGCTGGAAATACATTATCCTATGTGGGCTGATCTTTTTCTTCTTGAAGAGGATGTATGAAGCAAGATTGCTGAGGAAAAGACAGAGAGAGACGGAAAAGGCATTCTTGAGATAGGAATAGTCCAGTATAGACAAGAGGAATATGAAGAGATAGAAGATGCCCCGCAACAAGAGGATATTGCTTCTCAGCTCAAAGACCTGCTCGGAATATGAGTTTATATCTGGGTTCGTATTTTCTTTCATAAAAGACTTATCAAAAATGATAATATATGATATTCATCTCATTTGCAACAGGATTGTTTGGATGATAAATACGATAAGATTCAGGATTACAATCATAATCTCTTTGATAGTACTCTTTGGCGGATTTCTTGCCTCTCTGATTGGCACATATTCTGTGAGGGAGACTCTGAAATCTCAGGCCTTTGAAAAGATCAGACACGATATACAATCAGCCTATGCATTGTATCAATCGGAGGGAGAGAAGATTCAGTCCACTATTCATCTGATAGCAGAAGGCATATCCTTCAAGTATAACGAAGAGTTGCTGGAGAATCGTAGCCTGCTCGAAAGGATAAGGGTAAGAAACAATATCGATTTTCTATCCATCATAGATCCGGATGGATATGAGGTATATTCGGGCAAGAAGATTTCTCGCAGAGATTTGTTGTCGGAGAGAGAAGATGGTACCTCATTTACAGAGACACTCGATCTCGAGGAACTCGGGATATTGACAGGTAGGGATGTGAGTATGTATTCGATAGATACAGTCGAGACGCCATACTCCTATTCAGAAAAGAGGAAGAGGCTCGAGGATGTCCTGACTATTACATCGCTCTCGAGATTTACGATAGACGGTAGGGTATATATTCTCTACGGTGGTATCATTTTGAATAGGAACTTTGCCTTTGTGGACAGAATAAGGGAGATCATCTTCAGTAAGGAATTCTATGATGGAAAACCCGTTGGAACCGTTACACTCTTTTCGGGTCCTATAAGGGTTGCAACGAATGTCCTGCTTACAAGGGATAGAAGGGCGATAGGCACGGTCATTCAGGATGTGGTTGGAAGGGCAGTATTGGATAATAATCAGAGTTTCATAGGGCGGGCATTCGTTGTGAATTCGTGGTATCTGGGTGCATATCATCCTATACCAACGAGAGATAACAGCAAGGCAATCATCTATGTGGGACTTTCTGAGTCCATTTATAAATCCCTCGAGTCGAATCTGATAATAAAATTCCTGATCATTGCAGTCATATCATTTGTTCTGATAGTTATATTCAGCTTCTTTTTGATCTCCAGAATAATATATCCTATCCAGAGGTTATCCATTCTCTCCGAGCAGATCTCCCGTGGAGATTTTTCGCAAAGGGCAGAGACGGGCAGAAATGATGAACTCGGAAGGTTGGCAACAACCTTCAACCAGATGATAGAGTCGATTCTGACCTCGAGGAGGATGTTGGAGGACTACAATATCAATCTGCAGAATAGGGTAAAGGAGCGAACCGATGAACTTATGAAGATCAAGGAGCAGATGATTCAGAGTGAAAAATTGGCATCCATAGGCAGGTTGTCGGCTGGTGTCGCCCACGAGATCAATAATCCACTCGGGGCAATACTCTCTTATGCTCATCTGATAAAGGAGGAACTCGACGATAAATGTGATACTAAGAAGATAGAGGAGTTTGCGGGACAGATTATTTCTGAGACGAACAGGACAAAGAATATTATCAAAAGCCTCCTTGAGTTCTCGAGACAACATAGGTCCGAATATGATTGGGTGGATATAAACCAGATAGTAGATGATGCAATAAACCTCATTCAAATTCAGAAGAAGGCAGATGATGTCAGGATCGTAAAGGAATTTGGCACGGATATACCCATAGTCAAGATCGATGCCGAAAGGATAAAAGAGGCGATTATCAACATAATAATCAATGCAATGGATGCGATGAATGACAGAGGTGTAATAACAATAAAGACATCGGTTGACCATAAGAAGAAGATATTCAGTATTTCGATAGGCGATACAGGAGGGGGCATTCCAGAGGAGATATTGGGACATATCTTCGAGCCGTTCTTTACCACAAAACCTGTTGGCAAAGGGACGGGTCTTGGTCTTTCTGTAACTTATGGAATAGTCAAGCAGCACAATGGGGATATCGTCGTAAATACAAAAATAGGGGAGGGCACCACCTTTACTATTGTACTCCCCTTGCATCCATAGTAAAATCACCCAATAATGGAAAGGAAAAACCTGTTGCTAAATGATTGTGACCTGTGACTGAATCTCTATCTGTAAATAATATAGACTACTGCTTCTTCGTCTTGTTGATTAGATCCAGAGATTTCTTGAGCATATCGTTTGTTCTCTTCTGGTCCTCGAACTTCTTCTGAAACTCTGTAGCGATCCTCTCCTTCTCCTTCGCAATCCTCTCGTATTCCCTGACCTTTGTCTGCAAATCGGTAACCTGTGTGAGGAGCTCTTTTTCCCTGTTTTGTGCAGCCTCTTTGGTCTTGTTTATCTGCTCCAATGCCTCGTCTTTTGCCTTCTTTGTCTTTCTGGATTCCTCGACGAGTTGCTTGTTTACGAATTCGTAGTTGTCCTCCATCTCCTTGAGTGCCTCATCCTTCTGGGAAATAGAGGCCTGTAGTTCGGCGACTTCTTCCTTGTACTGGTTTGATATGTCCTGCATCTCTTGTATATGTTTTGCCTTCATCTGGGCAATGGTCTTTTCGTAGTTGTCAACGGTAGTTTTGTGCAGATTGTCGAGGGAGTTGTACTTCTCGATAAGGGCATTCAGTTCGTCGTTCAGTCTCTTTATCTCCTCACTCGATTCTCTCTCGAGTTGAGCCTTCTCGTCCGACAATAGGGTTATCTTTGCCTCTCTGTCATTTATCATATTATCTCTATCAGCCACCGCCTGATTCAGATTATCTATCACGCTGTGTAATCCCTCGATCTCACTGGTCTTCTCCGATCTATAATTGGAGTATTCGCTCTTGAGATTGCTCAATTCGTTTTCGAGATTTTCTATCCTGCTGTTCCTTTCTGCAACATCATTCTGGAGCTGTTCGATCTTTTGAGATGTCTCCAGTTCGAGTTGAGCCTTCTGTTGATTGGTAATATTCAGGAGTTGCTGAGTCTCCTCGAGAACCTTCTCCAGATTGGCTATCTTATCCTCGAGCCCGCTTACCGTGGAGTTGCGCTCCTCTGTAATCTCTACTATCTTCTGTTCGAGGGATTCTATCCTGCCATTCAGATCTGCGATCTCTCTGGTCTTCTCCTCTTCATATCTCTTCCGTTCGTCATAGGCATCGCTCAATTGTTGCTGTAATGCCGCAATCTGGTTGTTGAGGTCCTCTATGTGTTCTGCCGCCTCCTTTGCCTGTCTCTCCTTCTCGTCAGTGGTATTATTGAGTTCGGTTATGAGATTCTCGATCCTGCTATCCTTCTGGGCGATTGTCTCGTCTCTTGCCTTTATCTCATCCGCCATCTTCTGCTGTGTGGACTTAAGTTCGTTTTCGAGGGATTCTATCTTTGCATTGAGCCCGGCAATGGCGTCGGATGTGCTTCTCTCGAGCTCCTCCTTCTCTTGCTGAAGGAGTATCAGGGCATTCTGTATCTCATCGATAACCCTGTCTCTGTCTGCGATTCGTTCCGCATTCTCTTTTTCGGATTCCTCTTTCAGATTTACCAGCAGGTCGAACTGGGACTTGAAGTCATCCCTCTCGCTCGTTATATGAGAGAGGTTCTCCTCCATCTCCTTTATCTTCGCCTCGAGTTGTTCCTGTGCTGCCCTCAGGCTTTCGAGATTCTGGTCCTTACTTACAAGGTCCTGTTCCAGATGATTGATAAGGTCGTCTTTAGAGGTAAGGGCGGACTTCAATCGCTCTATCTCCATCTCCCGCTTTTTCAGGCTTTCTCTCAGATACTGAAGCTTTGCCTCATGTCTATCAATGTCGTGTTTTTTCTTCCATTCATCTGTCTCGTCCATATGTCTCATCTCGTCCATAACCACATCTTTTGGCGGAATCGGAGGGGGCATAGAGCTCTGTTCGGTCTCGAATGTAACTGTGTCGATGGCTGATTCCACTGCCATTGCTATGTCGTCCTTCTCGGCAAAGTCCTCCTGGGATGGTTTGCCCGCTACTGCGAGTATCCTCTCGGAGATATTCTGTATGTCTGACAGATTGTCGAAATATTCGTCAGCCTTTTGGGGCGTGGTCTTGTGTTGCTCGAATGGTTCCCTGTTGCCATCGTTGAGCAATAAGAATACAGGGATCCCCTTGAGTTTTGAATCCTTTTTGATACGATTGCAAATAGAATAGCCACTCATATCAGAGAGTGTGGTTGTAATTACTATAACGACGGCCTTGTTCTTCTTTATGTAATCGAATAGTTCTTTTCCGCTATCCAGAACCTCGATATGCCACATTGAATCTTTAATGATATTCTGAATGTTATATCCAAAATTTTTATCCTGACTTGCTACGACGATTGACCTGCCCATAATTCCTCCGATTAAAAATTATTATATGAAATAACCTGTTCGAGCGACTTTCTACCTCTGGGATTTCCTATCTCCTTGGGATATCCAAACGGCATTAGCGCTATTATATGCCACGGGTCTCTTATGCCCAACAATTCGGCAATGGATTTGTCGTCCATTGCACCGATCCAGCATGTCCCGATTCCCTTCTCCCACGCCGCAAGGGTAAAGTGGTCGAGGGCGATTGTTACATCCACTATCTCCCAGTTCTTTACATAAGTACCCTTCCCCCGCCACGCATCTACCGAATTACCTACACCTACGAGTATATAGGGAGCCTCTGCAATGAACATCTGTTTGAAACAGAGTTCGGCTATTTTGAGTCTCAATTCGGGCTTGTCTACTATTATGAATTTCCAGGGTTGACGGTTGGATGCACTTGGTGCGTTTTGAAGACAGGTGAGGAGTTCTTTCAAATCGCTCTCAGGGATCGGGTCGGGTTTATATGACCTGATACTTCTCCGCGATAATATTATCTCTCTTATATCCATAGGACCTCCGAAGGCAAGACATAGGTTATAAAAAACAACAGGATTATTCAACAAAAATATTAACTTAAATTATATTTCTGATGACACGAGTTCTAAATCATTTTCGGGTTCAGATTTGCTCAAATTCATCGAATTAAATAGAATTTAGGGATTTTGCCGAATCTTACACTCTCAGTCTTAGTCTATGCCCCAATAGATTCGTCTATTAACAGGATTATGCTCGAATATGATTCAATCTCGAACTATACCTCGAACTCGACCCCTGTCTATTCTTTGTCGCCGAGCAGACCCTTCAATTTGTATAGCCTTTGTTTCTTCTGTAGTTTCTCGAGTTTGAGTCTCTTTATCTCGTCCTGTTGCTCCTGTGTGAGGTATTTACTCGTTTGTAACAGCCTAATCTTCTCGTCGAGCAATCTGTGTTCCTCCTCGAGTTGTTCGATCTGGCTTTTGATGTTCGTCTCTTCGGAATTTTGAATCATCCACTACCTCCTCCACTGATTATTATACACAATACGGGTTTGTTTGGCAAATGGAACTTTTTTATTTCATTAGAATTCGAACAGAACTAAGTGTCATCAAATTTGATTGCAAAGTGGATATTTTTGATTTAAATATTATCGGGTTTTCTGTAATCGTCTCTTTGATTTGAGGAATTAGGTTATGAATAGGTATGTAGCAACTGTTTTACCAACCATATTTGTCTTAGTCGTTTTGCTTAATGGTTGTTTCCTGTTTGGCAAGAGTGAACCCGCACCCAATCCCCCTCAATTTATAGACCTTTCTACAATAGGCGGCAGTACTACGCTTGGACCGGGCGATATATTCGAGGTCAAGGTTTATGGAGAGCCCGACCTGTCCGGTATATTCAGGGTCTCTTCCGATGGCTTTGTCAACTTCCCACTGATTGGCAAAATCAAGGTCGATGGTCTGCCGGCCATAAAGGTCGAGGAGATAATCATTTCCAGACTCAAGGATGGATTCCTCAAGGACCCGCAGGTATCCGTATTCATAAAAGAGTATAACAGCAAGAAGATATTCGTCTTCGGGGAGGTCCAGAAGCCCGGTACTTTCATCTATGAGGACAATATGACCATAATTCAGGCTATAACGATTGCGGGTGGATTCACCAAACTGGCTGACAAGAACAAGGTGAGTGTTACTCGTATCGAGAATAACGAGGAGAAGAGAATCTATCTGCCTGTAGAGGATATAGGAAAGGGTAAGGAGAGGAACTTCTTCTTGAAACCGGGTGATATTATTTTTGTGCCGGAGAGTTTCTTTTGATATCTCCTGAAAATCCAATCAAAACACAGAATATCGATTTGTTACGAACGCTCTTTGCCCTGTTCGTTTTTTTCCTCCCACTCGTTTTTGGCTCGGTTCATTATCCCGTCCTGATTTCAGAGTATATCATTGGGTTGATATTGATAATCCTGTATCTCTATTACAGGCACAATTTCGAATTGATAA
>Ga0272448_1005934_pt1 | contig 13312 bp, 11 predicted proteins | sample YNPCB0191_FD_202220 | JGI IMG/M metagenome (GOLD analysis project Ga0272448, IMG submission 202220) | Hot spring sediment microbial communities from Yellowstone National Park, WY, United States - YNP-CB-019-1 | ecosystem: Environmental > Aquatic > Thermal springs > Hot (42-90C) > Sediment...
GACTGGCATCCAACTTCGCCACCCTCAAAGCCCTCGGACTGAAAGTGCCAATCCCGCTCGCGGTCATCGCCATCCCCCTCATCTTCTACGCACATTTCCTGCCCATCAATGTCGCGGGATACGGCGGCCCCCAGGCCCTGGCCTTCTTCTTCTTCTCGGTGGTCGGCCATTGCGGCAGCAAGGAAGAATTCGCCGCTTACTCGTTCCTCTGGTCAACCGGATTCCTGGTCGGCAGGTCTTTGTTCAGCGCCGTTCTTCTCCGCGGCTTCATCAAACGGGTCTTTCCCGCCGGATTCCGCAACTGGCGCAAAGGAGCATAACCAGGAGCTGCGTCTCATTGTCAGGGTACGGAGCGAAAATAATTCCCGTCAATGTGCGAGCAGTAGTTGAAAGTTAACGGTTTTTAAAAATTTTGCAGTTTTGTGAAATCGAGGCTGACTTGTCCTGCGAAGTCCCGCGTATCCGCGGGACGAACTAGGAAGCCGCTCGCACATTCAAAGCAGAAAGGGAAAATTCTCTGCTCTCTCTGCGCCTCTGCGGTGAGATGATTCAGTGGATTCCGCGTCAAGCGCGGAATGACATCAAGCAAAACAGGCAAAGCAAAATGGGGGTTAGAAATTGACATTTGAGGATGGGTTATGGTATTAGTTTTGACTTCAACCAAGGAGCCTGGCCGGATTAACAGTTCCCGAAATATCTGATAGAATTTTTTTGTGGAGCGCCCGAAAAAGGGAATGCTCCCAGGCTGAAATCAGGCCATAAACATAGCTGCAGTTATTCGGCGCACTCAAGGTAGGGGAAGAATATGAAAAGGCGGGGATTGATGATGGTCGCTCTGGGGTTGGCCCTGGCGATTTTGAGTTCCGAGTTGTTGGCCGGGGACTTTTGCGCAGAGCCTGTTTCCACCAGACAAGGCAGTTTCAGCGGCGGCCAGGCCCCTGACTTCTCGTCCTGCGCGTACAAGGGCATACCCTTTGCGCAGGCGCCAGTGGGCAAGCTCCGGTTTGCGCGGCCGCTTCCGCCTCTTTCCCACCAAGGGGTGGTGCAGGCGCTCAAGTTCGGCCCTGCCTGCCCGCAGGTTGAGGACATCACCCTGGGCGGCAAGGCTGCATCCTATTCCGAGGACTGCCTTAACCTTAATATCTGGCGGCCAGCCAAGCCCGGGTCGTTCCCGGTGATGGTGTGGATTTATGGCGGTGGCTTCAGCGGCGGCTCGGGCAGCTTTGACATCTAGAACGGGGCCCACTTGTCCTCGCGGGAAGATTTGGTGATTGTCACCATCAATTACCGGCTGGGGGCCCTGGGCTTTTTGGCTTTGCCCGAGCTAAAGTCCGAGGACAGGAATTTAAGCACCGACAATATGGGAATCCTGGACCAGGTCCGCGGCCTGGAGTCCCACGGTGGACGGCTCTTTCCTAAAAGGCATGCCGGTGGAGCTCATCAAGCAAGGTCAATACCACAAGCTCCCGGTCATCATCGGCACCACGCGGGACGAACTGCGCATCTACACCATGAGCATTCCCGGGCTGGGATTGTGGTCCCGAGCCTCGGTCAACAGTCTGATCAAGCTTCTGACCGGAAACAACGCTCCCGCGCTTATGGCCATGTACGATTACAAGGAATTCCGCCGGCCCATTGACCTGGCATTCGCCTTTGCCAACCAGATGGCCTTTGACACCCCCGCCTTCCTCATGGCCCAGGCCATGCTCGGCAATAACCCCGTCTATTGGTACCGCTTCGACCGGGATGAGACCCGTATGCCCCATAAGGTCGGGGCCATGCACGGCATTGATGTGCCCTTTGTCTTTGGCGCCCTGAAGGCGGACACTGAACTTATCAAACTCCTGGCCTCCAAAAAGACGGTTAAAAAGGCTGCGACCCTGGGCTATACCATGATGAGGTATGCGGCCAATTTCGCCCGCACCGGAAACCCCAACGGCGAGGGCCAGCCTCCCTGGCCGGCATACACCTCGGAAAAGAAAGAAAGGCTCTACATTGACAACCCTATCACCTTCCGGCCCCTCTCCGAAAAAGAGCTCGAGCGCTATCAATGGTTCGCGGCCCGTTCCCTCGAGGATATAATGGCCGGAAAGCTAAGCAAGACCCTCAAGTCAAAATAGGCCTGGGGTTGCAGCTTGGAGTTGTATCCCGGTTTCTTAGACATTTTACCAGCATCAATCGCCCATGCTTGTCAACTAATTTTTTCTTGCCGGTTTGGGGCTGATAAAACCCTTTAGATTCCGTCAACTTTCAAAGGGCCTGACCCCAAAACCACCGGGCTATCTGGCGCCGGAGCAGGTTTAGCCGGGAGCGCGGGCTCCTCTTGACAAACGCAGCCAAAGCTGATAATAAAAAAAATGAGGGGATACCAGTAGAGCGGAACGAGCTTTGAACATTCTCGGGCAGTTCCTTTCTGTTGGAAAGGGGCAGGAAAAGAGCCTCAACCTAAACGGGAATGATTATTATAAAGGGGCTGGAAGGTTGTCCAACGAGTGATGGAAGGCCCATCCGGGAACCGGATACGGCACGAATGAAAATTGAGGTCAAAATTTTTAAAAGGAGGAGGAAGATGATTATGAAAGGGTTTTCAGCTAAAAGGCTTATGCTGGTCCTATTTATAGGGGCCATGCTTTTCTCTTTGCCTGTTCTTGGGCAACAGAACCAAGCCGGCAGCGATGTCGTTTCTGTGGACTTCGCCGGCATAGCCGACTTTCCTTCAGATTCCGCAATGAATGACATCTATGGCACCATCCCCGGGATAAAACTTGGTCTTACTTTCTGGATCAATGAGGGTGTGGGCCCGGGAAGCCTCGGCCTGGGAGGCGAGGTGCAACTTTTGTACGGGACCGGGAAGCCCATTGGCGCGGAAGACGCTGAAGCAGTAGCTGCCGAGAATGGATATGATGTTTCCATTCACGATTATTTGACTGTCTTTCCCATCTTGGCAAATGTTTATTATCGCTTCAAGGTGCCCAATCAGCCTAAATTGAAGCCCTATGCCGGCGCCGGCTTTGGTTATTATATATTAACTGAAACAATAGAAATAACCGGTGATATCTCCGATTCAGAATCAACCACTCTCAACGATGTCGGATACCACTTTCTGGGAGGTGTCCAATATTCCTGGGGATTTGCCGAGTTGCGATATATCTTGGTGAACCTTAGGGACTCCGAGGGGGAAGCTAATGATTTTAATGGGCTGCAATTCCTTCTGGGTGCGCGTTTCTAATTGAAATTCAGGCGGGCGGGGGGATGATTTTTCATCCCCCCGTCCCTTATTTGTCATTCCCGCCCCTCTCTTATCGTCATTCCCGCGAAAGCGGGAATCCAGGTTAAAGGGGGAAACCCCAGCCGGAATCCTGCCCTCAATAGCTTCCAACCACTAGGCCAAAAATCCTGGATGCCGCAGGAGGCGCGGAATGACCTTCAGAAACTGACTCTGCCCAGAATCGGTTCGGGCCATAGGCCAAGAAGCTCCGGCCCAGATGCTTCAATCAGCTCTGACCCTTTTTAAAATAAAAAATTAAATGCGGTTAAACTATTAAGTGTAGGTCTGACCCCAAAATCCAAAGCGTTTCGCGCGAAGAGCCAAAATCCTTTGCGCTCTTTGCGCCTTTGCGGTAAGCTGTGATTGTGATTTGCGGAATTTTGCAAAGCTGAAGGCGGTATGGTAATATAGCAGGCGTAAAAATTTTAAGCCAGGCAAGGGGGAATTTATGTCAGGTCATTCGAAATGGGCTTCAATCAAGCACAAGAAGGGCAAGGAAGACGCCAAGCGCGGCAAGCTCTTCACTAAGATTATCCGTGAAATAATTGTGGCGGCGAGACTGGGCGGAGGGGACCCCAATTCCAACCCCAGGCTGCGGACCGCCTTGGACAAGGCCAAAGCCGCGAACATGCCCAAGGACAACATAGTGAACGCCATCAAGAAAGGCACGGGCGAGCTGGAAGGGGTCAAGTATGAGGAAGCGCTTTATGAGGGATATGGTCCTGGCGGGGTGGCGGTGCTGGTGGAGGTGATGACCGACAGCAAGAACCGCACGAGTTCGGAAATCCGTAAAATATTTTCCAGGGGAGGCGGCAACCTGGGCGAGTCCGGGTGCGTGGCCTGGATGTTCTCGAAGAAGGGACTGATTGTTTTTGACAAGAGCGCGGTCAGCGAGGACCAACTGATGGAAGTGGCTCTGGAGGCGGGCGCGGACGATGTCAAGGATTCGGAATCGGTCTGGGAGGTGACCACCAGCCCGGAGAGTTATGAGGCGGTGAAGAAGGCTTTTGAGGACAAGGGATTGAAATCTACGATGGCGGAGCTAGCCATGATACCGCAGACCACGGTCAAGCTTTCGGGCAAGGAAGCCGAGCAGATGGTGCGGCTGGTGGAAGCCCTGGAAGAGCATGATGATGTGCAGAATGTCTACTCCAACTTCGACATCTCGGAAGAGGAGCTGCAGAGAATCAGCGCCACAGGTTGACCATGAGGGTTGTGGGATTTGACCCCGGCCTTAGAATAACCGGCTTCGGAGCGATTGAGCTGAACGGCTCAAACTGTCGGGTGATTTCCGCCGGGGTGATTCGCGCCTCGGCCAAAAAGCAGATGGCGGAGCGTCTCCAGGAGATTTACCAGGGCGTGAGCCAGGTTTTGGAGGAAAGTGCTCCGGAGGAGCTGGCCATTGAAGACCTCTATACGAATTACCATCATCCGCGCACCGCTATTCTCATGGGGCACGCCCGGGGTATGGTCTTTCTCGCCGCCGCGCAAAGGGGGCTGCCGGTGAAGAGCTATCCGGCGCGGAAAATCAAACAGGTCCTGACCGGGAACGGAAACGCGGGCAAGCTCCAGGTGCAGCGCGCCATCCAGTCCCAACTCGGGCTTTTGCGCCTGCCCGAACCGGCGGATGTCGCGGACGCGCTCGCGGTCGCGCTCTGCCATCTCAACCGCTCGCGCAGGATTTTCAAAGGAGCGGCACTTTGATATCCCGGATTCGCGGCAGGCTTTTGTCGCTTCGCGAGGGCAGGGCCGAACTTAAGGCCGGACTTCTCTGCTACGAGGTGCTGGTTCCCGGATACCTGGAAACGGAGCTGGCCGCAAGCCTCGAGCAGCCGGTGGAATTTTTCACCCTCGAATACCTGGAAGGAGCCGCCGGCAGCCAGCAGGTGCCGAGACTGGTGGGGTTCGGCTCGGAAAAGGAACGGGAATTTTTCGAGCTTCTGCTCAAGGTCCCGGGCATGGGGATAAAAAGCTCGCTCAAGGCCTTGAGCATCGCCCCGGCCAGGTTCGCGCAGATGGTGGAGTCAGGCCGGCCCGAACTGCTGGCCGAGCTGCCCGGCATCGGCAAGAAGAGCGCGGAGCGGCTTTGCTCCGAGCTGCACGGCAAGCTGCGTGGTTTTCTTTCCGAGGAAGCGCTCCGGCCTCTGGCCATGGGCGAGGATGAGGTCACGGCGGTTACGATTCTGGAAAGCCTGGGCCTGCGAAGGTTGGAGGCCGAGGAGCTGGTGAAGAAGGCCCGTGCCAAGGGGGTGTCTTCGCGGGAGGAGATTGTGCAGACCGCGCTCAAGGAGCGGGGCCGCAAGGCCGCGGAGGTGCTCCGATGAGCATCGACCGTCTGATTTCCGGCCAGAGCCAGGGCGCGGAGGAAGAAAGAATCAACCTCTCTTTACGGCCTTCACGGCTGGACGAATACATCGGACAGCGGGAACTGATTGAAAAGTTGCGGGTGAGCCTGGAGGCTGCCCGGGCGAGAAAAGAGCCGTTTGAGCACGCCCTGCTTTTCGGCCCGCCCGGCCTGGGCAAGACCACGCTCGCGCACATCATCGCCCGGGAGATGGGCACCCGGCTTCTGGTCAGCTCCGGCCCGGCACTGATGCGTCCCGCAGACCTGCTCGGCATCCTCACCAACCTCGAAGAGGGGGATGTGCTGTTCATCGACGAGATTCACCGGCTGAACGCCGCGATTGAGGAATACCTTTACCCGGCGATGGAGGATTTCAAGGTCTCGCTGGTGCTGGACAAGGGGATTTACGCCAAGGCGGTTTCGGTGCCGCTCAAGCCCTTCACCCTCATCGGCGCCACCACCCGCAGCGGACTTCTGACCGCGGCGCTCCGCGAGCGGTTCGGCATCTTCCACCATTTCGACTTCTACCCTCCGGAGGAGCTGGCGGAGATTATCAGGCGCTCGGCCCGGCTGCTCGGACTTGCGATTGACGAGGATGCAATCGAGTTGAGCGCGCTCCGCTCCCGCGGCACGCCGCGCATCGCCAACCGGCTTTTGCGGCGGGTGAGGGATTTCGCCCAGGTCCGGGCCGACGGCCGGGTCACCAGGCAGGTTGCGCTCAAAGCCCTGGAGATGCAGGGCATTGACGAGGCAGGGCTGGACGAGCTTGACCGCAAGTTCCTGCGGACTATTATTGAGTATTATGACGGAGGCCCGGTGGGCATCGAGGCCATCGCCGCCACGCTCAATGAAGAAGTTGACACTCTGGCCGATGTGGTAGAGCCTTATTTGTTGAAGGTCGGCTTCTTGACTCGAACGCCGAGAGGCAGGAAGATAACCAGGAAGGCCTGCGAGCACCTGGGAATCAAGATACCGGTTGGACAGGACCAGTTATTCTGATGGACGACCGATTAACATTGATTGAACAGCTCTCCCAAAAAGGGGAGAAGGCCGAGAACCAGGATTTCACCGGGCTTTCCGCCCGCAACGCCGACTGGAAGGGAATAAGCTTTTACCGCTGCAATTTCACCGGCGCAACCTTGAGCGATTCCACCATCAGCGGCTGCCGGTTTGAGGAATGCAACCTCCAAAAGACCAACCTCAAGGCTGCGCGCATCGTCGGCTCGGTTTTTCTCAAATGCAGTTTGAAGGAAGCAGACCTTCAGTCCGCGGTTTTGGAAGAAAGCGGGTTCATCAGCGCGGACCTGGAAGGAGCCAAACTTGCCCGGCTGGATTTGACCCACGCCACTTTTGAAGACTGCAATCTCAAGAACGCCGGACTTCGCGCGGTGAAACTGACCGCGCTCCAGCTTGCGGGCATGACCCTGGAGAACGCGGACCTGGGCGAGAGCGACTTCTCCAACCTGATTCTCATGAACATGGACTTCTCGCGCACCCGGCTGGATGCGGCGGTTTTCAAGAACGCGCACATCTCCGAGAGCATCTTCTTCGAAGCCAACCTGGAGGGGGCGGATTTGAGCGAAGCGCGCATCGAGAACACCAGGTTCACCGGCGCCAGGCTGCGCAAGGCCGTGCTCGAGCAGGCCCTGACCAGCAATACCGACTTTTCACTCGCCAACCTGATTGACCTCCAGGCCAAGGAGAGCAAGTGGCAGAGGTGCAAGTTCACCGGCGCCAACCTGTCCAACGCCGATTTCCGGAGCTGCGCCTTCTTCGGCTGCGATTTCTCCAAAACCCAGTTCAGCGACGCCCGCTTCAATGACGCCGACCTGGTCGGCCTCTCATTTTTCCAGGCCAAGCTGCGCGGCACCGTTTTCAAGAACGCGGCCCTGGCCAGCCCGGATATGGAAGAGGTGGATTTCCCCAAAGCCGACCTCGGCAAGCAGAACCTGCCGCGCGCCAATTTCAAGGGGGCCAATCTGGAAGAGGCCAATTTTGCACAGGCCAACTTGAAGGAGGCTGACCTCTCTTACTCACAGCTCACAGGCGCGAAGCTCTCGCTCGCGGATTTGAGCAGGGCCAGCCTGGCCGGAGCCGTGCTCAATCGTGCAGACCTTTCGCGGGCGAACCTGGAACGCGCCAATCTCAACTTCGCCCAGCTGGAACAGGCCAAGCTCCAGTCCGCCAACCTGACCAGCGCCACCCTGGCTTCGGCCAAGCTCTCCGGCGCAGACCTGACCCAGGCCAATCTTTCCAACGCACTGCTCGAAGAGGTTGAGCTTAGCCAGGCGGTTCTGACCGGAGCCAATGTCAAGGGCGCGAAGATAAAGCGGAAGGAAAAGAAAGCGCGCTGTCCGGAATGCGGCGGCGTCTTGGACAATTCCGGCAAATGCGCCGCATGCACTTCCGCGGAAGGCGCGGAACTTTTGCTCAAGCGCAAACTGGACCTGAACCCGCTGATTTTTTTCCTGGCGGTTTTGGCCGGGCCTTTGCTCTGGGTTCTGGATTCGAGCTTTTATCTGGCCAAGTCCCCTTTTCTGGCCGCGGCCTTTTTCGGAAGCCTGCTGATTGGAATCCTCTTGAGCATCGCTGCCGTGGTTCTGGGCTTTACAGGCGAGCGCAAGCAATCGCCGGCAGCCTCCGGCGCCCGATTTGTTTCCTTGTTCAATATCGCAGCCTGGGTGCTGGTCGGAATTTATGTTCTGCTGGGCAAGGGGTGAAGGATGACGGAGAGGGTTTTAATTCATATCTGCTGCGGACCGTGCGGGATATATCCGGTTGAAACCCTTCGGGAGGAAGGCCTGGAGTTGACCGGATTTTTCTTCAATCCCAACATCCAGCCCTTTCAGGAATACACCAGACGCAGGGATACGGCCCGGGAAATGGCGGACAAACTCGGGTTGCGCCTGCTTTTCAAAGAAAATTTCGAGCTGAAGAACTGGCTTAGACAGATGGCCTTCCGCGAGGAGTTCCGCTGCGAACTTTGCTATCATCTGCGGCTGACCGAGACCGCGCTCTGGGCCAAAAAAGGCGGATTTGATTATTTCACCTCCAGCATTTTCTATTCCCGGCATCAGAAACACGAACTGGCCCGGGAAGTTGCAGAGTCAGTGGCCAAGGAACACAAGGTCAGGTTTTTATATCGAGACTTTCGGGAAGGATGGCAGAAGGGCATCGAGCGCTCGCTTACGCTCAAGCTTTACCGGCAGCAGTATTGCGGCTGCATTTACAGCGAATACGAACGATTCAGCCCCGCGGACAAGGCCCGGAAGGAGGCGGCCGGATGATTCCCGCTTCGCTCCTTGCTCTGCTGCCGTTTCTGGCCGCGGCCGTTATCGTTCTGGTTTTCGGGCTGTTCCTTATGCGCGCGCTCAAGGGCAGTAGCATGGGCCAGGAGTTCAAGGACTGGCGGGAGGAAATCAAGAATTGGAGTGCGGAAAAAATCGACAAGACCCTGGCCATGCTGGTTGAGCAGAACCAGTTCCGACTGGCGGGGGAGATGGCCTTCAGTTTGGCTCGCTACAAGGATGCGGCAGACTATTTTCTGAAGGGCAGTCATTACCTGGGAGCGGCGCAGAGCCTTTTAAAGAGCGGCAGGCACAAGGACGCGGCCAGGATTTATCAGGAGCTGGAGGACTACGACAAGGCCGCGGAGCTTTTTGAAAAGAGCGGAGAGGCGGCGAGCGCGGGCCAGATTTATTATCTTTTGGGCGAACTGCAGAAATCGGCGGAGCATTTTGCCGGGGCGGGTGACAAGAAGCGGGCGGCCGAGGTTTATCTCCGGGCCGGGTTTTTCCGCAAGGCCTCGCAGTTTTACGAGGAATTGGGAGACCATAAAAATGCCGCGGAAGTGTTGGTCAAGGCCATTGAGCAGGCCGAGAGTCGTTTGGGCAAGGAGGTTGCGGTCTCGGATTTAAGCTGGTTCCAGGAGATGAGCATCCGGGCGGCGGAGAATTTCAGGAAGGCCGGGGAGACGAGCCGCGCCATCGAGCTTCTGGACCGGGCGCATCTATACAGCGAAGCGGCTCGGCTTTTTGCCGAGTCGGGCAAGCTGAAGGAGGCGGCGGAGCGGTATAAGCTGGCGGGCTATCCGCTCAAGGCTGCGGAGTGTCTGGAGAAGGCGGGCGAGTCGGTGGAGGCCGCGAAGCTGCGCGCGGAACATCATCTGGCCGAGGGCAAGAAGCAGGAGGCGCTTTACGAGCTGGAAAAGGCCGGGGAATGGGACAAGGCCTCGCAACTCTACCAGGAGCTGGGAGATTCGCAGCGGTCTGCAGAAGCCTTGGAGCAGGCGGGCAGATTGAAGGAAGCGGCAGAGGTTTTTGAGAAGCTGGGGAATTATTCCCGGGCGGCCTCGGACTATGAGAAGGCCGGTAATTTCGAGAAAGCCGCGCAGTGCTATGAGAAGGCCGGGGAGACCAGCAAGGTCAGCGAGATGTATGAGCAGGCGGGGGCTTACTTTCAGGCCGGAGTGGCCTTTTACGAGCGGGGTCTTCTGGACCGGGCCATCCGGGCCTTGCAGCAGGTTGACCGTGGTTCGGAAGATTTCAGAAAGGCTTGCTCGCTTCTGGGCAAGATTTTTCAGGAAAAGGGGATGCTCAACCTGGCCAAGGAATCACTCAAGCTGGCGGTGGATGGCCAGGAGGTAGAGCGCAGCAATGTTGAGGATTTCTATCAGCTGGCTTCTTTGAGCGAACGGCTCGGCGAACTCGAAAACGCCATGGCGGTGTATGAAAAAATCCTGCTTGTAGATATCGATTACCAGGATGTGCGCTCCCGGCTGGAAAGGCTGAAGCAGTCAAAGACGGTGATTGACAGCCGGAGCTCTGGCTCCAGTTTTGAGGAAACCCAGACCCTGCAGCAGGCCCAGCCGCTGGGTGTGGAGAAGCCGGTTCGTTATGAGATAATCGAGGAGGTTGGCCGGGGCGGGATGGGCATAGTCTATAAGGCCAGGGACACGATTCTGGACCGGCAAGTGGCCTACAAGGTTCTGCCTGCCAATTTGAAAGAGCATCCGGCTGCGCTGCGCAATTTTTTCCGCGAGGCCAAGAGCGCGGCTCGTCTGAACCATCCCAACATAGTGACGGTTTATGACGCGGGGGAGGAAGCCGGCAACTATTATATCGCCATGGAGTATGTGGAGGGGGAATCGGTCAAGGCCATTCTGACGCGGGAGGGGAAAATACCAGCCAAGGCCGCACTTCTGATTGCGGGCCAGGTTTGCCGGGCACTGGAATACGCGCACGAGCGCAAGGTGATTCACCGGGATGTAAAAAGTTCGAACATCATGTGGACCAAAGACAAGGTGACCAAACTGATGGATTTCGGTCTGGCCAAGGTTCTGGAAGAAGTCAAGAGTTACCAGACCTTGGCCTCGGGCACCCCTTATTATATGAGTCCGGAGCAGGCCCTGGGCAAAGAGGTCGACAACCGCTGCGACCTTTACAGCCTTGGCGTTACTCTATTTGAGATGGTCACCGGTCAGCTTCCCTTCAAAACCGGGGACGCGGTTTATCACCACATTCATACTCCTCCGCCGGAAGCCCGGAGCATTGACCCGGGAATTTCCGAGCCGCTCAACGCCATCATCCTGAAGTGCATGCAAAAGGACCCCAAAGACCGCTATCAGACCGCCAAGGAACTTCTGGAGGCGTTGAAGAAAGTCAAGCTTGATTAAGCGGTATCCCTGCGCATACCATGACCGAAAACCACAAGCCTCAAGGCCGGGAGCAAGATGCCAGAAGACAGGCGTTGATTCGCCTGCTCAAAGACCCGGACGAGGCGGTGCGCACTATGGCGGCTTCGGCCCTGGAACGGCTGGACGGAATGTCCAACCTTCCCGCCATCCTCCATCTTTACAAGACCGGGGATAAGCCCTTGAGGCTGCGGGCGATTTACGCCCTGGGCAAGCTGGGGACCGAGGAATGCCTTCCGCCCCTGATTCACGCCCTGGACAACGACCAGGAGGAGGATGTCCGGGCCGCAGCCATTCGGGTGCTTGGCGAGCTGAAAAATCCGCGCACCCTCCCGGCCCTCATCCTTCGGCTCAATGACCCGAGCGTGACCATCCAGACCATGGTGGCCGAGGCGCTGGGAAATTTCCGGCATCGCAATTTGAGCCGGCACCTGCTCCCGCTATTGAAAAGGGACAATAAATACCTGGTGATGGCGGCTCTGGAGTCGCTGGGCAAGATAAACGCCGGCGACGCCCTGAACGATATTCTCAAGCTCTTGGAGCATCCCGAGGCCGAGGTCCGCAAAATCGCGGCCAAGGTGCTCGGCGAATTGCAGACCTGAACAAGCGGGAAGAGGGCCGTATCATAAAATTGGGCAGCGAACCGTTCCTTTATCATTTCTTAAAATCCCCAAGTCGGCTATAATTAAAGACAGAGATGGCAGAATTCCGGAGAGACCCGGTTGACGGGAAATGGGTGATTATCGCGCCGGAGCGGCGCAAGCGCTTTACCCCTGTTTCTCCCGAGGCGGTGGCGCAGGAATACTCGGAGGGCTGTCCGTTCTGCGCGGGCAACGAGTCGCTCACTCCCCCGGAGATATTTGCCTTCCGCGAACCCGGAAGCAAAAAGGACCAGGCCGGCTGGAGGGTCCGGGTGATACCGAACCGGGCGCCGATTCTGCGGGTGGAGGTGGAGCTTGCCAGGGAAGGTGTGGGGTATTATGACAAGGTCAGCGGCCTGGGCGCGAATGAAGTGATAATCGAGACACCTGACCACAACCAGGTCTATTCCCAACTGCCGGTAGAACGGCTGGCGGAAAATTACCTTGCTTACCGCGAGCGCATCAGGGACCTGAAAAAGGACAAGCGCCTGAAATATGTTCTTATCTTCAAGAACTACGGCCGGAGCGCAGGAGCGGTCATAGACCATCCTCACTCGCAAATCATGGCCATGCCTATTATTCCGCGGCAGATTGCCGAGGAGTTGCGCGGGGCCAGGGAATATTATGAGCACAAGGAGCGATGCATTTTTTGCGACATCGTTCACCAGGAAATAGAAGACCGGGTGCGTCTGGTCTTTGAAAACAAGGAGTTCCTGGTCATCTCCCCCTGGGCGCCGATTTTCCCGTTTGAGCTTTGGGTGGTGCCGCGCTTGCACCGGCCGGTGTTTGAGGACAGTTCTGACGAGCTTATCTTGAAGCTGGCGGAGGCGGTGAAACAATCCATGCTTAAACTGGACATGGTGCTGGAGCGTCCTCATTTCAACCTGGTGCTGCACACGCTCCCGTTGGATGTGAAGGAAGAAAGTCCGAACTATCACTGGCATTTTGAGATTCTGCCGCGACTGATTCAGGTGGCGGGCTTTGAATACGGCAGCGGCTTTTACATCAATCCGGTGATGCCGGAGCAGGCGGCTGACTATCTCCGCCGGGCGGAGCTGTGAGCGGGGAAATCCGAATCAGGCTGGTCACGGGCAGGAACCTGGCTTGGCTTCTGCTGATTATAGCTGTAGTCGCGGGCTTGAGCCTGGTCTCGATTCACCTTCCCCTGGGCCGGGACGAAGGGGTTGCCGCCTATTTCGGCTGGCAGATTCTTAACGGCAAGGCGGTCTACCGGGACCTATACCATTTCAATTTCCCGGGCATTTTCTGGACCTATGCCCTGGCCCTAAAGCTTTTCGGCCTGCGGCCCGAGGCCGTGAACCTCTTTGATATGCTCTTTCGGCTTTTTACCCTGGCCGGCGTGTTTT
>Ga0272448_1005936_pt1 | contig 13309 bp, 7 predicted proteins | sample YNPCB0191_FD_202220 | JGI IMG/M metagenome (GOLD analysis project Ga0272448, IMG submission 202220) | Hot spring sediment microbial communities from Yellowstone National Park, WY, United States - YNP-CB-019-1 | ecosystem: Environmental > Aquatic > Thermal springs > Hot (42-90C) > Sediment...
TGTGCCGGCGCGGAGTTGAGGGGTGCGTGGGTTACGTCCTGGGATCGGGGGTTTCTCACGGCCGATCAGGTCGATGCCACTATCGCCGCCGCCAAACAGGCGGGACTGAACGCCCTGTTCATCGAAGTACGCAAGTTCGCCGACGCTTACTACGATTCCCAAATCGAGCCTCTTGGCAGTGGGGTTCCCAAGGGATTCGATCCGCTGGCGTATACGATCAAGAAGGCGCACCCCGAAGGCATTCAGGTGCACGCATGGGTCGTGGTGTATCGTGCGTGGTGCGGGGCCAAGCCCGGCCCCAAAGACCCCAACCACATCGTCAACAAGCACCCCGACTGGGTGATGCTCAGCAAGGACGGCAAGAACTGGGCAGGCGAGGGAATCTACCTCGATCCCGGCGTGCCGGAAGCCCGCGAATATATCGTGTCCGTGTTCGAAGACATCGCCAAACGCTACAACGTCGACGGCATTCAATACGACTACGTGCGATACCCCGGCCGCGATTGGGGTTATTCGCCGGCCGCGCTGAGGCGATACTATGCCGCGACGGGCACGAATGCCAAGCCCGCGACCAATGACCCGAAGTGGTTGGCCTGGAAACGCGACCAGGTGACGGCCCTGGTCAAGCTCGCGCACGATCGAATCAAGGCGGCAAATCCCAACATCGTCATTTCCGCGTCCACCATCTGCTACGGCAGTTGCCCGGACGACTTCACCAGAAGCAGCGCCTATACCCAGGTCTGCCAGGATTGGAAGAAGTGGATGGAGGACGGCCTTATCGACGTCAACATTCCCATGAACTACAAGCCGGAGACGACGGATTCTATGAAGGCGTCCTTTCGGAAGTGGACGGACAACTCCGGTAAATGGCGCGGAAAGGGGGTCGTTTATCAGGGCATCGACGCCAACAACCAATCCGCTGCGGACATCTTCAGACAGATCGAATACTGCCGCAAGGCCGGCCAAAGCGGATTCGTGCTTTTTGAGTTCAATGCCGACAAGCACCGCGATGCGCTCGCGCCCAAACTTGGCGCCCTGCTTGGCCCTGCGCCGCGACTGCCGGTCAACGAGCCGTCAGACAGGATGGAGGCACGCCGCATCTACTACGAGGGCATTGACCTTGCAGTCAAGTGGAAGCTGCCTGAGGCCGAGGCGAAATTCAAGAAGGCGATCGAGCTGGACCCGAACTATGCCGACGCGTATTTCAGGCTCGGTCGGTGCTATTTGAAGGAACGCAACTACTCGGCGGCGAAGGCCATGTTTTCCAAAACACTTGAGATAGATCCATCATATGAGGCCGCAAGCAAGGAACTCAAGCAGCTTGAGAACAAGGACATCAAGGATTAGATCAGAACACGGGAGGATGTGTTATGCCGAAAGTATTGGTCAGCGATAAGCTCGCGCAAGAAGGGATAGATATTCTGAAGCAAGTTGCGGAGGTCGATGTCAAGACGGGGCTGTCGGAAGACGAACTATGTGAAATCATCGGCGACTACGACGCCCTGGTCGTCCGCAGCGGCACCCAGGTCACCGCGAAGGTGCTGGAAGCAGCGAAGAAATTGCAGATAGTGGGCCGCGCGGGCGTGGGTGTAGATAACGTTGACGTGGCGGTTGCGACCGAGCGCGGAGTGATCGTTGTCAACAGTCCCGGCGGTAATACCATTGCCGCCGCGGAACACACGGTCGCCATGCTGCTTGCGCTTTCCCGCAACATACCGCAGGCCTACCAATCGATGTGCGCGAAACAGTGGGACCGCAACAAATACGTCGGCAACGAGGTCTACAAAAAGACCCTCGGCATCCTCGGCCTTGGCAAGATCGGTCAGGAGGTGGCCAAGAGGTGCCAATCGTTCGGCATGAAGACGATCGCCTACGACCCGTTCATCACTGCTGAAGCCGCGAGCGCGGTCGGCGTCGATCTGGTCGATCTCGACGAGTGCCTTGCGCGCAGCGACTACCTGACGCTTCACCTGCCCAAGAACAAGGAGACTATCGGCATGCTCGGCCCGGCACAGTTCGAGAAGATGAAGGACGGCGTGCGGATAATCAACGTTGCGCGCGGAGGCATCATTCAGGACCACGCGCTGATCGCGGCGATCAAGAGCGGAAAGGTGGCCGGCGCGGCTATAGACGTGTTCGAAAAGGAGCCGCCGGACTTCTCAAGCGAGCTTTTCGAACTGCCTTGTGTGATTACGACGCCGCACCTCGGCGCGTCTACCGAAGAGGCTCAGACCAACGTTGCAATCGACGTGGCCGAGCAGATAGTGGACGTGTTCGAGGGCAGGTCGGCTCGCGCGGCGGTCAATATGCCCGCGCTCTCGCCCGAGGTGCTTGCGGCGGTGACGCCCTATCTGCCGCTTGCGGAGCGAATGGCGGCGCTGGCGGTCGGCACGATGGACGGTCGGTGCTCGCAGGTCGAGATCAAGCTGCTCGGCGAGCTTGCCAATATCGAAGGCGGACCGATCACGCGTGCCGTGCTGGTGGGCATGCTCACGCCTGTGGTTGGGGAGACGGTCAACTACGTCAACGCGCCCGTGATCGCGAAGCAGCGCGGAATCGACGTGCTAGAAAGTCGCAATCCCGATTTTGATGACTACTCGGCACTGCTGACGGTCAAAGTCAAGACCGATAAGGGCGAGTTTGAGGTCAGCGGGACACTGTTCGAAGGTCGTGAGATGCGGATCGTGCAAATGGGCGGCTTTCCTATGGACTTCCTGCCGGAAGGAGTCGTGCTGGTTACCGACCATCGCGATAAGCCCGGCGTGATAGGTCGCGTGGGGACTCTGTTGGGCGACGAGAACATCAACATCGCGAGCATGTATGTCGGACGCAAGAAGCCAGGCGAACACGCGATAATGGTGCTCGGCGTGGACAGCGAAGTGCCGGACTACGTGATCGATAAAATCGTCCAGATTCCCGGCATCGATAACGTGAAGCAGGTGCGGTTGTAGCAGCCGGCGGAACAAATCACAGTTGGTAATTGCCACACCAGCCTAGCAATAACGCAGCCAGCTCGGCAGTGCCGCGGGCACCTCTCTTTGTCCGGAAGTAGACTCATGGTCCGACAAACGAGTATGCGCAGCACTTTCCGGCTTGCACCGGGCGCTGCTGCGCCCGCATTCGGGCCTGTACTCCCCTGTCGCATCTGCTGCATCACCGCGGCGGTACGTCGTCCTCTTCCAGTAGCAGCGGTGGGCGAGGGCGCGAACGAGGCCGGTTATCCTCTCGTCGGCTGCGATGGCCGTGCCCACTTCGTACACCTATACGCTGCCGGGATTCCGGTACAACCGGCAGTGGTGGAACATCGCTTGCAGGCGCACCCTCCTGATTCACTACAACCGCGGAACTGTGGACAACTCCTCCCGACGTGTGGTATAAAGGCCCGTACGCAACAAGAGCCCTGTGGAGGAAGAATGCGGTGGAGTATATCTCTCAGATTCTGTGGTTTTTCATAATCCTATCGTTTCTGCTGCCTGCAATGAAGCAGCGTATGCTGGATTCGGCGAGGCTGCGTGTGATTCACCTGCTTGAAAAGAAGCGCAAATCCAGAGTCATAACGCTGATCCACCGGCAGGAGCAGATGGCGTTCTTCGGCATTCCGTTCTTTCGTTACATCAACATAGATGACAGCGAGCAGGTCTTGCGTGCCATCAGACTCACCCCGCCGCACCTGCCCATCGACATGGTCCTTCACACCCCCGGCGGACTGGTTCTGGCGAGCGAGCAGATTGCTATGGCCCTGCGTGCGCACGAAGCACCGGTCACGGTGTTTGTGCCGCACTACGCGATGTCCGGCGGAACGATGATTGCTCTTGCCGCAAATCAGATAGTGATGGACAAGAACGCAGTGCTCGGACCGGTGGACCCACAGCTCGGTGAATATCCCGCAGCCTCAATACTGAAGGCGGTTGAGGCAAAGCCCGTCAAGGAAGTCGAGGATAGGACGCTCATCTACGCGGATATAGCACGCAAGGCGCTCGCGCAGGTTCAATGTGTGCTCAAGTATCTTCTGTCCGAGAAGTTCGACGAGGCGAAGTCGGAGAGTCTTGCCCGCACCCTCAGCGAGGGACGATGGACTCACGACTATCCAATCACCGTAGACGAACTCGTTGAGCTGGGGGTGCCGGTCTCTACGGACGTGCCGATGGAGGTCTACCAACTCATGGACCTCTACCCTCAGCCCGCGCAGCGCAGACCGAGTGTGGAGTATATTCCTCTGCCCTACGGACCGCTCGTTCCGCCGCCCAGGCCCGGCGGCAAGGGCGATAAGCCGCGGGAGTAGTCACTCGTCGACGGGCAATCGGTGTGTGCCGAATGCTCTGGTCGAATAGAGCGCGGTCGTCACGTGCCCGCGCGTCTGCGGTTTTCCTGAATCCTTCAGGGACCGCTTCGAAATCCAAGCATCCGGCAGGTAGATAGTATGTTTTTGGCCAGGCGCGTGCCGCCGGAGGCGCGCGATGCTTATTCAAAGGACGCGATGTCCGGGATATTGGGGGCGGTGATGAGCGGGATGACACTTTCGTTCGTCGTCGTCATCGCCCGCTACAGGCTGCGCGCCAGCGACATCGAGATCGCTTTTCTGAGCATGGCGCCGGTGGCTGGCTATCTGCTGTCGCTTGTTTGGGCGAATATGATGCAGGGGCGCCGCAAAATGCCTTTTGCGGTGTGGTCGTGGGTGATTGCACGATCGCTGTTCTTTCTCGTGCTCTTTGCGACTTGCTCGAAAGTCTTTGTCGGCATAGTCGTGCTTTTTTGGCTGATCTCCTCTGTGGCCTCGCCGGCGTATACCCAATTGATGAAGGAAATCTACCCCGACAGCGACCGCGCAAGGATAATGGGCTATGCCAGGGTTTGCACCGTCGCGGCGATGATCGTTGTGACGCTGGTCGCCGGCAAGATCATGGAGAGCGTCAGCTACCGCTACGTGTTTCCGGTGGCGGCGGCGTTCGGGGTCGCGTCGGCGCTGGTTTTCAACAGAATCCCCGCCAAAGAGGCCGCGGGGGAGCCGGGAGTGCGCCTCCACCATTTCATCGCGGATTCCGCAAGCCTGCTTGTGCGCGACAAGGGGTATGGCTGGTTCTGCGCCGCGGTGTTCATATTTGGGTTTGCCAACTTCTTCGCCACGCCCGCGTGTCTGCTCTATGAAGTGGACGTGCTCGGTGTCCACGAGTTCCGCCAGAGCATATACACGCTTACTTTATACGCCGTCACCACCCTCGGATACTTCTACTGGGGCAGTCGTTTGGATAGGCCCAAACCCGACAAGGCAGTGGCGTGGCAGATGTTTTGGTGGGCGTTCATTCCGCTGGCTTACCTAGTCGCCACACAGTGGTGGATGCTGCTTCCAGCCAAGGCGTTGCAGGGCTTTGTCAACGCCGGAGTCGATTTGGTTTATCTGACCGGCGTCATCTATTTCGCTCCTACCGAGCGCGTCTCGCAATACTACGCCGTGTTCACCACGCTGATGGGAATACGAGGCGTGCTGGGGCCGCTGCTGGGCGGGCTGGTGCTGCAGTATCACATACTGAGTATGCAGGCCGTGTTCGTCATATCGGCTGTGGTGATACTTGCGAGCGTCGGCGTTCAGTTGATCGGCTGCCGGAAGTACTGCGCCCTTGGCGATCAGGCTAACCAGTAGGGAGAGCGTGCTACCAAGTCGCGCGCTCTCCCTCGTCCGGTGCGGGTTTGCCCGCGAACCCAAAGGAATTGGACGGCTGGGAAAGCTACTTGCTCTTTTTCTCCTGCGCCAACCTTTCCTTCATCCTGGTGCTTCGCATTTCGCCGCCGCGGCGGCCAATCTCGGCGTAGAACTCCGACCCGCGCTCCTGCTTGACTGTTTCTCCGCCCCTTTTGCCGATCTCGCGGTAGAACTGCGCGCCGTACTTGCGCTTGACGGCCTCTCCGCCTTTGCGTCCGGCCTCTTTGGCCAACGCGGGATTGGCGGCGAATCCACCTTCACGATCGTGTTCATGAGACCCTCGGTGGGCCTCGGCGATTTTCCGGGCGCCCGGGGACCCCGGCTGAGGTCCGGGTTTATCGTCCGCCATGAGGTCACACCCCCTCCCAGAGAATGTCCTTAGCGTTGCGCTTGGCGTCTCGTTACGCGGCGTGACGCTAAGCTATGCCGGAATCGTCACACTCGTGTGCGTGTCCGAGTGTGAAATACCCATTTCAGCCGGCTAAGGAAACAGTCTTGGGGGCGTTGGCGCACTATCTGCGTGATTATTGTGTGCCATGAGCACATCAATAGGCCATAAGTTGTCGCGCGTGCACAACCGATGCGGGCATCCGCCCGAACGCTGCCACGCTTGGATTTAGCGCGCGACGTCCTGGAACACGCGATATGCCCCTTCTAACGACGGATTCTCACGGGGTTGATACTGCACAAGGTCGGAAGAGTCTCTGACAATCTGTCGCGCCTCGTCAAGATCTGCAACAAGACCTAGGCCCATCGCCTGCACGAGCACGTTGCCGATTGCCGTGGCCTCGATCGGACCGGCGATGACCGTTCGTCCCGTCGCATCCGCGGCGAGCTGGCACAGCAGCCTGTTCTGCGTTCCCCCGCCGACGATGTGGATGGGATCGTGGCGGATGCCGAAGAGTGCGTCGAGGGATTCGACGGTCGAACGATAGCGCAGCGCGAGGCTGTCGAGCGCACAGCGGACGACCTCGCCTTTGGACTGAGGCACCCGCTGGCCGGTATCGGCGCAGAAGTCGCGTATGCGCTGGGGCATATCGCCGTGCGCCAGGAAAACCGGGGCGTCCGGGTCGATTATGGAGGCAAAACCCTCGGCCTCCGCGGCCATTCGGGTCAGGTCGGCATAGGAGACGTCCTCGCCGGCGGCGGCCCAGGTTGCGCGGCACTGCTGCACGAGCCAGAGGCCCATGATGTTCTTGAGGAACCGGAACGTGCCTGCAACGCCGCCTTCGTTGGTGAAATTGGCGGCCAGTGACTGCTCGTTGATGAGAGGTTTGTCGACCTCCACGCCCATCAGCGACCACGTGCCGGAGCTGATGTAGGCGTGGCCCTTGCCGGATGCGGGCACGGCCGCGACGGCGCTGCCCGTATCGTGCGCAGCGGGCGCGATTACAGGGATGCCTTGGCCAGCGCCAACTTCATCGACCAGGCTATCGGCAAGCGGTCCGATCGTGGTGCCGGGCTGGACGATGTCGGGCAGTATGTGGGTGGGGATGCCGAGGGTGGCGAGCATGTCCCGGGCCCAGTCGCCCTTGTGCGGGTCGTAACATTGCGTCGTGGTTGCGATGGAAAACTCGCTGACCTGTTTGCCCGTGAGCCAATAGTTGAACAAGTCCGGCATCATCAGCAGTTTCGCAGCGTTGGCTAGCGCGGGCGAGCCCGACTTCACCATCGCTACGAGTTGGAAGAGCGTGTTGAACGGCAAAAACTGTATGCCCGTGCGCTCGAAGATGCGTTCGCGGGGCACGACGGCGAACGTTTCCTCCATGATGCCCTCGGTGCGAGCGTCCCGGTAGTGAAACGGGTTGCCCAGCAGCTCGCCGTCAGAGCCGATCAGCCCAAAATCCACGCCCCAGGTGTCGATTCCAATGCCGTCGATCGCGCCGTTTGTTTCGCCAAGCGCCTGGCGCAAGCCCGTCTTTATGTCGCCGAACAAGCGCAGGACGTCCCAGTGCATCGCGCCGAGGGTCTTGACCGGGGTGTTTGGGAAGCGGTGGATCTCATCGAGCGCGATCTTGCCGCCGGAGATCGTTCCCAGCAGCGCGCGGCCGCTCTCCGCGCCGAAGTCGAAAGCAAGAAAACGTCGTTTCTCAGTACCCATACTTTACTCCGAGAAAGCAAACAGCGGTCAACTGCCGACCGCCACAGGCCGGCGGACGATATGAAATTAGACGTCGGCTCGCAGTTCTCCTGCGGCGGATCCCAGGCTTTGAAGTTCTTCAAACGACGCCGATAGTTGTCTAGTGTCGGCGGCAAGAATCGCCGCAAGGCGGAGCATCCGCGCCGCGTCCGGACGACACTGCCGGTGCCGTAATGCCCGGTTGGCAGGGGGAGTTGGCTGCGAGGATGCAGTGCACCAGGCCCTGCGTCGGGCCCGGTGCACGAGGTCTGGCACGCTGGAAGCGCTCAGTTGTTGTCAACGTCTTGTCGACTCGTACACAGCGTAGCGTTACATCGCATCGACGCCGTCGGAGTGTGCGGCGGTGTTGCCTCCCACGCAGTACCACATTATGTATTTTTCGTGGAAGGAGTCCCTGGTATTCTTGCTGGGAGTGAGCACCCAGTCGTAGTCGCCTGTTCCGGGTGCCCACGAGTAGCTACCAACGCCTCCGCGCAGCGCGGTTTTGATCCCGGCGTCGCCCGTCTGGTTGTCGCCGTAACGACCGTTAGCCATCCACCAGAACTGCCTGTTGAGGAACTTGTAGAAGCCCTTCGAGGTTGTCCCGTGCGCTTCGGCGATGTTGGAGACCGCGAGTATCGGCATCACTCTCGAGGCAGGCACGCCGGCGTTGATCCAGCGCCGGATTGGATTGCCCAACCGCCCGTTGAGATACGCGTCACCCTGCAGGTAGCCGGGGTTCAGGCCGCTATTATTGTTTCCGGTGACGTAGGACTCGTGCGACAGATAGAGCTCCAGGCACAAGCGCCGGAGGTAGTTGGCGCCGCAGTAAACCACCTTGGAGTAGGTAGTCGAAGGAGATGAAGTCTGGGTGACTGCTGGCGACAGATACGCCATTATGTGATCGCGGTTGCCGTAAGTGGAGCAGTAGATGCTGAGGGCGTCGAGCAGATACTGCCCTCCGTTGGCGTCCGATTGGTTGCTGGTGATCTCGTCCAGCACTATGATGTTCGGATCGCCGGGATAGTTGGCTTGGCCGGGCATGCGGCCTGGCACCCAGGGGTCGCCGCCCCCATTGATGATCTGGTTCCACCGGGCGGCGAGTTCGGCCGCTGTGTGGCCGGCCTGGTCGAAGTAGCCGTCGTGATAGGCGTATGACATCCACGTGCCGTTCTCAGGATTCCACGTCTCTTTTTCCTTGCTCCACCAGATGTAGCCGATGCGGGTGGAAAGGCGCAGATCGTTGGTCAGGTCGAGATAGCCGGCATCGTAGCCCATGTGCAGACTTTCGACGGCACAGACAGTCGTGGGCAGCGTCCCAACGATGAGAAGCGCTGTCAGCAAGAATCCCAAACATTTCGCAAATCCCATTTCTAGCTCCTTTCATCGCGCGTTCCAGCTCAGCCGACGGCTCATTATAGGGCTTTGTGAAAGAGGAGTCAATGCCTATTAGTAATCTTCTTTTGCAGCTCGGCGCTTGCCGGCGCGGTGTGCATGGACGTCGCCTGCAGCAACTTTGCCAACCACTTCGGTGCGCCGGGGCCGATCCGGCAGGTACGCGAGCGCTTGCGGGGCTTTTTGACCTGAAGCAGGCGGCGTGGATTGGGAGGCGGGCACACATGAAAGCCGCAGCCCCGCGCATCTGTTGGGGACGGGAGCGCCTACCGTATGGCCACAGACTCGGCTTTCCGATCCCACTTGACGGGCTTGCCGTTCACAGTAACGGTGCGCAGCCCTTTAATCGGGGGTATGTGCAGAACGATTTTGGCCGGTTTCTGCCTGAACCTGCCGGAGAATGACACGCGAAGCTCATTTCCGCCGCTGCCGAGCTTGACGTTAAGGTCGACGGGGCCGAAGACAGTCGGCATGTTCGCGAAGCTGGATTGCCTGTCGGTTCGGAGCCAGGCCAGGGGACAGAGCCTCAGAAGGTGCAGTTCGCCGGGCCGTATTTCGTCGTCGATTACGGCGAGACGCGCAAAGTAGACGACCGGCCCCCAGAGTACGTTGCTGGTCATGCCTCCCCGTGACTCACATACGGTGTAGGTCTGCTGAGACAGCATCCCGGCAAACTGGGAGTACATGCCCTCGAGGAACCGCCGGCGGTCTCCAAGCTGCCAGGAGTGGAATATGTTCCAGCTATAACATGCTTCCCACGTGGACATCTCGTGCCTGAGGCAGTGCACGTGATTCCAGACGTCGCCGTAGGGCCGGTACAGCTTCGCCGGTGGTCCCTCGCGGAACCACGCCACAGTATCTTGCATCAGTGGGTCACGCGCGTCCATCAATCCGGCGAATACGAGTTGCATCGGACCTGCATCGAGATGAAAAACGAACCGCAGGTGCCAGTCCTGCTGGTTGGACAAGGCATATGGGGCCAGTCTGTGCTCTTTGCCGCTGCTGTCCGTCCAGGTCGGCATGCCCGCCATCTTCGTTCTGAACGCCGTTTGGAACGCCTGCTTGTAATCCTTGGCCTCGGCTTCGAACTCGGCTGCGCGAGGGTGCTGGATCTTTTTTAGGAACTGCACGGCGGTCGTGAGGCCTTTGTAGACCCAGCCGTCAGTCCAGCAGGACTGAAGTTGGGTATCCTCGTCCGTGGCTACGGCGGGCGGCATGATCCCGGCAACGCCTCCGTGTCCGCCAATTCGTCTTGCGTATTGTATCCACTCGCAAGCTTTGATAATGGCGGGTGTGTACTGCTCGACGTATGCGGGATCATTCGTGAGAAGGCCATGCTGAGCCATCACCCACAGGATTGCACCGTGGTCGCTGAGCCAGTTCACGAATGTATGCGTGGGCGGGGCCGCAAGATAACCAGGATGGGGCTTGAACGCCCGGCCGGGAGGCGTCACGGTGCCTTGTGCGTCCTTGAACGGCTTGAGGTATTTCTCCACAAGCGAGTGGTAGCCCATCTGGTCAAGAAACGCGGCCAGTGCAATGGATATGGGGGTCGGCCAAGTGCAGTTACCGTACCAGAGTCCGCCTGTGACAACGTACGTATCCCCGGTATTGGGGTTTTTCTCGGCCGTCAACTGCATAAACTGCAGGTTGCGCCTTATCGCCTGATTGATTGGCTCTTCGGGCACGTCGAACTTTGCTGCGGTGGCAGGAGTTTCCGACCAGAACGCCTCGGCTTCTTTGAGGGCCCGGTCGTATCCGAGGGCCAACTCCTTGTCAAACACCTCCCGATCCATCGGCGTCATCGGCACGAGAAGATCGACATACGCTCCCTCTCTCGGTTGGAGCTTAACGAAGAGCAGCGAATCGGCTTCACACGGCGCTCCGGCTTTGAACACGGCCTTGCAGTCCGCGCCCGGTGCGACGGCGATCCGCACCCTGCCGTCCGGTTCAAGCACCCTGAACGCTTCACCCGCGCGATAGCCTTCCGGCTCGGCGTTGAGATCGCGGCTGTATTTTGGGGGAATGCCGATGAGGTTGTGCTGGATCTCCATTGAGGTGTTCTGGTCATAGCCGTTGATAATGACCCCAAACCCGAAGTCTCTCTCCACAGGCATCGCAGAGGCCTTGTAGTGAACGAGCAGCCGAACCCACGCGAAGAGCGGTTCGTCGCCTCTCTTGAGCGATTGACCCCCGGGCACGTGCGCGAACACCTGTGACCGCAGTAGATAGCCATGCCATGCCCATTCGGTCCACAGGACGGGCGTATTGCAGTCACGCCAGCCCTGGACGGCCTCACCGTAGTCGCCTCGGCCGCCCGCAGGAAACGCGGGCACTTTGTCAGGGCCTACGGCAGGCACGAATCTGAACTGCGCGTGCGGCTCGCAGATGCCCGGTCTGGGGCTGGAAGGTGGGTTCTGGATGAAGTAGTTTACGATTGTCCCGTCGAATAGAACGTTGAACCTGGCAATATGCTCTTTCCAGCCGATCAACGTCCATTTCTTCGGTAAGTCCGGCCACCACTGCTTCGCGGTCTCCAGGTTCGGTTCGGCAGCGGGCATTGGCGTGGCCGCCAGCAATATCAGCACTCCCGCCAGCATTACTCCGGACGGCACTGTGGGCCTCCTTTTTCAGGTCTTGGGTATATCTATGCTTTTAGTGTAGCTGACTTTGGGGCATCTCGCCATGCGAAAACCCGTCATTACTTGCGTTTACGCAAACTGCATCGACTGGACCGGCCACGTCGGTATCAGGCGTTTCGATACTTCGGGACGAGTCCGGCAGGTAAGCGGGTGTTCCAGGAGAGTCCTGACCCGAAGCAGGAGCAGCGGATTGGAACGTAGGCACATTTGAATGCTGCGTTAACACATTCCAGAGAAGCTGCAGCGGGCACCGGCATCCCCAGCCCGTTTCGTACGTGCCCGCCGGACTGCCCGGTCATGGCCTGAAGCAAGCACTACGTATTCCGCGTTTGCGCAGTTGCCCGTCCGTCATGCTCCGAACTTCTCCTGAACGCCCATAAGCTGGGTGAGGATCTTCATTACGTCGATTCCACGGATGCGGTTGACGCCGCCTGCTGCGCACGAACGCTCGTCGAAGTGAACGCACGAATCCGTGCGAACGCCCTCGCCCCAAAACACGATCGGCACCGGGTCGCCGGAATGGTCCTTGACCGCGCAGGGAGTCGAGTGGTCGGCAGTGAGTACGATGTAGGTGTCCGGCGGCAGGTTGGCGCGCAGGTAGGCTGCCATCTCATCGAGTTTGCGAATCACGTCGATCTTGACCTGAGGCGCGTCATCGTGGCCGCCGACATCTGCGCCCTTGACGTTGCAGAGCACGAAATCGAACGTCTGCAGGCGTTCGATGATGGCCTTGGCCATGTTGATAAGGTTGGAGTCCGGGCCGCCTGTCGCACCGGGGACGCTTGTCACTTCCATGCCGACGTAACGTGCGACGCCGTCTATCAGTCCGGTTTCGGCCACACATGCGGCCCTCAGCCCGTGCTCGGACTCGAAGCTTTCGATGTGCGGGCCGACCCCCGCGCCGCGCGGCAGAAGGATGTTGGCCGGATTGAGGCCCTTTGCAATGCGGTCGCGATTGACGGGATGGTCCTTAAGAATCTCGTAAGAGCGTCGGACGAATTCGTTGACGACGCGCGCGGTCCTGGCGGACGCCTCGTCGTTCGGATTGATCGGTTTGCATTCGAGGACTGTTGCATTTTCATGGTGCGGGTCGACGTCGGTCACGTCGCCGCCGAGGCCATCACCCCTCAGCACCAACGCCGCGCGATGTGCGACGGATTCCTTGACGATGACCTGAACACCCTCGATTTGCATGCCGTTGACGGCGGCGGCGAGCTGGTCAGTGCCTTCGCTTATGCGCCCGGCGCGGCGGTCGGTGACGACTAGGTTTTCATCAACAGTGGTAAAGTTGCACCGGAAAGCGATGTCGCCCTTGCGCACGTCCATGCCGATGCCGGCGGCCTCGAAGGGCCCGCGGCCCGTGTAGTATTTGTAAGGATCGAAGCCGAGGATCGCGAGATGCGATGTGTCGCTGCCCGCCCGCACGCCCGGCGCGATCGGGTCCATTATGCCGCA
>Ga0272448_1005937_pt1 | contig 13308 bp, 27 predicted proteins | sample YNPCB0191_FD_202220 | JGI IMG/M metagenome (GOLD analysis project Ga0272448, IMG submission 202220) | Hot spring sediment microbial communities from Yellowstone National Park, WY, United States - YNP-CB-019-1 | ecosystem: Environmental > Aquatic > Thermal springs > Hot (42-90C) > Sediment...
TTATTCCACTTTAACTTTTTCAATGACAAACTTACAATAATCCCTTTCATTCAATTTTAAAATGTCCACAATTTCTTTGGGAATTGTTATAATCAAACTCCCCCCTTTAGCCCCCGATGTTCTAAGTTGTGCAATAAAAGACAAAGCCTTACTTTCCGACACTCAAGATTCACCAATAACCATTAAATGATTATTGACCATAAAAAGTTTATGTTTTAACTCTTTTTCTGATTCTAACCTTATGACCACAATAGGGACATCTATTATTATTAATTAGTTGAGCCTTTAAAATCCATGTTTGGCAATGACCACACCAAAAAGCGTTTTTATAATAGTCTCTGGGGGAAATCAAAGCCTTAGGCAATTGCATTTTACATTAGCCTCTTTTGTCCATCCTTAACCACAAGATTAAGCAATTCTGGACATTGACCAAAATCCAAACCATAAACATTGGGATTTAAAGGCTTAATGAAACCTAAAACCTCAAGGGTTCTAAGCCAATTCTGAATAGTGCGTTTATCAATGCCTCTATTAATCATAATGACCTTTTCCAATTCCCTCTTATGAATTTGATTAGTAAAGCCTCTTTCCGTTATTGCCTTCATAATCTCCTTACAAACATCCAAAGTTTTAGCCTTCATAATCTTCCCCCAACTTCAACAATACTAAACCCGCAATGACTAAGGCATACATCAAATTAATTCCGCAAAGCATCTTCATAGAATCAACATCTTGAGTTATTAAAAAAATGATAAAGCCAATCAAGTTTATGATGGTCAAACTGATTATAAACCATAAAACCAATCTCATTTAATCTTACTCTCTCCTTTGTTTAAGCCAAATATAGGCTTTTGACATTCCCAAAAGAATGAAAAGAGTTATTCCAATTGCTAAAAAAACTAAGCCTATTTGCTTTATTATTTCATTTTCCATATAATTCTCTCTCCTTTTCCATTTTCTTTTTAAGAGGATGATATTCACAATCAAACTTGAGGCATTTATTACATTTAGAGGGGAAAACCCAAAGTGTGTCTTTACTGCAATAAATCATTCCGTATTTTGAGAGGTCTCTTTTTTGGTCTTTAACCCATGCATGATTTTGAGCCTCTTTCACTTTTTCCTCAATCTTTGTGGAATCCGATAAGCCTAATCTCCGAGCCTTACAAACCCGACACACATCAAGACTTAAAAGCCTAATAGCCTTTGGGGGTTTAACCACACACCAATAAAATCCATTGGCAAAAATGCGATTAACACATTTAAGCGTCTCATCCTCTACGGATTTATCTTTAACCTCATTGGGTCTTTGTGCTAAAATTTCATGTTCCGCTAAAAGCATATTTATGACATCATCCATGTCCTTTTTCCGTTTCTCTTTTTTAAGCCTCTTTAGAATGGCATGAGTTTTAACATCAAGATGGATAGTTGTCATCTAATCCCCCTTCAAAATTTTATGGAAAAAGAGCCAATAATAAAAAGAACCACAAACAAAGCCTAAAACATAAAACAACGCCCAAATATCATTTATTAACATTAGAACAATGAGGATGATAATAAAAACTATGAACATGATGAGAAAAAGTTTTTCAAAAGGGGATGTTTGGGATGTGCATGGCTCAGGTCTTACAGGCGAGACCCCCCTCTTTTGGTTTAAGAGCCTTATTCTCTCTTTCGGAGGGAGAAAGGGAGAATGAACGATTTGGTGAATCTTGGCTTTGTGAGGGATGCACATTTTCCCCTATCCCCTCTTTGTTTCAATCATAATGGCATTAAGGAGACAATCAACATCATTTTTATGACCGCAATGGTCTTGACAATTACAAAAAACGGGTTTTCCCTTAACCAATTCTGATTTGAAAGGCTTATTTGACCTTAAAGTTAAGGTTATCATGTCCCTTTTGTAATGACACCATGTCTTGACATCACATTCAAAAAAAGGCATATCCATTTTAAACCCTCACCATATAAACGGGGGTTTTCCCTTTGTGTGGATTTTTGCATTTAAAGAAGGCACTTTTTCCGTCTTTACTAACATAAACCAATTGTGCGGGTTTATGACATTCTGGACAAAGAAAAGGGGGAATTTTAGACTCTTTTGTCATTTTTATCCCTCTAAGACCGTTATTTTTATAGTGAACGGAGACGGGGGATATTGAACATCAAAGGTTATTGTTTGATTTCCGATAGTCCATTGTGCGGTTTTGGTATAAATTGACCCGTTAATATCCACATTGACCGTGTAATTTCCTTCTTTGAGAACATTGAATGTTATGTTGAAACTTGAGGCATCTAAGACCGCACTTTTTATTTGAACATTCCCCGTGTATTCTATGATGCCTTGACCCGCTATTTTTTGAGTGTAGAGCCAGAGAGAGGATGCTGAGGCAATGCTTAACAATGCTGAGGCTATTAAAAGAACCATTGTTATAGTGAACATTTTTTTTGTCTCCATTTTGAGACCCCTAAGAGATTTTTTCAGTATGTCGGAATTTCTTTCCGCACTTGACACAAAGAATCATTGAAACATTGAGTTTATGGGGAGATTTCGGGTTTGTCAATGTCCATGACTTTATTGTTCTATTGCCTTCTTCATTTCCACATTTTGGACATTTAACCATTTTATCACCAATCCCCATTTTATGATAAATATTGATTTATAAAGATTAATGACATCATAATTTAAAATAGAGAGAGGTTTATAAAAACTTTGATGTTTTCATTAATCATAAAATAGTAAATGGTAAATGGTTAATGGGTTAATCTTTGTTTCATTGTCTCCCCAGAGGGTTTAAGTGTAAAATCATAATAGGCTAATCCCCATTCCGCATTTTCACTCGGAAAGTCTTGCAGACAAAAATAAGCAAAATTTTTAATCCCCAAATCATAAATTTCATTGAGAGTTTGATTTATAAGTGTGCATTTTCGGTTTTCACTTGAGCATGACCCATCAAGATTTGAGGATTCGGGGTTAGTTTGGTATCCCCACTCCGCTAAAAAGAAATATTGATGGTTATATTGTTTCATTTTTGATTGATAAAAGTTAAAATATTCGTCAAATCTTGAGGCATAGAAATTATCATAAGTGCGACTATAATAAGCGAACCCATAACCATCAATCCCATCCAAATCATAAGGAATATAATTCTCTAAGTCTGAATCCTCTAACTCAATCCCGTCAGAAATGAGCAAAACGGGTCTTGCATCAATCTCTTTTATTGTGTTTACTGCATTCTGCATCCAATATCTATATCCCGTAGAATTGTAAAAGTTAGCTTGATATTGTCCTATCCATCGGAAAGGCATATACAATAAATAAAATTCTACATTGGCATAGTTTTTAGTTATTAAAGTAACATTATGAATCCAATCAATCCATGCCTCACATTTTGTGCTATTATCGGGGAATCCTTCGGGTTTCCAAAAATTAGGGTCTATTGGTCTTTCAGCATCTAATTCAAAACTCACGGGGATTGTAAAATCTCTCCACATAAAATAAATAGCCACTTTTAAGCCACTTTCATTAAGCAATTGAAGATAATCCTCTAAATAACCATCCAAATAATAACATTCCAATTCTGCAAGACCGACACCTTTAAAACCCATGTCTTTAGCCAATGTAACCCAATTTTGAACCCATTGCTTTTTTGTTTCATTTAAGCGGATTGTTTTACATTGGTCTTGACTATATGTCATAATTACGATGTAACTGTTCAATTGGGAGATATGCCTAAGGGGAATATTAGAAAAATATGCGATAAGCAAAACACACGCTAAAAGGAAAAATCCCATTCCCACAAATTGTTTTATCATCTCTATCCCTCACACATAAAAAAAGAAAAGGGGAAATTGATATTTAAACACTTAGCTTTTTAACCAAAGCCAAAACCATACCCAGCATGGCAAAAGTAACAATCACGGGAATCCATGCATAAACTAAAGTCTGTGTTTGAAGCATAGAATCATCAATTGTAATATAGACACTCCCAGAGGTTACAGATTGGGGTGTAGCTGAACCGTCAGAGGCTTGAATATAGTTGAGGGTAAAATCTCCCAAAGCGTAATTACCGATTAAAGCGTCTTTATCCGTGCTATTTCCAATACTCAATTTTCCATTGACATAAGTGATAAGCCATGTGTCCCCTATTGCATTTTTCCATCCCACATCTCCGCCTATTTCAGCAATTTTAGAATCTGAATAAACCGAATCGGTCATTATGAACACTTGAGCCAAAGATGAGAAAATTTTGAAAACTATTCCGTCTCTGGATTCATTATTAGCATTGGTTAGAGCCAAAACGATGACCGCATTGGTGTTGCTTGTGTTAAATGTTACCGATGGGGTTATTTTAGCCTCAAACATCGTATAAGTTTTGTCGGTTTGATAGTATGTTATTGATGTGGTGTTAAATTTGTCATAGGGTATTGTTATTGTTGTGGATGCGGAGACACAACTGATTAGAAGGAATAGCAATAGCATTGACAATGTGAGGATTTTTGTGGTTTTTGGTCTCATTTACATCTCCCCTTTGATTTAATGGTGATGGGGAGAGCCTTAGATTTTACCGAATTTCTTTAGCATTCCGAGAACCATTCCGAGCATGGCAAACACGATTATCAAAGGCATCCATGCAAGAACCACATTAGTTATCTCAGAGGTAGTGCTTGATGTGTCTTGAGCAAATACTACGGGGGTATATGGATTGGCAATGGCAAAACCAAAGAGAGATAGAACCGTTAAGGCTATGGCAACTAATTTCATATTCATTTTTTCCATCACCTTTTGTTTTTGACAAGTCTTAATATATCATAAAAAGTTTATAAATGTTTCTCTAAATCAGAAAACCTTAAAAAACCATAAGTGCATATAGACTTAATTGAGGATGATGAGATTGAAAAAGAAAATTTGGTTAAGTTTAATCATGCTATTTTTTGTTTGTTTTCTAATTGTCCCCGCTATGGCTCAAACATGGGAAATAGATAATAGCGAATCTTATGGGTCATGGAGTATAAGCTATAATTACCATTGGAAAACTGAAAATGATAATCAAGATGCTCAATTAGACTTTGTTTATAACTTGACCAATTCAACTTTTACGGTTTGGGATTTTAAAGTGCATCCCATAGATGTTGATATAACGGGTTTTGGTTCAATGATGATGGGATTTGAAGCATCATGGGGAAATTATACGGATTGGTGTGGTGTCGTTATTTTATGGCATAAAACGGTTTATTCGACATTCTTTGGATTATTTCAGGGGACATCATACATAGGGGATGTTTTGGTTAGCAAATTGGACAATTATAGCGATTTTGAAAAAGTCGGGGAATTAAGCTATTTTACTTCTTATCATGTTGTCTTTTATAGGTCTGCAACTAACCAATTGACCATTAAAATCGTAGCCTTAGAAAATAGAGATTCCGATAAAGGTGTGTGGGATTTTTCCAGAGCCTATAATTTTTCAGAATCCCTTTTTAGCGATTGTTATTTAGAGCAATATGTAGGAAAAACATGGATAAGTTTAGCAATAAAGGGATATGTTGAGGGAGAGAAAACTAACGAATTAATTTTAGCGGATGGGTCAATTTATGGCAATTGGACAACTGAACAAACTTTAGGCTTTTGGGATGGAATTAAATCCAGAATATGGAACACTTTAACCTCAACATGGTATGGTTTAACATCATGGTCAAGTAATGCCATGCCTTGGTTGGGAGATTTAGGGAGATATTTATGGTTTGGAATATCCTTTATTGCGGGTCTTTTTAATGTAGCCATTCAATACATGCCTTTCTTATTCTCTTTTTATGGAATTTGGCTTTTTGCTTTATGTATAGATTCCGTTTATCAAGGCTCTTTAGACCCGCTTTTTTCTCATTTCATGGATATTTATCATTTTTTTGCCAATCTCATAAGCATGATTATGAATGTTGCACAAGTGATTTGGAATTACATTAAGTTTTGGTGAGGGATGGGAATATGCCTAAGAAGATTAAATTAACGGTCAATTTGATTGATAAGGGAAAGATTTTTCCAATAAAAGCGGAATATGACCCCTTAACCCGCATAGCCTACGGTAAGGAAAGATTCGCTAAAACTCAATGTGCTTTTAAAATTGACCCAAATCACATCTATGAACACATGGGTCTAAGACGGAAAACATGGGTTTTTGTGGATAATGCTACACGGGAAAGCATAACCATTCCAAAAGTTAAAACCATAATTGAGGATGGACAAAAAACAACCACAACCATAAAGCAAACCGTAGAGGCTAATCCATCGGTTCAAATTCACAATGATGACCCGATTGACCTTAAAGAGGCTATGAAATTGAACCTTTTAATTCATAAAGCCTTTTGGGAAGGATTGTTAGCTAAAAGGAAAATCCCACTTAAAACCACAATAATCTATTTGTTAGCGGGGATAGGAATCTATACTTTCATAGTTTTGATTTTGCGGATTTTGGGGGTTAATGTTTAAGGGGGAATTTTATGGGAGAGGCTAAAACTGAGGAAAAAGAGGAAATTGATGTTGAGGCTCTTATGAAGGATGTTTTAAAGCAATTGGGATTAGGTTCTAAAGATGAGGCAATAGCTAAAGGAATTAGTGATTTGACCGATGAGGAAAAGATGGAATTGATGAGCAATTTGGACATTGAGGAAGATGATGAGTTAGCCATGATAAGGCTAATCGGGGAATCCTTTGAGATTCCTTTTTTGATTGATTTTGTGGAAAAGAAATTAAGGTTAAGATGTAGTCGGGGGGGATGGAAAAGTGAGCAAATTGTCCGCATAGCCTCAGAAAAGAGAAAAGAGAAGGCTTTTGGATTTTTCAGAGGTCTATTTAAACGCAAAAAAGAGGAGGAGGTTGAGGAATGAGCCTAAGAAGGAGACAATACGATATTGAAATGTTGCACATCCAAACTTTAAGCCAAAAGTTAGCCTCTAAGATGCCTCAATTAAGTGATTATGCTTGTAATGTTTTCGCTGATAAAATCGCACAAATTGATATTTATCTTGAGGCTTTTAAGAATTTTCCAGAGGTAACGGAAAGGCTAAAGGCTTTGAGGTATAGGCTTTTGAAAGTAGGCACGGCTCTCTGGATTATGAATGCTGATGTCATAACCAATTTAGGTTTGAAAGTCGGAAAGACGGGGATGAGGGAGATTCATGGAAAAGAATCAGACATTGAGCATTAAGTATAGTCAAACTTTAGCCAATGAAATTGTTAAGCCTTTTTTTAGGCAATGGAAATATCCAATTTGTGTTATTTATGGGAATCCAGACACGGGGAAAACTGATAGTGCTTTAGCCTTAACGGAAATTGGGTTAATTGAGGGATGTCTGGATTATTTCGCTTCTAACATTAACACTTATGGAAAGGGGGAGAGAATAACAAATCTTGAGGATTTAGATTTTTGGTTTAAACAGCAAATAGGAAGGAAATGTTATATTTTGGATGAGGCGGGTCAAATCCTCTTTTCCAGAGACGCTTTAAGCCAATTGAATAGAATGTTAATTAAGAAAATGATGCTTTTAAGAAAATTCCATACACATATTATTTTTGTTTTGCCCGAAATTGAGCATTTAGATGTTTTTAAGGATTCAGAATTAACGGGGATGATAGTTAAGAAAAGGGTTAGAGAAAAAGAGTTTATCGGAATTGTCAAAACTAAATGGCATGAAGATTTATTAATTGTGCGTGATTTTCCAAAAACCACATTGCCTTATGACACCTTAGATATTTCCCCGTTCACTTTGGAAAGGCAAATTACGGATGAGGAAATAGCCTTAAAGGGTTTACCGATGCAAGTGGCTTATCTTTATGCCAAATACGGAAATATGGCAATAATAACCCGTGAATTAAAACAATCTACGGGGAAAGATTGGAAATTTCAGCAAATCAAAAGGCTCTTACAAAAATATCTAAGAGAACAATTAAGGATTGAGGTTAAGCGGGGGAGACCAAAAAAAGAAGATGGAGAAGATAAAAATGGTGAGAAAAAGGTATAGACCTCATAAATGGGTTAAGAGAATGGAGAGTTTAAAAAAACGGTCTGAAAAATGGAAAATGAGAGCCAAAAGTCATGGAGAGGCTAAAAAGCATAAAAAAAGAATTGTGGGTTATGAGCCTTCTGGAGAGCCTATTTATGGAACATAAAAGGGGGTGATAATCCAAAATGGGATGTGGAAAGAAGTATATCAGAATCAGAGCCAAAGATGTTGGAAGGAAAGGACACCATTATATTAAAGTGGGAGTTAGAAGGAAAGCGGGGAAAAGAGGGGGACACACGGAAAAGATTGGGAGACTAAGGAAATATAAACATCCTAAGAAATAGCCTCTATTTTCGAGCCTCATCATAAATGACTTTGAAAATGAAGATTCCAAAGAAAACTAAGAATATAACCACACCAAACACGATTGGGTCTTGATACCACATTTTCTTAACCTCAGTTTATGATTATTGCTGATATTGGATATAAGATTTTTGTGTGTGTGAGTGTGTGTGTCTTAGTTAGTTAGTTTAGAGAGAGAGGGTATCTTAAATATTGAGAGTTAAATGTTTTGATAGTATGCTTGATGTATGCTTAATTATTTCTCTTTATTGCTGAGAATGTCGGGTCTGCTCTGAGGGGGGACACACACGCACACACACAAACTTTTTAGGGTTTCTGAAGGCTTAATAATTGCGTTAAACAACTATGCGATGTGTTGAGGAATGGCATTTTGTTACAAACGATAATTTTTAGCTAATTTTTATCGTTTCCATAGAAGGCTATGGAAAAAGTGATAATTTTCCATCACAAAAAACGATAAAAAATCAGAAAAACTCATTTTGTTACACTTATGTTACACATTTTCGTAACATAATTCCATGCCTTTGACATATTTATAGTTATGCGTATAATAGTTTTGTAACATAATTTACCATTTTGTGTTGAAAAACTTTAAATTATTTTGTTACATATAAGGCTATATCAGAGGTAAAATAAAAATGAACGCCGAAAATTTGAGTATGGAAAACCAAATTTCCGTGAATGAAAAACCGATTAAAGAATATGGGAGAAAAGAGAGCATAACCATTGAGGATGTTTTAAATGCGATTCGCAAATATAAGACGGAATCCCCTTCAGAGTTAGCGGAAAAACTCCAATGCACAAGGATGACAATATACCGAAAAATCCAGCAAATCCCCCGTGAACAAATAGAGGCTATTTTTAAAGAGTTAGCGGAATCAGAGTTAAAGCCAATAGAAATGGAATGGGATGTTTTCAAAACTCTCCCCGAAATGATAGAATTTGATGCAATGCTTCAGAGAGCACAAGTAAGCGATGCAGACCGCAAAAGCACAGAGGCACAAATTTTCCATATATGCAAATATCTAAAGATAAGACCCCGTAGCCTAACAGTTGATAAATTGGATGTCCTAAGCGATTTAGTGCTTAAAGTCAAAAATGGACAAATCAAAGAAATAGGATTAAGCAATGAGCATAGAGTAAGAATGTCAATAAGAAGATGGTTCATATATCATGGCATAAGTGGACAAGTTTTAACAGCAAAAGGCATAGGGGGAGAGCAAGGGAAAGGCTACGGGACAAGAGCAATGGACAAACTAACAAAAGAACAAAGAAAAGCCTTCATGGATGCATTAAGAGAGGTTCTAATAAATGAAGGCTATGCTAATGATTTGCCAATTTGGGAATCATTGACTAAATGGCTTTATTATACGGGGACACGCATAGAGGCATCGTTAAGCGTAGAGATTGATAAAATAAAATGGAGTGGAGAACCCAAAGACCCCAATAGCATTGGTAAAGCCTATGTAATAGATAAAGGGAGACACCGAAAAGGGAGACAAAAATGGTGGAAAATAATCATGGGAGACCTCAAAGATGCCATAATCAAAAATCTTGAGAGTAGAGGGAATCCTCAGCAAGGCTTATTATTCAATGGCTTAACCTATGAAAAAGTGAGGCAAACATTCCAAAAGGCTTACAAATTAGCGGGGATAAATGTCCATCAACCACATCATATTTGGAGACACACGGGTGCACAAGACCTTTTAGATGCTACGGATTGGAATTATGAACTTGTCGGGTCAATCTTAGGATGGTCTGATACAAAGACGCTAAAGGAATGCTATGGAAAAATGGGAGAGGCAATAAGAGAGAGAGCCTTAAAAAAAGCTATGGGGATGCCAATAGAAGAACATCCAAAAGAATTTAAATTTTAATTTTCCCCCTTTTTCACTTTAACTTATCTCTCCAGAGAAGCAAAAATCCTAATAGGCAAAACAAATTTAAGGCTTAAAATCAATTTTTTTGGGGGATTCTAATGAGGCAATTTATAATAGTGTTGAATCCCGATAATTTCCCCTCAGAAATAATCAAAGAAATGAACCTCAAAAAAGGAGACATTGTTTTAATCCAGATTGAGCCAATCTTTATAGATGATGAAATTAATGATGAGATTAAGAAGGCATTAAAGAAAAGAGGGGTTATTCCACTTTAACTTTTTCAATGACAAACTTACAATAATCCCTTTCATTCAATTTTAAAATGTCCACAATTTCTTTGGGAATTGTTATAATCAAACTTCCCCCTTTAGCCCCCGATGTTCTAAGTTGTGCAATAAAAGACAAAGCCTTACTTTCCGACACCAAGATTCACCATTAATCATAGAATGGTTAATTACCATAAAAAGTTTTTCATTTATCCATTATAAGAATGCAGTTAATTTTCGCTGTCTTCTTTGCTCAAATTGACTTATCTTTATTCGTTTCTTAAAGGCTCTTATTTTTTGGCGTTCAATATATCGTTTATCATGATGTAGATATTCAAATAACACAAATATAGAATGTTGAGGAATCAAGCCTTTTACTATACCTATGAAATTGCCAAATTTCCGTCTATGAACCTTTGACCTTAAAATTGTCAATACATCAGTTACTGAACCATAAACTATGGCATTTTCAAAAATCCATACTAAACCGATAGTTGTTTTTATTTCCATTTGCATTTTTTTATTTCCTCTTAGGATGCCATCGTGCTATACTCCCTAACTTTCCTTCATAGATGCGAATTTGCTTTTTCGTTAAACCTTTATGTTCAACCTTTAAAGCCTCTTTATGAGCCTTCTTATAGGATAAGCCTCTTTTTCTAAGCCTTCTTTCCGTTATTTCATGTGCTTTAAGTCTTTTTCTTAGATTTATGCCTTTGAATGTTTTGGGGATTTTTGGATTAATCCAAACTCTCCCTCTTTTATTGTAACCCGCTAATCTACTTTTAGGGGGTCTCCCCATTGCCTTATTCTCCTTTAACAAAATTTTATGTTTTAAGTGTTTTTAACTCTTTTTCTGATTCTAACCTTATGACCGCAATAGGGACATCTATTATTATTAATTAGTTGAGCCTTTAAAATCCATGTTTGACAATGACCACACCAAAAAGCGTTTTTATAATAATCTTTGGGGGAAACCAAAGCTTTAGGCAATTGCATTATTTAATCATCCTCATTGTAATATCCTAAAACCATACAATCATTAAATATCCTAAAACCATACAATCATTAAATAAATCTCAAACATCTCATTACAAATTTTGATTCTTTTGCATGTTCTACATTGGATACCCATAAAATCGCAACTATACCATTTTAAGCCTAACAAATCATAAAATTTCTCAAATATTGAATAAACAATTGGAATTATGACTTTTTTAAGGTTTTCAGGTGTTTTCTCGCTTATTTTTCCATAGATTCTATGAACATAGGGTTTTTCAAACATTTACATTAGCCTCTTTTGTCCATCCTTAACCACAAGATTAAGCAATTCTGGACATTGACTAAAATCCAAACCATAAACATTGGAATTTAAAGGCTTAATGAAACCTAAAACCTCAAGTGTTCTAAGCCAATTCTGAATAGTCCGTTTATCAATACCTCTATTAATCATAATGACCTTTTCCAATTCCCTCTTATGAATCTGATTAGTGTAGCCTCTTTCCGCTATTGCCTTCATAATCTCCTTACAAACATCCAAAGTTTTAGCCTTCATATTGAGCCTCCTTCTTTTGCCTTTTCTTTCTACATTCTGGACAATCGCAAAGTTCAGCATGTCTAAAATAGATTCGGGCGATAATTTTGGTCTCCTTACCCTTCATAATCTCCCCCCAACTTCAACAATACTAAAACCGCAATGACTAAGGCATACATTAAGTTAATTTCGTAGAGCATCATCCAATCAACATTTTGAGTTATTAAATAAATGATAAAGCCAATCAAGTTTATGATGGTCAAACTGATTATAAACCATAAAACCAATCTCATTTAGGTCTCACCTTTTCCTTAACCACAACTACTTTAATCACTAAAGAAGTATGACAAAAGGGACATTCAGACCCCCTAAAATGCAATGGTGCTTTATGACCGCATTGAGGACAAACCTTAACATTTATTAGTCTTTTTCCCATGCTTTGACCCCTTAGATTTTACAATATACTTGACAAATTTATCCTCTAAGTCTTGAGCCATTGCCTCAATTAGTTTAAGCCTTTTCACTTTGAGTTTTCCCCCATCTATAAAGCAAAAGGATGAAAAAACCGCAAACTATAAGGATAATGAAAAATGCGGAGACAATCAAACCTAAAATCTTCAATAATAAGATGATTTGTGGGTTTGGATGATAACCCGCTAAATCAAAGGCAATGCACACTATAAAAAGAGCCATAAGGCAAGTTATTAACCAAATAACTTCAATGTAAAAACGATGATTATCCTTCATTTTTCCCTCTCCTTAAAAGCCAAACATAGGCTTTAGACATTCCCACAAAAATGACCAAAAAGAATAAGCCTATTCGTAGGATTATCTCATTTTCCATATAATTCTCTCTCCTTTTCCATTTTCTTTTTAAGAGGATGATGTTCACAATCAAACTTGAGGCATTTATCACATTTAGAGGGGAAAACCCAAAGCGTGTCTTTACTGCAATAAATCATTCCGTATTTTGAGAGGTCTTTTTTTTGGTCTTTAACCCATGCATGATTTTGAGCCTCTTTCACTTTTTCCTCAATCTTTGTGGAATCTGATAAGCCTAATCTCCTTGCCTTACAAACCCGACAAACATCAAGACTTAAAAGCCTAATAGCCTTTGGGGGTTTAACCACACACCAATAATATCCATTGGCAAAAATGCGACTAACACATTTAAGCGTCTCATCCTCTACGGGTTTATCTTTAGCCTCAATAGGGGGTTTTTGTGATAAAATTTCATGTTCCGCTAAAAGCATATTTATGACATCATCCATGTCCT
>Ga0272448_1005938_pt1 | contig 13304 bp, 11 predicted proteins | sample YNPCB0191_FD_202220 | JGI IMG/M metagenome (GOLD analysis project Ga0272448, IMG submission 202220) | Hot spring sediment microbial communities from Yellowstone National Park, WY, United States - YNP-CB-019-1 | ecosystem: Environmental > Aquatic > Thermal springs > Hot (42-90C) > Sediment...
GACGTCCACAGGCGTGCTGACGGAAAGCGATGTCGGCGCGAGCGCACCGGCCGCGACGTCTCGGGTTGACACGATCTATCTGGCGTCCTACCAAACCGCAGCGGACAAGACCGATTTGCTGAGCCAAGCTGGTTTGCAGTTGGTCAGACCGGTGGTCACAGCGACGATTCCGCCAGCGATCAACACCAACCAAGAGGCAGCGGAGATGAGCCTCTGGGAATGGGAGGTCGTGCCGCCTACCAGTACGCCGCTGCTCACACCCCAGGCGACACCCACTGGACAGGCACTGCCAACGGGCACCATCACCTATTCAACCAGCCTACCGAACACAAGCGCGTCCACCCCAACACCAGAACCGGTAACACCTACCGCGCCTGCCACTCCCACGCTGGCGTTGACTCCTTCAGGGACTTCCAGCGTCACCCTGGTATTGGGAGCCGGCCTGGGACCGCGACTCGCGGCGGCCGATACGATATTGGTGCTCAGACGGCGCCAGCCGGATGGTAGCTGGTTGGTGGCTGTGTTGGGTAGTGATGCCCAGGCTGTTGGTGGCGCGGTTGACCGCCTGTTAGCGCACACCTTTGATGACTGTACCAGCGGGCCGGATATGGCGCTTTGCCCCAACCTGGCCGCCGAGGCGGCACCTGGCACCCCAACTCCTACGCCTGGTGCCAAAGGAGAGGCAGCCACACCTACGCCATCACCCGAGGAGGGCGCCCCTTCAGAGGAAACATCCATTCTCTTGATCGATGACAACAAACAAGCAGGTGCCGATGAGGCCAGCGAGGCTGGACTATACCTGCGCACCCTGACTGATTTGGGATTCGTACCCGATCAATGGGCGACGATTGAACGCGACAAACCCAACTTGAATGACTTGGTGGGCTATCGTTGGGTGATCTGGAGCGGCGGCTTGTATCAGGGAAGCAGCCTGGATGATGCTATGATGGACATCCTCAGCCAGTACGTCAGACAGGGCGGGCGATTGACGGTGAGTGGCCGGCATGTTCCACCCGCCTTCAGCACGAAGGAACCCTCGGTGATTGCCGATGTGATCAAGACCGACCGGATACCCGAGCTGGTTGCCGGCCTGCCGGACGAACCTGTACAACTGGCCTCTGACCTGCCGCCGGTGAGACCGCTGGAGGTTGCTCCTGCCCAGGCACGTATGGTGGTTTTGCGCCGCGGCCCCAACAGCCAGGATGCCGACGCGCCGCTCATGCTGGCTGCCGCTCAAGTCAACGCATCCAGCGAAAAGAGCTCGCGCCTTGTCTTGATCGGCATGGCGCTCAACTGGTTGCCTCAGGACTATGCCTTGCAACTGATTCGCAATATGGTGGGCTGGATGATGGCCGACTGAGACGCGGTAAGGCACCTACCTGTAAGGCGACCTTAACGGCTTACCCAGGGCGTATCCCCAATTTTTTGCTGAGGGATATGGGGGCTGGACAAGACACTGCTCCTTGACTTGTCACACCGCCGTAAACAGGCGGTGCTGGGCCTCCTGCTTGCCCAGCACCGGCTCTTCAGGCCGGTGCGGAATAAACCTGCCAAAAACCTGGGATAGGCCCCTCGCCCAGCACGTAGCGTACCTTGCTCACGATGTGGGCGGGCTCTCCGAACGACTGGGCAGCAGGTTGGTGCGGTTCAAGAAGTGGATCACGGCTCCGGCCCGTACGGCCAAACTGGGTGGGCCGTAGAAGTCTGCAAACACCCAGTACCCCTGATAGCCGATCTCCAGCGTTGTGCGCAAGATCAAAGCCAGGTCCAGATGTCCGGTCCCGATCAGGCCGCGATGGTTGTCAACCACGTGCAGGTACCCCAAGCGCCGGCCAGCCAGGCGCACCGGACCATCCAGTGACGTCTCTTCAATGTTGATGTGGTAGGTATCGAGCATGACATTGAAAGCCGGCGAGTTGACGGCCTCCACGATTTCCAGTACCTCAGCGGCCGTGTGATTGTAACCTACCTCGTGTCGGTTGACTGCCTCCAGCACCAGACGACCGCCGCGCGGCTCGGCATATTCTGCCAGTTGACACATAGCTTCGATCAGGCGAGCGTTAGCCGCCAACCGATTGGGTTCGTCGGTGCGCATGCCCTGCATCTGGCCCACAACCACGCTAGCACCCAACGGTGCGGTCCAGTCAATGTGCGCCTTTAGTCGAGCGATGGCTTGTGCGCGCACGGCCGGATCGCGACTGGTCAGGCAGAGACCATCTTGCAGATACGAAGCACCCGTCAGGACGCCACACAAAGCCAGCCCGTGGCGGCTCAGGGCTTCACCCAGGCGATCTACATCGAGGCGAGCCGGATCACCGACACCGATCTCAACCGCATCAAAGCCCAGGCGAGCCAGCTCGGCCAGGTCAGCCTCAAAGGCCTCCCAGCTGGGATAAACATCAGGCGCTCGACAGTCAAAACCCAGTTTGGGCATACTCATCCCTCGCTATTGAATAGGATACTGGCCGTAATCGCGTGCTGCCTGGTACATAGCCAGCAAATTCTCCAACGGCACATCCCCCTGAATGTTGTGAATAGGGGCAAACACGAAACCGCCACCCGGCCCGAACACTCGGATGCGCTCATACACCTGAGCTCGCACTTCGTCCGGGGTGCCAAAGGGCAACACTGTCTGGGAGTCTATCCCACCGCCCCAGAATGCCAAACGCCCACCGAACTCCTGCTTGAGGCGTACCGGGTCCATACCGGCCGCGGTGGTCTGTATCGGATTGAGAATGTCAACTCCACACTCGATCAGGGTATCAATGATGGGGTAGATCGCTCCACAACAGTGAAAGAACACCTTCCAGCTAGTGTTCTGGTGCACCCAAGCGAAGACGCGTCGGTAGTAGGGCGCCACCAACTGCTTGAACAACGCTGGTGAGATCATCAACCCTTGCTGGGTGCCAAAATCCTCGCCGAACCATACAATATCTATGTTATCTCCTACCGCATCAGCATACCACTGCAGATTGGTGAGCATATTCTCGACCTTGCGCTCGTAGAAGGCACGCACATAATCTGGGTCAGCCGCCACAGTGTACAGCCATTCCTGATAGCCGCTCCACCGTCCCAGGATCACGCCTGGATCACCGAACAGCGCCTTGTCTGTCTCGGCCCTTAACGTCGTAGCCCAGTGACGCACCCAGGCCAGGTCTTCGTCGCTGAGTACCCGCATATTGAAGCTTTCGACCGGCGGCAAGGGATCATACGTCTTGAACTCGATCATACGGTCAAAGTAAGGGCTGCCAGGCACCTTCTTTGCCACCAGCTCACCGTCCAGGTAGAAGCATAAGCTGCCATCTGCCTCCAGCACTGGCGTAAAGTTGGCCGGTACCTGTACCGGAGTGCCATCGTCCAGCTGCCATGCTCGCCAACGGTCTATGCGGGTATCAAAGGGCTGTGTCAGCCGGGGGACGGCCAACACATCCACACCCAAAGCTTGCACCACGGGCAGCTCGACCCAGGCCAACATCTGCCAGACATCGTACACCCGCACCGTTTCGCCAGCCATTCCCAGATGCTGACGCAAACGCGTGTACAAACCCGGCTCAATACCGGTGGCAGGGCAGCTGCCCAGATCAATGGGCACTCGATCCGGCTCGTGGTGGTTGACGGCGGTCAAGACGCGCTCGCGTGAGGACATAGCCATGGTGCACTCAGACCCCGGGAACGTAACCCAGGCCGAAACAGGCGTCCAACGGTTGACGGAAACCGTCGCTAAAGGGCATCCACGACATGGTGCCGCCATCCACCACAAGGGTCTGGCCCACGATGTAGCGGGCATCTGGCGAAGCCAGAAAGATAGCAACCCGGGCGATGTCGCGTGGCTCACCCATAAAACCGGCCGGGATGCTGTCGGCGAACTTGGCGGGATCGAAGTCGCGCATCACCTTGTAATGGTTCTCCACCACAATGGCTCCGGGTGCGATGGCATTGACGCGTACCCCTTTGGGGGCCAGTTCAATGGCCAACTGGCGAGTGAAGCTGACGATAGCACCCTTGGTGCCAGCATACACCGAGTGTTCCAGCATTCCTTCGTAGGCGTGCAATGAGGACATATTGATCACCACCCCTTGACGGGATTCTAGCAGGGCCGGCAGGCAGGTTTGGGTGACAAAGAACATGGCACGAATATTCACGTGGTAGAGTGTATCGAACTGCTCGACCGTCACCTGCTCAAAGGGCTTGTTCATCGTGATACCCGCGTTGTTGACCAGAATGTCCAGCCCGCCCAGAAACTCGATAGCCTGGCGCGCCAGGCTTCTGGCCTGTTCGACGTCGCGGAAATCGGCCTGAAAGGCGGCCGCGCGCACCCCCAGCGCGCGGGCCTCATCAACGCCTTGCAGGGCACCCTGAGCACTGTGCGCGTAGTGAAAGACGACGTGCGCTCCCTCGCGAGCAAACTCGAGGGCCACTCCGCGCCCGATGCCGGTGCCCGAGCCCGTGACCAGGACGCGTTTGTCCTGCATCCGTTTGCTGTTGTTCATCAGTTCATCCCCTTGAGAAGTTACATAGCGGACAGAAATGGCATCGAGTGCCTCGGTCTCGTTCTTGTACACCGCGTGGTCAGCGTGGGCAAGGGTCTTGCCAATTGCCAACTGTTAACCATTCTAGCATAGGCCAGACGGGTTGACAAACCAGCAGCATTGTGTTATGATGTTGACTGTTAACACTTAACCATGGAGATGGCGATGGACCCGGCACTCAAAGAGGTTTGGCTGGCTCTCTTGCGTACGATGTTGATGATCCGGCGTTGCGAGGAGCAGCTGGTGAAGTTCTATGCGGCAGGCGCCATACGCGGTGGTTGTCACACCTACATTGGGCAAGAGGCAGTAGCGGCCGGGGTATGTGCACATCTGCGACCAGATGATGTAGTCTTCAGCACTCATCGTGGACACGGTCACGCCCTGGCCAAAGGCGTCACACCACACGAGCTGATGGCCGAGCTGTTGGGTAAGGCTACTGGTTGCTCCGGTGGGCGCGGGGGTAGTATGCACCTGTTCAAGCCCGAGGTGGGCTTTATGGGTTCCAGCGGCATTGTGGGTCCGTGCATCACCCTGGCAGCTGGTGGCGGCTACACAGCCAGGTTGCTGAAGACCGATCGGGTAAGCGTCGCCTTTTTTGGAGATGGCGCGGTGAACAATGGGGCCTTTCACGAGGGGCTGAATATGGCAGCGGCCTGGCAACTGCCGGTCATCTTCGTGTGCGAGAACAACCTCTACGCCACCGAGGTTCCCTTCGTCAAAGCTACTCGCAACCCCAGCGTAGCGTCGCGCGGCCAGGCCTATGGCCTTCCTGGCCTCGAGGTGGACGGCAACGATGTAGTCGCAGTCTATCAAGCAGCTGGCGAAGCCGTGCGCCGGGCGCGTGCTGGTGATGGTCCAACCTTGCTGGAATGTAGGACCTACCGCATTCGAGCACACTCGGAGGGCATGCGCGAGGTAGGCTACCGGACGCCGGACGAAGTGAATGCCTGGAAGGCGCGCTGTCCTATCACCTTGTTTGAACAGCGCCTTCTCCAGGATGGTGTAGCCGATCAGCTTGAGATCGAGCGGATTGAGGCTGAGGTTGGGGCTATCATAGCCGATGCGGCGCGCTTTGCGGAAGAAAGCCCCAAACCGGATCCGGCGACCGTAGCTGATCATCTCTATAGCCAAACGGGGTTCCACCATGCGTGAGCTGACCTTTGTGGAAGCAGCCCGCGAAGGCCTGGCCGAGGAAATGGCGCGCGATGGGCGCGTCTTTGTGGTAGGCGAAGGCATCGGTGCGCGCGGCGGCAACTTCAATACTACGCTGGGACTGTACGAATTATACGGCGAGGAACGTCTGCGCGACACCCCTATAAGCGAGCGGGGGTTCACCACGCTATGCACTGGCGCGGCAGCTACTGGCAGCCGCCCCATTGTGGATTTCATGTTCATTGATTTCTTGACCGATGCCTTTGGCGATCTGTTCAACCAGACGGCCAAGCTGCAATGGATGAGCAATGGGCGACTGAAGATGCCCATTGTGCTGCGCGGCTGCATCGGGGTAGCCCCCCAATTCGGAGCGCATCATTCGGGCAATTACTACCCGTTCTTTGTGCACATTCCCGGTTTCCGGGTGGTAGTGCCCACCACGCCGGCCGATGCCAAAGGGTTGCTCAAGACAGCCATCCGTTGTGACGATCCGGTGCTCTTCCTCGAACACAAAGCCCTGTTGAACCTGAAGGGTCCGGTACCAGACGGCGAATACCTGATACCCTTCGGCCAGGCGACGGTCGCGCGCCAGGGCCAGCACGTGACGGTGGTGGGCATTGCTTACATGGTGAAGGAGGCGCTCAGGGCCGCCGAGCAGCTGGCAGCCGAAGGCATCTCGGTCGAAGTGATCGACCCACGCACTCTGGCGCCACTGGATATGGATACCATCCTGGCTTCTGTGCACAAGACTGGGCGGCTGCTAATCGTGGATGAAGACTATGCGCCTTGCGGTATGGCAGCCGAGATCGCGATGCAGGTGATGGAACGTGGCTTTGACGATCTGGATGCGCCTGTGCAGCGCTTGAACGGCGCGTTCATTCCGGCGCCGTACAGCGATGCGTTCGCACCTGGATTGGTACCGGACGCGGCGAGCATCGCGGCCGCGATACGCCAGCTGCTGGCCGAATAGCGGATGTGAGGTGCGGCATGGCATTCAAGGTGACGATGCCACGTCTGGGCTGGTCCATGGAGGTGGGCACGTTGGCCGGGTGGCTCAAGCGGGACGGCGATCCGGTGCAGGCCGGCGAGGCATTGTTCACGGTTGAGGGTGACAAGGCATTACAAGAGGTCGAGGCGCTGGAAAGCGGCATACTGCGCATCCCGCCAGATGCACCTACACCCGGCCAACAGTTGCCCGTAGGAGCTCTGTTGGCATACATCGTGCAACCAGGCGAACCCGCGCCATTCGAGGTAGCGCCATCAGCTCAAACAGCGCCTGAGAGTGGCCATCAACAGCCTGCCCAACTCGAAGGCCCGGCGTCCGAATCGGTTGCAGGCGTACCCTCTGAGCGCAACAGGCTGCCGAGCATCAGTCCACGTGCCCGACGCGTGGCCAGCGAGCTGGGCGTAGAGTGGCGCTGGCTCAAGGGCAGCGGCCGGAGCGGGCGGATCGTTGAGCGCGATGTGCGCTTGGCGGCCGAACGGCAGGCTGTGCCGCGCGTCAGCCCGCTGGCCCGCCGTCTGGCCGGCGAGTTGGGCGTAGACGTCGCCGAGCTGGCGGCTCAACAGCCCGGCAAGCGCGTTCAACGTGCCGACGTCGAGGCGGCTGCGCGGCAGCCAACAAGGGAAGCTCCAGTTGGCGTGGTCGGCATCGCCGGACAGGTATTGCCGGTCAGCGACATCCGCCGCCTGATCGCACAACGTATGGTCGAAAGCGCACATAGCACGGCCGCGGTGACACTGACCACCGACGCCGATGCCAGCCAGCTGGTGGCACTGCGTGAACAACTCAAGGCGACTCTGGAGCCACGCGGCCGCCTGGTGCCTGGCTACACGGAAATGCTGGTGCGCCTGACCGGTCTGGCGCTCCAGGAACACCCCTTGCTCAACGCGTTTTGGGCGAACGACGAGATCATCGTTGCAGACGCAATTCATATCGGGGTGGCAGTAGACACCGAAGCTGGACTCCTGGCGCCGGTAGTGCGCGATGTTCCGCACAAGAGTCTGGAGGAGATTGCCCGGGAACTGGAGGCGCTGGTCGAAAAAGCGCGTGCCCGCAGATTGGCACCTGAGGAGATGCAAGGCGGTACTTTCACCCTCACCAATCTGGGCATGTACGGAGTGGATGCCTTCACACCGATCATCAACGCACCGCAAAGCGCCATTTTGGGCGTGGGGCGCATCTTCAGCCGGCCATGGGTGCGCAATGGCGAGGTGGTTGCCTGCCCAATTGTGGCATTGAGCCTGACGTTTGATCACCGGGTGGTAGATGGCGGACCAGCGGCACGTTTTCTGAACACGGTGCGCGAGTTCGTCGAACAACCCTACTTGTGGCTGACGCGTTGATCTGCCTGGCAGAGCCCAGCCGCTTGGCCTCGGTTACTGGCTGTCCGTCGCTTGGTCGGAGCTGAAGGACGCGGCCAGGCTCTGGAACGAGGCAGCCACATGCCTGCGCAGCAATTCGCGTGCCAGTTCCAGATTGCGCTGGCGCAATGCTTCGACGATCTGACGGTGCCAATCCACGCCGGTGACCCTGAAATCGTTGGGCAGGCGAGCTCGATGTTGGTAAAGCAGCATACGGATCTGTGGGTTGAGCGCCTCCCAGGCTGCCAACAGGCGCTGGTGACCCGAAATGCGGCACATGGTATGATGGAAGTCCAGGTCAATGTCGGTGGCTTCGAACTCAGTATAGCCGCGCTCGGCCTGTACCGCCATCGATTCAACCAATTGCTCCAACTCGTTGATCTGCTCGTCAGTGGCATATCTGATGACGTACTCAGCTGCCAGCAGCTCAATGGCCTCACGCAGACTGTAGATCTCCTCGGCATCGCGCCGGTTGATCCAGGCCACAAAGGTGCCGCGGTGCGGATAGCGCACCACCAAACGCTCGTTTTCCAGAGCCTGCAGCGCATCACGCACCGGGCCGCGGCTGGTCTGCATCATCTCGGCGATTTCGCGTTCGACCACGCGCTGACCGGGCTTGAGCTGACCTGTCAGGATGGCCTGGCGCAGCTGGTGAGTTACGTGATCACTCAAGGTGCGGGTAGGAGGCGCAGCCAGAGCAGGTAGATCATCGTTATTCATAGGTCTATACTATGCCGTCCTTTCCGATTGGCATGGCAAACAGCCAACGTCTTGCACCTGCAAAGATTGGCGCGGTGATTGCAGTGCAGCTATCACTCTTTCGCCGAATTGGGCCTTGGGGTACGCCCGTCAGTACCAGGCAGCGCATTCAGGATTTCGATGACGAAGCCGATCCGCTCTTGTGTGTCAAAATATGCCCAGCTGGTGCCCGGTCGCAGGCCAGAACCCATTTGAGAGACACCGACGCCACGGCTGGCGAGGTATTCGATGACAGGTTCGACCTGGCTAACATTGAAGCGGATGTGATGCAGACCTTCGCCGTGCTCACGCAGGAAGTCAGCCCAAATGCTTTCACCGCTGACCGGTTGGATGATTTCCAACTCAACCGGCCCCAGATCGGCGAAGGCCATACGGGCCGTGAAATTGGCCGGTCGGCCGTGATAGACCTTCTCAAGATCATCGCGTCCGGCGGGTGGCCAATCTATAACGTGAAATGGGCCAATGCCAAACAGCTCAGACAGTCCCTGTATGCTTCGCTCCAGGTCACTGACAACTACACCGATCTGAACCAGGTTGTTGAAGAATTGCCGGGGCAACGCCGTATTGTCGGCCATATGGTCCTCTCCGCCAAATGTAGAGTGATGGTCAATGGTTAGCAGTTGACCATAGTATACCATACTTGTGCGTTGTGTCAATCTTTGTTGGAGGTGTGCTATGTCACAACATCTGTTTGATTTGACAGGCCGGGTCGCAGTAGTGACGGGTGGTAGCGCCAATGGTGGAGTGGGCCACGCCCTGGCGATCGGTTTTGCCCAGTACGGCGCCGCCATCGTGGTGGCCGATATTGACGAACCGGGCGCTCAGGTCACGGCCGAGGAGGTGCGGGCCTTGGGTCGGCGAAGCCTGGCGACCTACTGCGACATTTCGTGCCCGGAGGATGTGGAACATCTGTTTGCTCAGGTTGATGAGCACTTCGGCAAGATCGATATTCTGGCCAATGTACCCTACACCTTCCCCAGCCGAGTGCGTCCACACGAGCTGAAGCTGGCAGATTGGCAGAAGACATTGGCGGTCAACCTGACCGGCTACTTCCTTTGTTCACAGCAAGCCCTGTTGCGTATGATCAAACAAGGCAGTGGCTGTATCCTCAACATCAGTTCCATCGCCGGGGCTTCGGCGCTCGGACGGGGCAACTTCCCCTACAGCGTCTCCAAGAGCGGGGTCAACCAGATGACCAAGGAGCTTGCGGTCGAATACGCAGGTCAGGGCATCCGCGTGAACGCCATCCTGCCGGCCAGCATCCTGACCCCTGGTCTCAAGAAGGAACTGCTGGCTGACCCGCGTTTTGGTGAGAAGTTGCGCCAGCGGCTGATGGCCGGGTTGCCGATGGGGCGCATGTTGGATCCGGAGGATCTGGTCGGCGCTGCTCTTCTATTGTGCTCAGACGCCGGAAAGGCGATCACGGGCGTGTTGCTTCCAGTGGACTGCGGCAACCTGGCGCTCAATGCAGGCGGCAGTCACACCTGGCCGACCGAGTGACGCATGTCGGCGGAGGGGACTATATGGCTGTGCAAACTATGACGCCGCGCCAACGCGTGTTGGCTGCGTTGGAACATCGAGAACCTGATCGCGTACCGCGCGACCTGGGCGGTACGACTGCGACGGGCATCAACATTGTTGCCTACCGTCGTTTGGTTGACTACCTTGGTCTGGACGAATCGCCCACCTTGCTCAGCGAACGGGCGCGTTTGGCCAACCCCTCAGAGACGGTGCTGCAGCGTTTCGGAATTGATACGCGCGGTATCATACCCGGCGGCGCGTTTGGCGTGGGCGAGCGCAACGCCGATGGCACTTATACCGACGCCTACGGAATCGTACGGGCGTTACCCAACGAAAAAGGACATTGGTATGTGATGCGCTCACCATTGTCAGGCGAGATCACGCGTCAGGACATCGCCACTGCTGCTCGCCACTGGCCGGACCCGGCTGATCCGGCCATCACGGAGGGGGTAGCGGAACGCGCTCGCATGCTCCATCAGGAGACCGATTATGCCGTGGTGCTCAATCTGCCCTTGGGTAGCATTCACATTGCTCAATGGCTGCGCGGCTTTGAGGATTGGCTAGCCGATCTGGTGCTCGACCCGGCCCTGAGCCGCTACTTGTTAGACGTCTTGTTGGAACGCTGGCTGGTGAGCGCGCGGTGTTTGATCGAGAGCGCGGCCAACAATGTGGATATCCTGTTCTTCGCCGAGGATGTAGCGGTCCATTCGGGACCCATGGTTTCGCCCGACACCTATGAGGCGATCATCCACCCTTACCAGCGACGTATCTTCCAGGCGTTGCGCGATTGGTCGCCGGCCAAGATCCTGTATCACGGCTGCGGATCGGTTGTCTGGCAGATTGAGGATCTGATTGAAATGGGCGTAACCGCACTCAATCCGGTGCAGGTGAGCTCACGCGATATGGGCGATACCGCCGCGCTCAAGCGGCGCTTTGGGGAGCGTATCGCCTTCTGGGGCGCTATTGATACCGGACGGGTGTTGCCTGCGGGCAGTGTTGACGAGGTACGTGCTGAGGTGCGCCGACGGGTGGCCGACCTGGCTGCCGGGGGCGGTTATGTGTTGGCCGCGGTGCACAACATCCAGCCCGACGTGCCGCCGGAAAACATCTGTGCGCTGTGGCAAGCTGCCGACGAATTGGCCAACGAGTCGGGGTCAGGAGAATAACTATGCACAACGCAGACCTTGGGTTGACCGGTGCCACCAGTCCAGCCAATGACCACCGGCGCGTGCGCACCGCACTGGTTGGTTGCGGTAAGGTAGGCCGTACCCACGCCCAGGCGCTTAGCCGGCTGCCCGAGTCGCAATTCGTGGCGGTGTGCAGTCGGGACACAGCGCGCGCTGCGGCCCTGGCCAAAGAGTACGGCGTACGTGGCTATACCGATCTGGGCGAGATGCTAAAAGATGCCCAAGTGGAGGCATTGATCGTCAGCACGCCCCACCCGGTTCACGCCGAGTCAGCCGTGGCTGCCGCCCGGGCTGGTGTGCACGTGCTGGTCGAAAAGCCCTTGGCGGCCAGCTTGCGCGACTGTGATGCCATCCTCGAAGCTGCCGAGAAGGCAGGTGTCACCTTGGGTGTGGTGGCGCAACGTCGTTTTTACGAACCGGTGCAGCGTGTTTGGCGAGCCATCCAGGCGGGTAAGATCGGGCGCCCCATTCTCGCCGAGGTGATCATCCTGGGCTGGCGCGACGAGGCATACTATCGTTCCGACCCATGGCGCGGCACCTGGGCCGGCGAAGGTGGTAACTTGCTGGTCAACCAGGCACCTCACCAGCTTGACCTGCTGCAGTGGTTCATGGGGCCGGTCGAGGAACTATTCGGTTATTGGGATAACCTGAACCACCCGTACATCGAGGTGGAAGACACTGCGGTGGCGGTGATGCGCTTCAAGAACGGCGCCCTGGGTTCGATTGTGGCCAGCAACTCACAGAAGCCAGGCATCTACGGCAAAGTGCACGTGCACGGTGAGAACGGTGCTTCAGTGGGCGTCCAGACCGAGGGCGGAGCCATGTTCATCGCCGGTATGTCCGAGGTCCAGGAACCGCCGGTCAATGACATCTGGACGGTGCCGGGTGAGGAGGAGATGTTGGCACACTGGCAGGCCGAGGACCGAGCCGTGTTCGAACGAGTCCACGCCGCCAGCCACTATCTGCACCTGGTGGACCAGGATTTCTTGCGGGCTATACTGGACGGCCGGCCGCCCCTCGTTACCGGCATGGACGGACGGCGCGTGGTGGAGATATTCACCGCCATCTATCGCTCGCAACGTGATGGGCGACCGGTTAAGTTTCCTCTGGACGCCGAATTGGGATCACACGAGTACGACGGACGGCTCTCAGCACGGCGCGGCCGATAACATCCTGACCGCGTTCGATCCGGGGCACGCGCTGTGGATTTGGGGGATGGCCTCATCCGGCGCACGGCCTGGCGGGCTTAGCACTTGACGGTTTACGTGAAGGAGATTGACACTTGCGCGCTGGGCGAAGTTAGCTTATCATATAGGGTAAGCAAGGGCGGAAATCTGACACGCCTGGCTATGAGACCTGCGCGGCCACAGAGGTTCAGCCGCCCTGAGGAGACTTATATGCCAGACAAACCGATCAAACTGCCGGCCGCTATGCGCCAACTGCCGCCGATGCCGAAGGTTCTGGCGCGCGCCCTATCCATTATCCGCGATCCCAACTCGCGCCGTTCTGACCTGGCTGAAGTGCTGGCGCTTGACCAGGGCCTGACCGGCCTGTTCCTACGTATGGTCAATTCCGCTTACTATGGCCTGCCGCGTCGTATCACCTCACTCGACGAGGCGATCGGCTACCTGGGTTTCAACACGGTTCAGGAGACGATTCTGGCCGTGTCGGTCAACAAGCTGCTGTCTCAGCCTGTGCCATCTTATCTGCTTGAGCGTACCCAGCTCTGGCAGCACTCGATCGCGGTGGCGACAGGCGGAGATTGGATTGCGCATCGGCGTGGTCTCACACC
>Ga0272448_1005940_pt1 | contig 13303 bp, 16 predicted proteins | sample YNPCB0191_FD_202220 | JGI IMG/M metagenome (GOLD analysis project Ga0272448, IMG submission 202220) | Hot spring sediment microbial communities from Yellowstone National Park, WY, United States - YNP-CB-019-1 | ecosystem: Environmental > Aquatic > Thermal springs > Hot (42-90C) > Sediment...
TTGTCACGACTGCTTACTCTAACAGAAACTTTAGGTTTGATGGCTATTTCGCCGATTAATACTGTTGAATGCTCCCACTATATCTAATATTTCTCTTGATTGGGGGATAGTATTTTCTAGGAGAAGCGTAGCAATAAAGGTATTATACTTAACTTAAACCTGGTGCTTATTGGTTTTGAAAATTTATGTCATGGTAATAGGTAATAAGTCTGCTTCCTTACTCTTGTAAAACTTGTTTGGATATTTATGTCCACTTCTAGAGCAAAGCAACTCAAGTCTGAAATCACGGCTATGCCAACATGGTTGCGCCGTCCTATCGGTAGGGCTAGTGAACTGTCGAAAGTACAACAAATCGTCAAGCAGCGCCAAATTCATACTATTTGTGAGGAAGGACGTTGTCCTAATCGGGGGGAGTGCTACGCCCAAAAAACTGCGACTTTTTTGCTCATGGGGCCGACATGCACTAGATCTTGTGCCTTTTGTCAAGTTGATAAAGGTCATGCGCCGATGCCTTTGGATCCTCAGGAACCTCAAAAGGTAGCAGAAGCAGTGCAGCTGTTGGAATTGCGTTATGTGGTGCTAACTTCTGTGGCGCGGGACGATCTTAGTGATGGAGGTGCTGGTTGGTTTGTGAAAACGATGGAGGCGATTCGCCAGTTCAATCCGGATACGCAAATAGAGGTATTAACTCCAGACTTTTACGGAGAGTATCAGCCCATAGCTGCGATCGCTAAAGCCAAGCCAGCTTGTTACAATCACAATATCGAGACGGTACGACGCCTAACAGGTAAAGTTCGACGGGGAGCAAAGTACGATCGCTCGCTGCGGGTGTTGCAAATTGTTAAAGAAATCGATCCTGCTATTCCTACCAAGTCTGGTTTAATGTTGGGTCATGGAGAAACAGGGGAAGAAGTTATAGAAACAATGGCAGATCTGCGTCGAGTAGGTTGCGATCGCCTGACAATCGGTCAGTACATGCGTCCTTCATTAGAGCATTTACCAGTACAAAAATACTGGACACCAGCGGAGTTTGAGGAATTAGGAGCGATCGCCAGACAAATGGGATTTAGCCATGTTCGTTCTGCACCTTTGGTTCGCAGTTCTTACCATGCTGCAGAGGAAGCTTGAATAAGTTTTGTGTTGTTTTCCTCTTTCTTGAGTAAGAGTACCCACAATCACGAAAATATTTTTAACGAATCTGGCAAATGGGGACATCTGTTTGGTATTTCTGAAGAAGTCCAGAAGTTAGGAGAACTTTGTTATGTCCACAGCAGATAAACCCGTAGCTAAGTCAACTACAGCTAAACCTCCCTATCCCTTTCGTACGGGTTGGGCATTGTTTCTGTTAGCTATTAACTTCCTTGTGGCGGCCTATTATTTCCATATTCTTGAATAAATAGGTATAGACCAGGAAAAAGGTAGTAGTGTTACTCAGATCGTACCTCGGAACAAACCTTTGGGACGAATGAGTAACACTATAATCATTATTAACAGCGCTACTCCTTGTTTGTACTGAGAACCCAGCCAAAGCGTGCTCACTTCTTGGGCAATACCAATAATGAAAGCTGCAGCGATCGCGCCGTAGGGATTGCCAATTCCACCTAAAATTACTGAGGCAAATAATGGTAAAATTAAAAACCAGCCCATATTAGGGCGAACGGCAGTGATCAGACCGTACATGCTTCCACCCAAGGAAGTGAGACTACCGGCAATTACCCACGTCCACACAATTACTTGGTCAACATTAATACCAGAAACCCTGGCGAGATCCAAGTCATCAGCAACGGCTCGCATGGCTTTGCCAATTTTAGTATTTTGCAGTAGGTAGTGCAGCGCTACTATTGCTACTACAGCTATACCCAGAACCAATACTTGATTTTGCTGTATGTATAAATGGAAAATGTTCAAAGCCTGGGGTACTGGTAAATTGTAATTTCTATTACTGCCACCCCAGATAAAGATAATACCGTTGCGAAGAAATAATGCCAGTCCAATAGAAATAATAATCAAGGTGGTAGAAGTAGCACGGACAGAACGCATCCTCGACCACAAAACTTTTTCCGACAACAGCATTACCGCTACTGTTCCCACAGCTGCTACAACCATAGACAGCCAAATATTTACCCCCAGGGAATTTGCCAGTAATGTCAAATAAGCTCCTAAAGTTAAAAAATCTCCATGGGCAAAGTTTGATAATCGTAGAATTCCATAGGTAAGCGTTAGTCCTACTGCACCCAAAGCGATAATACTTCCTACTGCAACACCATTAACAATTAATTGAGTAAGTTGTGCGTCCATAACTTTTCAGCAAGCTTGAAGCAATTCTGATATAGTTTTTGCAGGTAATAATTCCTAAGTGTGACTTTCTGACTCAATCCTAGCGGTTTTAGTTTATAAGTTTAAGAATGAGAGTGCGTTAATATACATAGTATGAACTTTGCACCTTTGGGCAAAGCTAAACTTTTTGAGCGGTCTAGTTGACCATGCAGCAGTATTCAAGCTTACCAGAACAGAACTCACAAATAGATGCGAAATTAACAATTCAGAAACTTCAAGCTGAGTTGTGGCTGGAACGCAGCTTGAATAAGTTGCACAGTAGCCTCAGGGATTGCCTTGTTTCTTTTTTGACTAAAAATCAACCAATAGCAGCGGTAGAAGCAGCTATATTTCAAACAGTGGTAAGCAAACTCAAAAGTGCATTAAAGCAAGGCAGGGTAGCGATCGCAGTTGTAGAACCACAAAAAACTGTTTGTAAAGTAGGTTATATCGCTTATACGCCACAAAAGAAATATTGTTCCTCTCCACTGCCCAAAATAATAGAGGACAAACAAGAAAAACCACTATTAGAATTAGAACAGCAGATAGATATTAAACAGCTGCAGCTTTTGGAAAAACAACAACCTCCCAATGCTTGGTGTTTGCAAGATTTTGACGGTCAAGCCATCGGTTGGTTAGTTTTAAGCACCGCTTCTGTTCCACCTGATTATCCTTCACTAACAGATATATTTATTCGCCTGAGAACGGAATTGATGGAGCGTGCTGCCAAAGAATGCGCCGCAATTATTGCTCAATTAAGGAAAATCCAATCTTTACAGCAGCATTGCCACCAGTTAGAGCGCTTTAATCAAGAACTAGAACGCACTAATTTACTGAAAAATCAATTTTTGGCTAACACGAGTCACGAAATCCGCACACCTTTAAGTTCTATTATCGGTTTTACCCATTTGCTTTTGGCACAAGGCTATAACCCAAACAAAGAACGTCATCAGGAATATCTAAATATTATTTTGTCTAGTGGAAAGCATTTGTTGGCTTTAATTAACGACATTTTGGATCTGTCTAAAGTTGAAGCCAACCAATTGGAAATGCAGTGGGAAACAATCGATTTACCAACGCTGTGTAGCAATGTTTTAAAACTAGTCAAGGAAAAAGCAGCTAATAAAGGATTGAAGCTACTGCTGGAATTAGATCCGGATGTTACCACCGTAGTTGCCGATTCTTTGCGATTAAAACAAATGCTGTTGAATTTGCTGTTCAACGCCCTCAAGTTTACAAACAAAGGTAGCGTTGGTTTAAAGGTAAAAACCAGCGGTTCGTTCATGCACTTTACTGTTTGGGACACCGGAATCGGTATTTCCAAAGAACAGCAAGCTAAACTTTTTCAACCGTACTTTCAAATCGCTAATACTGGTTGTGAAGAAGGTACGGGTTTGGGATTGGTAGTAACTCAAAAACTTGCTCAACTTCACGGTGGCTGGGTAGAAGTAGAATCGGAAGTAAATAATGGCTCTCGCTTTACTATTGTACTTCCTTTGCGACAGACACAGCAGCAAGAGGAACAAAAAACAGCACCAGTTGCAAAGGAACTGTCCGCTGGTAACTCCGATCTGGAGGGTACAGGAAATTTACAACTCACGAATTGCAATTATGCTTCAGAGATTTTGCTAGTGGAAGACGACCCCCGCCATGCCCAGTTAATGCAAAATTATCTACAGTTCCTGGGGTATGAGGTGATTTGTGTGAAAAATGCTGCTCAAATGTGGGAAGTGTTAGCTCAAATGCAACCGACAGTAATTTTGCTAGATGTACGTTTACCCGATGAAAACGGTCTGTCGTTGGTAAAGCGATTGCGAGCAGACCCAAAGTATCAAGCGATTCCAATCATTGCTCAAACAGCAATGGCCATGAAAGGCGATCGCGAAACGTGTCTTGCCACCGGATTTGATGAGTATATTTCTAAGCCAGTAGATTTGCCTTTGTTAGCAAACTTAGTATCTAAATACAGTCAGCTTCGTTCGCCATCGTCAACCACAGAACCAGGCAATAAATAGGGCTCAACTTATCTGCTCCTTCTACAATTTAATTTGTAGGGCGTCTGACTGGAAGTAGGAAAATGATGCTAACGGAAAAACTTGAGCAACTAAAAGCTATTTTTGCAGAGATGGGGCGAGCTTTGATTGCCTACTCTGGCGGTGTTGATAGTACCTTAGTTGCCAAGATAGCTTACGATGTCTTGGGCGATGGCGCTCTAGCTGTCACAGCAATTTCACCAACTTTGTTACCAGAAGAATTAGAAGATGCTTGCAAGCAAGCAGCAGCAATTGGGATTGCTCATCAAATTGTCGAAACTCATGAAATGGAAAATCCGAATTACACCTCCAATCCCGTTAACCGCTGCTATTTCTGCAAAAGCGAATTGCACGATACCCTCAAACCCTTGGCGCAGAAATTGGGCTATCCCTACGTAGTAGACGGAGTTAATGCAGACGATTTACACGACTATCGTCCCGGAATTCAAGCTGCAAAACAAAGAGGTGCGCGATCGCCTTTAGCAGAAGTTGGCGTTACCAAAATAGAAGTTCGCCAGCTTTCCCAACAACTCGGTTTGCCTTGGTGGGACAAACCCGCCCAACCCTGTCTGAGTTCCCGTTTTCCCTACGGAGAAGAAATTACTGTTGCCAAGCTCCAACGTGTGGGTAGAGCAGAAATTTATTTGCGTAAATTGGGTTGGCAAAATTTACGAGTGCGATCGGAAGGCGATACAGCCCGAATTGAATTGCCACCCGAACAAATTAAAGATTTTGTCCTCAATACGAATTTACAAACATTAGTGACTGCATTTCAAGAGTTTGGTTTTATTTACGTAACTCTAGATTTAGAAGGTTATCGTAGCGGTAAATTGAATCGAGTTTTACATCAACCAACATCAGTTCAAAAAAACTAAAAACACCTCCACACAAATGTCCTGCTTCCAAAAAGTTGTAGTTGTGGCCTTGAACTTGTGAGTGTTCCAGCTTTGCTAGCTGCTAGTCCCCAATGGTCCTCGCTAAAAAAAGTAGGCGATCGGTGGATTCCAAATAGCAGTTTTAAGCAATCATCCACCAACCGCCTCAGGACTTTTATCTACCAACCACCTATTCTTCGTTGAGAATTTTTGGCACTTTGAAAAATTCGTTTTCCCTTTCTGGCGCACCTTCAAGAATAGCTTCCCGATCCGGAAAAGGTTGTAAATCGTCGCTTCGTGTCACGTTGCTAACATCGATTGCCCGGGTTGTTGGTGGTACGTTACTAACATCCAGTTCGCTTAGCTGCTGGAAATATTCCAGAATGCTTCCCAATTGAGTGGTGAATTCTTCTTCTTCTTCTGGTGTCAGTTCTAAGCGAGCAAGATGAGCTACTTTACGAACTTGTTCGCGATCAATCATGATTTGGTTAATAGGACTAACAATCACTAAAAGAATACGTCAATTTGCATGCGTCCTGTAGTTTTCAGCCAGTTTTGGGCTTCAATGTAGTTATTGGGAGCCATACGAATAGCTCTGATCCAATAATCAGCAGCTTTGTCAAACAAAGCTTCGCCTCCTTCTTCATCTCCCACTTCCTTGGCTTTTTCGCCCAGATAGTGGTAAATTACTGCAATATTATTTAAGGCCTGGGGTAAGCGAGGATTGCACTCCAGCGCTTGGTGATATAGTTTTAAAGCTTCTTCGTGATCGCCGTTGCTGGCATATATCAGACCCATGTTGTAAAGAATAAAACTGCGGTCTAGGGGATCTTCCTCTAGTTTTAATGCTTCTTTGTAGTTGTCCAAAGCTTCCGCATATTCACCTTCTGATTGCGCTGACATACCATCTCGGTAATAGGCAAAGGCTGTTTTTGCCTTTTGGTTGGTTGGCAGAAGCTTCAAAATCAAGTCTGCCATAACTGTAAAGGATTTATCAATAAAGTTATCGTTTTTCTGAGTTCTGGGCATAGTAACCTCTAATCTCGCCTGCTGTTGGATTTGCGACTTTTATAACTCAATAGCTAATTTAACTGATTTATCGGTCATTCCCTGCTGAAAGTGGTGCTACACATTCCGGACTGTTATGCTTGGGGTTGTTAACTAAAGTGCTAACTGCATAGCCGGTCATTTCCGCAGGTGGATAGGGACGCAGTAGTTGCTGCAACAGTTCTGGTTTTTGTACTTGGCTATTTAACCATACATCCCAATCCTGCAAAGCAAGAATTACTGGCATGCGATCGTGAAGCGGTTGCACTAAATCGTTAGCTTGAGTTGTTAAAATTGTGCAGGATTTAATCTGCCCTGTTTGGGGTGATTCCCATACTTCCCACAATCCAGCAAAACCAAAGATTTCTCCATTTTGAAGGCGAAAATAGAATGGTTGCTTCTTGCCATTTTCCTGTTTCCATTCGTAAAAGCCATCTGCTAGTATCAAACAGCGCTGATGCTTAAAAGCAAAGCAAAAAGCAGGTTTTTTCGCTACGGTTTCGGCCCTAGCGTTAATTAATTTTGCTCCTATAGCTGGATCTTTCGCCCACGAGGGAATTAATCCCCAACGCAATCGTTGCAATTCGTGCTTGTTACTTTTTGAGTCGTGTAAAACCGCTACCACCATTTGCGTAGGTGCAATGTTATGTTGCGCCCCCAACTCTGGCATTTTTTCAATCTGCAAAGCTTGGGCTAAAGTCTCTGGAATGACGCTTCTTAAAGTATACCTTCCGCACATAATTTTGATACTCAATCAATCGCTGAAATAATGTTTTTAATGCTAAAAATAATACTAGGATTAATTTACTTTTTAGAGATTTTATTAATGCAGTTAAAAACAGGATTTCCTAAAAAAACTTTTTATTTTTTGGTGAATGTATTGTATGTTAATTAATTATATTTATTGGTACCTTAACCTCAATATTTATACACATGGAAACATTGCGTTTGTACGATTTTTTACCTTCAGGTAATGGTTACAAGATACGTCTTTTATTATCGCAAATTGGTATGCCATTTGAGAGGATAGAGGTCGACATATTGAAAGGAGAAACTCGCACCCCGGAATTTTTAAGTAAAAATCCAGCTGGGAAAATTCCGTTGTTAGAAATTGAACCAGGTAAGTACTTGGCGGAGTCAAATGCCATATTAATTTATCTTAGCGAAGGGACAGAATTTTTACCTTACGATCGCTTTTTCCGAGCCCAAGTGCTACAGTGGTTATTCTTCGAACAGAACAGCCACGAGCCTTTTATTGCCACATCCAGATTTTGGATCAGTATACTAGGTAAAGGCGATCGCTACAAAGAAGCTATAGAGGAAAAACGTCAACCTGGATATGCAGCACTTAACTTGATGGAAAATCATTTGAAGACTCGGAATTTTCTCGTAGCAGAACGTTATACGATCGCAGATATTGCCTTGTTTGCTTATACCCACGTAGCTGATGAAGGCGGGTTTGATTTAACACAATTTCCTGCTATTCAAGCTTGGATTGAAAGAGTAAAACTACAACCGGGATATATTAGTATTACGGAAGAGCCTAAGTCTTTGATTTAACAAAATACCGAAAAAATAACTCGTTTCCTTTTATGAGGTAACGAGTTTATCTTAAGTAGGAGAAAAGGATTCATATTGTACTAAAAGAAAAATGGAACTGATGAGTCTTCTCAATTCGCTATGTTAGTTCCTGAATTTCAATTAACTTTTGCCGACAATTAAATCCTGATTTAATTATAATGTTAGTTTGTGGCAGAGCAAATTTCTTTGCTAAGACTTTAATTAATTCATTATTTGCCTTCCCGTCTATAGGAGGAGACTTTAAATATACAGTCAAACTACCATCAGCTTCTGACTCTATTTTTTGAATTTTGGAATTTGGCTTCACTTTAACTTTTATTTGCATAATTTCTTTGGTCTAATATTCGCAACCACAGCCAACCTAGAAAACACCCTAAGATGTAGTGAGGAAAATCCCACCCAGCAAAGGTGGTACCAATTAACCACTTACCTATTAAGGTAGCGCGGAACTGCTCTAGAAAAAATGGGTGCCACAACTGTAAAAATTCCAGTATGCAGGTAATAACAAAGACCCATAAAGGAATCCAAAACACCGCTGCGGGACGACGAAAAAACCAAAAAGCAACTAAACACCAGAACATTTCATAAAAAATAGCAGCTCCGTAGTTATTAAACCACTCACGACCAAAACCGCTGTAATATTTAAAGAAAAAGCCCATCGCTGTCACGATGAGCAAGCACGGGAGAATATCAAGGTTCTGTATTTTCTTTAACACCATAAGTTAGTGCACAAGTACTTTGCCATACTAAAAAGTCTATTGGAAAGGAAAATATCTGCTCTTATTTCATATCTTGGATAACTTTGCGAATTGCTGTTTCTTGAGCTTCGATGCTTTTAGCAAGCTGAAATTGCACCAGTGCTCTGATGAGATTGTGTTCTGGGTGCTTGACTTTGAAGTAGATGTTTCCTGCTAAATAATCAGTGAAGAATCTCAGTCCTAATTCCCAAGCTAGGAGGCGAATTGCATCGTACATGTAAATGTAGTCATTTTCGGTAAGAAACGCCTTCGCTACCGAAAGATAACCCTGGAGGATTCCTTGACACAGGTCAATATCAAAATAAACTTTTTCCCATTTTTCGGTTTCTTCTCCAGCTAAATTACAAGCCGAGCGCAGACAGTCACCGATATCGTAATGTATTAAACCTGGCTTCACGGTATCCAGATCTACTATGCTTGCTGCTTTCTGAGTAGTGGTATCGAAAATGACATTGTTGATTTTGGGATCGCCGTGCATCAAGCGTAGTGGTAATTTCCCTTGAGTTTTTGCATCTTCCAGTACACTGACTTGCTTTTGGCGATCGCTAATTGACTGCAAGCAATAGTTTATTTCTGCACAGGGTCGCAGTTTAGTTTTTGCCAAAACTTCCTTGTAGTACTGAAGGTAAAGCGGCGTAATATGAAAACCTTCTAAGGTATCCGCCAGTCTTTCTGGAGGTAGGTCGCTAATGAGATTGTGGAACATCCCCAAAGCGTAACCAATTTCTACAGCGTCTGAGCGATCGCGTATCCTGTCAATGGACTGGGAACCTCGAATAAAGCTAATTCCCCGCCAGAAGGATCCTTTAGTGTCTGTGCAATGATCTTGACCGTCTTTAGTCAATAATACACGCGGTACTTCCCAGCGACGAGCAGGGGGATTAAGTTTGAGTTTTTTACTAACGTGTTCAGTAAGAATACGCATATTAGCCATGATGGCTTGGGGCTGGCGAAATACTTGCGTGTTAATGCGCTGCAATACAAAATGCTCCTCCTCAGAAGAAGTGAGAGTTACTAGAAAGGTATCGTTGATATTGCCGTTCCCAAAGGAGCGAACGTCGAGTACCTGGCCATTAAGTATAAAATTTTCAGCAATAGCTACAAGATTATCCGTACTACAGCTCGCAATTTGTTCTGTTGTGTTCATATATAATTTGCACCACTCCCCACGTTCCTGCACAAAAGCAATTGGAGACATGGTAGCGCAAGTGTGGAATTTGGTCTGTATAAAAGTGTTACGAGGACAAGTTGTAAAGTATAATTTACTTAACATAAACTACGCTGCTTGCTCAAGCTGCAATTGATAGAACAGGTCCGGTCTGATCGCGATTTTCAAATGTATCGAGACTGAGGCGATCGCAAGTATTCGGCAATTGATACTGCTTGTGCAAAAGTAATTGCTATTTTCCTTGGTCTGTAGCGAGGAAGCTTTGTAGTGACTATAAACCAGGTGTGATTCTGCAGGAATCTGAGTTAGTTCAACCTACTTCAGCAATGCAAAATGAATTTGTATTCAGACTTCATCTAACTCTAGATAAAAGCCTGTACCTTTATTAGTGACTTTCACTAACCTGCGATTGATTAATCTTTGAATGATACCGATTCGAAATCGAACTTCACACAATTGAGCACTACCACCATAATTGCGAAAAGATTGCAAGCATAAGTCATCATGAGATTGAATTTTAGTATCAAAGTCTTTTTTGTATTCATATTGTTTTTTATGTCTATTTTTATGATTTAAAACTTTTTATAACAATACCTACGACATTGCTAGCTGCAATGGTGTATTGAAGAACAGTAAAATTGAAAATAATATTAAAGTTTGAGGAAAAATATCTTGTTAAAGTAAGCTGCCTAAAACTTTTCTTAATCGCTTTTATAACCGGATACAGACAGCTTACCTAAATAGAGTCTCGGAATCAGTAACGCGAGGTGCGCTTATTTTTCCGTAGCATTCCCAGGAAGGATAAACATAATTTTTGAGCCAGCAAGCGATCTCCCAAGCGTATCTGTTTGATATTTTGCTCAATAGGGCTAGGGCACTATCTTTATATAAGAAATCAACTTCTTCTCCATAAAAATCTAAGGGAAACGCTAGAGTCTTTAAAAGAATTTCGTATTTCCTCCAAATCGGCTTTTCCCATTCGTAAAAACAATAATTCATCAAAGAAAATCCGGCAAGGCATAAATCCTTACCCTGGGAAGCAAATACGAAGCTTTCACCATCTTTCTCTGATTGATAATCACTGGGAAGCCAGAAATCTATACAATAAAATTGACATTCGGTAGACGCAATCATGATATTTGTTTGTGCAACAAGGGCAAATATTTTTCTTCAGGGCAGAGTGTTAGTAACAGATTATTTATATTCCCTAATTATGAAAATATCTCTTTAGGTAGATTTCATTTATTAACCTAGGTTTAATAATTGCTCTTATTTTTTTCTTATTTCTACCTTATTGAAACTTTAGATGGGAAATATCTTCTTATAAAGAAAAATAAATATTTTCTATCAAAAACTATAAAATTATTTTCACTAGGGTTACCACTTTCAAGAGCAAACTAGCGATCGCAAAGGGATGCTTTCGCATTAGATTTGAGCATTAAGCTACTTGCAGCGATCGCATAGAGGATCAACAAAGCCAAAGAAAGGATTTACTACTTTTGTGGCATTCCTAAAATTATTTATAGTATTCCAACCATATGCAGCAAGCCACGTCCGGTAATTAACTCAATGATCAAAGCAATAAAGCCTAGCATCGCAATCCGACCGTTCCAAACTTCTGCACTAGTAGTTAGACCCCACTCCCAACCTTCTGGAGGGTAGATTTTGACTTTTTTCTTCATCTGAGTTACTTGCGAGAGTTTCAGATTGGGAGAATTTAATGCGTCTATAATCAAATCGGCCAGCGCTCTTATGAATACCGGATGGGTGTTGAGAGCAGGTACGCGACGGAAGTTATCAATTCCTGCTTCCTCTGCTATTTCTCGGTACTCAAGGTCAATTTCTTCCAATGTTTCGATGTGTTCGGAGACGAAGCTAATAGGAACGACGACCAAATCCTTAACACCTTGTGCTGCTAGTTGTGCAATTGCATCCTCTGTATATGGTCGCAGCCATTCTACTGGGCCAACGCGACTTTGATAAGCTAACGTGTAGGCATTGGGTCGATTTAGTGTCTGCATGATCAAATAGGTGCATTCCTCAATTTGTTGCTGATAAGGATCACCTGCTTCTTCAACATAGCTTTTGGGTACTCCATGAGCGCTAAAAAAGATATGAGCCTCATCTTTATTAGGCACTTGTTCGAGCTCTTGGGCAATAAGCTCCGCCATCGCTTGCAGATACCCTGGTTGTTTGTACCAGGAGGGAATTAGGGTATATTCAACATGCTGTAGCTTTGGGTCTTCTTGCCAAAGTTTCTCTAACAATCGAAAGCTGGAACCGCTAGTACTGATGGAAAACTGAGGATAAAGGGGCAAGATCACCAATTTTTTGATGCCATCTTGAATAATACGAGCGATCGCTTCTTCCGTATAGGGATGCCAGTAACGCATACCAATATAAATATTTGCTTCTTGCCCCAAAGCATGTAACTGTTCTTTTAGAGCCTGTGCTTGAGCCTCAGTAATACGCCGCAAAGGGGAACCACCCCCAATTTTGCGGTAATTTTCTTGAGATTTTTTAGTCCGGCGCCAGGCAATAAACCAAGCTAGGGGCTTTTGCAACCAAGGGAAAGGTAGGCGAATAATTTCTGGATCGGAAAACAAGTTATACAGAAACGGTCCTACATCCTCTAATTTCTCCGGACCGCCGAGATTAAGCAATAATACGCCTACACGACCCATAGCACTAAAAGTCCCCCACCTTTTTCAGCTTTTTTACTAATGTTAACAATAATATCTTTATTAAAATATAAGTTAATCACAAGGAAAAAAATTAGTGGCAACAATTTTAAGAGATTGGAGTTATCGCTACCAATGGCTTTATGACAGTATCTCCCGTTTGGCAGCTTTAAGTGTTGGCGGTGAAACTAATTTTCGCCAATTAACTTTGCATGGTTTAACAATCAACTCAGATACAAAAATTCTCGACTTGTGTTGTGGAAGCGGCCAAGCAACACGAGTTTTAGTAAAGTATTCTCAAAACGTCGTAGGGTTGGATGCCTCACCTTTATCCCTAGCAAGGGCACGGCGAAATGTGCCACAAGCCAAATATGTAGAAGCCTTTGCCGAAAAAATGCCTTTTTCAGAAAATGAGTTTGATTTGGTGCACGTGAGCGTGGCATTGCATGAAATGGAATCAGAACAATTGCAAAAAATTCTCAAAGAAGTATACCGTGTACTGAAGCGTGAGGGAATCTTTACCCTGGTGGATTTTCACCATCCAACTAATTTTCTTTTTAAACCGCCTTTGTGGATGTTTCTATGGTTATTTGAAACCAAGACTGCTTGGCGATTGCTAAAAACTGATTTACCGCAATTGTTGACTCAAATAGGATTTCAAGTTCAAAAGCAAAGTTTGCATGCAGGTGGAAGCATACAAGTCATCCAGGCAAAGAAATAAAATACACTAGCAAATTAACAAAAAAACCAAAACCTCCTGCCAGAGATTGCAGGAGGGAAGAAAAATAAACCTGGCACCGAGCTATTTTGACTTGGGGTGGCCCCCAAACTATCGTCGCCGCAG
>Ga0272448_1005941_pt1 | contig 13302 bp, 7 predicted proteins | sample YNPCB0191_FD_202220 | JGI IMG/M metagenome (GOLD analysis project Ga0272448, IMG submission 202220) | Hot spring sediment microbial communities from Yellowstone National Park, WY, United States - YNP-CB-019-1 | ecosystem: Environmental > Aquatic > Thermal springs > Hot (42-90C) > Sediment...
AGCCGGGCGTCAGGGCGGAGGCCAGCCGGCCGAAGGTGTTTTCGGCCCAACCGGCAAAGGAGGCGGCCACGTCTTTGGCCGTCGGTTGACCCGGAAGCGATGGAGAGGGTGCCGGCGCCGGGCTAGAAGGGCCTACCGAGGGGCCAGGATGCCCGAGAATTACCGGGCTAATCACGGGTCCTCGCATCCAGGGCGGGCGATAAGGGCCGACAAACACGATCGGCCAATCGTCGTCCATCAGCACCCATTCAAACTGTCGGTCCAGATACTCCTGCCGCTGTTGGATTTGGCCGATGGAACTGGCTTGGTCCACCGCCCGCCGCACAATCCACCGATAATATTCCTTGGTTTGCTGCAGATCGAAGCCTGCCATGCGCTGGGCCACCCGCTTGATCAATTCTCGCAGGGCCGGGCCAAAGTCGATCGTTTCCACCGGCCTGCCCGGATGGGCCTCCAAAAGTTGAAGGAACGGATATTCATAGCTGTGAATAATAACACCTTTTTCCTGGGCCTTCCGGCGATAAAAGGCGGCCGGGCTTTCCGCCGGGGCAGGAAGTCCTTCGCCCGGCTGGGCGGTCTGCCTGCCATATCGAAAATCCTCTACGACCTCCACTACCAGGGGATCGTCGGAAACCTGGCGTACAATTCCCTTTTTCAGTAGGCCGAAAATCACCAGGCCCAACACCCGGCCCAACGGCAACTCCAATAGGCAGGCGGCTTCCGGCGCGGTAAGGCCCCGCTTGATCCCGCCGCCTTCGATCTGGGCAATCGGCGGTAAATACCCCCGCTCCTGCCGCCGCTGCAACCATCGATTCCCAAAAAACAAAAGAACCCCCATCGGCAACGAGGCCAGTTCCAAGCCTAAAAGATTCCCAAAGAAAATGAGCGAGAGGACGGAAAGAATCACGAAAACCACCACCCCAGTTCCCCCGGTCAGCCGAAAATACAGAATCGCAAAGAGCGTCCAGCTCAGCAGGCCCAAAAATACCCGAATCTCGATCGCCTGCCGGTACCAATGCAAAAACAGGTCCCAAGCCGTCTGCCGGACCACTTGCACCATGACCCGCTTGGGAAACGACACACCCACCAGATGGGCCTGGATAAGCCGCGTGGCAGGCCACTCCCACATGACCACCACATGATTCTGAAAAACGGCTTTGGCCGAGAAGTTTTGCCCCTGATGGAGCACTTCGTCCGGTTTGACGCCGGTGGGCAAGTGGACGGCCAGTTTAAGATGCGTGGTGCCGGTTACAGACTGGGAGCCGAACCAGGTGGGCGTAATCCGAAGCGAGGCGTACTCGCTGCGGGTGGTGTCCTGGAAGACCAGGTTTCGGACGGTAAATTCGGTTTGGAAGAGTCCCTTTTGGCCGGGCGGAATTTGCCCCAGACCCAAATGCACCTCAAAGCCGGGTTTGACGTATTCCGAAGGGCGGATCAGGCGGGCCGGTTGCCCTCGGCAACTGGCCTGGACGCTCTTGAGCTCATAGTCGCCACTAGGTGTACCTATATCTACAATGTCGATGGTGTTCCCCGTAGGGTTATTGGCGAAGGTGATCCGATACCGGATGCGGACCGAGGCATCCGGCTGGACGAACACCTCCATCTCCATCTGGGGGACCCGAAAGCTATACTCGGCCCGGAGGACCGAGGGCAGCAAAACACCTCCCGCCCATAAGGCGCCTAGAAGTGAAAAAATCCGCACTGTAGTCTCTCGGATGCGGGAAACCCAAAATGTCATGTGCGGTCCCCTGAAGAAGCCACGGAACCGAAGCATCCCTTGGCCCAACAAGATCCTTTCTATCATATCAATTTCACCGGAGCGCCGAAAGTGCGGATTTACCGGGGCGAGCCTGCCAAGCACGCCCCTCCCTTCGGCTAAATAATTACGAGACACAAAACCCCCCGTTTCCGTCCCATGGGTGGCCGCTGGTTTTGCGAACAAGGCAAACAGCCTCCCATGCTGCTGGAAGAACTGGGGCAGGCGGGGGGGCAAAATGGCGTTTCTTTTCTGGTGGAGCGGGGTTAAAATAATAAAAGGAGAACCCTGTGGGGACCAGCGCCATTTCGGCATTCCCCAAACGAGGTCCCGATTTCCTCCCTTCGATCAGCCTGCCTGAACGACCTGCCGGATGGAACTTGGTGCGATGAGGGCCAAAATCTGGGAAGTTCGGGATGACAGGGATCGAACATTATCAATCTGATTGTGTCCATCCTTTCGTTGCCGCACCGTGGAAGGCGACTGCCCCCCACTCGATTGGGAGATCGTGAATTCCGAAGGAGCCTGCCGATGGCATTGGAACAGCCTATCCCACAGGAACGCGGATTCCTCGCGGTAGAGGGGCGGGTACGTCGATGGGCCAAGCGGCTCACTCTACTGGGAGGGGTGGCTCTCCTGGCGGCCTTGGCCGGGTGGTGGCTATGGCCCCACTCCTCCTGGTCGGGCGGCGAAGAAATGCCGATGATGGTCCAGGCCATTAGGGGGTCTTTTGTTCACGTAATTACCGAACGAGGCACGGTCGAAAGCGCCAGCAACTATGAGGTCCGCTGTGAGGTCCAATCCCGCGGGGCTGCCGGCACCATGATCCTGGACATCGTGCCGGAAGGCACTTATGTCAACGAAGGCGATTTTCTGGTCCGCTTGGATTCCTCCTGGTTGGAATCGGAGCGTACCAAACAAGAGATTTCCTGTGCCCAGAGCGAAGCCCTCCTGGCCGAAGCCCAAAATGCCCTGGAGACGGCAAAAATCAATCTGAAAGAATATCTGGAAGGGCAGTATCGGCTGGAGGAGAAGAAGATTCAGAACGAGATTTTGTTGGCCAGTCAGGAGGTGAGCCGGGCCAGAGAGAATCTCGCGTATAGTGAACGTTTGGCCGCTAAAGGCTACATCACCAAACAGCAGTTGGAAGCCGAAAGCTTTGCCCTCCAGAAGGCCCAAAACGAGCTGGAGGCGGCCCAACTGAAACTCCGTGTCCTGCAGGAATACACGAAACCGAAACGGATCAAGGAGATGGAAAGCGAGATCAAGACGGCCGAGGCCCGCCTGGCGGCTCGGCGCCAGGCTTATGAGCTGGACCGCCAGCAACTCCGTCGGATCGAAGAACAGATCGCCAAATGTGTCATCTACGCTGAACGGGCCGGCGAGGTGGTGTATGCCAACGTAACCGGCCAGGGCGGCCAGGATATCATCATCGAGCCAGGCACTTTGGTCCGAGAAAATCAAGTGATCGTTCGTCTTCCTGATCCAAAGAACATGCAGGTAAAGGCCCGGGTCAACGAAACCCGTGTTTCGCGGATTCGGGTGGGGATGCCCGCCGAAATCCGTCTGGATGCCTTTCCCGAAATCGTGCTCCGAGGGGAAGTTACCTCGGTGAGCGAATATCCAGCCCCCAGCTCCTGGTTCCGCAGCGATGTGAAAGAATACGAAACCTTGGTGAAGATTCTGACTCCCATGGAAGGGCTAAAACCGGGACTGACCGCCCAGGTCCATATCCGAGTGGAAGAACTGGAGGATGTCCTGCAACTGCCGATCCAAGCCGTCTTCGAACATCAGGGCCGATATTATTGTGTGGTTCGCCAGGGGGGTGGTTGGGAAGCCCGGCTGGTGCAGATCGGGCCGTCGAACGACCAAAACGTGGTCATTTGCGATCTTTTGGAACTGCCCGTCCCGGTAGTGTTCCAATTTGCAGGCAGAGCCTTCCTGCTGCAGCGCACCGAGGCCGGTTGGGAGTCCCGGCAAGTAACGATCCTTTCCGAAGCGGGCCAACGGGCCACCGTGCGATTGCCCGGCGGGGGACTGCCGATCACGGCCCCTTCGGTCTTTGAGTATCAGGGCAAAGCGGTTCGCTTGGTGTATGATGGTCAGCAATGGGGTGTGCAGCCGACGGTGAGTGTTTCGTCGGAGGGCACGGAGGAGGAAGCGGCCCGGATGCTTCCGGTCCAGGCCGTTTTTGTGGTGGGCAATCAACACTATGTGGTGGAATCGGAGCCGGGCGTTTGGCATCTGCTGCGGGCGGGGGAAGGGGGAACCGCTTCGGCTACCCAGCCCTGGACTGCCTACCAGGTTCAGGTAGGTTCGGATCCTCAGCAGCCGGGCGAAGTCCGGTTAGGACTTCGGGCAGGGGAAGAGGTTGTGCTTCATGCGGCCGCCTATCGGGAGAAGGTTTCCTTGCCGGATATGCCACCGCCGGCCAGCCAATCCACCTCCACGGGAGAAAAACCGGAGCGCTCCAAACCCAAAGGCAAATCGCCCTCTGCCAGTGCCAAACGGAGCCCCGCCGAAATGTTCCGGAAGCTGGACCGCAACGCCGACGGCCGACTAAGCCGGGATGAACTGCCCGAACCCCTCCGCCAGTATTTTACCGCCCTGGATAAAGACGAAGACGGCAGCATCAGTTTATCGGAGTGGGTGGCGGGCCGATCGCTCCTTCGGCCCAAACAAGAGCCCAAGTTCCCGCTGGAAACCGAGAAATGACCCCGCTGGCCGCCTCCGTCCGAAACGTCTGGAAAACCTATCCGATGGACGGCGTGGAAGTCCATGCCCTCCGAGGGGTGAGTCTGGACATCGCACGGGGGGAATATGTGGCCATTATGGGGGCTTCCGGCTCCGGCAAAAGCACGCTCTTGAATCTGCTGGGCTGCCTGGATCGGCCCACTTCGGGAACCATCTTGTTGGATGGAGTGGACATTAGTAAACTTAACGACAACCAGCTTTCGGAACTCCGGGCCTGCCGGATCGGCTTCATCTTCCAGTCCTACAACCTGATCCCGCAGCTTACGGTGCTGGAAAACATCGAAGTCCCGCTCTATTACAGCGGCAACTGGAACGCGAAAACACGGGCCCGCTGCCGGGAACTGGCCAAAAAGGTGGGCCTTGGGGAGCGGCTCCACTATCGGCCCACTCAGCTTTCGGGCGGCCAGCAGCAACGGGTGGCCATCGCCCGCAGTCTGGTCAACGATCCCTCCTTCATCCTGGCCGACGAACCCACCGGAAACCTGGACTCAGCCGCCGCCGAAGAAATCTTGGCCCTGATCGACCAGCTCCACCAGGAAGGCAAGACGATCGTCTTAGTCACCCATGAGCCGGATGTGGCCCAACGTGCCCGTCGGCTGGTTCGGCTTCGGGATGGCCGAATCCAAAGCGATCAGCCCCATCCGGCACTGGCCGCCCCCTCCGGCAGTGCGGTGGTGCTATCGGCCTCCGGAGGGCGGCCCCAGGAGGCCCATAGTGGCTCTATGTCCAGTGCTTGTCCTGAGGGAAGCCGGCCATGAGCCTGCTGTGGTTTCGTACCTGGCAATTGGCCCTTAAAAGCCTTTGGCTTCACCCGCTCCGGTCCCTGCTGACCGTCTTGGGGATATTCATCGGGGTGGCCAGCGTGATCTGGCTGTTGGCCATCGGCGAAGGCATCAGCCGAAAGGCCCAGGAACAGATCGAAAGTCTGGGGGCCAATCATATCATCGTCCGTTCCCTGAAACCCCCCATGGCCGTCCTCCAGCAACAACGGACCGTGCGATATGGTCTGACCCGGGAAGATTACGCCCGCCTGCAGAGCACCATTCCCACCATCCGCCGAGCTATCCCCATCCGGGAAATCCGCCGCCGGTTCCGGTATGGAGATCAGCAGGTGGATGGAAGACTGGTTGGATGTACACCTGAATACGCTGAGATCACCCGCCTCCAGGTGGCCCAAGGCCGGTTCCTCTGCGAACTGGACGGCCTGGAACTAAAAAACTATTGCGTGCTGTCGGCCGAAGTGGCCCAGGAACTCTTCCAACATCGCAATCCCCTCGGCCGAACCATCCATGTCGATGAAGACTACTATGTGGTCGTCGGAGTGATGAAGCCCCGCTCGCCTACCGCGGCCATCGGCGGTTCGCTGGCTGCCCAAGATTTCGCCAGCGACGTCTATATCCCCATCCAGACGCTGTGGAAACGGATCGGGGATCTGATCATCACGGCCCGGCCGGGCAGCTTCGAACGCGAAGAAGTCCAAATCAGCCAAATCACCCTCCGCGTCGATACCGTGGCCAACGTCATGCAGACGGCCGAACTCGTGCGTACCACCTTGGACAAATATCATCGGATCGAAGACTACGCCGTGGTCATCCCGCTGGAACTGCTCGAACAGGCCCGGACAACAAGACTTATGTTCATTATCTTTCTAGGCCTTATTGCAGCGATTTCCTTGGTCGTGGGCGGCATCGGCATCATGAACATCATGCTGGCCACTGTGACCGAACGGACCCGGGAGATCGGCATCCGCCGAGCCTTGGGCGCCAAACGCCGGGACATCATCCGGCAGTTCCTCATCGAGACCGTGGCCCTTTCGGTGGTAGGGGGACTGGCCGGCATTTTGGGCGGCCTCACCTGCCGACCCATCAGCCTTCAATTGCGCCTGGCCATGGAAAAACTCATCCCCCGGGCCATGAGCCAATTGCCGGAGTTGGTCCGCTCCGTCGAGCCGGTCGTGGTGCCCTGGTCGCTGCCGGTGGCCTTCGGAATTTCGGTGTCGATCGGCGTGATCTTCGGTCTTTACCCGGCCCTCCGAGCCGCCCGTATGGACCCCATCGAAGCCCTCCGGCATGAGTAAGGCCAGCGTGCCGGGTCAGGGCGAATGCCGGGCCATCTGCCTTGCCATGCCGCCGCCTTATGCCCGCCAGAACGCCGCCCAGAAGGAGTGCGTTTCCAAGGGCGCTCTGCTTGCCTCGGCCCATGGCAGGAAAGGCAGGTTCCTCAAAGCAGGCAATGATCCGTCGGAGGAACCAATTCGGGGGCCAAACCCCCTTCTTGGGAAGGGCCACGTCGTCGGACGTATTCAATCGGAGCTAACTCCTTTTCGCCTTTTGGGATAGGTCTAGCTCAGCGCCGCTGAAGCTCTCTGCCAAGGACCGCCGGTTGGGGGCAGTGGTGTCCGAAGATCCCCAAAAAGAGGGCCTCTTCCTTAACAAACTTTTTACATCTCTTTAATCCTCTCTTTACCGTGCTTTTCTACAATGCACCTCAGTTTCAATGCCAAGGATAGCTGAGGATAGCGCTCGGCGCACCGCCCCAAAAACGTTACCAGGTCATGGGATGAGTTCGGCGGAGACTAAAAAATTGTATATATCCAACGTCCGCCCTCCTGTTCGGCGCCCTAGAAGATGCAAACTCCCCAACCGCCGATTGCCTTTTTCTACCGCAAACCAAAAAAAGAAGTTTTTGAGCAAATGGAATTGCCTCCATGGAATTAACAAAGTTTTTACCGCCTTTTAACAGGAAGCTAATATCGGTCCTCTACAATGAAAACGATCCATGATAAGGGCGAATGGACATCCAACCACAAGGAAACCATTCCCACCCCGCAGGATCCTATTGCAACGGCCATCCTTCGGGAGTCGATCGGGAACGAATTCCGGACCCAATCGAAAACCAAGTTTCCCTGCCCATCGGACAACCCAGCCACCAACCGGCAGGTGAGCAAGCATAGGCCATGGGGTTGGAGAAAGTCGGGCAAGTAACCTCGGAGAAAGTCGAGCAAGTAACCACCGGAGGAAGTCGGGCGAGTAACCAAGGGCTCAGAGAAAAAGGCCTCAGAGAAAGGAGACATTCGGTGAAATCCTTCATGTCGGAATGGGCGGCAAAGGGGCAACCGACTTCGTCGGCGCACGCAAAGGGGCAGCCGGCCTCGTTGGCGCACGACGTACCGGCCTTGGTGTCGGTACGCTCGAAAAACCTCGAAGGTTTTCGATCCGCCTTTACCTTAGTGGAAATGTTGGTCGTCATTGTGATCATCTCGATTCTGCTGGGGCTAATGTTTCCGGCGCTGAATGCGGCTCGCGAAGCCAGCCGATCCACCACCTGCCAAAACAATCTTCGACAGTTCTATCATGGATTTTTGACCCATGCGCAGACGCATGGCACGTTTTGTTCCGGTGCGATGGACTGGAATCGGGACGGCTGTGTAACGGAAGTGGGCTGGGTGGCCGACTTGGTTCGGCTAGGCACGCCGGTAGGCAAAATGCTTTGCCCGTCCAATCCCGCCCAATTGACGGAAACGTATCAGGACCTTTTGACCGCTTCACCGGGCAGTTTGGCGGCCTGCGTCGATCATCTGGGCAGTCCGCCCAAGGAGTTGCCCGATGGGACGCAGCTAGTCAATCCCTGCCGTCAGATCATCGAGCGCAATCTGTCGCCCGGCGAAGCCCGCACGCAGCTTGTCGAACGGGAGATTTACAAAAAGTTTTACAATACCAACTATACGGCCAGTTGGTTTTTGGTTCGCACAGGGGTTCGCCTGGATGCCAGCGGCAATCTGATGGGCAGCCCATGCGAGGTGTCTTTGACCTCACGGGCTTCGACGTTGGGGCCGCTCAATCCGGCGCTGATCGACTCTTCGCCGGTGCCGGCTTCTCTGGTGCCTCTGTTAGGCTGCGGGGCTACGGTGGGACTGTTATCGGAAGGGATGGGTGATCGGCCGGCGGGCAGTTTTCTGACCAAAGCCTTCACCACCGGCCCGGTCCGCAATCCGGAGATGACGCCGCCGACATTTGCTTCCGGCACGCCCCGCTCGGGATCGAACGGCTGGTGGGCCGGGTGGAATGCCACCCGCCAGGACTATCGCGGCTTTGGTCCGGTGCATCGCGGACAGGCCAACATCCTGTTTGCCGACGGAAGCGTCCGCCAGGTCAAAGACCTCAATGAGGATCATTTAATCAATAATGGCTTTATGTTCAATGATCAAAATGGTTTTGCAGACAACCAGGTGGAATGGCCGCCGGACGAGGTTTTTAGCGGCTGGTCCTTGCGGGACATCATCGCCCCGTAGCCTCAGAGTACCAAGCGTGTCATTCCTGCGTAAGCAGGAATGGAATCCCGTATTTGCCTCTCCCCTTGCGGGAGAGGCCGGCCAACCGACAGGTTGGCCGGGTGAAGGGGGATTTCGGATGGACCTGCTTGTCCGGTCCGGCAGGCACAGCTCCGGCAGGCACAGCGTAGTCAAGACATTGCTGGGGACGCAGATGAATCCCAAAAGGCAGGGAGAAAACCGAACTTCCGGCTGGGCAGCCAGGCTGCTTTGGCTCCTGATCGGCGTGATGTTGGTGCTGTTGGCCGGTTGCGGCGGCTGCGGCGGCGGAGGAGGATCGGGAGCTTCCTCTCGGTATGCCGGCCGTTGGGGTGGCATGTCGGAGGAGGAGTGGCGGGCGCAGTATGAAAAACGCCAACGCGAAGAGGAAGAGGAGGCCCGTCGGGCGCAGGAAGAAGCACGCCGTCAAGAGCAAGAGCGCCGTCGCAAGGAGCAGGAAGAGCTTCTCCAGCAGCGGGCTGCCCGACGAAAACCCAAGCCCGATGGTTCGGCCTCCGGCAACACCGAGGCAAACGGCCAAAACACCGGCCCGAACGGCCAACAGGAGGATTCGTCGCCTCCCGCCGCCAAGCCCAAACCGGGCGCGGATCTGCCCGCCTCGGTCGAGCAGTGGAAAGACGAGCATTATCTCCTGGCACGCCGATATGCGCCGGAGCGCCTGCTGGAGGCGATTGGGCAAATGGCCCCCAAGCGTCAAAACGATCCCCAATGGATCGACTTGCTGGTGGATTTGGTCTGGCAGGATAAGCAGCAAAAAACCCCTGGCGGCGGTGAGTGGGGCGATTCATCGGCCCGGTCCCGCCATAGCCAAGCCATCCTGGAAGCCGTGGCCGACGCCTTGGCCGCCCAACGCACCGACCGGGCCGCCCAGGCCCTCCGGGAGATTTTGGCCGGGCAAATACCTACCGAAGACTACAACCTGGCCATGCGGTCTGTCCTGAGCGCTTTAGCCAAGCATCGCTGGCCCGCACATGATCGGCTTCTGCTCCAGGCGGTTTTGGGGCCGGAAAATCTGCTGACCGATTCGGTTCGCTTGCAGGCCCAAGTCGTCCAGCAGGAGGCCCTTCGGGTCCTGAGCAACCAGGCCGATCCAGAACTTCAGGAGCAGTTGGCCTCGTACGTAGATCAGCCGCAACTATCGGCCGCGGTCCGTCAGAAGATTGAGCAGACCTTTGTGCCCGGCCGATGGGACCATTTCCGAGCCAATCTGGTGCTAGTGCAATCGGGGCGGACCAGCCCGACGGTCCGGGCCGCCATCCTCCGCCAATTGGCCCTTTGGAGCGCCCAGGCGGTCGAGGTGCTTGTGTGTCCGGAAGGGGCCGAGCGTCCGGCAGATCAATTGGCTCAGGGCCGTCAGATCGCCCAAACCCTTTGGAAAGCTGAGTTTCGGCAGGCCCTGGCAGGCCCGTTGTCGCCCGGGTTGGCCGAAGCGGCTGCCGATGAGTCGCTCAGCCTGGCCGCCCTGCGATTGGCCATGACCATTCCTACCCCATGGGCCCGGCAGATGGCGGCCGATTGGCTGGCCCATCGGTGGGCGCGCGGACCCGCCGAGTTACTCAAAATCGTCGAGCAAGGGGCCTATGAACCCGGCTTTGTGGTCCTGGCCGGTCGTACCCTCTATCAGCAGATCAAGCCGCTTGTTCCGTGGGATACGTCCTCCCATCCGCCAAATACGGTTTCTTCCAAACCGACGGGCGCCCAGAAGCAAAATAAGCCCAGTGAAAAGGTGCGGGCGCAGGCCTTGGCCGGCGTGGTCCGCGAATGGATCAACCTGGTGGATCGGGCCGGCTTACGGCTGAGCGAACAGTTCCTTCGGCAAGGGCAAGTGGGTGGGCCGACCAATCCGTCTGCTTCTGCCAGTGGGTTGGAGGACCTGCTCGGCCAGTCGGGACTGGCTGGGTTTCGGCCTCCGAAAGAAAGCCAGTTGCTCGTGCTTTTCCGAAGGGATTTGGCCGAGGCGGCCCGGCAGCTCGGTTGGGCAGAGCCGCAGCAGTCCAGTCGGGTATGGTTGGCCCGTTGGCAATGGGAGGACCGCCCCGCCGAATTGCTCCCTCGCTTGGAACGCTTGCTGCCTCAGGGCAGACGGCGTCCTGTAGCGGTTGGCGCCGTAGTGGAATCGGTCCACCAGGCCAAGTCTTCCGAGTCCCTTCAGATGGTTCAGATTCGTATCCGCCCGGTTTCGCCAGAAATCCCGCGGTCCTTGCAGGAAAAGCAGCCCTTATGGGTGGATATGTTGTGTGTGGAAATTCCCGAATCAGCCGAGCACAGTGCAGGAGAAGTCCGAGAAAAATCCTCTCCGGAGACGGCCCGACGCATCCGCCCAGTCCGGCCGGCCGTCTTCGGCTGGATACCGGGAATCAGCACACTGTCCTGGCCATTTGGCGGAAATGTTCCAAAAACACGGGTTTCGGTTTTGGTCTTTTCCATGCCTTGGATCCAAGGAGACCTCATCAAATCCAGCAGCATCCCTATCCTTCGGCAAAAATAAAGCAAGCAGCCTATGGGGGTTGCCCCTTCCGCCTGGGTCATCCGTAGGCTCATGTGTCCCAGGGGGAAGTGGGTCCTGGCAGCCCCCCACAAAACTGCTTGCCCAAAAATGCGTAGGCTGACGCCTGTGAGCCTAGCGTTTTTCCTACGCCGTGTCAAGTGGTTTGGTGTGTTTTAAGGTTTTCTGTTCGCTTGTTTCCTGTAGGAGAAAACGATCATGCGTAAAAAGGGTTTTACTCTCATTGAGATGTTGGTGGTGATCACGATCATTGCGATTCTGGTGGCTTTGTTGCTGCCGGCGCTAGTGCGTGCGCGGGAAGCGGCCCGGAATGCCTCGTGCAAGAACAACCTTCGGCAATTCGGCCTGGGTTTGCAGATGTTTGCCGACCGCGATCCCCAAACCCGTTTGTGCACCGGGGCGTTCGACTTCCGCCGGGACGGCTGCCCGGACACCTGGGGCTGGGTGGCCGACCTGGTCAACTCCGGCGCCGCCAAGCCCGGCGAGATGCTTTGCCCCTCCAACCCCCTGAAGGCCACCGAAAAGCTGAACGATTTGATCAGCCGAGATGCTTATACCACTCAGCCCTCTGAAGGTGCGCCTGCCGACCGATTGACCTGCGGCATCTGCGGGTCCACGACCTGGCCGGGAACCAGTCTAACAGGTTCAGGAAACGGTGGATTTGCCAGCACGCCCGCCGATAGCCAGGAGCGTGCCTCGTTGGTGGCCCGTTACTTCTTCGGCCAAGGCTATAACACCAACTATGCCTCCAGTTGGTACTTGGTGCGAACCGGCCCCCGGTTGGAAAACCGGAGCGGCCAAAATGCCCAGAATCCCTATAGTCTGCCCAATGGCGGCACCAAAAACGGGATCAAAGGTCTTGGGACAACCCTGGGGCCGCTCACCCGCCGGATTCTGGACACGTCGCCGCTGCCCACTTCGACCATCCCGCTTTTGGGCGATGCAGCGCCCGGGGACATCGACGAAGCCATCGCCATCCGGACTATCTATTATGGGCGGTATATCCTTGGCACGACAACGGAAGACCCCTTTGCTCAAGGTTCGACCGAGGAGAAGACCTACCTGGTGCAGGGCGATCAGTTGACCGAGTCGTTCAACGACGGCCCGGCCTATGTCGATGGCGACGACGTGAAGTTGATCAGTAAAGAGGGCGCTTCGCTCCAGGCGCAATTGGCGTGTGAACAGGCCGGCAATTGCCCGCCCCCGACTGCTGCCAGTGGAACGTACTTGCAAGACACCCGCGACTGGCTGGCTGTCCACGGGTCGGGCAAGCAGCTTACGTGCAACATCCTGATGGCCGACGGGTCGGTAAAAGAGTTCGCCGACCTGGACGGCGACGGGTTCCTCAACCCCGGCTTCCCCGTCTCTCAGACGAACGATCCGGCCATCCTGCGGCGTCGTGGGTATCGGACCGCCACGGTGGAACTGCCTGCGGCGGAAATCACCAGCCGGGTCTTCATCACCAACGCCACCAAGAAGATGGGCCGGTTTGAAGACTAAGGCCATCGTCGGAGGATGATCGGAGGCCCTCGGCTAGCTACCTAGCCCAACCATCCTCTGGCCAGTCCCTCATTCGGAAAGAATAACCCTGCTGGGCGAGGCGGCTTTCTCTAGAGCCTGCCTCGCCCAGCCTTGCTTGTATGAGGAACCGTCGTCAGGGAAGGAAATACCCCCAAAAGGCGAACCAAGCCGCCAACGCAAGAGAGCGGCACGGGGGCCGGGGGAAAGGCCGGTGCGTCATCCCCGCGCAAGCGGGAACCCAGAAAGCATCGGGCAGACCCGGTGCATCGGGTATTTCGGGAACCTTGTGTCATTCCTGCGCACGCAGGAATCCAGGAAAGAAACAACTGGATTCCCGCTTTCGCGGGAATGACACACAAGGGGAAAAAAGGGGGAAATATAGCCCCCTCACCCTTACCCTCTCCCGCCAGGGGAGGGACCCCTCACCCGGTTGGG
>Ga0272448_1005942_pt1 | contig 13300 bp, 13 predicted proteins | sample YNPCB0191_FD_202220 | JGI IMG/M metagenome (GOLD analysis project Ga0272448, IMG submission 202220) | Hot spring sediment microbial communities from Yellowstone National Park, WY, United States - YNP-CB-019-1 | ecosystem: Environmental > Aquatic > Thermal springs > Hot (42-90C) > Sediment...
ACCCTTGTCGCTTTCATATTGACTTTGAACAATTTTCTGTTGGCGTCTTTGTATCTTTTGCTTTCCTTTTCCTCCATCCTGAACATCTGAACTATTGCCACGCCGCTTAATGTTTCTTTCATCAAATCCGCAAGAGTAGCGATTTCTTCCTGACTTTTTTTTGACACTTTCCTCAATTTTCTTGAAAATTGTGAAACAGGATAAGCAACAAGAGGAACTGTTATAAAAGATAGAAAAGTAAGTTTGTAATCCTGATAAAAAGCGCTTATTAAAAGGGCAATTAAAGAAAAAAGAGCCGTGGAAATTTCTGTCAATTTTTCACTGACTGCTGTTTTCATCCTTTCAACATCATTCAAAAGTCTTGATATTAAAGTTCCTGTGGGATACAGAGAAAAGAAATCCTGCCCCTGCTTTAAAATTTTTTCATACAAAGCATCTCTCAAATCGGTGATGGCAAGAAGCCCGACAGCATCAAGAAAATATTTTCCAAAAAAATTGAATATTCCTTTAAGAAAAAATATCAGAACAAGTGCAACTGGAATAAGTATAAAGAGACTTTCTTTATCAAGTTTCTCAAAAAAATCGCCAAAGTAGGTTTTCAAAGTATTTCCAAAACTTGATTTCCCGCTTTGAACTGAAGAGGGAGAGAGCAGATCGTCAAAAATAAATTTGATCATATAAACTTCAAGAGCGTAAAAGAGCGCTCCAACTGCAAGAAAAATAACAGAAAGAGAAAATTTGAAAATATGATTCTTCATAAATTTCTTGAAAATGTAATAAAGCGAAGCAAAACCTTTCATATCAATTCCTTATGAGTAGTACATAATAAGCGCTTCAATGTATGCATTGGCTATTTTCTGCCTGAAAACAGGGTCTTTCATCAGTTCAGCATCCTCTTTGTTGTTAAGGTTGCAAACTTCAATAAGAATATTGCAGGGAATTAAGTTGTATCTTAAAACCGCCGGAACCCACGCCTTTTTATTTCTAACAACATGGTCTCTTGTGGCTTGATAGGGGTGAAGTTTTAAATTGTTTTTCCTAAAAGATGCTTCAAGTTTTTTTGCAAACTGCTGGGATAGTCCTTCACTTCTTTCAAGTTCTTTTTTTGAAAGAGAATAAGAAAATCCGCTTTTTGCTTCCTGAAATTTTAAGAAGAAATCTCCCTTAACTCCCCACTTTTGCTCTCTGTAATTGCTTCCGGGGATATAGAACATAGTCCCTCTGATTGATGGATGTAGCGAATCGGCATGAATGCTTGTAAAAATTATTCTTTCGGGGGAGATACCGTCCTTTTTTAGATTGTTAAAGTGATAATTTGCGAAAATCCATCTCAAATTTACAGCCGCTTTTGTTTCGTCTGAAGAATCGGGGTGAAAGGGAGGATGAGTCAAAATTGTGGAGTTTTTATTGGGAGTTAACCATGGCTTATCAATTGGCTTAAAACCCTTTGTCGGCTCCATTAAAGTCATAAAAACCTTTGCTTTTGTTTTTGTTTCAAGCCCCTCCCTAATTCTGCAGGCAATATCGTAAACATAGGAATCTTCCCAAACATTATTTTGTATCGCTCCCCTGTCAAGCCCGCCGTGTCCCGGGTCAAGTATTACAACAACGCCTTCAAGAGAGGCGTTTTTGTATGTGTTTATTATTGTAGATAAATCTTGTTGGTGGGCGAGCCAATCTTTGTAAACTTGAGAATCTTCAGGGTAAAATTGGGGAAGAAGCATTTCAAGAGGTATTTTAACCTCATAACCTACTGGAATTGATGTCACATCTTCTATCCCTGATCTTTTTGCAATTTCCATAGCAAGAGCATTCACTTCAGAAGCAAACAATCTTCCAGTAAACCTCACAACAACAGAAGAATAGAGCGCCTCTCCCTGAGCGAGATGATAAATTGCGTAATCTCCTTTTTCATCTTTTCCGTAAGAAAGAAGTTTTCTTGCATCCTCAATTGAAAGTTCTGCGGTGGAAGTAGGAAGTGTCTCTTGCTTTGTGGTATCTTGCGGCGGCTTGCCAATTTCTTCTTCTTTTTTAACTTCTTTTTGAATCTCTTTCGGGACCGGAATCGCAGAAAATGTTTGGCTCAAAATCTTGTTCGGGATTACAAAAACCTCGCCCTTTTTCGGCTCTTTTCCTTTCAACTCTTTCTTGAGTTCCGCCATTTTTTTTGAAGAGCCGCAAAACCATTTGGCGGTAGCCCAAAGCCCTTCACCATTGTATTTGTGGGTCCAGCCTTCCTCAACTCTCTTGTCTTCCGGAAAAAGAGCCGTTATTGTCTCTATTTGATACACTGGAAGAAGTAGGTCAAGCGGAATTCTTATTTCGCTTAACTTTCCTTTCTTTGGTTTAGGGTTAAACTTGAGTATCTTTGCTGAGTTTTTCTTGTCGCCCGTATATTTTTCCGAGGCATAATCAATGCCCCCTTTTTTTGGGTATGGAACTCTTAAGAAAATTGTCCCTTCAATACAAGCCTTTCTTCCCTCTTTAGTCTTGACATATAAATTTTTCTCTCTTACTTTTTCTGACGCAAGAGATGAAAAGAGGAAAAGCAAAATAAAAAACGCAAAAAGCAGTTTCCTTAACGGACAATTTTTATCGTTCAAACACAATCCATTTCGCATAAGTTTTAAGTATAACATAAAAAGAATTTTTTCAAAGATTTGTTGATTTTAAGAGCCATTTTTGAAAGATCCCCGTAATTTAAAACGCCCTTTTATTTCATTTACTTTTTGTCTTATTTCTTTTAAAACTCCGATCTTAAGAAGTGCAAATAAAAATCCATTTTTCTGCTTTTTTCTTTCTCGTTGTTGAAATATTCATTTCATTTTAATAAAATGTATTCAGGCTATGTCAGGCATAAAGCCATCCCAGCCGGAAGGAGATTGTTTTATGTCTGCTCAATTATCACAAAGTTGCCTCTTGATAATAGATTTTCAAAATTTTTTCGCAGATAAAAAATCAAAAGGATTTGTAAGTAAAAGCGAAAAAATTAAGCCTTTTCTTGGAAAACTTACAACTTTTTTCATAAAGCAAAAAAGATTGGTTGTCGCCACCCGTCATTTCAACACTGAAAACCAAAATGACCCCTTTTTTAGATTTTATGGAAAAGTTATAAAAAGAGAATCTTGCTATTTTCAATTTTCAAGCCCTCTTTCAAACCTCAAAAACATTGAAGTTGTGGACAAATCATCCTATTCTCCTTTTTTCAACAAAGATTTTGAAAGAAAACTTAAAGAAAATTGAATAAAGAATATCTTTATTACAGGTCTTCTTCTTGAAAAATGCGTTTTAGCAACATCTTTTGATGCTTTCCAAAGGGGATACAATGTTTTTGTAATAAAAGAGTGTGTCGCATCAAGAAACAGAAAAAATGAAAAAGTTTTTTTTGAACTGATAGAAAAAAGTTGCGGCAAAGTTATTTCTTTAATGGATTTTTACAATGTTTGATTTGATTGTTGTTGGCGGAGGAGCGGCAGGAATTTCCTGCGCCAACGAGGCAAAAAGATTGGGTCTTAATGCTGTCATTATTGAAAAAAATCAATTGGGTGGCAGCGTCAAATATGCAAGAAAAATAAATAATTTCCCGCCTTTTCCTTCCATTTCAGGAAAAGCGCTTTTTGAAAAGTTTAAAAAGTTTGCTGAAAAATCCAACTTATGTGTAATTTTTGATGAGGTTGAGCAAGTATCTTTTTACGGCAATCTATTTCAAACGAAAAATAAAAGCGGAAAATGTTTTGAAGGCAGGTCGGTTTTTATTGCAACTGGGCAAATAGATTACATTAAAGAAGAATACTCTTCTTTTAAAGGTTTAATAAAAAAGAGTGAAGATGCTTTATTGGAAAATTATGCCGGCAGAACAATTATTGTTTACGGAGGAGGAGATGTCGCCTTTGATATTGCTTTGTCTCTGTCCGACTCAAACGCAAAAACAATGGTGATCTGCCGAAGCGAACCAAAAGCAAAACCTGTTCTTCTAAAAGAGGCATACGGGAAAAAAATAGAAATTTTGCCACACTGCCCAATAAAACATATCCAAAAATTTAAAGACAAAAAAATTGTTTCTTTGAACAAAAGAGGCAGCACAACAGAGATATTGTGTGATGAAGTTGTTTTTGCAACAGGAAAAAAGCCTCAATTGCCAAAACTCAATCTTCCTTTTGAAGTAGAAAATTTTGATCAATCAACATTGCAAACTCTTTCAAAAATAGGAGTTTTTCTTGGAGGAGACATTATTAGAGGAAGAAACAGAAATGTCGGAGTGGCAGTAGGAGACGGACTCACTGCCGCTTTCAATGTATTCAATTTTTTAAAAGGAGAAAAAAATGGTTAATTTTGAAATCGTAGAAAAAAAAGGCTGCAAAGAAGTCGCATTTGTTTATCTTCTAAAATCAAAAAAAGATAAAAATGTTTTTATTGAGTGCGTTGAATCGCTTGATCCCCCTCTTCCTCCAAGTGAAAAATGGGTGATAACTCTTTCAAGCCAGAAGGGATGTCCAGTTGGATGCGTTTTCTGTGACGCTTCCCATTATTACAAAGGCAATCTCTCCAAAGAAGAACTTTTTGAACAATTAAACCTTATACTGGAAAACCACAAGGATGACAACTATCTGAAATCAACAAAAATTAAACTTCATCTTGCGAGAATGGGCGAACCTTCTTTTAACGATAATGTTTTGGATTTTCTTGTTGAAGTCGCTGAAAAATACAGAGAAGTAAATTTTATTCCATCAATAGCAACAGTAGCCCCCAAAGGAAGAGAAAAATGGTTTTTCAATTTGAAAGAGATTAAAGATAAATTCTTCTCTTCAGGCAGGTTTCAACTTCAATTTTCTATTAACACCACAGATGAAGACCAAAGGGAAGAGATTATGCCCGCTAAAAAAATCTCATTTGCTGATATTTCCAAATTTGGAGATTTCTGGCTTAAGGAAAAAGACCGCTTGATTACTCTCAATTTTGCTTTGTGTCAAGACGCCATTTTTAAAGGCGAAAATATAGTTGCCCATTTTTCTCCCCAAAAATTTCTTATAAAAATCACCCCCTTAAACCCAAGCGGCAAAAATGGCAAAAACAATTCTCTTCTTGATTATGATGGCTTCATTCCCCCAACTCTTAACAAAGAAATTTCTTTTCTTCAAACCAAAGGATTTAAAATCATTGTATCAATAGGAAGCAAAAAGGAGATTGAGATAGGCTCAAATTGCGGGCAAATAGCATTTTTTAGAACAAAAGAAGCGGAAAGAAAAATTGAAAATATTGTATAATTAGCGCTGGAGAACAGAATGAAAAGAGTTATTACAATAGCAGGTTCTGATTGCAGCGGCGGGGCTGGAATTCAGGCTGATTTAAAAACATTTTCCGCTTTCAAGGTTTTTGGAACTTCTGTAATAACAGCGGTGGTGGCTGAAAACACAGTGGGAGTTCAGGGAATTTTCCCCGTTTCTCCCGAATTTGTCGGCATTCAAATAGAAAGTGTTCTAACCGACATCGGAACGGACGCAGTAAAACTCGGAATGCTTTTTGATTCCGATGTAGTAGAAGTTGTTTCCGCGAAGTTGAAACGATTTAATCCTCCTCACATTGTCATTGACCCAGTAATGATTGCAAAAAACGGCGATGAACTTTTAAAGAAAGAAGCGAGGAAAACTCTTATAGAAAAACTTTTTCCCCTTTGTGAAATTTTAACTCCAAACATCAATGAAGCAGAAGCAATAAGCGGATTGAAAATAGATTGCGAAAAAAATCTTTTTGCCGCCCTTTACAAAATCAGCGAAATGGGCCCTCAAAATGTTCTTATCAAAGGGGGACACTACGGCAAAGAAGCGATTGATTTTTTCTTTGACGGAAAAGAAATAACAGAGATTTTCGGAAAGAGGATTAAGACAAAAAATACTCACGGAACCGGCTGCACATACTCATCTGCGATTGCGGCTCTTCTTGCCCTCGGCAACACTCCTTTAATTGCGGTGGAAAAAGCAAAAAATTTCATTCAAAAAGCAATTGAGACCGCTCCAAACTTAGGCAAGGGGTATGGACCTTTGAACCATTTTGCTAAATAAAAATACAAAAAATTTTTACTGCTCTCTGTTTTCCTCAAGACTGTTTATTTTATTTCTTGAAGTTGATTTAAAATTTGTCAAATAGAAAATGCACAAAAAGACAATTATTGCAGGAGTGTTGTATTTGTCTTTCACAAGCATAAAAAAGAACAGACTGATAAAGGGAAGCAGTACTGTCATTATGTGAATTTTTACAATCTCTTTTGATTTAAATGGCAAAAATATCTTGCTTTAGGGGTCAACTTTGAAAATAAAAACAAAATCTGCAATGAGCGAGAAAATGATTATATAAAAGTATTTTTCAACAAGGTATTTCACTTTTCAAAATTTTCCCCAAAATAAACGGCTTTATACTCATCTTGCAAGTCAAGATTTTATCATAACCTCCAAAATATTTCTTTTTAAACAAAAAAGATAATCTCTCCCCTTTTACCCTATCTGATATTGAAATAAGGTAATATTGCAAGAACAGACACGAGTCTTTAAAATCAAAGGATTTATGATACTATTTTCATTCACTTGGAAAGCAAAAACAAATTTACAGAGTAGGTTGGAGGCAGTAAGAATGGTATTGAACTATTTTTAGTCATTTTTTCGTAAATAAATTTTTGCAGGGATTTTGAAGCAGGGCTGGTTGCCGAAGGCAACCACGTCCCGACGCCGATGGGCAAAATGCAAGGAAGATGAGGGTGTGCACCAATGACACTTACAAAATTCAAGGAATTAAAGCAATTTTTCAATTGCTTCAAGCCGTAGAATTTTAAGTGGTAGCGAACTTGTGTTCATTAAAGAATCGTCAAAACGAAGTTTTGTAAAGAGAATTTGAACTCTTTTTTCAATTTGCTTTTGCAAATTGTCCGCCTTCTTTAAAATCAAGAACGGATTTTGAGTTTTTACAAATAACTTGACAAAATTTATGAATTAACATATTCTGATATTTCTGATTTATCTGATTTTTAGGAATAGGAGGATTGTGATGAAGAAATTTAAGGGCTGTTGTAATGTGGAAGCGATAATTTCGATAGACGAAAGGGGACAGGTAGTGCTCCCAAAAGAGATACGAGAGAAGATGAATTTAAAAAAAGGAGACAAAATAGCGCTCTCCACTTTGGAAAGCGAAGGCGAGCCGTGCTGTATTCTTTTGACCAAAGCGGAGTTTTTAAAAAAACCTATCGCCAATCTGATTGGAATGAAAGGAAAATAAAAATGGAAGAAAAAATCAGGAACGAAGTCAAAGAGAGATACGGGAAAATTGCCAAAAACTCTTCCTCCTGCTGTTCATCATCCTGCTGTGGGCCTTCATTTCAAGAACAGATTTCTCTGAAAATCATCTATAACAAGGAAGAGTTGACAGAAGTCCCAGAAGGAGCAAATCTTGGTCTTGGCTGCGGTTCGCCTCTTACTTTTTCCCAGATAAAAAAAGGCGATGTGGTTGTAGATCTCGGTTCCGGCGCAGGTTTTGATGCTTTTCTTGCCGCAAAGAAAGTTGGAGATAAAGGATTTGTCTATGGAATTGATATGACTGATGAAATGCTCTCAAAAAGCAGAGAGAACGCTGAAAAAGGCGGCTTCAAAAATGTCTCCTTCGTAAAAGGAATAATTGAAGAAATTCCTCTTGCAAATGAAATTGCAGACCTTGTGATTTCAAACTGCGTAATCAACTTGAGTCCGCAAAAAGAGAAAGTTTTTAAAGAATCCTTCAGAATTCTTAAGAAAGGGGGAAGATTGGTTGTTTCCGACATTGTTCTTAAAAGGCATCTCCCCCAATTTATTTTAGACAGCAAAGAACTTTACTCATCCTGCGTCAGCGGCGCTGTTTTGAAAAACACTTACCTCAAAATGCTTGAAAACGCAGGTTTTCGCAAGATTGAAATTCTTTCTGAAAAGTTGTTCCCTTTAAATCTCTGCATAAATGAACTTCAAACCGATGAAATATCAAGTTGGATAGCAAACAACAAAAAAGAGGCGGAAGAAGCCAGCAATAGTTTATTGAGCATCACAGTGAAAGGAGAAAAGCCGATTTAATTTATTTGCCCCTTTTAATTTTATCTTCAAAAGGAAGAATGGGCGCTTTGGATTCTTTTTCTTGCGATGGGTTTTTGTATTCAAAGACTTTGCCCTCGTAGTTTCTCACTATGATTGAATTTTCCGTGTAAGACAAAACATAATTTGGCAGAAGAGGCACTTTCCCGCCCCCTTCTGTGTCAAGAGCAAATGTCGGCTGTGCAATCCCAGAGACCCTGCCCCTCAAATACTCCATTATTTCAATACCTTTAAAAACCGAAGTTCTGAAATGCGAAACTCCCTTTGCGGGGTCGCATTGAAAAAGATAGTAGGGCTTTACGCCAATTTTTAGAAGTTTTCTGAAAAGTTCTTCAATAGTTTTCGGGTCGTCGTTCACGCCTTTCAAAAGAACAGTCTGATTCAAAACAGAAACCTTTGATTCAAGAAGTGTTTCAACGCATTTCTGCGATTCTTCGGTTATCTCCTTAGGGTGGTTAAAATGGGTTGCAAACCACAAAGTAGAGTACTTTTTAAAAATAGAAGCAGCATTTTTAGTTATCCTCTGCGGAAGAACAACAGGAACCCTTGAAGCGATTCTTATTAAATCAAGATGGCTTATTTTCCGCAACTCTTTTAAAATAAACTCAAGTAAAAAATCTGAAAGAAAAAGCGGGTCGCCTCCCGAAATTATAACTTCCCTTACACTGTGCTTTGCCTTAACATAATCAATCATTGTTTTAAGTTTAAAGGGGGTTATAACTTCGTCTTTTTTTTCCCACTCTCCCCTTCTAAAGCAGTGGCGGCAGTAAACAGGGCAACTGTTTGTGACAAGAAATAGAACCCTGTCGGGATATTTATGAATAACTCCCGGAATTGGCATATTCTCTTTTTCTCCAAGAGGGTCACAACTTCCGTCTCCATCTTCAAATTCCAAAGGAGAGGGAACGCACTGTTTTCTTACCGGGTCTTCATCATTTTTGGGATTTATCAAAGAAAGGTAGTAAGGGGTAATAGAAAGCCGCAAACTGTTTTCATTTTTTTTCAACTTAAAAAAAGTTTGCGGCTCTATTTTCAAAAAAGTGTTTAAAGTGTCAAGGTCTTTTATGCTGTTTTTGTAGTGCCATCTATAATCTTTCCACTCTTTTTCGGAAACTTTGGGAAAATAGAAATCCCTGAAGGTTTTTTTTTCAGAAAGCATCTACAAAAGCCGCTAAATAAAATTGATTAAAAGGGAGCGAAACTTCCCTCTCCCCAAAAATCAACTCTCAATTGATCATAAAAGTTCTTGAGAGAGTCAAAATGCTCTTTTTCCCAAGAGGCAAGAAAAGCGTAGAAATCTTTTACTTCTTTGGAATCTGCACCTTTCTGAGCCTCAGTAAAAAGCGAAATCGCATTTGTCTCAAGCGTCATCCCCACAGACAGAGCGCCCATTTCAAAAGTCGCTCCTTTTGCCTGCTCAACAAACTTTTGGGTAAAGATTTTTGAGGCAAACTCTCCCATAGAATGCTCTTTCTTTTTTACATTAAATGCGCTGACGCCCTCTTTTTGATACTGCTTCGCTATGCCCTTCAAATAATTTTGATGCTCAACTTCATCGTGGGCAAGTTTTTGAAAGAGTTCTTTGGTTGCGGGGTTTTGGCTTTTTTCTGCTGTCATTGTATAAAAAGTGAAACCGTTTATTTCAACTTCATAAGATTTTTGCAAAATTTCAAGTATCTTATCATTTGCGCTCATAACATCACCTCTACTTCAAAAGTTTAACCGCTTCGTCAACAAGTTCTTCAGGGGTCATAACCATTCCGCCAACTCTTCCGTAAAACGCGACTTCTCTATTTTTTCCAAGATGATACTTTACATCCTCAACCATCTGCCCTGTTGAAAGTTCAGAGACAAGGATTTTTTTGCATTTTGAAGCGGCTTTTTCAAGTTGCTCGCCGGGGAAGGGATACAAAGTTATAGGCCTGAAAAGTCCGGCGTTTATTCCCTTTGATTTCAAATCTTCAATTGCTGTCTTTGCAATTCTTGCCACGGTTCCGTAAGCGACAAAGAGAACATCCATATTTTCAGTGATGTTGAACTCTTCCCATCTCTTTTCGTTCTTTTCCATCTCTTCATATTTTTTCTTCAGTTTCCAGTTGTGTTTTTCAAGGTCTTCAGGATCAAGATACAGAGAGTTGATGATGTTTTGTTTTCTTCCTTTTGCGCCCGTTGTCGCCCAAGGTTTTTCGGGCAGGTCTTCGGGTTTAACAGTAGTTTTGAATTCAACCGGCTCCATCATTTGTCCGATGAGCCCGTCTCCCAAAACATAAACAGGATTTCTGTATTTGTCCGCAAGTTCAAACGCAAGTTGCACCAAATCAACCGCTTCCTGAACTGTTGATGGAGCAAGAACAAGACATCTATAGTCTCCGTGCCCTCCGCCTTTTGTCGCCTGAAAATAGTCAGATTGAGAAGGAAGAATTCCGCCAAGCCCCGGTCCGCCCCTCATTATATTTACAAAAACAACGGGAAGTTCAGCGCCTGCAATGTATGAAATACCTTCCTGCATTAAAGAAATTCCCGGGCTTGAAGAAGAGGTAAAGCATCTGCATCCCGCCCCTGCCGCGCCGTAAAGCATATTGCTTGCAGAAACTTCGCTTTCCGCTTGAACAAACATTCCTCCAACCTGAGGAAGTCTTGCCGACATATATTCCGGTATCTCATTCTGCGGAGTTATTGGATAACCAAAGAAAAGTCTGCATCCCGCCTGAATTGCGGCTTCTCCAATCGCTTCACAGCCTTTCATAAGTTTTTTTGCCATTTCACACTCCTTTCGCCAATTCATAGCCTCTTGTCAGGGCTTTATGATTCACCTCTATAAGTTTTGGCTTAGAGGCAAAACTTTCGCTTAAAATATTCTTCACAAGTTCAAGGTCGGCAATTTGCGTTGCGCCGAGGAAAGCGCCAAGGGCAACCATATTTGCCGCCTTTGCGCTTCCGCACTCTATTGCTATCTCATTTGCGGGAACTTCAACAACTTTTACATCATTTCTTTTAACTTTCCTGTTTATCAGCGAAGTGTTGACAACTATCACTCCGTCTTTTCTGACTGTATCTTCAAACTTGTCAAGGGATGGAAGGTTCAAAGCAATCAACCCATGTGGGTGTTTGCTCATCGGCGAACCAATCGGCTTCTCTGATATTACAACTGTGCAGTTGCAGGTTCCGCCCCTCATTTCGGGACCGTAAGCGGGCATCCAAGTAACATCGTTCCCCATCTTCATTCCCGAATAAGCAAGAAGTTTTCCAATAAGCAAGACTCCCTGACCACCAAAACCGGCAAGAATAATCTCCTTATACATTTTATCGCTCCGTTTCTTTCACGACCCCTTTTTCGGGGTTTTTAAATTCGCCAAGAGGATAGTAAGGAACCATATTTTCAACGACCCATTTTGAAGCATCCGGCGGGTTCATTCCCCATCCGGTGGGGCAGGCGGAAAGAACTTCAACAAAGGAATAGCAAACTCCTTTGACCTGATAATCAAACGCTTTCTTTATCGCCTGTTTTGCCTGAAGAACCGCTTTTGCGTCATAAACAGCAACTCTTGCGATATAAGCGGGGGTTTTCAACTCTTTAAGAAGTTCCGAAACCCTTACAGGATAACCTGCAAGATTGGGGTCTCTTCCCAATGGGCAGGTTGTTGCCACCTGACCAACGAGAGTTGTAGGAGCCATCTGTCCGCCCGTCATTCCATAAATTGCGTTGTTTATAAATATGACAGTTATTTTCTCGCCCCTGTTTGCCGCGTGAATTGTTTCTGCAATGCCTATTGAAGCAAGGTCTCCGTCTCCCTGATAGGTGAATACTATAAGATTAGGCCTTCCTCTTTTGATTCCAGTTGCCACTGCCGCAGCCCTTCCGTGTGATGCTTCGTGCATATCAACATCAAAATAGTCGTATGCAAGAACTGAGCACCCTACCGGCGCAACGCCAACTGTTCTGTCCTGAATACCCAACGCATCTATTGCCTCCGCCACAAGTCTGTGAACAATTCCGTGATGACAGCCGGGACAGTAGTGAAACTGCTTTTGGGTAAGCGCTTTAGGCCTTTGGTTAGTTTTCCCCTTCACTTCCACCTGAATTGCGACATCAGGGCAGATCAAAGCGCAGTGCCTGCAACCGGTGCACGCTTCCGGATTCTGCATAAACGGGAAAAAATACCCTTTTGAGTTTATCTCCTTGGACATAGCAAGAACATTTTCGGGACAGATATCAACGCAAAGAGTGCACCCTTTACATCTGTCCTTTTCAACAATTACGGTTGGCATTTTTATCTCCTTTCTTAAACTACCGAAGGCGGTCTCAAAAAGCCCTTTGGAGGAGCGCTGAAAGGCGGAAGGATATGCCTTTGAAGCGGAAGAATGGGCAAATCTAATCCTCCGTTTTGGGCTATTTTCTCGCCCAGATGATTTATTATTGCACAAAACATTATAGGAATGGAAGTCTCTTTTGAAACTTCCTTTGAAATCTTCAAACCATTTAAAACATCCTCTTCCGAGGTCTCATCCATCAAGTGGCTATTTGCAATCAGCCCTGTAATTTTCATTTGGGCGGCGCCCTCAACTTCCCTCATTTTCTTTACGACAGCATTTACATCCTCGGCAAAAGGTCTGTTGTGATTAAGAACAAAAAGAAGTTCCGACTCCTCTGCTTTTACAACATCGTTAACGCTTCCAAGAACCCTTGCGCCAAGGTCGTCCCCACCGACATCAAGAATCACTATTTCTTCTTTTTTTGCAGATTTTTCCAAAACGCCTCTTGCCTCAGGAAGAAGAATCGGAAGGTCTGCATAAAATTTTCCCCCCTCTGGAGCGACAAGTCTTATAACCCTTGCCTTAAAATCTTCTCTTAAAAGCCGGCACCTGAAATAGGGCTTGATCAGGTCAAGGTCAACAATTGTAACCTCTTTCTTGTTCTGCTTATGATAGAAAGCAATATTTACAGCAATTTCAGTCTTTCCCGACCCGTAATGCCCAACGAGAATCACAAACGGTTTTTTAATTTTTTTTAGCGCCGGAAGAAAATCCAAAAAGCCTCCAAAAACCAGAAGAAAAGTTATCTCTTTATTCAAATAAAGTCAAGTGCTTGTATAATATCGATACATATTGGAATTTTTGGGGTGTGGAAAAGTGGTTTTTAAGATGTATTGCATAGGGGTTAATTTGTTGATGCCTTGATGAGGTTTTTCGGTGTTATA
>Ga0272448_1005943_pt1 | contig 13300 bp, 10 predicted proteins | sample YNPCB0191_FD_202220 | JGI IMG/M metagenome (GOLD analysis project Ga0272448, IMG submission 202220) | Hot spring sediment microbial communities from Yellowstone National Park, WY, United States - YNP-CB-019-1 | ecosystem: Environmental > Aquatic > Thermal springs > Hot (42-90C) > Sediment...
CGCCTCCAAAAGCGGGACCTCCTCGAGCGTCTGGCGGAACTCAACAAGAGGATTCGGGAGGCGGAAATCGGAGGTCAGCCCGAGATTCAGGCCCAGCTGTTCCGGGAAAAACAACGGATTCTCCAGCAGGAGAAGGCTCTCCTCTCCTGAACCTGTTCGGTTTCAGAAATCGAGAAGGATTCCATGAAAAGGCCAAAATCCACAAGAATCGCCGACGAGGTCGAAAAGCTCATCCACCTGGGGAAAGAAAAAGGATTCCTCACCTACGACGAAGTCAACGAGTATCTTCCCTCGGATCTCATCGCCGGAGATCAGCTCGAGGACGTGATGTCCATGTTCGGGGACATGGACATCGAGGTGATCGAATCCTCCCAAAGGAGCGGTTTCCAGAAGCAGGCCGAGCCGGAAGCTGCAGAGGAAGAACCGGCCGAGGAAGAGGAAGAGCGCGATCTCGACGCAGGAGCCCTTGGAAAGACCAACGACCCCGTCCGCCTGTATTTGCGCGAGATGGGAATGGTCAGCCTTCTCACCCGGGAAGGAGAAGTCGAGATTGCGAAACGGATCGAGGCCGGCGAACGGCAGGTCTCTGAGCAGGCTTTTCATACCCACGCTGCGGTTCAGGAGGCCATCCTTCTAGCCGAAAGGCTCCGCACGGGAAAGGTCCGCGGCAAAGACATCCTCAAGAACTTCGACGAGGAATTCGACGGCGAAGAGGAGGAACGGAAACAGGAAAGCCGTGTCCTTTCCGTCCTGCAGGAGGTGGTCCGCCTTCACCACGAGTCCCAGCGTCCCTGGCTCGCTCTGAAAACCCGCAAGCATTCGGAACTTCAGCAGAAAGCAAAGAAGACCCGCATCGCCAAGAACCAGAGGCGCATCGCGGAAAAGCTTCTCGAGATCCCCTTTCAGCCGCGGCAGCGAGACCGCATCGTCCAGCGATTGAAAGGGCACTTGCAAAAAATCGAGCGCTACGAAAAGGAACTCGCCGCGCTGGAAAAGAAGTTCGGCCATCCGGCCGAGCGGATCAAAGCAGAGTATCTGCGGGTCCTGCTGAATCCGAAGGAGAAGATCGGGGTTGTCAAGCGCTTGCGCATGAAGTCTCCGGAGATCGAGGAGGCCTTCCGAGCCATTTCAGATCTCCATCGCCGCATCCGGAGGGTCGAGACCGAGGCTCGGATGACTTCGCAACAGCTCAAGCGGGTTGTCAAAGCCATCAAGGTCGGCGAAATCCAGGCCAAGTTCGCCAAGAGCGAGCTCATCGAGGCCAACCTCCGTCTCGTCGTGAGCATCGCGAAAAAGTACACCAACCGGGGCCTGCAGTTTCTCGACCTCATCCAAGAAGGCAATATCGGCCTGATGAAGGCCGTCGACAAGTTCGAATACCAGCGGGGCTACAAGTTCAGCACGTATGCGACCTGGTGGATCCGGCAGGCCATCACCAGGGCCATCGCGGACCAGGCCCGGACCATTCGGATCCCGGTCCACATGATCGAGACAATCAACAAGCTCATTCGGACCTCCCGGTATTTGGTTCAGGAATTCGGCCGCGAGCCCACACCGGAGGAAATCGCCGAAAAGATGGAGGTCCCCCTTGAGAAAGTCCGAAAGGTTTTGAAAATCGCCAAAGAGCCCATCTCCCTCGAAACGCCCATTGGCGAGGAAGAAGACAGCCACCTTGGCGATTTCATTGAGGACAAGGGCGTGGTGTCGCCCTCGGATGTTGTGATCAACATGAACTTGGCCGAACAGACCCGCAAGATTCTCGCGAGCCTGACGCCCCGGGAGGAAAAGGTCCTCCGGATGCGCTTCGGCATCGGCGAGCGGTCGGACCATACGCTCGAGGAGGTCGGACAGAACTTCGACGTCACGAGGGAGCGGATTCGGCAGATCGAAGCCAAGGCGCTTCGCCGGCTTCGCCACCCAAGCCGAAGCAGGCAGCTCAAGAACTTTGTCGAAGGATGATGCCGAACCCGGCCGTCCTGGGTGAAGGAGGCCGCCCCCTTGGTTCCTGGTTTGGTCTTCGAGGGGCCCATAGCTCAGCTGGCAGAGCCACCGGCTCATAACCGGGAGGTCCCAGGTTCGATCCCTGGTGGGCCCACCAGCCGTACCGAGATAGGCTCCCGGAGATCGCTGCGCTCTCCGGGCACGGCGGGGTACGCGCTTTCCTTGCGCCCAGCGGTTGGGCGCGTCCATTCCTCTTTCGGGATGAGGCGCCCCAACCGGCCGCTTCCACCAGAAGTGCATCCGATCCGGATGCACTTTTTTTTGCCCAAGGGAGGGGAAATTGAGCCAGCTGCTGGAATCTCTCCTTCATCTTCAGCGTCTGGATGACACGTTGCAGGAGATGAGGAAAAGGAAGCAAGAAATTCCGGCCCAGATGCGGGCCTTCGAACAAGAACTGGAGTCGGCCCGGAACCGACTGGAAGATCTGCGCAAACGCCATCAGGAAGCCGTCCGAAGCCAGAAGCGCCTCGAGAAGGAACTCGAGGAAAGCATGGAGCAGCTGCGAAAGAAACAATCCCGAAAATTCGAGGTCAAAACGAACGAGGAATACCGAGCGATTCTCAAGGAGATCGAGTTCACTCAGCAGACTCACTCCGAAATGGAGGACGCCATTTTGAGGCTCCTCGAGGAGATCGACTCGCTCGAGCGCCAAATCCGCAGCCAGGCAGAAGAGGTCAAGCGGCTGGAAGCGCGAGTCAAGGACGAGAAAGCCCGCCTCGAGCAGGAGTCCGATCTCGTTGAGCGGGAGCACGAGGAGGTCTTCCAACAACGAAAGGCAGTTTGCGCACTTCTCCAGAAGGAAATCGTGGCCGAATACGAGAAGTTGCGGACCCGCCGGGCCGGGTTGGCCGTTGTCGTGCTCAAGAGCGAGATCTGTCCCGGCTGCCACATGGCCATCCCGTACCAGACCATCAACGAAGTGCTCCAAACAGGAGAAATCCGCCATTGCCCCTATTGCAGAAGAATCCTATACTGTGAGAGTTGACCTTCTCGTGTTGGGGCTGAAAGACCATGGCCTTCACGCTTCGGTGACAAGGCACAACGCCTGTGCAGAACAGGTGGCCGCCGGTTCCCTTTGGGGAACGGGAGGAAAGTCCGAGCTCCGCAGGGCAGGATGCTGGGTAACACCCAGTGGGGGAAACCCTAAGGAAAGTGCCACAGAAAACAGACCGCCCGTCCTTTAGAGGACGGGTAAGGGTGAAACGGTGAGGTAAGAGCTCACCAGCGGCCCGGGCGACCGGGTCGGCTCGGCAAACCCCATCCGGAGCAAGATCAAATAGGAGGGCGTCTCCCCTTGCGGGAGAAAGGATGGCCCGTCCGAAGCCCTCGGGTAGGATCGCTTGAGGCATGGGGCAACCCATGCCCTAGAGGAATGGCCACCACTCTTTCGGGGGAAACCCCGGAGGGGGACAGAACTCGGCTTATGGGCTGCTCAGGCGTCTGTGCCTCCTTTTTCCCTGGATCCGATCACTTCTTGAGTAGATCTTTCAAGAGCTTCTCCACGGGCTGCTCGCCTTCCTGCCTCTTTGGCAGCCCAAGCTCCCTGCCGAGCTTTTCCAAACCCTGCCTGCCGTAATACTTCGCCATGGCGCCTGCCACGTACTGGGTGTCCAAGAACGGAGTCGGCCTTTCCAGGCTTCCCTTGAGGGTCAATGGGAGGACCATTCGTTTTTGAGGGTTCAGTAGGGCCTTGAGCGCTTCGACTTTTCGAGCCAGTTCCTCGGAGTGCTTGGCCGAAAGGATGACCTGCCCCTTCAGATCCACCTTCCGTTCCTCCAGAGAAATCCGGCCCTCCAGAGTCGCGTCGGCGTTCGCAGCCTCCTGGGTGCGAACATTGCGCAGGGTCGTACTGACCATGAGAGCGCCCTCCTTCAAATCGAAAGCGCCGTCCAAGGACTCGAACCGGGTCTGTTCATGCTTGGCCAAATCTCCTCCCCTGCCCCCCAGGGCTTGCGACACTCCTTCCATACCAAGAAGAGAATGGAGAATCGTGCCAACCAGGTCGAAATTCTCAAGGGTCCCGTCGGCCAACCGAAAGCTGCCCTTGGCCGCGAGAAGGCTCTCCGCCCCTTCCCCATTCCCAAGCCTTCCCTCCGCCGTAGCCTGAGCCGAGAGCTTGCCTGTGGCCAAGCCCTTGTACGACGTCAGCTGCTCCAAGACCGCTGCTGCGGACACGCCCTCTATGGACGGCTGGAGGCTCCAGCTTCGGTCTGCGAGCACGACCCTGCCATTCGAGCGGACGTTCCCATCGAAAGCCTTGCACTCCAGACCCAGAATCTCGACAACACCCGTCCGGTACGCCAAGCGGCCAAGAACCCGCTCCAGCCGGACCGAGCGAATGTCCGCGGCCCGCACCCGCAAGTCCGCTGTTCCTGCGAGATCTTCCCTTTGCTTGCGGGCCTGGGCTTCTACCGTTGTCCCCTCCGCAGCGCCCGCGATCGCCTCCCCTTGGCCGGAGGCCGAAGACGAAGCCGACGGAGGAATCCTGAAGGCCGATCTGTCCGAGTTGGCCTGTAAGGCGACCGACAGGTCATCCAACGTCCCTCGGACAGACGCCCTGGCATACAGATCCCCCTGAAGCTCATAAGGCGACAGGGAGGTGAACAGCGCGCCGAGCGTCTGAAGGGGAAGCGCGTTCGTCTGAATCAGCATTCCGAACCGTGGGGGGCTCTCGATCCAAACATCTCCGGTCGCCGTCGCTTCCATCTCTCCCACTTTCAGCGCAACCTTCTTTACAGCAAGCTGGCTTCCCTTCTTCGAAACGTCCCAGGAAAGCCCGGCTGGGCCGCCCGGATCCTTCCGAGCCACGCCCGGGACCTCAAGAGCCAACCGGTCAAGGTCCAAGGTCCCCGAAAGGGTGAAGGAATCCAGTGCCCCCGAGGTTTCCCATCGAAGCGACACGGGCCCCTCGATGCGGGCGTCCTTGGGAAGGCCTCTGGCGTACATAGGAAAGAGCGCGACCAGGTCGCTCGGTCGCAGATCAACGCCTCTTCCCCTCAGGTTCCATGCCGGTTTTCCCTGAAGCCATGAGCCAGATCCCTCCACATCGATCCGGTTTCCGTTGAGCGAAACAGAAAGAGACTCCAGGTTCACCTCCCCGGTCGTCCAAACAATTCCAACTTTGTGCCCCACCGCAAGATCCAGTTTTCCCGTCCGAGCCTTGTCGCCCTCAGGTTCCTCCAGCACCAGGCCTTGGGCCGAAATTTCTCCCTGTGCGGTAAGCCCTCCCTTCTTGGATCCGTTTGCGGTCATCGAAAGGCTCAGATCCCCCGCAACCACGTTGAGGGGAAGCCGGGCGTGGCTCAGGTTCACGAGGCGTTCCAGAGGAACCGCCTCCAAGGAAACCCGCGCCTGAATCGGCACCGTGTCGATCTGGGGTTCGCGGCCCAAAGGCCCAAGTCTGCCGTCGAACTCGAAATTCTTCTTCCCTTGACCCAGGAGAGCTGCGGAGAGCAGAACAGAAACAGGCTCATCCAAGGAAAGCCCCTCGACTTTCAGGTCAAGTTGCTCGATGGACAAAGGAGGCGACCCTGCGTCACCGAGCCTGTCGGTGAAGATCACGGTCCCGCCCTTGACTTCCAGATCTTCCATCACGAGCCCAGCCAAGGCTTGCAGTCCCCTCCCTGGTGGCTCCTCCCTTGGGCTGGGCTGTCTCTTTGCGGTCGCTGACTCGCCAGAGGGTGGAGTCAAATCCTCGAAGTTGAACCTCCCCTGCTCGTTCCGAATGATTCGCACCGTCGGCTCCGAAACAAGAATCCCCCGAATCTCGACGCGCTTTCGGAGCAATGGCAGAAGCCGGCAACGAATTTTGAGACGTTTCAGCGCGAGGAAATCCTCGTTGGAGAAGGACGGGTTGTCCGATACCCGCAGCCCCTCCAGGTCCACTCCCAGGCCGGTGAGGATCGAAAGCTCGATTCGATCGAAGTCGACCGTGCGGTTGACGTAGGGTTTCACATAGGCGAGAAGCCGCGGTTTATACGAATTCAAGTCAATGAGAAACGGCGCGGCCACAAGAGCAAGGAACAACAGAACCAACAGGATCCCGACCAGGATTATGGCTTTTTTCATTTCGGCGATCTCCTTTCGGGGCCCGGCTCCACGTTCTTTTCCTGGTCACCTCTCAGGGTTTCTCCAGGCCGTGCTCCTCCTGGGCGGGCAGAAGAAAGGCCCGCAAGGCTTGGGTCGTCCGAAGGGCCGCTTCCTCCGGATCCACATCTTTCAAACGCGCCACCTCACGGCAAACACGCACCACGTCGGCCGGAGCGGCTTCTCTGCCCTGATAGGCTACGGGGCTGTCCGTTTCCAAAAGGAGCCGGTCCAGAGGAGTGGCCTGAACCGCCTCCCGATGCTTCGGGCTCGTTTCGACGGCAGGGGTCACCGAAATCAAATACCCCTCGGCCAGGAGCGCCTCCAGAACGTCCCGAGGTCCGCTGTACCAGTGAAAGACGGCTCTTTTGATTCGGTATTCTTTCAATAGCTCGAGCGTCCTGGCGTGCGAATGGCGGCAGTGGACAACCACCGGAAGACCGCGTTCGGCAGCCATGCCAAGCTGCCTTCGGAAGACCTCCTTCTGCACCGCCTTCCGGGTTCGGATCCCATAATCGAGCCCGATCTCCCCGATGGCCACCGCCCGGTCCAGGCAGTTGGCCACCTTTTCCAAGGCTTTTTCCGAGTCTTCACGCTCGATCTGCCAGGGATGGAGCCCCACCGCGGGGAGCACGAAGCCAGGGTATCGCTCGGCCAGCTCCAGGGTGACACAAATGGACGAGAGCCCCATCGATACGCCCACCACCATCTCGACCCCGGTCGAGCGCGCCTCCTCGAGGGCCTGATCGACCCGGGAAAGGAGATCGAGATGGACATGGGCATCGGCCAGCTTCATCCTGTCCACAGATAGGCCTCCTCAGGGAGAAACCACTCGAGCGGCCTTTTTCCCTGCTTTGTCTGCAGCTTCGTGTGCGGTTTTGCCCAAGGGCCCGACGGAACGTTCGATCCTCTCCAAGAAGCTGGAAACCCGTCCCTTGTCGATCCCTAGGGAGGCGAGCAGTTCGTCGCCTCGCCACTGGAAAAACCACGCCAGGGCGAGACCCACGAGAACGCCAAAAAGGAATCGCTTCACCGGCCTTTTTGCCCTCCTTTTTCCGCCTCTTGGCTAGGCGTTCCCTTCTTCTTGTCCAAAGGGAAAGACTTCGACAATGCTGATTCCTTTACCACGCCATCGTGACCAAGGCAACGGTTCATGTCCCGGCGCTCCCAAAACCCGATGACGCAAATTGTTCCTGGACGATAAAAATATCACGGCCCGGCTTTCAAAACCCATGACCAGACCGGTCCCGGCAACAGAGGACTAGACCTGCCCCGGCAATAGGGGATCAAGAAAAACTTGCGGTCTGTGCGCTCGCCCCGCTCCCTGAACCTGCCCTCCTCACGGATTCGAGGGGACTCGGCCCCTGGAAGCGGCGGCAGCCGGCCTTCCAGTCCATCTCGGGCAACCCTGGCATCTTTCTTGCTTTTTGATCCCTTTGGCGAAAGATTCCCGCGCACACGAAGAGCCAGCGCGCGGATCCTCCCTGCCCGGAGACTCGCGGATGCAAACGAGACGGCTCGGCTTCCTGTGGCTCCTATTGGCCTTTTCCTGTCTACACCTCCTCTGGCCTGGGCCAGCCTGGCCAGACCGGGGGGAACTTCGCTCCATAGAGCAGTCCATCCAGCAGCGGCGCGCCCGATGGCGGGCAGGCGAAACCACCATGAGCCGGCTGTCGCCCGAAGAGAGACGCGTCAGGCTCGGTTTGACCCGCGTGCGCTCCCGCGCAGCGGTCACGGCCAGCGACTCGGAAATCCCGCAGGTCGGAGCCGAAGACCTTCCGACCCGCATCGACTGGAGGCATCACGGGGGAGAGAACTGGGTCACCCCGGTCAAAGACCAGGGGGCCTGCGGGAGTTGCTGGGCCTTCGCAGCCATTGCCGCCATGGAGTCAGCCATGGCGATTTCAGCCTCTAACCCGACCCTCAGGGCCGATCTGTCTGAACAGTTTCTCCTTTCGTGCGGCCCTGGAACCTGCGCCGGGTACTGGTTGGGGCCTACGCTGGCCTTTCTTCAATCGACCGGCACAGTATACGAGAACTGTCTTCCCTACGCGGAAACCGACACGCTTCCTTGTTCCGATCGATGCAGAACCTGGCAGCAAGGGCTCAAGAAAATTGCGTCCTGGTCCTACGTGCCCAATACGGTGACCGCCATCCGAGCAGCCCTGAACGAAGGGCCTCTCGCCACGACTCTCGACGTCTACACGGATTTCTTCTATTACACGGGCGGCGTGTATGAACATATCTGGGGCGATTGGGTCGGAGGACATGCCGTGCTTCTCGTCGGCTGCGACGAAATCGAGCATGCATGGATCGCCAAGAACAGCTGGGGCACGGGCTGGGGAGAAGAAGGATACTTTCAGATTCGCTGGGGCGACAGCGCCTTCGGCGATGATACGGTCCTCGTCCGGTACGCAGACCCATGCGACGCAGACGCGGACGGATACGCAAACCCAGGGTGCGGCGGCTCGGACTGCGACGACAGCGACTACAGGGTTCATCCTGGTGCGGCGGAAATCTGTGACGGCAAAGACAGCAATTGCGACGGATTCGTTCCCTCGAACGAAGCCGATCGCGACCGGGACGGATGGCCCGCTTGCAATGACTGCAATGACCTGCGGTCCGACATCAACCCTGGGAGGGTCGAAATCTGCGGAAACGGCGTGGACGAAGACTGCTCGGGTACGCCGGACGACCGGGACGACGACAAGGACGGCTTCGTGAATCCGGCCTGTGGGGGCAATGACTGCAACGATCAAGACGAGCGGATCCATCCCGGCGCTCAGGAGATCTGCGACGGTGAGGACTCAGACTGCGACGGCATCCTCCCCTCGAACGAACGGGATCTCGACGGCGATACGTGGCTCGGCTGCGCCGGAGACTGTAATGACAAGAACCCTCTCGTCTACCCGGGAGCCGTCGAAGTCTGCCAGAACCGGATCGACGACGACTGCGACGGAAACGCGGACGAGACCGACGCCGACTGCGCAGGCACGGCGGACTGGACAGCTTCGCCGCAAGCCTCGGCGTCGCAGGGGGAAACGCTCACGAACGCCCACAGCGCCTCCCGCATTAGCGGATCCATCGCCGCGTTTCTGGCTCCTTTCGCAGTGGCATTCTTCCTCCGCGGATTTTACGCCCGCAGGACCGTCAAATCGCGTATCCCCCGCTGATCACGAAGTGTCCTCCGGTGACGTACGACGCCTCGTCGCCGAGAAGGTAATCCAGAGCCCCCAGAATGTCTTGGTAGCGGCAGAAGCGGCCAGCCGGGATATAGTCGCGAGGATCGGTGGACGGCTTGAGAACTGAATTGAAGAGGGTCCCGGGGGACACCATGTTGACCGTCACGCCTCGAGGGGCCTCCTCGACGGCCATCGCCTTGGTCAGCAGAAGGGCGCCCGTCTTGGCCGTGTGATACACCGGGCACCGGGCTACGGGCGACAGACGGCCCGCCGGCGCATATCCGATCACGATGATTCTTCCTCTTCCGGAAGCCCGCAGCAGGGGCAACGCTGCCTGGGAGCACAAAAAAACGGCCGTCAAGTTGCTTTCTAAAATCCGCCTGTAGTCGTCGAAGGACGTCTTCGAAAGGGGCTTTTCCAGGTAGTCCCCCACATTGTTCACCAGCACGTCGAGCCTGCCAAAGACCCGACGGATCCTGTCCACCATGCGCCGCACATCGGCCGGTCGCGTCACGTCTGCGCGCACGGCCAAGGCGCCACCCCCTTTCGCCTCAATGGCTCTCGCCAGGTCTGCGGCCTGCTGCGTGCTTGAGCGGAAATTCACCACCACTCGGTATCCTCGGCGCGCCAAATGCCTGCATACGGCCGCCCCCAGCCGGCGGGCGCCACCCGTCACAAGCGCAACGGGACCGGAAATCTCGGATCCCGGGATCGCCTTCCGGCCGTTCCTCCTAACGGTGGATCTCCTCATGGCACTCCTCCGTGAGCCATTCCCTTACGGATACCGCTGCAGCGCGGCCGGGACGAACCACTCTCGGGGGTATAGGCCCAGCCTGTGGACCTGCACGTTGTGAAACCTTCGATCGAGGGCCATAAGGCTCTCCGTGCAGAACAGGAACGTATAGGGCTGTTCCTCATGCAGGATCCGGTGGAACCGGTGATACAGAGCGATCCGCTTGTTTCTGTCGAAGGTTACCCGGGCCTCCTCGATGATCTTGTCCGCCTCCGGGTTGGCAAACCCCACGAAATTGGAGCCTCCCGAAGCCTGAGACGAATGCCAGAGCTGGTACGGGTCGGACTCGACCGAAAGGCTCCAGCCCAAAGTCACGGCGTCGAACTTGCGCTCCTGGATCTGCTGAATGAAAACAGCCCATTCGAGCTTTCGGATTTCCATGCGAATGCCGACCTGCGATAGATCTTCCTTCAGGATCGTGGCCAGCTGCTCTGCGAAAGCAGACCCCGCAGAAATCAAGAACTCGAACCGAAAGGGGATTCCGTTTCTATCGAGAACTCCGTCGCCGTCGTGGTCCGTCCACCCCGCCTCGGCCAGGAGATCCTTGGCTCGTGCCGGATCGTACGGGAGGGGCGCGATCGAACCGTCGTATTCCGGGCTGTTCACATACGCGCTTCCGCTCACCACCACGCCCATGCCGAAAAGCAGCCGTTCCAGGATCTTCCGGCGGTCTACGAGCAGGGTCAGCGCTCGGCGAACCCTTCGATCCTCGAACCAGGGCCTGCGGGCGTTCCAGCCGATGTAGCTGTAGTAGGGCTCGAAGAACCTGAGCTTCACGAAACGCTCCTCGAACCGCTCCGATCCGGTCTGGCGAACCCATTGCAAGGGGGTCAGGCCCATCCAATCGAGTTCCCGCTTCTTGAGAATTTGCAAGGCAACCGTACCGTCCGTAAGAATCCGGAACACGATCCGGTCGAGAAAAACCGGTCTGCCCCAATAACCGGGGAACCGTTCCAGAACGATCTGTCGGCCCGTCTCCCAGCGGGAGAACCGGTACGGCCCTGTGCCCAAAGGATTCCGGTTCTGGGGATGATCGTTGAAATTCCTGCCGCGATACACGTGGGACGGGACCAGGGGGATGGTCCCGCAGATCTCCAGAGCCCTGAAATAGGGTCTGCGGTAACGGAACAGCACGGTCCAAGAGTCGACCACCTCGACGCGCTCGATGTCCTGGTAGTAATTTCTCAGGTGGGCTGCGTCCACAGACGGGTCCAGAATCTTTTCAAAGCTGAACCGAACGTCTTCGGCCGTGAAGGGCGAGCCGTCATGCCACCGCACGTCCCGGCGAAGCCGGAAGACGTACGTGAGATGGTCCGGCGTCTCCTCCCACGACTCGGCCAGCTCGGGTTCGAGCTCCAGCGTGTCTGGGTTGCGCCGGAGAAGACTCTCGGTCACGAAGCCGAGCACGTCCGCGGCGTAGGCGTCTGTGGCCAGGATGGGATTGAGCGTCGAGGGCTCTGCGCCGAGCCTCGTGACCAGCGTGTCGCCAGGAGTCTCTATCCCCTTTCCTTTCGTCGAGGCGGCGCCGGACTCGCCGAGCCCGCCCGAGAGAGCCAGGCGGGGAAGCGGCAGAGGAGTCAGCGCCAGGAGGATCGCCAGCAACAAGCCGGACGGCCAGCCGTCGAAACCAATCCGCTTCACCACGACACCCGCTCGGTTCCTTCCGGGGGAGTGAACTCGAACAGCTCCGGGTCCAGGGGTTCGTCCAGGGAAACGTTCTCGTAGGTCAGGCAGAGAATCTCTCTCGACTTTCCGTCGAAAACGCGGATGCGGCCCGGGAAGCTCTGGTCCCCGATCAGCCTGTATCGATCGTACGCGACGACCATTCCGGAAAGAGGCGCAGCGCCTTCGAGGCGAGTCCGAAGAGGACGCAGGGAAGGATCCAGCCAGACTTTGTATCGAAAGGGAGATTCAGCGGCCCCGGCCTTCGCAACGAGGCCCTCGGCATCCCGCGAAACCTCAAGGTCTGTTCCGCCAAGTCCTTTGAAGAAGGGGTTCCCCAGAATCAGTTCGATCAGTTCTGGACCGCTCACCGAAAGACCCATAATCCGGCCCAGATGTTCGGCATCAGCCGGATCTTCGGAATAGGCTTGCTCGGCCGCCCAGTAGGTCGTCAAGATCCCTTGACGAAGGATGGCAAGAAAAAAAACGTGCCCCCAGAGATCGACCCCCTCGAGACGGCAAAAGCCGCAGCGGCTTGAACAAGCGATGTCCGCATCAAACTCAACAGTTTTTTGAAGCTGCTTGAGGTTCCTGAGCCGGATTCTTGCCGACCCCGTGAGGGAGGTCACTTTTTGGGCCTCCAGGGACCGGAACAACTCGCTGCCCTCTGGCAAAGGGCCGACAAACCCGATCTCACGCCCCCGGGTCCAGGCGCAACAGCCGGCGAGGAAGCAGCAAAGGACCAGAAGAGAAGCCGCCTGGAGGCGACGGGTCTGCCTCATTCCCAGTTCCTGACGCCCGCCCAACTCGAGGGCATTGGGGTCGTCACGGCTTTCCCGCCCATGGCAGGATCCCTCCGGTCCGGACCTTCAGCGGGAAGGCTTGGAAGGCGCATGGATTCTCGATTCGAGATCCCGGATTTTTTCCCCGATCTTTTCCCGGTCCTCCTCCTTGGCCTTCTCCTGGGCCTTCCGGTAGGCCGTAACGGCCTCGGCCAGAGCCCCGGTCTTCTCATAAGCGTCGCCGAGGTGTTCGAGGATGACCGGATCATCTGGCACTAGGGCAATGGCTTTTTCCAGAAACCGCAAAGCCTCGCCATATTGGCCTTGTCTGAACAAAACCCATCCCAGGCTGTCCAAGATGTATCCGTCGTCCGGCTTGAGCTCCACTGCCCGACGAATCAGCTTTTCCGCTTCTTCGAGATGAATGCCCTTGTCCGCGTATGTGTAGCCGAGGTAGTTGAGGGCATCGGCGTTGTCCGGCTCCAGTTCAACGACCCGTTTCATCACGTCGATGCTCTCCTGGAGGTTGCCTTTCTTGTCATAAAGGACTCCGAGGGAAAAGAGATACTTGGCCGGGTCCTGCGTTCTTTCAAGGGCCTTTTGAATACTGTCGATCGCTCGGTCGTACTCCTCCTTTTGCTCGTAAAGGGTGCCCAAGTATCCCCACAGGTTGTCCTTTTCCGGATGGTATCGAACCGCCTCCTCCATTACGGCGATCGACTCGTCGAGCCGGTTCGTTTCCGAAAGGAGATAGGCGAGATAGATGCGCGACTCAGCATACACTTCTGCTTCGG
>Ga0272448_1005944_pt1 | contig 13300 bp, 10 predicted proteins | sample YNPCB0191_FD_202220 | JGI IMG/M metagenome (GOLD analysis project Ga0272448, IMG submission 202220) | Hot spring sediment microbial communities from Yellowstone National Park, WY, United States - YNP-CB-019-1 | ecosystem: Environmental > Aquatic > Thermal springs > Hot (42-90C) > Sediment...
TGCTCGACCTGCCAACTCCCTGGCACGCGGTGCCCGACGAACAGGTCTACATCAAGCTTCAGACCAGCCTGAGCGGGCTGACACCAGAACAGGTGCAGGAACGCCTGCAAGTGGTGACCAAGCCGTAGTCGCTAAGAGCTGTCAGGTTGTGACGCGATTTGCAGAGAGGCGGAAGAGCGTGGCCGATTTTGTACCACTGCTGTTAGCGCTGGCAACGATGATCTGGGCCGCCAAGACAGGCGGTTGGTTGAGCACCCGATTGGGCCAACCGGCCACCCTGGGCATGTTGGTGAGTGGGCTGCTATTGGGACCTTCGGCCCTCAACGTGTTGAGTTGGTCGTACTTTGCCGATAGCCATGCCGAGGTCTTGCTCTGGGAACTGGGCGAACTGGGCGTCATCTTGCTTATGTTCAGCGCCGGCGTTGAGATTGACATAGGCGAGATGCGTCGTTCCGGGCGACCAGCCGTCTTGGCCGGCCTGTTCGGGGTAGTGGTCCCAGTGGGATTGGGAATGGCAGTGATGATGCCATTCGGCTATAACCCGAGGCAGTCAATCTTCCTGGGTCTGGTGCTGGCAGCTACTTCGGTCAGTATTTCGGCCCAGACGCTGATCGAGCTCGGTCTGCTGCGCAGTCGGGAAGGCATGACCTTGTTGGGTGCAGCGGTGGTGGACGACGTACTGGCGATCGCTTTCTTGTCGCTATTTCTGGCTTTGGCGGCCGGAGCAGCCAGCAGTGTGATCGGTGTCGTCTGGACAATAGCGCGCATGGTGCTGTTCCTGGGCGCCGCCAGTCTGTTGGGCATTTACGCTCTGCCCAAGTTGATCGAATTGGCCAGGCGCCTGCCGGTCAGTGAACCGGTGGTGTCGGCAGCCATCGTCAGCACCTTCCTGTTCGCCTGGGCGGCCGAGTATCTGGGTGGCGTGGCAGCTATTACTGGCGCTTTCATAGCTGGCGTGGGGTTGTCGCGCAGCCCGGCCCGCCTTGAGATCGAGCGCGGTCTGCACACCCTCAACTACACGATGCTGGTGCCCCTCTTCCTGGTAGGTATTGGTCTGCAGGCCAATTTACAGGCCCTGTCACTCGGCGACGTAGGCGTCGAGGCGGCTGTCTGCGCGGTAGCCATTGTCTCCAAGTGGGTAGGCGCTGGCCTGGGTGCGCGATTGGGTGGCATGACATGGCGAGAAGCGGTGCGGGTAGGTGCTGGTATGGTATCGCGCGGCGAAGTGGGGTTGATTATAGCGGGCGTGGGCGTAGCAGGTGCTTTGATCACCACCGCCGAGTTTACGTTGATTGTGGTGATGGTGCTGGTGACTACGTTGGTGACCCCGCCTCTGTTACGCCTCGTTTTCAAAGGGGAGGAAGTGACGAATGCCTGAGTTGGTGATCTTGGTGGTGAACGATCCGGACAAAGTCACAGACGTCCTGAAGGCCTGGCTGGACTGTGGGGTGCCCGGCGCCACCATCCTGGATAGCAGTGGCCTGTCGCACGCGCTGTGCCAACGCGGTGAGCCCAGCGAATGGCCGCTTATGCCGTCGCTGGGGCGCTTGTTGGAATGCCGTGAGGAACCACACCGTACCCTGTTGGCGGTGGTGCCAGACGGATTCAATCTGGATGGATTAGCAGACGCTACCCAGCGTGTTCTGGGGAGGTTGGATGATCCACACACCGGGATCATGTTCACGCTACCCGTGACGCGCGCCTGGGGTTTGCACCGGCGGCGTACCTGAAGCCAGGCAGTGTCGCTGTAGATGGCACGGTTCCCGGGCGTGGTGACGACGCCCAGTTGAGGGGCAACGACGCGCGCAATTTGCGTGGTGAAGCGCTCCCCCCGTGACGAATGACGGGAGCAAGGAGCAACAATGGGACATTTCCTGGTCACCGAGACGCTGATCATCGAGCTGTTGCTGATCGTGTCACTGGTGGCAATGGCCGTACGCCGGTTGCGGGTGCCCTACACCGTGGCCTTGGTGCTGGTCGGCCTGCTTATCACCTCACAACAGCCGGGCCAGCTGGAGCTGACACCCGAGCTGATCTTGGCCCTCTTTGTCCCCCCTCTGGTCTTCGAGGCCGCTTTTCACATCGAACTGGACCAGCTACGCGATAACTTGATCCCGCTGCTGGTGCTGGCGGTGCCAGGGGTATTGCTTTCGACACTCATCGTGGGCCTGGTGGTAGCGCTGGGCACCAACATCAGCCTATCCAACGCGCTGGTGTTCGGCGCCCTGATAGCCGCTACCGATCCGGTGGCTGTAGTCGCCTTGTTCCGAGCTATGGGAATACCCAAGCGCCTCACCTTCCTGATGGAGGGAGAGAGCCTGTTCAACGACGGCACTTCGATCGTGGTTTTCGGCCTGGCGCTGACGGCTGCCCTCTCGGCGACTGGTGCAAACACAGGTCAAGCCGGGTTCAACCTGGTGGTGGCGTTGGTTGACTTCGTGCGCATCTCGTTGGGCGGGCTAGGCATTGGCCTGGGATTGGGTTGGCTGATGTCTCGCGTGATCGCTCAGCTGGACGACTACCTGATCGAGACAACGTTGACCACGGTGTTGGCGTTTGGCACCTACCTGGTTGCCGAATGGTTGCACGTCAGTGGTGTGTTGGCAGTAGTAGCGGCTGGTATTGTCAACGGTAACATCGGGCCGCGCGGCATGTCGCCAACTACCCGCATCGTGTTGTTCAACTTCTGGGAGTACCTGGCCTTTGTCGCCAACTCGCTGGTTTTTTTGCTAATTGGCCTGGACGTGAACGTGCAGCTGCTAACTGCGCATCTGGCGCCAATTGGGGTGGCTATCGGGGGAGTATTGCTCAGCCGAGCCGTGATAGTATATGGCCTGACTTGGTTGCTCAATCTGCGCTGGCGTTCCATACCATTGGCCTACCGGCACGTCTTGTTCTGGGGCGGTTTGCGGGGGGCAATCGGTCTGGCCCTGGCCCTCAGTTTGCCAGCGGCTATTGCCGATCGCGAACTACTGCGGGTAATGGCTTTTGGTGTGGTGTTATTCACCTTGCTGGCGCAGGGCACTACCATGCAATTCCTGCTCAGGTGGCTCAAGATCGGCGATCGCCCAGCCCAGGTGGTGGCACGCGAGACACGCCTGGGGCGGCTGCTCGCCGCACAGGCTGGCGTGCGCCGCCTGGCTGAGCTGCATCACGACGGCCTGTTGAGTGACGACGTTTGGGCCGGGCTGCGCGACGAGTACCGCCAGACCAGCAATCGTCTGGCGGCCGAGATGGATCAGCTGTTTGCCGAACACGCCGATCTGGAACGCGAAGTATTGTTGCAGGCACGCCGCGAGGCCTTGCGTGCTGAACGCGCTGCGCTGGGTGACGCGCTGCGCCAGGGACTGTTATCTGAGGACGTCTACCGCCAGCTGGTGCGCGAGGTTGACCGGCGCCTGGAAGCGGTGGCGCTGATCAGCCGGGCAACCACCCCACCCTCAGATGCGTCGGCCGAGAAAGCGCCTGATCGTGGAAGCTCTGGACACGCTTGAGATCACCTGAGCCAGGAGAGTATATGGGGCCAATCGTATGTGCCACACGCGGCGGTGAAGCCAGCCGGCGCACCCAAGAACAGGCTATAGCGCTGGCTGGCCAGAAGCAGGCAACGCTCATCTTTCTATATATCGCCGATCCTTTCACAAACGACACGTTGAGTAACGAGATGCACGACGCCTTGGTGGACGAGCTGAGTCAGCTGGGGCACCAATTGTTGAACATCGCCCGCCGAAGAGCCGCCGAGCGGGGTGTCTGCGCCGAAACGGTGGTGCGGGTAGGTCGATTGCAGGAGGCCCTGGAGCAATTCTTGCGCGAGGTGCATGCCAGCACGTTGGTGATCGGCGCGCCTCAGCCAGCAAATCGAGAACAAGCCAGCCCACCGGGCGAGCTGCCAGTCTTTGCCAAACATCTTCAGGACACCACAGGCGTTGAAGTCGTGCTTGTAACCTGATCCGTCGCGAGCCGGCTGGTAGACGGTGCCCGTGCATCATGGATTCAGGCCGCGACTGGCCCGCCGCTCAGCTGCGCGGAAGTGCATTCAAAAGGCCTGAAACATATAGATTCCCATAGAAAAATCGAGGCGCGAATCTGCAGGAATCGGACCCGCCCGACACTTTTGGCTTCCGGGCGGCTTGACAAAGCATGTCTTTTGTGATATGCTAGCGGCAAGTGGTGGTTAACTGTTGACCGCAGTCAGTTTGCGTGCGGGTTCGCCGGACGCAACGCATTCGCTGGATGGTATCGTTGCCCTCAATGCATCAACGATGGTGTTGCCCGCCATGTTAGTTTGCGTTTCATCCACGTCCATACGCTCGAGCGTGCTCACCCTATTTGACGTAGACCTGGTCCGCCAGCCGACGTGGCACAGCCACCACGTCTGGTAGACGCGCCGCCATTCCAGACAGGCACAGGACACTGCTTGGGCCGTCTCAGGGCACAGGTCACCAAAGAGAGTGTGGTTCAACAGCGGTCAACGGGATTAAACTGGCTGGTGTCCGGCGCGGTGCTCCAGTTAACGGCGCGGTGGACAAGGAGAGCTGATGGCAGACCAAGACATCGTTCTGGAAATTAAGAATGTCTCCAAAGCCTTTCCCGGCACCCAAGCTCTGGATGGAGTCAGCCTGAGCGTGCGCCGGGGTGAGGTACACGCTATCCTGGGCGAAAACGGCGCCGGCAAATCCACGCTCATGCTCATCCTGGCTGGCGTACATCGCAAGGACAGTGGCGAGATCTGGCTGGAAGGTCGCCCCGTCGAGATCCACGATCCGCACCACGCTCAGACGCTGGGCATCAGCATGGTACACCAGGATCTGTCGTTGGCGCCACCGCTCAGCGTAGCCGAGAACATGTTTGCCAACCGGCAACCGCTCAATAAGCTGGGCATGATTGACTACGGCCAGCTGTATGAACAAACGCGCCAGGCACTGGCCAGGTTCGAGATTGACATTGATCCCCGCCGGCCAGTGCGCGACCTGAGCGTTGCCCATCAGCAGGTAGTCGAGATCGCTACCGCCTTGTCACGCAATGCTAAAGTCTTGATCCTGGACGAGCCAACCTCCGCCTTAACCGAGCACGAAACCACGATTCTCTTCCGCATCATCCGCCAGCTGTGCCAGCAGGGTGTGACTATTCTATATATCTCACACAAGCTGAGCGAGATCTTGGACATCGCCGATCGTTTCACTGTGCTGCGCGACGGCAAAGTGGTGGGCACGCTTAACACCCGAGATGCCACCGAAGATGACATCGTGCGCATGATGGTGGGACGCGATCTGGGACAGTACTACCCGGATGCCGGCCGGCCGACCGACGAGTGTCTGTTTGAAGTGCGCAACCTCAGCGGGCGCAACTTCCGCGACATCAGCTTCCGGTTGTACCGCGGTGAGGTATTGGGTATGGCCGGGCTGGCCGGCGCAGGGCGCACCGACCTGGCACGCGCCATTTTCGGCGCTGAGCCGCTTCACTCAGGCGAGATCTTCCTGCACGGGCGGAAGGTGGTTATCCGTTCGCCGGCCGATGCAGTGAGTTTGGGCCTGGGCTACGTGCCTGAAGATCGCAAAGAAGCCGGGTTGTTCCTGTCGTTGACTGTGCGCGAGAATACGGTGGCTGCCAGTCTGCGCCAGTTCAGCAATTCCATCTTTATGGATCACCGCCGGGTGCTGGCCGCGGTATCCGACATCGTGCGCAACCTGGATATCAAGACACCCAGCCTGGAGCAGCAGGTGATGAACCTGAGCGGCGGCAACCAGCAGAAAGTCATGCTGGCCAAATGGCTGGTCATCAACCCCAAGGTGTTGATCGTAGACGAACCAACGCGGGGTGTGGACGTGGGCGTCAAGGCTGATGTGCACCGTTTATTGCGTGATCTGGCCAACCAGGGCGTGGGTGTGATCATGATCTCGTCCGAGCTACCCGAGGTGTTGGGCATGAGCGATCGTATATTGGTCATGCGCGAAGGCCGGATCGTCGGTGAAGTGCCGCGGGCTGAAGCCACTGAAGAGCGAGTGATGGCCTACGCAGCCGGGGTTAACGTGTAACGACAGCCTTTGCCGCGCCTACCCAACCCGGGCTGGCTACAGATCATGGGAACGGACTGAGGGGATAGCAGTGTACCAAGCATAAGGGCCTGACGTGTGTTGGAGCATAGGCATGCCATGCCCCGATGCCGATCCCAGAAATCTGGTGACAGCTTACTCGTAAGGCTAATTGCCAGGCTAGAGATTGGAGGAAACTATGGATCCTGCCGAGATCACGACGATGCCGACCGGGGCGCGTCCCTCGTTCGGGCAGCGCCCGGCCCCAACCCACTGGTTGGTCAGAGTGGTGCGGGTACGCGAGTCATTCCTGATTGCCATGTTGGTGGTCATTACATTGGCAATGGCCGGCTGGGACATTTATTCACATGGCGTCAATGACCTGCGTTTTCTGTCGAGCACCAACCTGCAAGCCGTATTGTTGGGGTTTGCCATGGAAGCCATCGTGGTCATCGGCATGACTATGCTGTTGGTGTCAGGCGGATTTGACCTGTCGGTAGGCGCCAATATGGCATTCAGTGGCATGGTGGCTGCTCAGTTACTGCGTTTTGGTTTGCCACTAACAATTGAACTGCCTTTGGGCATCGCTATTCCGTTTGCAGTGCCACTGGCTATCCTGGCCGGGTTGGCAGTTGGCGTTGTCATTGGGTTGCTAAATGCAGGCATCATCGCCAAAGTCGGCGTCAACGCCCTGATTGCCACCCTGGGTACCATGACGGTGGTACGGGGCGTGGCACTCACCATCTGGGCCGGCCAGCCCGTGCTCAACCTGCCGGCTGCCTTCCGCGACAACATCGGTCAGGGTGTAGTGGGCATCATCCCGGTTCCGGCAGTGATCCTGATCGTATTGACCATCGTGTTCGACATCCTGATGCGACGCGGCCGCTGGTTTCGTCAGCTGTACTTTGTGGGCGGCAGTGAGAAAGCGGCCCGCCTGTCGGGCATCAATGTCACCCGGGTGCGGGTGATCACCTATGTGGCGGCCGCGGTGATGGCTGCGTTGGCTGGGGTCATCTCCACCAGCCGGCTGGGTGCGGGTTACCCCAACTCTTACGAACCGACGGCACTGCGCGTCATCTCGGGCTCGGTCATCGGTGGCTGTAGCCTGTTCGGTGGTGAAGGCACCGTGATCGGCTCGGTGTTAGGCCTGTTTTTCATCTATCTGTTGATGAATATGATGGTCATGTTGGGCATCTCACCTTACGCGCAAGGCATCGTGCAAGGTGTGGCGTTGATCTTGGCAGTTGTCTTTGACATCTGGACCAAACGCCAGGCGGCGCGCGGCTAGTCTTTTTACTGAAGGGAGGTGGTCACCCGATCAGCAGCGTTGCGATGTGGCGATATGTGAATGGAAGAACGATGTCTTTCAGCATACAGCAGGTTAGTCAGCATAGGGAGGGAAAACTATGAGCACCAGACACACTATGTCTCGCCGCGACCTTATCCGCGCCAGCCTGTACGGCGGTCTGGGCCTGGCGGCCGGCAGCATGCTGCCGACTACGGCGCTTGCCAACCAGACATCCACGCAGGAAGAGGGCGTACGTCGTTTTCAGGACAAACCGTTGGAGTTCGCCCTGGTGGGTGGTCTCTTCAACATCGGCTGGTGGATCGACCCACGCATGGGCTGGACTGCGGCCGCCAAGGAGCTGAACATCAAAATCACCGAAGTCGGGCCGGTGGACTTCAACGGCGCCGACCAGGCGACTATGATGGAACAGGTAGTGGCCAGCAAGCCAGACGCCATTATCCTCACCCCGCTCGATCCTGACCAGCTGGTCGACCCCTGCCGCAAGGCAACTGAAGCCGGCATCCCGGTCATGATCTTCAACTCCGACATCCGCGATACCCGTTGGCGGTTAGGCCTGATTGGCATGCAGAACTTCAACGGCGGCTACCTGCAGGGCAAGTATGTCGTGGAGAAGCTGCTAAAGGGCAAGAAGGCCAAGGCGCTCATCATGACCATTCCCGGCGTGGAGAACCACGAAAGCCGCAAGGCCGGCCTGCTGAAGGCATTCGAGGAGTCGGGCATCGTCGAGGTGGCGCAGATCGTCAATGACCAGGCCGACTACACCGTTGGTCCTCAGGTCGCCACGGCTGCCTTGCAGGCCAACCCCGACATCAACCTGATCGTGGCCACCGATGCCACCGGCGGTGAATCAGCCTGTCGCGCCCTGCAGGAAATGGGCCGAGCTGACGGCTCGGTGATCGTCATGGGCATGGACCGCGACGACAGCATGCTGAAGTTCATCAAAGATGGGGTCATGGCTGCCACTGCTGTGCAACGCAACTTCCTCGAGCTGTACCTGGCCACCGTCTTCATGTACCATCACGTCAAGGGTACCTGGATCCAGGGTGCTTTCCCCAGCGCGCCAGCCGACAAGCTGGGCCTGCTGCCGCCACAGGTGCCACCCCTGACCGACACGGGTGTGATGTTCTGCACGCCCGAAAACGTGGATTACTTCTTCCACGAAAAGCCCGAGTAAGGCACAGGACGCCACGCACGGCGACCCTCCCGCAGCTATATAAACCGCGGGAGGGTCGCCTATAATGAAGACGCCATGAATTCACGCGAGCGCCAGCTGGCTGCCATCCGTCACCAGGTGCCTGACCGTATCCCGGTGGACGCTATCGCTATTGAGATACAAGCTGAGATCGCCGCTTTCCTGGGCATCGAGCATCAGGCGGTGTTGGAGCGACTGGGCACGGATGGTCGCGTCATTCTGGCGCCCTATCTGGGCACGCCGGAGGAACCGGTTGACGGCCTGGCCGAGTTCGCCGTGCGCGCCGAGTGTGTCTACTTGACGCCCCACCTGGGACGTACACCTGGCTTGTTTCCGGAGTTCACCGAGTGGGGCACGCCCAAGGTGCCCCATTATGCTACCCACCGCTATTTCCCTCTGAGCGCGGACAGCAGCCTGGCCGATATCGAAACCTATCCATGGCCTGATCCGGGGCACTACGACTATGCCCTGGCGGCCGAACTGGCGCATCGCTTCGCACCCGACTATGCTATTCGCGGGCCGTACTGGAAGCCACTGCTTTGCCAGGTTTTCGATCTGTTCGGCACCGAGCAGGCCATGGTACTGATGCTGACCAACCCGCTTATGTTCGAGGCCACTCTTGAGCACATCTTTGCTTTCACCAGCGAGTACGTGCGCCGCTTTGTGGCTGCTTTGGGTGAAGACTTGCACATCCTGTACCTGGGCGACGACTTCGCCACCCAGCGCGGCATGCTGATCAGTCCACAGCTGTGGCGCCGCTATCTCAAGCCCAGGTATGCGAGACTGTTTGAGATCGGCAAACAGGCCAATAAGTTCGTCTGGTTCCACGCCTGCGGCGATATCACCGCTGTCCTGCCTGACCTGATCGACATCGGTATGGACGTGTGGGAAACGGTGCAACTGCACACCCTGCCCATCAGCCCGGAGCAGCTGAAACGAGAGTACGGCCGCCATCTCACTTTCTTCGGCGGCATAAACACTCAACGCTTGCCTTTCAAGACGGTGGAGCAGGTATGCCACGAGGTAAGGCGCTGTATTGAAGTGTTAGGTGAAGGCGGTGGCTACATCTGTGGCCCCGACCACCACATCAAGCCAGACGTTCCGCCTGCCAACGCAGTGGCCCTGTTCGACACGGCCCGACAGTTTCGACGGGCTGGATACACGGGCAGTGACTGAAATGCCTGGTGCCTGCATACGCAAGTCCCGCACAGGAGGATGCCAACAGACACTATGAAGACGATGAAAGCGCTGCGCAAGACGTCACCCGGAGTCGGACACGTCCAGCTGTGTGAGGTGCCCGTGCCGGAGATCGGACCAGACGAGGTGTTGATGAAGGTGTATGCCGCCGGCGTGTGCGGCAGCGACCTGTTGATCCAGGAAGACCGCCATTTCTACCGGGCACCGGTCACGCTGGGCCACGAGTTCTCGGGCGTGGCCTATCAGGTGGGCAAGAAGGTACGGCGTGTCAAAGAGGGCGACAAGTTCATCGCTGATATCGAGTGCGGTGCCGGCGACTGGCTGGGGGTGACCATTGATGGCGCATATGCGCCTTTCATGCGTGTGCCGGAGCACGTCATATACCGGGTGGCTGACCACGTTTCGCTTGACCACGCCTGTCTGGGCGAACCGATCGTGGCCACTCACCACCTTATTCAGGAACGCGCTCAGGTGCGGGTCGGTGACGATGTCGTAGTGGTTGGTCCAGGGCCGATGGGCATTATGGCTGTGCAGTACGCCAAGCTGTGCGGTGCACGCCGTGTCATACTCATCGGTCTCAGGAGTGACGAACGACGGTTGGCCATCGGCCGCCAGGTAGGCGCCGACTACACGCTCTATTCGGAGGATGACCCGGTCAAGGCGGTTATGGATCTCACGGGTGGCAAGGGTGCCGAGTTTGTGCTGGAATGCTCCGCCAGCCAGGAGGGCGTGCAGCACGCCATAGACTGCGCCCGCAAGGCACACGAAGGCCCCGGCGGCAAAGGGGTGATCGTGTTCATCAGCCTGTGGGGGCGTAAGCTCACTCTTAATCTGGATGAGGTTAGCCTGGGCCAGCTGGACATCCGCGGCAGCTGGAGCTGGAATGGTCGTGAGACTTGGGAACACGCCGTAGATCTGCTCGAGCGTGGAGTCTTCAACCTGGACGCCATGATTACCAACCACTATGCACTGGAAGAGTGGGAAACCGCTTTTGCCAACCTGCGCGCCAGGCACGACCTCAAGGCGCTGATCCACCCTGACGGACGCGAGGCCTGAGCACAGGTGACCACACATCGTGCATAAGCCCTGCTGCGGCTGCTAATGTCGGGAGCCGCGCCGCGCGCGTTGCGTCGGCACTGCCAGCTGCCGCTGTGCCGATAGGTACCTCACCCCACATTCGCATCTATGCGATAAAGCCTCCGGCAATCTGCTCTGGCCCCAGGCCAGACTCATTTCACACTTACCATAGGGCACTGGACGCCCAGCATCCGGTTTATGCCCTGCCGCCGGGAGGGGCACCTGAAGAAAGAGAGCCAGCAACAATCGACAATAAACACTTGACATATTGTCAGAATTGGTGTATGATGAACACGAGCATGACATAAAATGCCATCAGCTATGGCCTGCCTGGCTTCCCACACTCCTCATTCGGGAACCAGGGGGGCGCGCCGATCTAGAATTGTGTGGGTAAATACAGGAGGTAACCATGTCGAACTGGTTCTTACGCCTGGTTGGGGCGCTGGTGTTGGTTGGTATGCTGATCACGCCGGCGCTAGGTCTGGCTGCACCCAACACTCAAGGGAGCGGGCCAGTACATGTGGTGCAGGCAGGCGAAACCCTGGCGCAGATCGCGGCTCGCTACGGGGTCAGCGTAGCCGCTCTGGTAACTGCCAACAACCTGAAGGACGCCAACATCATCTACGTGGGGCAACAGCTGGTCATTCCAGCAGCTGCGGGCACGCCGCAAGCCACCCAACACTGGGTCAACTACGGCGAGACGCTCAGCTCGATCGCTGCCTTCTATGGGGTGACCGTCGCCGAGCTGGCCGCCGCAAATGGGCTGGCTGCTGACGCCACGCTATACGCTGGCCAGGTGCTGTTCATCCCCATCCCGACACAACCGGTGCCGGCCAACGTGACGTGCAGCGCCTATCATACTGTGCAGGCCATGGACACCTTGTCGGGAATTGCAGCGCGCTATGGCATCAGCCTTTCGGCGCTGATCCAGGCCAATCGCCTGGACAGGAATATGGCTTACCTGGGTCAACAGCTGTGCATCCCGGCTGCCGGCGGCGCGCCATCCGCCCAGCCAGCGGCGATCATCCAGCCGACGTCCATCGCCCAGCCGGCAGTGGTCTATCAACCGACACCTCTGCCGCCGCCCCTGCCAACCCCGACCGTCGTTGCGCCACCGCCGCCCGAGTACGTGGCACCGGTGCCCAGCCCGGCCCCGGCACCAGCCTACGTGCCTCCCGCCGGCAGCGAGCCGGCCGTGATCCGTACCCAGATGATGTGGGTCGGTTGGCAGACCAACGATACGCCCGATCCAGACGGCATTACCAGCTTGGTGGTGCTCACCAACGACAAGAAAGGTCTGAATGTGACCATCCGCTCGGCAAGCGGCTTTATGGGCAGCGGCACGACCGGCGAGTACTACGAGTTCAGCTGGGTGCCCAACTTCGCCTTCCGTTACATCCCGGCTGGCAGTTACCAGGTATGGATCGAGGGCGAACCCTCCAAAGTGGCCACTGCCGAGGTGTTCCCCGGTCGGCGCACCTGGGTTGAGTTCAAGTGGAAGGAGACCACACCCGATGTAGTGATGGCTTCGGCCAGTGGTTGGACAGCGGAGATATTGGAGAACACCAGCACCAGTGAGGCCAAGGGTGTGTCTTCGATCCTGATCGTGAAAACCGGCGCACCAGGCCAGCAGGTACGGGTGACCGCGCCGGGTGGCTTTGAGGGTACCTGTACCACCGGCAGCAAACCAGAACACGGGCCAGGAGCCTGCGACATCGGTGGCCTGAGCGCTGGCACCTACACGATCACCGTGTCCGGCGTGGGCGTGAGCCTGGAGCTATATCTGGACGGCCAGGGGTATGCCGTAGTAGCCTTCCATCCAGTCTGATCCGGCGTCCCCGGTCAAGACAGGCGGCCTTACTATAGGCCGCCTGTCTTATTTTCTGCGGGTTGTATGAACTACTTCAGAGCCTGTCGCCGAGATTTACGCCTGATCAGTCAGCCCGCAGTTTGAGTGCCCCCTGGCGGCGTAAGGCAGCCCGCCGCGCCCGGATGCGCTCCACGTCTATTGGATACGTCCCATACTCGTGCACGGTTCGGTACATGGTGAGCGTGTTCTCGAGCGGCACCAGGTCGTGCACCTCGCTTGAGGATCCGATGAAGATACCCCCCTGCGGGCCAATGCGCTCGATGATCTCCAGGGTTTCGTCTTCCACATCACCGGGCGTGCCGTAGGGTAGAGTGCGCGCACAACATACATTTCCGAACAGCAGTTTGTTCGGATAAGCCTCTCGGATCGCAAAGATGTCGTTGCAGCCATTGCGTTCGATGGGGTTCAGGCCATCAGCTTGCAAGTCATCGAAGATCACCTGCAAGAACTCGCCGTACCGCCCATCGGTGTGGAACAGGAACTTCATGCCTTTTTCTTTCACCGGAGCGGTGATCCACTTCCAACGCGGCAGACCCTCCTTGCGCACGAATTCCGGGCTGAAGATGGGCCCGGCGCTGCCGGCGATGTCCTCACCCATAAACAACAGCGGCACACGCGTGTTT
>Ga0272448_1005947_pt1 | contig 13298 bp, 13 predicted proteins | sample YNPCB0191_FD_202220 | JGI IMG/M metagenome (GOLD analysis project Ga0272448, IMG submission 202220) | Hot spring sediment microbial communities from Yellowstone National Park, WY, United States - YNP-CB-019-1 | ecosystem: Environmental > Aquatic > Thermal springs > Hot (42-90C) > Sediment...
CTACCTCATGCTTTACCCGAGAGCCAGGGTCTACACCGCGGTCGGGATCTACCTCTTCTGGAGGATAGTCATGATCCCGGCGATCTTCTTCCTGGGCTTCTGGTTCCTGCTGCAGGTCTTCTCGGCCTCGATAACCTGGCTAACTGGGATTTCCGAAGGAGTCGCCTACTGGGCGCACATCGGCGGTTTCATCGCCGGGGCTGTCCTGATACTGCCGGTGAGGGCTGGGCGCAGAAGGCGCAGAAATTCAGGTGGCGGCCTGGGCTACGGGTTCTACTGAGGCCTTGTTGCAGGGGATGAAAGAAAAAGGTTTATAATAGCGTCGGAAAGCGATAACTGGCGAACGCATGCTCCGCGACAGCATAAGGGGGCTGGACAACGTCCTGAAGAACGACATCCCGCCGGGCTATGTGGTGCTGGTGACGGGCGGGGTGGGATCGATGAAATCCAGCTTCGTCTACAGCGTCCTCTCCAGCTATCTCTCCCGGCACAGGGATGAATTCGGTGTTTACGTGACGCTGGAGGAGTCCCGGGAGAGCCATCTGAGAAACATGGAAAGCCTGGGGATTAAGAAGCCCGAGCACCTCCAGATTTTTGACTATCAGGACATCCGCAGGGAGTGGCGGGAGGAAGAGCCCTCGCTCAACATGGTGAGCATAACCGAGGATGTGATCAAGTTTTACAAGGAAGAGATGAAGGAAAAGTTCACCGTTTTTTGCCTCGACTCCCTCAACGCCCTGCAAACACTCGCCAAGACGGACAACCTGCGGAGGGAGAGCTACCACTTCTTCAACCTGCTCCGGGACAGCGGCCTGACCTCCTTCATCATCCAGGAGGCCCAGACCAGCGGCGAGGAGCGGAGTCACATCCCGGAGTCCTACCTCGCTGACGGGGTCATCGAGCTGGGCGTGATCGAGACCCCGGAGCTGGTCACGCGCTACATCCAGGTGAGAAAAATGCGCGCCTGCAGGCATTCCATGAAGAAGCACCAGCTGGTCGTCAACGAGGGCGGGCTGGAAGTGCTCGGACCGGTTTACGAAAGATGACCGCCTGGCAACCATTATTTTAGACCTGAGTCTGGGTCAAGGACAAAGCCGATGGGTAAACCCTTTTGACCGAAAGGAGCTTATAAAGGGGAACTTTCAGAAACTAAAACATCACCTTAAAGAACGTCACCCTTCTGTCAAGATATGGTCGCTATGGGGGATGGCGAAGAGCTCTGGCAGAGGTATTGTTCTTTCCTGGAGAAACCTTTCTCCGAACAGCTGGAATACAACATCCGGGCCCGGGAAGAGTACTTCAAAAAGTGGCAGCGGACAAACATGGCCGCAAAGCTGTGTCCCGGCGGTGTTAACGGATTTGAAGGGGTACCGCTGACGACCTACGATGACTACACCATCCTGCGTGACTTCGGAGAGAAGGTGGAGCAGCTCAGCAGGACCATCCCCAGAGAAAAGGGGGAGCTCTGGTGGGATTACTACCTCCGGATAGGTAAAATGGCTGCCCCGATGCTGGAGGGGTGGATGCCGGAGGATTTTGACTTCTGCGCCAAGACGTCGGGCAGCAGCGGGAAAAGCAAATGGCTGGCCTATGGTAAAACTTTCCGCGGAGAATGGGAGAGCCTCCTCTCCTACTTGGTGATGGCCTGCAGCGACAAGCCAGGGGATACCAAGCTGCGAAAGGGTGACACCTACCTGAACCTCGTGGCGCCGGCGCCCTACGCCTCGGGCTACCAGATGCACCCCATCGAGCAGCTGCTCAGGCCGATACCGCCCCGAAGCGTCACCGACAACATCAGCAACATGAGGAAGAAAATGTGGATCATCCTCAGGGAAATTGAGAAGGGAGCCAGAATTGATCTGGCGGGCGGGATCGCCTCGACCTTTTACATGATGGCCCAGTACTTCACCAGGCCGGATGAATTTTTCCGGGACTACTACCAGTCGATGAATTTTGGGGTAACGAAATTTCTGCTCTTTTTAAAGTATCTCCAGTGCAGGGTCAGGGGAAAAAAATACGGTAAGGCTAGGGAAATTTTGCCGGTGAAGGGGATTGGCCTCGGCGGCTACGACACGCACCTTTATCTGGACCACATCAGGGATGAATTTGGAGTTACGCCCACGACGGCCTACGGGTGTACGGAATTTGGCATTGTGATGTACGGTCATGCCGACAGAAAGCTGGATCTGATTCCGGATCTGCGCAACATGTATTTTGAGTTCCTGACCGAAAGCGGCGAGGTGAAAAGGATCGATGAGCTGAAAAAGGGAGAAATCTACGAACTGGTGGGAACACCATTTGGAACGATGCTGATGAGATATAACATCGAGGACAAATTCAAGGTTGTTGACTTCCGCGACGACGGGCTGCCGATTTTCGAATTTGAGGGCAGAAAGAACGAGATAATCGACATCTACGGCTACTTCAGGGTTTCACAGGCGATCGCTGTCAGGGCCCTCTGCGAGGCCGGCCTGAAGGAAACAGATAAGTGGTGCCTCGCCAAGACCACGAATCCCAGAGAACACCTGCTGTTCTTGATGGAGCGGGAGTGGGAACTCTCAGAGGAAAAAACCGCGGCGCTTCTGTTCAACGCCCTTTATCGGGTAAACCAGGAGTTTAAAAATTATGTGGATGATTTCGGGATAAAGGAACCGCAGGAGCTGATCGAGGTTCAGTACCTTAAAAAAGGTGCCTTTATGAGGTATACTATGAAAAAAATGAAGGAGGGAGTCCCAATAGGAAATATCAAACCACCCAAGATAGCCAGCACGGATAAAAGCGATGACATCGAATTGCTCAGGAGTGTATGAGCATGGCTGGCTGGTACTTCATCCCCATCACCCTTCAGTACTTGGTCGGGAGTGGGCTTATCTTCCTGATCTCCTTCTTCCTGATCTTGAAGAACAGCAAGAGCTGGGTCTACCGCTCCTTCTTTCTCTACGGGCTCTTCGCCGGCCTGTGGATTCTGATGGCGTTTTTTCACCGGAATGCGCCCAACGCGGAGCTATCCGCGGACTTCATCACCGTGGGCGCCGTTTTCGGCCTTATCTTCCCGGCCTTTCTTTTGATCACTTTTCTCATGCTCAAAAAACAGAGCAAGCTTAACCTGCTGGCCTTACTTCCGGCCATATTTCTTGGAGCTATCACCCTTTACCTCATGCCCTTTAAAATTTCCTGGACCACTTTCGGCTGGAGCTATGGCTACTCCAGCGATTGGTATTTCGCCACTTTTGTTGTTTTTAACTTGGCCTACGTTGTGGCAAATCTGGCTGTGGGAATCGACCTAGTCAGGACTGCCCCAACTGAACTGCTGAGAAAAAAATATGCGGTGCTGCTGATCAGCTACTTCGTCTTCTACGTCGTTGCCGTCTCAATTAGCAACATGCTTCTTATCCGCTACATCGATGCCCCGCCTCTGGGTGGGATCTTCAGCGCCCTTGCTTTCCTTGCCATCGCGTGGGCCCTTTCTCTGAAATTCAACAGAAGCGCAAGTGAAAAATCGTCAAACGCAACCGGCGAGGGAGAAAGAAGCCATGTTAAAGAGGCTCCCTAGACAAATTTCTTTGACCGATAACCGGCTGGAGGGGGAGATGTGGAAAGAACCGCTGAGCCACCGTCAATTCTGGCGCTGAAATCTTTTCTCCACGAACTACTTCTGGCCCTGCCCGGAAAGGAACTCGGGGAAAACGTCATCGAGTTTCAGAGATTTCTGAAAAACGTGGGGTTGGGTGACGCCGTCTCCCTTGGGGAAAAGGGGAACATTTCAATCGAGCCCTCGGCACTGCCATCCCTAAACTTACCGGAAGCTGCGCGAAAAATTCTCCTTTATCTCGGCGATCAGATGGATCCCGTCCTGTCGGAACTTTATGTAAAATTATTCCTGGAAACCTACGAAGAGTTCAGGTCCAGTTCCGAGCCGGCGGCCAACATCTGGCTGGGCCAGCTGCTGCGGGACTGCGGCGGCCTTCTCTCCGGTTATGGCATCATCGACCGGCTCCCTAAAAATGTGAAGATGCCCCAGCTTTTCCAGCTGATGAAGCCCGGATCAATCCACCTGAAAAAGGAGGAAAAACCCGCAGAAAGCTACGCCCTGGTCAAGGAGGCGGTCAACTATGGGTTCAAGGCCTTCTGCGTGACCAAGCTTGAGCCGAGCAAGATCAGATATCGCTACGGCCTGAAAAACTCAGAAATCATCTGGCTGACCTTCAAAAAGGTCAAGGAAAGGACTATAACCCCTGACGATCTGGCAGGGTTGAGTTCTTTTGTTTCAGGTGTTGGCCTCGGCTCGGTTGTCCTCTTCGACTGTTTCCAGGAGATAAAAGTCGTCAACGGCTTTAAAGGGGCGCTGGAGTTCTTCCGGGAACTGAGGACCATTTGCGCCAAGAACAAATCCATCCTGGTGATCTCGATCAATCCAATGAAGCTCACCGAGGAACAGCTTTCCGCGCTGGATCAGGCGCTTGGAGGCCGCGAAAAATGAACCTTCCAGAAATTCTTACGCTGCTGCTCGGCACCGCCATGCTGCTCCTAGTCCTCACTTTTGTAATTTATTCCATTGAGAACACCAGAAGGGCCAGGTATTCAACCACCTCGCTGTTGGTGACACTGGGCGCGATCTGCTTTTTAATCGCGGTGGCGGTCATGGGGGTCAGCACCCTTCTCCAACCCCTGGACATCCTGGTTCAAACGGCGGTGATTCTTTGGATGACCGGAGCGCTTTTGCTCCTGGTAGGACAAACGCTGCAAATCAAGGCCTTCAAAAAAATATATGGCTCCTTGAGGAGTGCCATTGGTCTCTCAAGCTCTAGGTGGTCCTTGGCCGGAATAATCACCCTCATCCTGGGAACTCCCGTCTATCTCTCGGCCCTGAACACCACAGTCAACGAAGGATTTACCTGGTACAGCGCCGGGAGCATCGTCATCTGGGTCTTCGTCTTTGCCTGCCTGACCGTTGCCGAAAGAAAACTGTTTCTGATCTCGAGCACCTCCCCTCCGGAAGCATCGATAACAAAACTGGTTCAAGACGACGCCCAAACTCTGGTAGCCTACTCAAGCCTCACGAACAGGTTCCTGGCCCACGTGGTTCCCGTGATCGGTGTTTCCGGTCTCGAGGACGCCCTAGCCCCGTGTGTTGAGGAGCACCCCATCTTGTTCGATGACAAACTTATCGATGGCGGAGTGCTCAACGTGGATCAGCTGATAAAAAACAGCCGGAGAATTCATGAGAGTGAAAGGATTTCAGAAATCTTCAGCGCCTTTTCGGACCTGAACACCACCATAGTTGACCTCTACGCCGCGTTCACCTCCCCGGCCCAGGCGGCCTACATGGTCGGCATCGAGGCTGAACTTTACAGGGATGAGGTGGCTCTCTGGAGGCTGGGGGTTCCCCTAGGCAAATACAGCGAGGCCGTTTATGAAAGGGAGATAATCATCGGCCTGCCGGATGGCGTCGCCGATGTTGACAAGGCCAAGAACTTCGCCTACCTCCTCTTCAAGCGCTATCTGGAGAGATTGCTGAACATGTGCAAGAAGTCCACCAGGGCCAGCATTAAGAGAGAGCTGAGCGAGATGGCGAGAAAAAACCCGGCGCTTGGCAGGGTTGACCTTTCTGAAGACGGCAAGATCGACCTCAGCAGGCTCTACCAGCACCTTTCAGGGACAAAGTTCAAGGATGGCATGCGGGAGCTGGTGGAAACCTTCTCCACCTTCGCTAACATCTGCTATGAAGCGGCCAAAAGGGACCTGGGGACAAAACAGGCCACGGAGATAGCCTCGGAGGTCTTTTCCGAACTCCTGCGCAAGTATGGTGGCTTCCTGCAGCACTACGGCATCACCGAGGCCATTCCAGAGGGAGTTCAGATCCGGGGCACCTATCTCCCCCTAGTCGCGGGCAAGAGCTATCTCGTCGAGGGGAGAAGCCCCAGACAGGCTTTCAAGATGTTTGCCGACCTGGTACGCTACGGCAATCCCGGCCTGGTGATAACAACCTCCCACCCGGCGCACGTGAGAAAGGAATACAGCATTCCGGACCGCATTACCGTCCTCTGGCTCTCAAAGGTGGAAGTTGATTACGCGGTCTCCCCATCGAACCTGGGAATTCTCCGCGATCGAATCACGGCTTTCGTTTCCAAGAGGGAGAACGCGGTTATCCTGCTCGAAGGGCTCGAATATTTGATCACCACCAATGGCTTCGACCTGACGCTGAAGCTGATGCACGACATAAGGGAGATTGTGGTGATCAACCGCGCCAGGCTCATCGTCCCGGTGGCACCAATGGCACTTGAGACCAAGCAGCTGGAGATGCTGAGGCGCTATATGGAGGTAGTTGAGACTGAGGAGGAGTGAACAGGTGAACCTCGTCTTCTCGTCAAATCACCCCGGAGATATCGGGTTAAAAAGGAGGTTTTCCAAGGAAGAACCAAGGTGAGGAAAAAATATGTTGACGCCCAAAAACTCAGCCACGATTCCGCTGGATAAAAAGGTCCTTCTGGTCAACGAGCTGCTGGTCAACGAATGCTCGCTGCTCCTTTACAGCCCGGGAGTTGATGTCTGGCGCTCCTTCGGCTCCTTCATCGACAACGGCCTGGCCAGCGGCGAGACCTGCCTCTACGCCTATGATGAGGCGGGCGTCAGGTTGCAGCTGGAAACGATATTCGGCGAGGCCATCACCCAGGGCAGGCTGCTGAGATTTCCGCTGGGCAGGGGATATCTCCCCAAGGAAATCGAGGAGCTGAGCGAGAAGCTTGAGGCTCTTTGCGCCAAGTCCCGATCGGAAAAACGTCCCGCCAGGGTGCTGGTTGACTTCGGCGGCCTCGTCACCCGCCACAGCTTCGACAAGGCGGTTGGTCTCCTCAGGTCGTTAATCTCCCTCAAGGAGGAGACATTTACCCTGCCTCAGGAGAAGAAAAAACATCCGGTTCTGCGGACGGCAATAATGGCTTTTAACCTGGAATCCCTTGACGAGGAGCAAATCAGGACGCTGATGGGGATCTGCAAAAATGTGATTATCTCCACGATCGATGGGACCACCACGCTGGCGCTGAACTTCCGGAGCCGCCGGCAGCTGGAACCTGAGGTCGAGCTGGCCCCGAAGGAATCCCTCGAACACTTTGTCAAGCGCCATCTGGAGACCATCGTCCTCTCCCTGCTGAGCGAGCATCCCATGTGCGGCTATGACGTCATCAAGACGATCTACCAGCGCTACTACACCTCGCTGAGCCAAGGGACCGTTTACTCCCTTCTTTACTCGCTGGAGGCCAAAGGGCTGGTAACCGTGATGAAGGCGGAGTCACAGCGATCCAAGATCTATGTCCTGACCGATCAGGGGCGAAAGCTGGCGGAGAGCCGGATAAAGGACTTCGTCACCGCCCAGAGGTATTTGCTGGAATCAATTCAGGGGACCTGAGACAGACGATAACTTTCACTCTCCATTTTGAAGGAAACTGAGGATCATCCTCTTGGCGTTGATGCGGTCCTGGAGTAAACCCCGGATTTTCTCCTCCATCCCCCTGACCGGCCGATACCTTTTCACCTTGCCGCTCGGCTCGTGCTGCACCAGCCCCCTTCTCTCCAGATCATGCAATAGTGGATAAATCGTCCCCGGGCTGAGCAGCAACCCAAATTTCCCGTGAATGGTCTTGATGATGTCGGTGCCGCATCTCGGCCGCTTCAGCAACAGCGCCAGGACCAAGTACTCCAGCTCATCCCTGACCGACTTCTGGACTGAGCCGGAGAAAACGGCTTTTTCATCACCGGCCTCATCAGGGGCTGTTCTCTCTTTCAATCAACCACGATTCTGATATCTCCCTTCTTATATATCGATTTTTGTGTCGAAAATTGATAGATTTTCAATAAGAAAACCCCTTTTTAAACCGGAAAGTTTCGCTCTCAGGGGGTGCCCGGGTGAACGCGAGAGGTGACGCCGAGATCTGGATGAAAATGCTGGAAATGCTGCGGACAATCAGAGTCAGCAAAGAGAAACTGGAGGAGCTGGAAAGGATGGTAAATCGGCTGACGGCTGAGATGGCCGAGGCCTCGAGGCGAGGAGTATTGCCCAACCCGGGCGATGCCTACGAACAGCTGCAGGCCCTGGCCAGGTTGAGCTCCGCGATCGAAAGAATCGGCAGGGAGATGGAGGAGCTGGAAAGGCTCGAAAGGAAGATACAGGCCTTGGAAAAGAGGATTGAGATGGATCAGCTGATAATGGACCAGATCCGGGAACAGCTGAGGAAGAAGCTCCAAGTTGTTATCAGGGAGGAGAAATCCGATCTCTAACAGCCTCCCGCAAATCGTGAGTCCCTGGCATCAAGCTTCCCATTTTTCCGCACCTTTTTATAGCGGCATAGAAAGAATAAACTGTGGATGTGTGCTGAAACAAGGCACCTGAGGGAGGCGGACCAGATCGCGGGGGTTAACTCCGGCAGGCGCAGGCGGGATCTCATCTCCCTTTATGTGGACATTTTGAATGCGATCGGGTCTGGAGCTAGGAAAAGCCATATCGTGTACCGCGCCAACCTGAACTTCAACAGGTGCGAGAGGTACATAGCTGAACTGCTCAGGATGGAACTAATAAGAGTGGAAAGCAACTCCCCACCTCAATGGTCGGTCACCGAGAAGGGAAAGGATTTCCTGAGAAAATACAGCGAACTTCAAGAAATCCTCGAGACTTAACCTCGCCCATTGAGGCTGGCCCTGTTCCGGGTGTTATCGTAACTGATGAAATCAAACTCAGCCAGAAAATCCAGAACTTTCCGCACCGCGTGCCGGGGGAGGGAAACTCTTCTTGAGATCTCGTCCACGTCGTGCTCCTTACCGTCTTTGAACACGTTGAAAATTTCGTCCACTTTTGACATCGAATCACCTCCCAACTATTTCTATTTCTCATTTGCGAACTCTTGGTTAGAACTAACAGTTCGAAAAGAAAAAAATGTCTGTTTAATAAAACAAACATGGGGTTGAAAGGTGCAAGAAGAAGCATTATATCTGATTACTACTTTCATTGGCATTTTCATAATTTTCTGCGTAGTCACCTTTGTTTCAATAGGAGCTTCGATTTGGGTCTCTTTCGTGGTATGGTTTTTAGTAGGAATCACATGCTATCTTATCGCCAAAAAACAGGAGGGGAGGGTTAAGTAGAATCGGTGGCCAAATATGATAGCCTGGATCGGTTTAATTCTGTTCATAATATTGATGCTGGCGCTAGGAACCTTGGCGATGAGGAGAACGGTTACCCGGGAAGAGTTCTTTACCGGAGGCTGGAGATTAAACCCATACCTGTTTGCTTGCAGCCTCGCCGCAGCCTCGGCAAGCGGCTGGGCCTATATAGGTGGACCAGGAGTGGGATATTCCTATGGAGTCGTTGAACTCCTTTCCACACCAATAGCTTGGATCCCGGGAATATTTTTAGTAGTCTATTTCGCCGTCCCCTACTACAAAAAATGGATTGCAAAATACCAAGCAACATCTATTGGAGATCTAATGGGTTATCTCCACGGCGATAGCAACGTATTGAGGGCTTTAGTTGCTGCATTGATCTTTATCATGTACATGATGTTCATCACCGCTCAGTTCAAAGCTGCAGGCGCGATATTATCCATGATGCTCGGAATACCGACTCTCTTCGCCATTCTGGTGTTCATGGTCATTACTATAATTTATGTGACGCAGGGCGGCCTCAGAGCGGTTATGTACACAGATGTCGCTTCCATTATCTGGATGATCGCGACCTGTTTTTTGAGTATTTACATAATCTTTGCTGCAGTCGGAGGATTCGGCCCACTTTTTGAAAGAGCTGCCGCAATAGATCCTGAGCTGGTCTATCCTACTAGTGGAGTGCCTTACGCAAGTACCATTCCTTGGACCTTCGTGGCCATAACAATCGCCTATACGGCTTTTCAGTTCGCACCTTCTTTTTCGCAGAAATATATCTCTGTGGCTGAAATGCCCCCAACAAGAAGAGCCACAGTTGCAACGATTGTTTCTTTACTCACACTAATGACGGCTTTTCCAGTGTTAGTAGGCCTAACTGCCAGAGTGGTTATGCCTGGTTTATCCGACCCAGACACGGCGTTACCGGAAATGTTTAACCGTTACTTGCCAGAAGCACTCATGGTCTTCGGAGCACTTGGAATTGTCAACGCGATAATTTCAAGCGTGGACTCTTATTTAATAGCCTCATGTGCCAACTTTGAAAGTGCCCTGAAACCCGTTTGGGAGAAATACAAAGTTTCCGATAGAACTCGGTTCTGGACGGCAAGGGCATTAGTTCTGCTCCTGAGCCTGTGCAGTTTCATCTGGGTAATTACGAAACCTCCCCAACTGCTTGTTTATTTAGCACTCATTGGTTCAACGGGTTTAGCAGCAGTTCTTACCGGACCGCTGTTTCTAAGACTATTTTGGAAGGAGGGAGGAACTAGAAACGGTGCAGTAATATCGATTATAGTGACATATGTTATCTACATTTACCTCGAATACATTTACATATTTAACTGGATTGAAAATGCGGTTATAGGTATGGCACTTTCCGTCCTGCTTTACGTAGGCATCAGCAAATTAGAGAAAGCAGTGCCCAGGTGATCCAATGGAGAATCTATTTGGGAAATTGAGAAAAAGTATCTTTGAATATAACGAGGAAACCGCCAAAGAGGCTGTCATTGAAATACTTAACCAGGGCATTGAGCCGACTAAGATCTTCGACGAGTTTGCTTCCATCGCAAAAATCTTAGGTGACAAATTCGAAACCGGGGAACTCTTTTTGCCCGAATTGATGTTAATCGCTGATGTCATGAAGGCCGCAGCAGATGTCATCATGTCTGAAATTGAAAGAAGAAAACTGATGGGTGCAGAAAGAAAACTTGGCAAAGTGGTGATCGCGACGGTGGCGGGGGACATCCATGACATCGGAAAGAACATTGTGGCTTTTCTACTGAAAGTCAACGGATTTGAAGTTCATGACCTGGGAAGGGATGTGCCTTCTCTGGAAATAGTTAAAAGGGCAGCCGAAATCAAGGCGGATATCATTGCCCTCTCGGCCCTGATGACCACGTCCATGCCCTCCCAAAGAGAGGTCATCGAAATTCTAAAGGGAACTTCCCAGCGTGAAAAATATCTAGTTCTCATCGGTGGCGCACCGGTGACTAAAGAGTGGGCTGAGGAGATCGGAGCTGACGGCTGGGCTGATAGTGCCGTCAGGGGCGTAAAGATAGCACAAGAATTAATATCAGGAGGTGGGTGAATGGCACCGCCATGGAGAATACCCGAGATATTGAGAAGAGCGGAAAAAGGTCCTCTGTGTATGGAGAAGGATTTTGACACCAAAATCCTGTTTCCGAAAATTCGAGAGCTGATAAAGGAGTATGATATAAAGTTCGATCGCGAAACCGTTGTTCCCTCCGACAACAGCCTGGCCGACGACCTCTGGAAAGCGGGTTTGGAGCTATACCTGCACACGGGTACTCTTTGCCTCGAAACCTCCAGGAGGATCATGTTCACCGAGGACGAGATAAAGGAAGCGATTGTCAGCTTCCCGGAAAAGCTTGTCGTCGGGTCGGGGACGGAAAGAAGGGAAGTCTACCACCGCGAAATCGAGGATAGAAGGAGACCTTTTTGCGTTTTCAGTCCCAGCCTGCCCTTTTCCGAGGAGCTGTTTGCCATCGTTGAAATGGCGTATGCGCTGGAACCGCTCGCAGATGGCGTCGGGGCGGGCGTGCTCGACGAACTTTGGGGTGAAAAAGTAAGGTCAAAAGCCCCCACGGATGTATCCGGCGCTGCCGCGCACGCCTTGATGATAAGAGAGGCGGTGAGAAGGGTGGGCAGGCCGAACATTTACTTAGCCGATGTCCAAACCGCGTTATCGGACACCGCACAGATCTCCGTGAGCAATCCCGAATGGGGTGTGAGGACGACCGACGGAAGGATGGTCGGGACGATATCCGAACTTAAGATCGACTGGGGCGGGCTCAACAGGATGGTCAATTTCCACAATTGCGGGTACATCATCATGGCGCTTTACGGCCCAATGGTGGGAGGATACGCTGGTGGTGTGGAAGGCACGGCCATCGTCAGCGTGGCTTCACATTTGCAGGCGCTCATGGTGAATCAGGGACACCTCAGCACCTTCTTCCCCTTTGACATAAACCAGCTCAACAATACTTCCAGAGACCTCCTTTGGATGATCAGCTTGGTCTATCAGGCTCTGGCAAGAAATTCTCCCTTCCTAAGCATGTCAAACGGCATCGGAGCCGCCGGTCCCTGTACCGAGATGGTGCTGCTCGAGGCTGCCGCCCATGGTCTAGTGAGCACCGTTTCGGGCGCCAATCTCTGGGAATTCTTCGCCGCTAGGAACAAGTACAAAGACAGGACCACACCTGTGGAAGCGAGGATGGCCTGTGAAGTCGGGCGTGCCGCCGCTAAGGAAGGAATAAAAAGGGAAGAGGCCAACGAACTGGCCAAGAAACTGCTGAAGGAGTATGAGGGGAAGATCAAGAACGCTCCTCTGGGCAAAAAATTCCAGGAGTGTTACGACATCAAACGGGTAACACCGACCCAAGAATACACCGAACTGTACAAAAACGTGAAAAAGAAACTCATTGACCTCGGTATTCCGGTCCTCATTTAAACCGTTTGTGTCGGAGACAAATAACGATGCCTAAACCAAAAAGCTTTGCGCAGCAAAACAGAGATAATGCCACCTTCAGAAAAATCTAGGTGTGAAAATGTTCAGAGAATTTTTGAAACAGCTAGAAGATGAACATGAGTTAGTGAAGATAAAAAAGGAAATAAGCGTTGATCTCGAAATTATAAATTGTCTTTCTAAGTTAAGAGAAGCGGGCAAGGATCTCGCAATTTTTTGTGATAACGTAAAAAATTTCCCTAGGTGGAAAATAGTTGGCAACGTGCTGGGAACTAGAAAAAGAATTGCCATGGCGCTAGGCGTTGAAGAAAAAAAGGTGAGTTTTGAACTGCTCAACCGCCTAAAAAAACCGATATCGCCTCGAATCATAAGCGATGGACCGGTAAAGGAAAATATTATCACCAAGGAAAAAGTAAATCTTAACAAACTACCATTTTTGAAACATTATGAGGAGGATGGTGGAAGGTATATCTCGTGTGGAGTTTGTGTCGTTAAGGATCCAGACACGGGCGTTAGAAATGTGGGAGTCTATCGCCACATGGTAAAAGACGGGAGGCACCTAGTCCCCTCCTATTCTTCCACTTCCAACATAAGTAATATTTTTCTGAGGGCAGAAGCAAAAAAGAAGAAATTAAATGTAGCAATAGTGCCAGGTGTTGACCCCATA
>Ga0272448_1005949_pt1 | contig 13295 bp, 9 predicted proteins | sample YNPCB0191_FD_202220 | JGI IMG/M metagenome (GOLD analysis project Ga0272448, IMG submission 202220) | Hot spring sediment microbial communities from Yellowstone National Park, WY, United States - YNP-CB-019-1 | ecosystem: Environmental > Aquatic > Thermal springs > Hot (42-90C) > Sediment...
CTATCCTTGTCGGCATCAGTCTGCATGAGCACAACACGCTTTCTAGAGAACAACGGATGATCAGACGACCGCTTGCATTATACCACATGAAGATATAGAACGTATGTTCTTGGTAAAGATCACGGTTACCCAAACCTGCGGGAGGGTCTTCACGTCGTCGCAGAGGCGGTTTTAACCGCGCCTGTCCGGCACAGGACAGGCAACCGCGCCGACCCACCGCGCCTACCATCTGCCCCCGATGCGGGGGCCGGGGTGGGGCATTCCGGCGAAAGTGCTGTTACCCTAACCGTGAACAGTTACCCGCAGGCGGTATCTGGCATCAAGGGGCTGGTTGTGATAGAATAGGCGCACATTACCTTAGCGGGGACAGATTGTTTGAGAAACTGGCGTATTGACTTTTTTACACTGTGGATCGTTCAGTTCGTCGCAGCTGTCGGTTTCCAGGTTGCCGGGCCGTTCGTTCCTCTCTACATTCAAGAGCTAGGTGTTCATGGCGTTCGTGAGGCAGCCGTCTGGTCGGGCATCATGGGGGCAATGGGTGGCCTGACGCTGGCGGTCGCCTCGCCGATTTGGGGGGCTATTGCCGACCGGCGTGGACGCAAGCTCATGGTAGAACGGGCAACGATTGGCGCCGCCATCTTTCAGGCGGGCATGGGACTGGCTACCAACGTGCAGCAATTGGTCGTCTTGCGCACCCTGCAGAGCTTTGTCTCCGGTGTGCAGTCGGCCGTCATGGCATTGGCGGCCACCGTCATCCCGCAAACGTCAATTGGCTTCGCTATGGGGGCGCTACAGACGGCCACGGCTCTCGGTAGCACCCTGGGGCCCTTCATTGGCGGCTGGATGGCGGCGGGGCTCGGCTACCGCTCGACGTTTTTTGTTACCGGTATCCTCCTGGCCTCCTCTGGCTTTCTCGCTCAATTCGCTATTCACGAGCATTTCACGCCTCCCGCCGCCACAACAGAACGCGTGCGTCCCTTTTCCGGTTTCCAGGAGGTGCTGCGCGTTTCGGGCATGCCAGGCATGCTGCTTGTGGTAGCCGTGTCGCGCGCGGCTGCCAACTCGATGTCCATTGCCATCCCGCTTATCCTACAGGAAATGGCCGGGGGTAACCCTGATGTGAGCGCTGCGACCGGCACGGTCGTTGGCCTGACGGCCATTGCCATGGCCGGTGGTGCCGTTGTCTGGGGACGCCTGGGTGATCGTATCGGCCAGGTGCGCGTTTTGCACATGTGCCTGCTGCTCTCGGTCATAGCCATTGTGCCGCAAACCCTCGTGCGCTCGCCGTGGCAACTGGCGGTGGGGCAGATGGTCTACACGGCGGCATTGGCCGGTCTGTTGCCTACGGCGAACGCTCTCATCGGCCTGATCGGCCCAAAGGGCAGAACGGGCGTGGTCTACGGCGCCAGTGGAACGGCGTTGGCACTGGGCAATGCCCTTGGCCCCACCCTGGCCGGAATGCTCATCGGCATTCTCGGCACGAGGATCATGTTCGTGGGTGTGGGTGTTGTTCTGATGGGGCTCTATGTGGTGCTGCGCACATCTCTGAGTCCCAAAGTAGTGGTACAGCCTGTTCAGCGACGGGTGTAGGCTGCCCTCGACGACCAATCCGTTATCACCGCCGGGAGGGAAGCGAGTGGATTCAATTCTGGAATTGGGCCTCAAGGTCGGGCTGGCGCTTGTCATCATTTGGTTCTTCAGTCGAATGACGTTCGTTATGTACTGGCTCATACAGCCGTTTCTGGCTGGCTTTGCTGCCGGCGTGCTGGTAACCATTCTCTTTGTCATCAAACTCAAAAGATAGCCTGACGCCCAAACGTCCTGGCTTCGGCACTCTTCTAGAGGAGGCAGGCCCTGTGGACATTATCGAAGAAAAGATTGAGCAGGCAATCGGCATTCTGAGGGAGCTCGACGCCGACGTTTGGATGCTTTTTGTGCGTGAGACGGCTGAAATAGCCGATCCAAGCTTCGCAATGGTTGCACCGGCGCATGTTGTCTGGCAGTCGGCGATCATCTTCTCGCGTAACGGCGAGCGGATCGCCATCGCCGGCCGTCTGGATGCCGAGATCTTCCGCCGTAGCGGTCTCTATGGCGAGGTGCACTTTTATGACCAGAGCATTGTCCCAGAGCTGCGGCAGGTGATGGCGCGTCTTGACCCGCGCCAGATTGCCATCAACTACTCGCCGAGTAACCACACCGCCGACGGCCTGAGTCACGGCATGTATCTGACGTTATGCGAAGCCTTGCGCGGCACACCATATGTTGATCGCTTGGTCTCGGCAGAGGAGATTGTGAGCCGCCTGCGTGGCCGTAAATCGCCCGGCGAGGTGCAGCGGGTGCGCCAGGCGATCCGTGCTACCGAGGAGGAATTTATCGCAGTGACACCACTACTGCGGCGCGGACGCACAGAGAAAGACATTGCCGATTTCATGCACACTCGTCTTGCTCGTACCGATCTGCAGCCGGCCTGGGATGCGCGTAGCTGCCCCATTGTCAACGCCGGGCCGTGTGCTGACAGTGGTCATGCCGGGCCGTTAACAAGCAAGACGATTGAGCACGGTCAGGTGGTTCATCTGGACTTTGGTGTGCGCAAGGATGGCTACTGTGCCGATCTGCAGCGACTATGGTATGTGCGCAGGCCGGGAGAACGGCGCGCCCCCGGCAACGTGCAGCGGGCTTTTGATGTCGTGTGCAAGGCGATCGAAGCCGGCGTGAAGGCACTGAGACCGGGTGTGCCAGGCTGGCAGGTGGACGCCGTTGCCCGCCGCACGATTGTCGAAGCAGGCTACCCTGAGTATCCACACGCCTTTGCCCACCAACTGGGCCGGGCAGCCCATGATGGAGGGACAATTCTGGGTCCGCGCTGGGAGCGTTACGGCAACACACCGCTGGGTTTAATCGAAGTCGGCAATATCTTTACGCCGGAGTTAAGCGTGCAGACGGAGGCCGGCATGGTGGGTCTGGAGGAGAATGTGCTGGTCACCGAACACGGCTGCGAGTTCCTGAGCAACCCGCAGACGGAGATATGGTACGCGTAGACGCGACACAGGCACAGAAGCCGTAAAGGCATCGCCGCATCGAGGCAGTAGACCGATGCAGGGATTGAGGATGTTGTTAGGGGTTTTGGCCGACGCCGTTGGCCCAAAACCCCCTGCTTTCATGCACCCTTTGCCGCTATGCAGGAAGAGGATGGGGATAGACAACCTGCTGATAAGGGTGTTGGCATGCCATCCCTAGCTATGTGGGATGGCTTTGTTGGTCAGGTAGCCGGCGTGGCTGATACCGAGCAGGGCAACCATGCTGGCATCCAGCGCCGGGAAGGCCGTGATCCCTGAGGTCACATTGGCAAAGAGCGAACTGAGCGCCGATCCATAGGCCAGCACCAGGATGATGGTGAAATAGAACATCTGTATCTTGCCCAGGTCGAGCTGGCCGCCGTTGCCGACCTCTTCGCCGCGGAACATGTCTGACCAACGCGCTTCCCTCGGATCAGTGTTGATGATGACCAGGCCCTTCGTGTCCAATGCATTGGGGTCAACACCCTGATTACTGATGATCCTATCGAAGGCTCGCGCGGTGTCGTAGTCGTCCGCCTCGCGAGTGCGCTTCGTGCTCAGGATGAGCGGTGAACCGACCATGGTGGTGGTGCTGATTCCCATCAGCAGCCACAACTCGGCAGGGATGGAGATGGAGACAGGATCGGCCAAACCCAGTGCTACGTTGAACAATGCTGCGGTAAGGATGGCCGACAGGATGAGAATTGTCCAGAGAACCATCTGGAAGCGAGACAGGCTCATCTTGTTTCGTTCGTCAATCAGCAGCCCCCACCACAACCCCGTGATGCCGTAGCCGGCAATGATGCTGAAGAGGGCCAGGAGGACCATGACGATCAGCCACGCCCACAGGCGAAGCCCCGGTGGTGTGAATAGTCCCACCAGGATGATGCCTGCCAGAATGGCGAGCAATGCCCACGTGTGCGAACTCTTCCACGTTGATGTGCCTTTCATAGGTAACCTCCAGTTTTGTGATGAGACTACTGCGAGAGGTCGGCGGATTGGCCATGCCCGCCACGTAACAGAATCTGACAATCGGATTGTAGCACAGGACGTATATATTGACAAGTACATGTTGGTCTGTAACTGTTCAGTATTAGGGTAACGGGACTTTCGCTGGAATGCCTTTACCCCTTCTCACCACGCGGGAGGTGGTGGAGGATAGGCCGCTCACCGCCCGTTACTCGTGGATCATAACAAATTGCATTTGCACAAGTGTTGCATTATAATCGCTCTGGAGGAATGGTGGTGGAGCCGCAGGTTCGGTGCAAGCTGCTCGATCTAAATCGTTCCTTTTACCGGCACTTCGCCCGCCAGTTCGCCGACTCGCGTAGCACAGCTCAAGCCAGCCTGTGCGAGGCATTATCGGCCATCGCCGACGGCATGACGGTGTTGGACGTGGGCTGCGGCGACGGGCGCGTGGCACGTGCCCTGGAGCAGATGGGACACCGTGTGCAGTATGTTGGCCTTGATGCGAGCGAGCCGCTGATTGCTCTGGCGCGGACGCGAGCCGAAACGCTGACGCATGTCACCGCTCACTTTGTCTGTGTAGATGTGACAGAGCTCGACTGGCCATCTGCGCTGCCCCGCCGCGCGTTCGACGTCATTCTCGCTCTGGCCCTCTTGCATCACATTCCCGGTCGTGACCTGCGCCAGCGTACCATGCAGCAGATGGCGTCGCTGCTCGCGCCATCCGGCACGCTCATCATCTCGACATGGCAGTTTGTGAGCAGCGAGCGCCTGAGACGCAACATTGTTCCCTGGGCGGCGGTCGGTCTGGATGAGAGACAGGTTGATCCGGGCGACTATCTCTTAAGCTGGAAGCGAGGTGGATATGGTTTACGCTATTGCTGCCTGATCGGTGAAAAAGACCTGAGGGATCTCTGCCAGTCTGTTGGGTTATCTATCTCTTCGCTCTTCCTTGCTGACAAGGGGCTGAACCTGTATGCGACAGCCCGTGTTTGCCGGTGACCGTTTATCCTCATTCTGAAAGTGAACCGACCGGTGAACAGGCGCGTTCGTTAACAAAACAGATGGGGGGAGGTGCTGCGATGTTACGGCCACGGATGGGGCTTGAAGCACTATCACGGGTGACCGCAGGTCATGGAATCATTCTTGTTTTACTGGTACTCAATCTGTTCTTCAATATTGTTGGCAATGCAGGATTCAAGCTTTCGGCGCTGAGCACAACGACCCGGGGGTTTCTGGCGTGGCAGGTTGTCGGCAATGTCGCCGGATTCATAACCGTGCTGACCCTGACGGGACTGTTGCGCTATCTTCCATTGGGGGTTGCTTATCCTGTCACGACGGGTTTGGCCGTGCTTGGGGTGGAGGTTGTCGCAGCGGCGGCTTTTTTTCATGAGACGATCACGCCGTCGCAGTGGCTTGGTGTGCTTTGCGTTGTGCTGGGGATTCTCCTGATTAACGGTCGTTAGTGCAAGACCGGATAGGGTAATCGGTAATGCGGGATGAGAAAACCCATCTTTGTTCGTGTGATCAGTAATGACGAACGGTCGCCTCCGGCTGTGGGCCTGTGTTTATCAGCCGCCTTGTCCTGCGCCGTGCTACATCATTCTGGCGAGTGAGCGTCGCAAGCAAGCGCCAGAGATCGCCAAGGATGTTGACTGCAACGCTGACTCGGTGCTCGACATCATTCATGCCTTCAACCACGATGACACCCAGGCACTGCGATGGAAACCGTCCTGTCCGCACGCGACCTATCTGTCGTTTGCCGCTGACCAGGGTTACCTGATTCTGCAATATGTACCGCCAACGAGTACATTTGTGGCTACCATGACGTGCGCACCGCTGCCAAGGCGCGATTCCCTGCCTGTTACCGTTTAGAACTGGTAGGAGGTCAACATGAAAGGCTTCATCGCCCGGTCTCTGGCCCTGGATGTCGTGATTCTGGTTGTCTTCGCCGCATCTCTTGCCGCCGACTCCGCTCCCCCGACATTCCCCAGCACAACCGCTGCCGCAACAAGCACTTCACCTGAGACGGTCATGCCGCCACTGGCGTGGCAATGGCAGTTTGGCCAGCAGCTCATGTATGGAGTCTACCTCATCGGCTCGCAGCAGGCATGGGCTGTTGGCGTCGATGGGCTGATTGTCCACTCAAGCGATGGCGGTGTCTCCTGGATACGGCAGGAGTCGGGGGTCAGCAATGCCCTGCGCGGCGTCTTCTTCGTTGACGCCTCCCAGGGCTGGGTGGTAGGAGACAAGGGACTGATCCTGCACACAGCCGACGGCGGCGTCAGTTGGGACGTGCAGACGAGTAACACCACCGTAACCCTGCACGCGCTCTGGTTCAACGACGCCCTGCATGGATGGGTGGGACTGACAGATGGCGTGCTCAAGACCACCAACGGTGGACAGACGTGGCAGAAAGTGGGCAGCGTCCCCAGTGACGTCAAAAGCATACAGTTCTTCGATAGTAACAATGGTGTCCTCGTCTGCAACTCGGGTAGCCCGGGCGGCGGACGATTGATGACCACAGCCAACGGCGGTGCCACCTGGACGGTGGCCACCTGTTTCTTCACCATCTACAACGGACAGCCATGGCCCTGCAATGACAACTTCACGGCGCTACACTTTCCCTCACGCAGCTTTGGCGGTGCAGTTGGCGCCTGGGTCGGTCCGGCGTCATTCACCAGTACCGATGGCGGCGCTACCTGGACCGAATATGAGACAAACATTGACTTCAACGAGCCGGCATCTGTCTTCTTCCTGGATAACACCAGGGGATGGACGGCCGGCTATCGGAACGTCATGCTGACTCTCAATGGCGGGCAAACATGGAGCATCATCCCAGATAGTGCCTATACATCGAACGACATCATGTTCAGCAGCGCCAGTGCTGGCTTGCTCGCAGCATACAACGGTGTGCAACTCAGTATGGATGGCGGTGTGACCTGGTCGTGGGCGGACCGCTTTGCACAAGGCCCGCTCTACGACATCAGCTTTGCTACGTCCAGGGACGGATGGGCAGTTGGCGCCCTGTGGGACTCGGCACAAGGCCGTATTGTGCATACCGCCGACGGTGGCCAAACCTGGCAGACACAGCGTGAGACGGACAGCCCCCTCAATGCTGTCCACTTCACCAGCGCCCTGCGTGGCTGGGCTGTGGGTGATACCGGCGCCATACTGACCACCGGCAACGGCGGGGCAACCTGGACGGCCCAGACGGCAGGGACAAGCTTCGATCTGAACGACGTGGATTTCGTGGATGCATCCTATGGTTGGATCGTGGGCAGCGATAACAACCTTGATGGTCGGGTCTGGCGCACAATAGACGGGGGAGCGCATTGGACACAGTCCGGTTACTTCACCGGCTGGATGCATAACGGCAAGTACGCGGTCGACTTTGTCAATCGTACGCTTGGTTATATCGCCGGTGACAGGAACCTCACCGACGATGACCCCCGGCACGGCAGCGTCTGGCAGACAAGCGATGGCGGCGCTACCTGGACCGAGAAGCCGCTACCGGGCCAATATGGGACCATCTATGGCCTCAGCTTCGTTAGCGCCAACGAAGGCTGGGCTGCTGGCGCAGGCGGGCTGATCGTCCACACGATCAATGGCGGCGATAGCTGGGAACTGCAGGCCAGTGGTACCGGTAACACCCTCTACAACATCGTCTTCCGGGACGCCCTGACGGGGTTCGCAGTGGGGAACGAGGTTGTGCTGAAGACGACGGATGGCGGGCAAACGTGGGTCAAGGAAAAGACAACCAATGAAACGTACATCTCCTCTTCTTACCGTGGTGTCGCTTTCCCTGATCCTTATCATGCCTGGATTGCCGGTGGCGGCAGCATTCTCATGTACAACGATCCACTGGCGCCAACGCCCACACCATCCAGCACAGCCACCCGCACCGGGACACCCACGGTGGCACACACGCCTACGGTCATCGGCACACCTTCTCCCTCACCGACGCCCAGTCGCACGCCGACCATCACGCCCTCACCGACCAGCACATTGACACCGAGCGTCACGCGCACGCCGACGATCACCCAAACGCCCCCCATCACCCCATCGCCATCTGAGACGGTCACCGTCACCAGCACACCAACGGCCGGCAGCTATGCTATTTTTCTGCCGCTAATTTTGCAAGGGTATCCGCCCACGCCAACCGCCACGCCGACGCCACGGCCCAATGAGGTGCACAGCGGCTGGGCAAGCGTGCCTCCTGTCATTGACGGCGTCATCTCTGCCGGCGAGTGGGGGAACGCAGGAGTGATCGCTACCTCCTGGGGCAGGGTATATGTGATGAACGATGCGCAAAAGCTGTACGTTGGCTACGACCTGACCGGGGACACCCAGGATAACCCTTCCAATACCCAGTACGTGTACTTTTTACTTGATGTCGCCACGCGCGGGACGCTGGAAAGGGGCAGTGATCCGGAGCTGGTCTGGTCAGAGGGCAATGAGACGAGCCTTGGCGTGGCACCCTACGACCGCATGATCATCGTGCCTGTTCCTGGATATCCCCGCGCCTGTCTCCATCAGGATCTGCAGTTGATGACCAACCGCGCCGCCAACACCTTTGCGGGGCATCGGGTGATCGAGTTCTGGGCATATCTCACAGAGGGCCAGACCTCGACCGGAGACAGCGCCGGACTGCGTGTGCTGGCCACGGAGCTGGACTCCGGAAGCGGCGTCTGGCCAGCCGGCACGGACGGCTGCGAGCCGCAGACCTGGGGAACACTACTGCTGGCGGCAGGCCCATAGCCGAGAACAGCGAATTTGCGGTGAGCGACCAGCGCATGACAAAGGCGTTTGATGAACGCAGGCCCACATCCAGGGGTGACCGCTCGTCATCGCTGATCGCACGAATATAGTGCCCATTCTGCTATTTACCGATTACCTTGTTTAGTCTTGTACTGGGCTCATGGGGGGTAGCAGCGTGGGCACGTTACTCGCGCCCTCTCACTGTGTCACGAAGTACGTCACGGTTGAAGCGAAGGTGCCTGGATCATCGTCCCAGTCAACGCGCAAGGAATAATAGAAGGTAAAATAGGACGTTCCTTTTGGGTGGTTCGTTTGCCAGACATCAGGATCCGTTGTAAAAGCTGCACCGTTGGCAGCTTCGTTGTACGATGCAGGCGCGCTTGACGAGTAGCGCAGCACGCCTGAGGCGATCGTCATACTGGCGCTCGTGCCCGAGTTCTCGCTGGCGGCAATCGTGCCGTTCCAGGTCTTGTTGCTCTGCACCGTAACAGTCATGCCGCTGCCACCAGCCTTCCACACGTAGTAGCTGCCTTGATTGCTGCTGGACGACTGAAAGTCAACAACCGTGTCGCCGGAGTTGGAATCTGTGCCTCCCGGCTCGAGGGTTGTGCCAAACGGTGCCGAGCTCTTGCTCAGGCTGATGGTAATGGCAGCGTTGACCGTGGCCGTGACCGTGACGGTGCCTTGAGCGGCCTGGGCCGGTGCGGCCGTTGCCAAGACACTGGTTACGGCCAGCAGCACAGCCAAGAGTGACACCACACCCCTGTGGGCAGTGATCCGAGACATCGTGTTCATCATGTCTCCTCGCTTTCTGACATATTCCTGGGGCAGCGCCATGCCGCGACACCTTGATCCACCCGCTCTCCTGCCAAGATGTTGCCTTTCACCTCCTTTTTGCACATGTGTCGTGCTCTTGGCCAGGAGAATGGTTGGTGCCAATGTTGCCCTGATGGAGTGGGCTCGGTGTGCCGGACTTAGGCGGGATCCACGCCCAAGAGGGTGTGGCATAGAAGCCGCCAGTGCTCCAATCCAGGACAAGCCCTCACAGGTGATCAAGGTATCCTGCCCATGCGGTCTGTGTAAAGGTGATCGGCCGGCCTTCGGCATATGGAGCGTAGCGGCGGTGCTACTGTACACATAGTAGCAGCAGTGCTACGGTGATCTCTGCATGCACATGCAGAGATAATGTTGCACTATCACACGATCAAAGCGATTAATCTTTCCGTCGGTACTGTTGTATAACGGTGCGGTAATCCTTCGCGTATCTCAAAACTTGTTGTCATTCTCAACCCAGCAAGCCGGGGGGGAAAATCCCAGGTGGTGATGCCCCTCACCCTGACCCGCTCACAAGGGTGTCCCTCCCTCAGGTTACCCAAACCTGCGGGAGGGACAAGTGTGCGGCAAAAAACTACCCTTGTGATTCCGCCATGTAGGCAGGGATGGGGCGCGCACCGGCTATCGTCCCTGGAGCACAAACGAGGCCAGACACGCGTTGTCGCTTCGAGGAAACAGGTGAACAGTTGCACACCCAACAAAAACTCCACGGACAAGCGATCTGTCCGTGGAGAGAGTATCTGGCCGGAGAGTGTTGCCACTGCGGTATGGGCTGTTGCCCATGTTGGCAAAAACTCATGGCGGTTCGATGGCAATGGCATTGATCTTGGGCGAGCCGGCATCCTTGATGAAATCCAGGTTCAACTGGCCGTCGCTCACCGTGACCAGGAACTGCTTATCCAGAGCGATGTAGCGCCCGCCTGCCTGGGTGAACACATCCAGACCGGTGAGGACGAAGGCATCCTCGGCGCGCACGCTGAATACGCGGCTGCCGCTGTACGCTCCCGGGTAGATTTCGGCGAACTTGAGCGTCACGCGGTAGGTCGCGTTGGGCAGGGTGGTGATATAGCTACCGCCATCTTGCCAGTAGTGCTCCGACTGGTAGAGCTTGTCGTCCAAGGTGTCGCTGATCGGAACAGCATAGCTATACTTCTGCCCACCGATGTAGCCCCAGCCGCCAGGCGTGTACTCCTGATCGGCCTGCCAGGTTTTGCCCATGCTATCGGTGTAGGACGCGCCGCCGGTATTGATATAAAGTGCAAAAGTGGGCGTTGGCGTCGGCGTCGGCGTGAAGGTGGCCGTTGGCGTCGGTGTGGACGTGGGGGTATTGGTGACGCGCGGTGTGGCCGTGGGCGTTCCCGCGGACGGCGGAGCAGGCACGATACTGATGGCGTTGACGATGGGTGCATCTTTGACAGGCACGAAGTCTATAGCCAGTAGTCCATCTGAGACACTGGTGACGAACGAGTAGTCGAGGGCGCGATAGATGCCCACCCTGGCCGTAATGTCCAGTCCCGAAAGCACAGTCGTTCCCTCGATGCGCACGTCGAAGACCCGCCGGCCGAGGTAGGCGTACTGGTACAGCTCGGCGAATTTCAACGTGACCTGATAGCTGCCGTTGGGCACGGTGAAGCGGTAGCCAAGCATGTTGAAACGGTTGCTTTGGTAAAGAACCTGGTCAGCGGTATCGGCAATGGTCTGGGTCGTTGTGTAGGGCCCGGTTGGCGTGGGGTAGGGCGGGTCAATATAGCCCCACGAACCGGGCGTGTACTTCTGGTCGGCGGCCCATGTCTGCCCCAGGCTATCGGTGTAGGCATCGCCGCCGGCGTTGACGCGGATGAAGAATGTCGGCGTCGGCGTTGCTGTTGGCGTATTGGTAAAGGTTGCCGTCGGCGTCGGCGTGAACGTCGCGCTGGCCGTTGGTGTGGGCGTCGGCGTGTTGGTCTGCGTTGGCGTGGCGGTGGGTGTTGGCGTGGGCGGCGGCAGAGCAATGACCTCAATCGCGTTCACTTTCGTGCCACCCTGAATGTTGACGAACTCAATGAGCAGCCGTCCGTTCGTCACCGTGGCTGTGAACGATGCATCATAGGCAGTGTAGCGTCCACCGGCTTGTGCCATCACGTCGAGGCCAGGCAGAACGGTCACGCCCTGGATCTTTACGTCGAAGCGACGGCCGCCGACGCCCACTGTTGGGTAGATTTCGGCGAACTTGAGCGTGATGGAGTAGGTAGCGTTGGGTACATCGAAGCGATAACCGCTCACATTGTACCGTTCTGTCTGGTAGAGTGCGTCATCTATCGTTCCGGCGATGGCCTGGCTTGTGGCGTAAGCTCCGCCGTCAAGGTATCCCCAGCTCCCTGCGCTGTACTGCCGATCGGCAGACCAGACGCGTCCCTGGCTGTCAACGACATTGGTCGAAGAGCCGGCATCCACGCGCTGTACGTAGATTGGCGTTGGCGTCGGTGTATTCGTCGGCGTGTGGGTTGCTGTGGCCGTGTTCGTCGGCGTTGCGGTGCTGGTGGGCGTGCCGGTGGCCGTGGCTGTGTTGGTCACCGTCGGCGTCTGGCTGGGTGTGAATGTGGCGAGGGGCGTCGCTGTGGCACTGGGCGTTGGCGTGACGGTCGGCGTGCTTGTGACCGTCGGCTCAGGCGTGCCGGTGGTGCTGGACACCCAGATGTTGTTGATCTTAGCCGCGCCGATGCGCTGCACGAAGTCAATGTTCAATGTGCCGTCACTAACCAGAACATTCACCGAGCGCACAAAGGCCGCATTGGGGCCGACCAGGGCGCACAGATCCAACGGACCGATGACCTGGCCTTCGATGTTGATATCGAAGGATCGTTCGCCAGGGTCTGTGTAGTAGATTTCGGCCAGGCCGATTTGCACGCGGTAGATGCCGTTGGGTACGTCGAAGCGGTAGCCCTGAACATAGACGGTATTGGGCACGTCCCAATAGCGCTCACTTTGGAAGAGGAATGGGTCGGTCGTTCCAGATGTAGTGATGGCCGTCTCATAGGGGAACGTCTTCAGGCCAGGTTGGACGACGTAACCCCAACTGCCGGGGCTGTAGGGCTGATCCTCAAGCCACAGCTTGCCCTGGCCGTCGGTGTAGGCAGGCCCGCCGGCGTTGACGCGTATATCATAGGGTACCGTTGTCGGCGTTCTGGTGGGCGTCGTCGTGACACTGGCCGTTGGCGTCGGCGTTGCTGTCGCCAGCGCCGGTGTACGGGTGGCCGTCGGCGGTGTTCCGGTGCGTGTGGCGGTGGGCAGCGGGGTGGCCGTGCGCGTGGGGGTCGGCGTGGGCGTCCCGTAGGGCAACGTGTAGGTAATGGTCAACCGGGGGCGGAGCAAAATGTCGCCATACTCTGAGCTGGCCAGGCCATACTGGGTGCCTGTGGGGCCCGAGGCCAGCAGAATGATGCCGTTGTTCGATGTCGGATTGCTAATCCATTGCTTGACGATGTCGGTTAGATTCAGGGTGCGCCAGGTGCTGTCGGGCATCAGCGGGATGCGGAAACCGGGCAGGTAGGTGTCGGCGCGATCTGTCGTTGTGTCGTTTGCCCCTGGTTGTCCCCACGCCACGTCTGTGGTGGCAACGTTCCATGTGGCGGCATTCTCAGACCAGCTCCGCTTCAGATTGTAGGCCGCGAAGCAGATGGTGCCCGATCCCCTGTAGGT
>Ga0272448_1005950_pt1 | contig 13294 bp, 11 predicted proteins | sample YNPCB0191_FD_202220 | JGI IMG/M metagenome (GOLD analysis project Ga0272448, IMG submission 202220) | Hot spring sediment microbial communities from Yellowstone National Park, WY, United States - YNP-CB-019-1 | ecosystem: Environmental > Aquatic > Thermal springs > Hot (42-90C) > Sediment...
TCCAGCAGGCGGCGCGCGACCACACGAACGTCACCTTGCTGATGTTCGATATCGACGACTTCAAGCACTACAACGACCGGTACGGCCACGCCGCCGGCGACGAGATCCTTCGAGAGGCCGGTCGGCTCTTCCGCCGTTGCTGCCGCCAGCACGACGTGGTTGCCCGCTACGGCGGAGACGAGTTTGCCGTCGTGTTCTGGGAGGCCGAGGAGCCCCGCGTCGCGGGATCAAAACACCCGACCGACGTGCTCTCCGTGCTTCGGCGATTCCGGAAGGAGCTCGAGACGCATGATTTCCCGCTGCTCGGGCCGGAAGCCAAGGGCGTCCTGACCATCAGCGGCGGGCTCGCCAGCTTCCCCTGGGATGCCCAGCGGGCCGTGGATCTGATCGAGCAGGCCGACCGGGCGCTGTTGCGTGCGAAGCGAGACGGCAAGAACCGCATCTACCTGGTGGGCCCGCAGGAGTCTGCTGCGGAGCCTTCGCAGGGGGCCGACCCCCGACCCTTTTGAGGCAGCCGGGGCATCGGGCCTTGTGCCTGAAAACCCGGCCGAGCCAAGGCCCACAGAAAGCATTTCCAAGTATCCGGACACTACGGCCCTGTGCCGCATCTGTCTGCGCATCGACCGCGTTCCTCAACCCGGCGCGATCGAAGCTCCGCGGCCGGAGGACATCGACTGGTGCCTTGGCCTCATGTCATCGCCTGCGGTCCTCTGGAGGGCGATGGCAAACCCGCTGACGCAAGCCAGTGAATGGTACCGAAAGCACAAGAAGGATGAGCCGGCCGCGATCCTCCGCGTCGTGCGCGCCGCCCCGTGCGGGTGTGCCGATCCCACAACAAGCCCCAAGTCCGAGCGAAGATCCGGCGCCGTCCCGTGCGAATGCGCTCGTGGGATCGAGATCATCGCCCACTCCGTCAGCCCGGCGGACGGTCGGCGACTCGCCCGCGGCATGGCCGAGGCCCTGGTGGAGTACGCCATGGAATGGCAACTGAACGGCACCCCGCAGCCATCCGCCGTCGATACGACGCACGGCGAGCTTGGACCGCCCCGACCCGTCGAGGACCCGCCGGGCTGCCCCCTCCGCGTCATGATCCAGAACCATGCCGCCCCCGGATCCTGACCCCGCGTGCCGCCGCACAGCAGGTGCGCCTGTCGGCAACCAGGCTTTGCCTGAAACGCCCCATACGACTACGCTGCGAGCCGTACCCGCCCGGCTCGGACGCCGGCGCGCCGCGGGGCTGGAGCCGGTTCGCGACCGACGAGAAGCGCATGAAATGGAACACACACGCCGTACGATCATGGTTGGTCTCGCTATCGCATTGCTGGCTGCGATCCCAGACGCCGGCGCAAACGAACGAACCGCCACGTTGCTGCTCTTCATGCAACCGCACGACGTTCGCGACACCGTCGGCCACCTGAGCTACGACGACAACGTCCTGGGGTTCCGCGGGAACATCCAGGGCACGGACCTGCGCACGGGCGGCTTTCAGATGATCTTCAGCGCACCGGAGGCGAATGAGGGGACCTCGCCGCCCTTCCGCACGCTCCTGGCCACCGCCGAGGCGCGGGGCGGCTATCTGGTGTACGGGACAAAGCACGAACAGCAGGGCCGAAACTACCGCTGGGGGGTGTTCCGTGGCCGCACGCCGGACGGCCACACCCTGACCGACTGGACGCAGGTGTACGCATGCCCGCCGGGAGAGTGGCTCATCGAGTCGATGATCACACACCGCCCGGATACGGGCCGACTCTTCTTCTACACGTGGAGCCGATCCGATCGAAAGGACATCGAAGGGCACGCACTCCGGGGCTTCACCAGCGCAGACGGAACACGCTGGCAGGCGATCTCCGCCGAACCGATCTACTACGACCACGACGCATTCGGCGTGATGTGGGATGCCCGCACGGGCCGCTTCCTTGCGTATCAGGTCACATACGAGCCCCGGAAAAAACCCTACCCTGACAACATGGGGAGCGAGAGGCGCCGCGTGCTCTCGATCCGCGCGAGCCGGGACGGCCTGCACTGGGAAACCCTCAAGGATGTCGGCCGGGATGGACGGATGACGCCGGACGCGCAGGACCCGCCCGAGGTCGAGTTTTATCGCATGTTCGCGTTCCCCTTCGCGGATCGCTATGTCGCGATGGTCGATCTGTACGCGCCCTCGCCCCTGACGCCCGGCAAGCACGGTCCCCACCTGGGCTGCCAGTGGTGGGTCAGCCACGACGCCGTACACTGGCAGCGCCCGTGGCGTCGCACAGACGCCCAGGGCGACGCGCCATATCCGATCAAGATGGCTCCCATGTACTTCGGGAGGGAAATGCTCTGGTGGATCGCCAACGGCGTGTGGAGCCTGCCGGAAAACCGCATCGCGTCGGTCGGCGCGCAGGCGAACGCCGCGTTCACATCGAAGCCGTTCAGGATGCCCGGCCGGCCGCTGCAGCTCAACGCCACGATCCCGTCCGGCAGCGGCCTGTTTCAGCAGGCTTACGTCATGGTCGAGTTACTCGACGCCGCCGGCAAGACCGTCCCCGGCTACGAACGGGAGAAATGCCTGCTTCGAGGCGTCGATGACACGCGCATCCCGCTGCTGTGGCAGAATCGTGACGGCACCGAACTGGCCGACCGGGAACTCTCTCTCCGTTTCTACTTCCGCAGTGCCCGGCTCTATGCGGTGACGCACGAAACGCACGGCACGGAACGCGGCGCGGTCAGCTCACCACGATGATTCGCCTCGGCGGGCGACGAACCCGTCAACGATTCCAACCGGGAGCCTCGCCCCGGCAAGATATCCCTCCGCTGTCCGACGGCCGCTGCAGACGACGCGGACGCGACCAGCAAGACAGCGGGCCGTGCGCACGGAGCACACGGCCCGCTCGAATACCCGAGTGTCCGAGGCGGAACCTCGGACGCACATCGATGGTGGCTTTGCGTATCGGAGAACGGACTACATCTGCTTCTTCCTGTACTGCCAGTAGAAGACAATGAGCACGATCAGGATGATCAGCAATACGCCCTGCCACCAGCTGAAGTATTCACTGAGAGCAGCCAACGTGTTGGACAACAACATACTCATAGTGCAGATCTCCTCTTGAGAATCAGTTCCTTTCGCCGGCGGACACCGCCGTCCCCGCTTGCGATGGTCGCCAACCCTGTCAACCACACACCGCTTGCTGCGGCCAGCATTAGGCCCGATCATCAACCGGCTGTCAACCCCCTCTGGAGCCTACTGCTATGAAATCGGCCATCACGCTGTCCGCGATGAGCAAACCTGAACGCGTCAAGCGGATATGCGTCGGGGTGACGGAAAGCCGCCGCCCCGCAACATGCGAGCGGATCACATCGGCGAATAGCGCCATGGCGTCGAATCCGGTCTGACGCTCAAAGCTCCGACGGTCGATACCGTCCGTAAGCCGAAGCTGAAGCATCGCCGTCTCGCCTGCCCGCTCTTTGGCGTCCAGACGCTCAGACTCAACCACCGGGCTCTGCCCGAGGGCGATCCGACGGATGTACTGCTCGACGTCGGCGACGTTTCGCGTCCGCACGCCCTCGAAGTAACTCGCTGCCGCCGGCCCAAGGCCCACATACGGCTCGTTGCGCCAATACGCGAGGTTATGCTCGCAGCGGGCACCCGGCCTCGCGAAGTTGCTGATCTCATAATGCTCGAAACCCGCGCTGGTCAGTGTGTCGATGGCGCACTCATACATTCGGGCCTCGGTCTCCTCCCCGCACGGATCGAGGGCCCCCTCCACCCACCTTCGGTGAAGCGACGTACCCGGCTCGTAGGTCAGCCCGTAGCAGGCTATGTGATCCGGCCCAAGTTCTATCGCCATCCGCAGTGATTCCTCCCAACTCCGCTCCGTCTGACCAGGGATGCCAAAAATAAGGTCAAGGTTTACATGCGAAAAACCCCAGCGTCGGGCCGACCGTACGGTCGGTGCGACATCCTCGGCTTGATGGCTTCGGCCCAGGGTCTTCAATTCCTCCGCCGCGAAGGACTGCACCCCGATCGAAACGCGGTTGACACCTGCCTCCCGCAACACCCGCGCCTTGGCGTCGTCGAGGCTCGCCGGATTGGCCTCCACCGTAACCTCAGAGACCCCGTCGCGCCGTGCCAGCTCGCCCAACACCCCAAAGAGCCTCGAAAGCTCATCCACCGGCAGGATGGTCGGCGTGCCACCGCCGACAAAGATCGTCCGAACCCGCACCCGCCCGCCCGGCCCGGCAGGCCCGCCGGCCAGCTCTGCCAACACGGCATCTACATACCGGCCGGGCTGCCCCGCGGCGGGCACCCGAGAGTAGAAGTCGCAGTACCCGCACTTTGTCCGGCAGAAGGGAACGTGTACGTACAGACCTGTATCGACCATGCTTGGCATCCCGCCGGCCAACCAGTATAACATAGCTGTGACGGACGGCTTACGGTGTGCCGGGCCATTGATCCGCCGCGTCGGCTTGGTTAGACTGGATCTGGAGGCATGGTGCCGACGGCGTTGCCGCGGGCTGTGGCTCCCGAGGGTGCACGTCCGAGCGATCCGCCCGAGTATCAGGGCACAAAGAGGCCGACCCGATGGACGTCAGACTCGTAATGTTCAAGGAAAACGGCGAGCGGAAGGAGTTTCCGCTGGGTGAGGGCATTACGCTCATTGGCCGCCAGGATGATTGCGACCTGCGGATTCCGCTCAGCGAAATCTCCCGCAAGCACGCTCAACTGATCATCCACGAAGGCACGGTGACGCTTCGGGACATGGGCAGCGCCAACGGCACCTACGTGAACAACCGGCGAATCACCGAAAAGGATCTGGCACCCGGCGACCACATCGTGCTCGGCCCCGTCGTCTTCACGGTCCAGATCAACGGCCAGCCCGAAAGCGTTCGGCAGGTGAAGACGCGGCTGGAATCCCGCAAACGCGAACCTGCGATGAAGGCCCCCGTCCACGCCGATTCGTCCGCCGCCACCGAGATCGGGCGGATCGACGAGGACGAGCTGTTTCGCGAAGCGACCGAGGGCGTCGATCCCATCAGCGCATTGGAGGCGCTGGCGGCCAGCGGCGAGCAGAACTTCGTCGACGAGATGCTCGACGACGAGGACAAGCCCGACAAGCCAAAGTCGTGACTGCCGCCCGACTCTGTCCCCGGCCCCTCCGGCGCGGAGGGCGGACGATCTCTCAAACACTGAAATCGCCGGCTACGGCGGCGCCGCACGGCCCGCCGACGCCGCCGGCTGACAGCGGCGCGGAGACATTCGACTGCACACGCGGGTTCTGCCCGGCAGTAAACGGAGGCACGCCATGGATGTCGAGCTTCTGCTTCGCCGTCACGGAATGTCGTTCAGCACGAACGTGCATCCCCCGGCCTTCAGTTCCCAGCGCCTCGCCGCAGAGGCGCACACACCCGGGCAGAACGTGGCCAAGCCCGTCCTCGTCCGCGCCGGAACCGCTTATGTCCTTTGCGTGGTTCCGGCGAATCGGCGGGTGGATCTCGATGCGCTCGCGCGAGCCATGAATGTCGAGTCGGTCCGGCTCGCCACGGAGCAGGAGCTGGCCCGGGTCTTCGACGACTGCGAACTTGGCGCAGAGCCGCCCTTCGGCAAGCCCTACGGCATCCCGACGGTGATGGATGCCTCACTCCGGCAAGACGAGTATGTTGTATTTCAGGCGGGATCGCACACGCAGGCCGTGAAAATGCTTCGCGCCGACTACGAACGTGTGGCCGAGCCGATCACCGCGAAGATCACCCGTGATTGACGGCCGACGGCCCGCGCCACCGCTCACCCCACGCACACGACCGTGCCCAGGTCCACCACCGACGTCGCCTGCGGCGCGCGCGCCGCCGTGACAGACAGCAGGTAGCTCACGGTTGCCATCGCCCCCTGACCGCGGGCGTGGCCTGCGGGCGTGATCGCGTCGTACACCCCGCCCGTCGTCTCGTCCAGCATGCACAGCCCCTTGACGTTGTTGCCCGTAAACCAGGCCCGCGCATAATCCGCATACTCGGCGTACCGGCAAGAGCCCGTCACATCGTATGCGTACGAGAGCATCTCGGCCGTGGCCGCCACATCCGACGGAAGCTGGTCGAACACGCCCTTGCTGCAATGCCGCGACCAGCCGCCCCGCGTGCCCACCGGCACGTGCAGCCCATCCTCGAAAAGCTGCTGGATCAGGAACTCGGTCGTCGCCGCAGCGACGCGGGCGCAGCGCTGCTCGCCGAGCATGCCGTACGCCGCCCACAGCCCGTGCGGCAGGCACGCGTCGCCCGGAAGCCAGCGCTCGTCAAACCATTCCCAGTCGCTCGTCCGCAGCGCGTGGTGACAATCCTCCACAAGCCAGTTTGCCAGCCGCGCTGCCGCCCCTTCGACCTTTCGCTGCTCCCCGGGCGGCAGTTCACCGATCGCCAGCAGCCAGTGCGCCGCCGCCCGCGGACACCGGATCTTCGCAAAGTCCGGCGTGACGGCGTTCCACAACGTCTGAGCCCGGTCCCGGATGACACCCGGCAGCTCGCTGTTCGAAACCGCCGCCAGCGCCCGAGCAGCCTGACCGAGTTGGGCGAGGGTCAGCATCGTATCCGGCCAGTCTCCGAGCGGTTCGCGGCCGGCACAGAAGCCCGTGCCGCGACGAAACGCCTGGAAGAGAAACCGCAGATAGATCGAGGCCCACGCCGCGGCATCGTCCTGTATTCCTTGCGCAAACAGCCGCGTGCACAGCCGCAGGGCCAGCGCATTATCGATCGTATCGTACCCGCCGAAACTATCCGGCTCACCGAACTCCGCGCGGCGTAACAGGCCGACGCGGTCGGTCAGACGCCGCAGATACCGCACAGAGAATGGAGTTCGTGTCAACATTGAAGGTGACTCCTTGAAAGGGCGTCTTCGTTCGATCCACCAAACATGCGGCGGCCCGGCGGGAAACAACCTGCTCTCGTGCCCCTCCGCCGGCGGCCCGGGCGGCCGGACAGGCTCGCCCCGGCCCAAAGCCTCAGGTTGTTATCGGCATCTCTCGCCGTGCCGGTATATGGCCGCGCATGGCTTTTTCTTCGGACATACCGGGGTCCGGCTTTACTAATGGATGTTGTTCGCTTCTGCTTCTACGCCGCCGAAACGAAGCCCGCCGGGGCAGTCGGTTCAGACCGCACGTGAGAGCCGACGACCCATCGCCAACAAGGCCGCCGACGAAACCTTGATCGCAACCAGAAACAGCGCCGCCGTCGCCGTGCCCAGCACCGGAACCAGCAGGACGCCCGTCAACAGGGCCCCGAGACACGCCCCGGCGTGGTCGGCGCCGACCACGCTGCCGGCCGCGGCACCGGCAAGACCGCCGGCCTCCTGCGACCCGGCCGGGCCGCCGGCCGCCGGGGCCAGCAGCCCTCCGGCGATCGTGAACGCCGCCCCGCACAGTACCCCCGTTGCGCCCACGAAGATCGAAACCGTCCACTCGACCAGCACGAACGCAAACCGGCCGCCTTGCGCCGCCCCCAGCGCCGGCAGAACGATCGGCGCCAGCAACGCGAGCACCGCGATCAGAAGATCGACCCCGATGAGCCGTCGCCACAGGTACCCGGGGCTCGCACACGGGTAGGAGGCTGGTCCCTGCCGGGTATTATTCGCCGCCCGCTCATGCCGCCTCGCTCGCCGGCCGCCTGTGGCGCAGCCGATCACCAGCCCTCCCATGAACATCGCGATGATCCATCCGATCCGCTGGTACACGTAACCGTAAAGGTTCTGAAACGCGAACAGCCAGATCATGCTCAGCGCCATCGTCGCGAATCCGGTGGCCCCCACGGAAAGTACGACCGCTCCGGACGCCCAGCCGCAACGCGGGCCGTCGCGAAGACGAAACAGCAGCACCACCGCCCCCGCCGTGGCCGCGAACAGGATCGTCAGCCGGCCGACGCCGATCCCCCGGAGGTACGCGAGGGTCCGGCCCGATCGCCCGCTCGTCATCCGCTCCCACAGGATGAGCCGCTGCAGGTAAACCACCGGCCGGAGGTCCGTGCTCACCTCGATGGCGGAGCGGTCCAGTTCGGCGGCCCGCTGCTGAAGTTTGGCCGGTTCCAGCCAGTCCGTCGCCCCGGCGAACCAGGCCGGATCGAACATCGCAGAGCGCACGTTTCGCCCCTGGTATCGCCGGGCGAGTTCCTCCGGGTCTGTCGAGGCAAGCCCGTCCGCCGTAGCCGCGATGATCTGTGCCGGGTCTCCCCACCCCACGATCACCAGGGGAAAGTGCCGCCGCAGGCTCGCTCGGATCGACGCCAGATACGCCGCCGCTTCCGTGCCGAGGCTGGTCGGCGCCGCAGCCGCCGTCGTACACAATACGGCCCGCGAACTCATCGCACGGCGAAGCTCACCGTAGAACTCGTCCGTGTAGAAGCGGGCCCGCAGCGCCGACGTCGGCTCCGGCAGGCGGGCGATGACCAGATCGAACCGGCCGCGCTGCGTCTTGACGAAGTATCGCGCATCCAGATGGTGCACACGGACCCGCGCATCGCTCAGCGCGCGGCGATCCGCCTCGGCCAGAAACGGTGCGATGAGTTCGATCTGCCGCGGATCCGGTTCGACGTAGTCCACATGCTCGACGGGATGCCGCAAGATCTCCGCCAGCAGGCCTTCTGCGCCCACGCCCAGCACGAGCACCTGCCGCGGCGACGGGTGCTCGCACATCCAGAAGTGGGCCAGCGGCACGAACGTGTACGGATCGGGAAAGTCCGTCGTCGCCTGCCCGTCACAGTAAAGCGTGTATTGCCCAGCGCGCCGCCCCACCGCGAGGTTCTGATACTTCGATTCCGCCTCCGCGCACAAAGCATAGCCCGGCGCCACGGTCCGCCACCGGCGCTCGACGAGCCGGCGATTCCAATCGTCGCCGGCGTACACGGAAACGGCGACCATCATTCCGGCCAAGCCGCCGAGCAAGAGCGCCGCGCGCCGTCCCGGACGCCGGGGCATCCACCGTCCCGGGTGCGACGCCGCCAGCAGAAACCCGGACGCCCCGAGTGTGATCGCACCGCAGAGCAGCGCCGTCTGAATCGGCCGCAGATGCTCCACGGCCCAGAAGGTGAACGCCGCACCGCCGAGCAGGCTGCCGAGCGATTCGAGCGCGTAGACCCTGCCAAGCGGCCCCGCAGCGCCCGCCTGCCGCAGGGGTACGGAGGGCGATCTCTCCGAGGCTGCTGGTCCGCCATCGGCCGCCCGCGATCTCGCCGAAGGCACCCCGCCGGGCGAAGGGCTGACCGAACACGCCAGGGGAAAGGCCATTCCCACCAGCGCGCTGACGGGCGAGACGAACAGCACGGCGGCGATTGCACTCCTGCCCAACGGCAGCAACTCGCCCGGCTGCACCCCAAGCCACGCGCGGGCCCCGCGAAAGACCCACAGTTCGATCGGTACCGACACACTCAGCGCGACGAGTACGGCCACCAGCGCAACATCGGCGCGAACCGAGCGCCCGCCGTGCCCCTGTTGCGATGTCGCCGCAGCGCCGGCCGCCCACCGCCGCGACAGCCGGCCTCCCGCCGTCGCCCCGAGGGCCACCCCCATCAGCCACGCGAACAGCACCACGCCCCAGGCGAATTCACTGCCGAACATCAGCACCAGCGCCTCACGCAGCAACAACGACTGCGCGATGATCGCCTGTACGCCCCAGGCCAACACGAGCAGGCCGAGCCCGGTGCGGCGGCCCGGCGTTTCCCTCGCGGCTGTGCCAGAGGATTCCGCCATGAACCGATATTCTAACCCGACGGCATCACGCACGGCGATTGCCGACCAGGGCACAAGAAACGCGGCGGACGACATGCGCGGCAGAGGCGACCGGCCCTCCTGCTTCTCGGATACCGCCCCGGAAGCCGGTGAGACGGATCGAGACTTCGGTCCGCCCGCCGCCGGCGATACGACGCGCCCTGACGTGCGCATTGACGAAAGCCGCCGCGAACGTTACAAGATGACATCAGGTTGACGTGGTGCCGCGGCGTCCGCGGGTGTCCCGGGTTGGTAAGCCCGGGGCGTGAGTCCTGGTCGATCCTCCTGAACCGGTATGCTTGAAGGACGGCCCCCCTCATCCCCCCCACCACCTCATCAAGGCGCACCCGCCGATGAGCCGCCGCACGGGTAGGTGAATTGCTGTCCGAGGAGGTTTCGACTCATGCCGTACGAAGACAAGACCTTTACATGCGCGGATTGTGGCCAACCGTTCGTGCACTCCGCCGCCGATCAGGAACGATACGCGGCGCGGGGGCTGACGAACGATCCGAAGCGGTGCAAGCCGTGTCGCGAAAAACGCCGCAGCCAGGGCGGCCCGAAAGGCGGCGAACGTTCCCCCGGTAACGAAGCCCAGCCCTCGGGCGGAAACCGCGAAGCCGCGCCGCCGAGGCGGCAGGGTCGCGGCCGTTTCTTCCCCGCATCCGAACCCCGTCGCCGCACGGAGTTCCATCCCGCCACCTGCGCAAGCTGCGGCAAGCAGACCACCGTACCCTTCAAACCCGTGGAAGGGCGCCCGGTCTACTGCCGCGATTGTTTCCAGAAGTCCAAGACCCAGGAGAGCCGCACCGAGGACGACTTCGGCCGCGGTCTCTGATCGGAGGGGCCGCCGGCGTCTGACCCGCCGACAGGCGGGGACTCCAGACCCCGACTCCGTAACACGGCGCGCGCCTGCTGCCGGTCGAAGTCGACGAGATTGCTTTGCGTGGGCATCGCACCCCGGACAGGGCAACCGGCGATCCGTACCGCCGTTGCCTTCCCGGCTGCCGGTCCTTATCATAGCGTCATGCTCCGTGAAGCTGCCCATCGACGTTTCTGGAACGATCGCCTGCCCGCAATACGTGTTGGCTCGGGCGAGGCCATCGCCATTATTCCCCGGAGACGCGGGTAGGGCGGCGACACGCCGAAGCCGAAACGTTCGCAAGCCCTGCCCCCGACGGCGGGGCTTTTCGTTTGGGGCCGCGCCCCGCGGGCGGCGATGCAGAAGGAGCTGCCAGGATGTCCACGAAAGCCGGCCGGGTCGAACTCTACGATACCACTCTGCGCGACGGCACCCAGGGCTTGGGTGTCAGCCTCAGCGTGCAGGATAAACTCCTCATCGCACAGCGCCTTGATGAACTCGGCGTCGATTACATCGAGGGCGGCTACCCGCTGAGCAATCCGAAGGACGAGTCCTTCTTCGCCGAGGCCGCCCGGATGCGGTTGCGGCACGCCCGGCTCGCCGCCTTCGGCATGACGCGCCGCCGGGGCGTCAGCCCCCAGGACGACGACGGACTCAAGGCCCTGCTCCAGGCGAAGACCGAGGTCGTCACCCTCGTCGGCAAGTCATGGGACCTGCACGTCCGCGAAGTCCTCCGCGTCAGCGAGAACGAAAACCTCGCCATGATCGCCGACTCGATCCGCCACTGCGTCGCGGCGGGCCGCACGGTCATTTACGACGCCGAACACTTCTTCGACGGCTACGCGGCCAATCCGCAGTACGCACGGGCCACGCTGCAGACCGCGCAGGAAGCCGGCGCCGCCTGCATCTGTCTCTGCGATACGAACGGCGGCACGCTCCCCGAGCAGATCGCCGAATGCATCGACGCCGTGCGGCCCCTCCTGTCCGTTCGGATCGGCATCCACACCCATAATGACGCCGGTCTGGCCGTCGCGAACGCCTTGACGGCCGTCCGGCACGGCGCCCTTCAGGTCCAGGGCACCATCAACGGGATCGGCGAGCGGTGCGGCAATGTGGATCTGACCACGGTCGCCGCCAACCTCGCTCTGAAGTACGGCTACTCCGTGCTCTCGGACGGCGCCATGCGCCGCCTTACCGAGATCAGCCGCTACGTGTACGAGCTGACGAATATGGTGCCGGTGGAGAACCAGCCCTTCGTGGGCAGCGCAGCCTTTGCCCACAAAGGAGGCATGCACGTCCACGCCGTCGGCCGCCTCGCCCGGAGCTACGAGCATGTCCCCCCCGAGTCGGTCGGCAATACCCGCCGTCTGCTCATCAGCGAACTCAGCGGCGCCAGCGGCCTCGCCGCCAAGATCGGCAAGAAGCTCGACATCGAGCATGACAAGAAGCTCCAGCGCCGCCTGCTGGCACGCATCAAGCAGAAGGAGGCCGAGGGCTACGTGTACGAGAGCGCCGAGGCCAGCTTCGAACTGGTTTGCCGCAAGGAGCTCGGGCTGCACCATCGGTTCTGGGACCTCAGCCATTGGCGCAGCGTCATCCTGAAGGTGGCCGAGGAACACGAGCCGGACACGGAGGTCATCCTCAAGCTCAAGGTGAACGGCGACGTCCACCACGAGGTCGCCGACGGGCACGGTCCCGTCGACGCAATGGCCACCGCCATGACCAAGGCCCTTCGCGGGCGATACCCCAACGTCGGACAGATCCGACTGATCGACTACAAGGTTCGCGTGATCAACCCCCGCGCGGCGACCGCCGCGAAGGTCCGCGTGAACATCGAGTTCCTCGACGAAGCCACGCACGAGGTCTACAGCACCGTGGGCGTCAGCGAGAACATCCTCGAGGCCTCCTGGGAAGCCCTGACGGATGGCATCGAGTACAAACTCCTCTCCGACGAGGACCGCGCCAGGAAGGCCTCTTCGGCCCGGACCCGTCGATAGACGCCGCCGACCTCGCCGAAAAATATCGCCTCGACGTCTTTACTTATCGCCGCCCCCGGCTATAATAAGGACGGTCGGTCTGTCGAGCGAGTGGGACATGCAACGTTAGTCGATCCGGTCTGCACCCTTCTCAATCGCCCTTCCAACCTTTTCGGGCCGAAACGCAGGCCCCTTTCGCAGGCGATCCGGAAAGAAAAACGCGGGTCGCAATGCCCTCGCACATAGGAGTACTATGATGGGCAAAAAGTTATATGTCGGAAACATGGGCTATGACGTGAGCAGCTCCGATCTCGAGCAGTTGTTCACGCCGCACGGTTCGGTGCAGAGCGCCGAGGTGATCAACGACCGCGACACCGGCCGGAGCAAGGGCTTCGGCTTCGTCGAGATGGGCTCCGATCAGGAAGCTCAGGCGGCGATCGCCGCGCTCAACGGCAAGGACCATAACGGCCGCGCCCTCACCGTCAATGAGGCCAAACCCCGCGCCCCGCGCGGCGGCGGCTACGGTGGCGGCAGGCGATACTGATCGCCCGGCATGCGGGAATCGAAAAGGCCACGAAAGTGGCCTTTTCTTTTGGCCTTTCTGCCGAATCGGCGGAGAGTGTCCCCCAGGCGCTACTTCTTCTTCACCTCGCGGCACAGGGGCGACTCGGCCAAAGTGAAGATCACCACCTCTTCGCCCGTGACGGTGCTGATGTCGTGATGCAGGCTCACCATCTT
>Ga0272448_1005951_pt1 | contig 13293 bp, 9 predicted proteins | sample YNPCB0191_FD_202220 | JGI IMG/M metagenome (GOLD analysis project Ga0272448, IMG submission 202220) | Hot spring sediment microbial communities from Yellowstone National Park, WY, United States - YNP-CB-019-1 | ecosystem: Environmental > Aquatic > Thermal springs > Hot (42-90C) > Sediment...
TATAGCCCGAGCGCACACAGAAGCCGGTTTGGACCCAGCGTCGCCTTCCAATGCTGGATTTACTGCGCCCCGGATGGGCGCGCGCCAGTACCACGGCTTCTATACCGGCGTTCTGCGAACGCTGTCCGTTTTTCGCCGTCATGGGTGCAGCAAGCCGGTGCCTGTAATATTGGACGACAAAACGGGGCGGTCATAGACCGCCGCTACAGGACTGCACGCGTTCGCGTCCTATGCACAACAGAAGGCTTCTGGAGTACGGTGCTCGAGCACCGATTTCGGTTCGGTTGGAGAGCCGACTTCCACGTCGGTCTGCTTTTTGTTGCGGAATTGGGAGAGGTGTTTGTGTCTGCCGGCAAGGTGCTGGCAGCATGCTCGGTTATACCTAACCAAAAACGGCCTCTGCATCTCGGCGCCTCGGCGGTAAAGAGTCGGATGAGAAGTTTTTCGACAGTCCCAGACCGGTGATACAGAGTTCCAACAGAATTCTGTACGGAAACCTACGCGGGTAATTTTGCTCTGCTATAGGCGAGGAAATTGTGTGGTATTGGGGGTATTGATGATGGCCACCTGGCCTTGGCACGCATCGGCCGAATCTCTTTGTAGTAAATTCCGGCAATGTCAAACCGTAGCGTTCTCAGAAACGCAAAGGGTCGTAGAGATTGATTGTGCAACCCCGGTTTTTCGCTGGCCCGGCTGTTCGGGCGCTGCGCTTTTGCCCCGAGGAGATTCGATGGCTGTTCGGTACAGCTTCGTAGGCCGGTTTTTTGTAATCGCGCAAGTGAAAAAGTGTTGAACGTGATTGCTTTATCTCGGTTTGAGTTGTGGGAACAGGATGACGTCACGAATGCTTTCCGTGCCGAGGAACATCATGCAAAGTCTGTCAATGCCCATGCCCATGCCGCCTGCGGGTGGCATACCATGCTCGAGCGCAACCAAGAAATCTTCATCGAGTTTTTGGCGTTCGCCCCCAACCTGTTGTTCGAGCCGCTGCCGTTGTTCGATTGGATCGTTTTGTTCGGTGTATGCAGGGGCGATTTCTTGTCCGTTGATGCAGCACTCGAACACTTCCACAGTTGTTGGGTCGTCAGGCGAAGTTTTCGCCAGTGGGATCAGTTCTCTGAGTGCGTGGGTTACAAACGTAGGCTGAATTAAAGTTGGCTCGATGAGTTTTTCGAACACGGCATTAGTGACCTCGAAATCTTCGTATTCCGGGCCGATTTCGGCCCCAAGCGCGATTGCCCGTGCGCGGCGTTCGGCAGGCGAAATGTCAAACCAGTCCGACCCGGCGCGTTCGCGTACCAGGTCCTTGTAGCGCACTCGGCGCCATGGCGGGCGCAGGTCAATTGTTTTGAGCACGTTCCCGTTTGAGTCTTTGTGTTCGAGGATGAGTGAGCCGAAGACTTTTTCAGCCACGCGACAGACCATGCTTTGTACAAGCTCCATCATTGTTTCATAGTCTGCGTATGCCTGATATGCCTCGAGCATTGTGAACTCTGGGCTGTGCTTGCGCGATATGCCTTCGTTGCGGAACACGCGCCCAATTTCGAATACCTTGTCCATGCCACCCACAAGCAACCGTTTTAGCGGCAGTTCAAGCGCTATTCTCAGGTAAAAATCGCAGTTGAGCGCATGATGATGCGTTACAAACGGTTTGGCTGCTGCGCCACCCGGGATAGACTGCAACACCGGCGTTTCGACTTCAACAAAACCGCGCTCGTGCAAGAAATTGCGAATTTCGCGCACGATCTGCGACCGTTTCAGAAACAGCTCCAGCACGGCCGGATTCGCCATCAGATCGAGATACCGTTGACGGTACCGCAGCTCGGTATCTTCGAGTCCATACCATTTTGCCGGGGGCGGCCGCAATGCCTTTGCTAGAATGACAAACGAGGTTATTCGGACTGAAATTTCACCGGTTTTGGTGCTGAACATTGTGCCATGCGCACCGATGAAATCGCCAAGGTCAAGGTGCCTGAACAGGTCGAATTGGTCGTCTCCGAGCACATTTTTTTGCGCATAAAGCTGGATGCGCCCGCTCTGGTCGCGTATGTCAACGAACATGCTTTTGCCCATGTCGCGGTGCGCTGTGATGCGGCCCGCAACAGCGACCTGTCTGCCTTCGGCATAATTTGCGCGCGCCTGTGCGCAGGTCTCAGTTGGGGTAAACTTGTTTTTGAATGGATCAATGCCGCGCGCGCGCAGGGCAGCCAGCTTTGCCTTGCGCTGTTCGATCAACGTTTCCAATGGCCGATGCTGAGTCGGCTCGACGTTGTCCCTGTTGTTGTTTGGGTTGGTGACATCCATAACCTGGCGACAATGAAACACTAACCAGGCCGGCTCGCCAAGAATTTGATTCGCGTCGAGACAGATTGCTTGCGCGTTGCGAACGGTACGCGGGATGAGACCGCGTTTGTGAAATGTGGCGACAATACGGGCGCTGTGCCATTATCAGAACTTGCAATCGGCGTAACGAGCCGGCAAGTGCGGAACTACCAATCAGTTTTTGTAGGGCTGCATAGCCTCGAGCGGTTGGCGAAAAACACTGCAACGCGCTGTCGGCATCTTGCCGGCAGTCGTGCTGGTGCACTGCCGGGGCGGGCTAACACTGGAAGACGCGACAGCCTCGGCTGGCCGACCGAGCCATAAAGATGGGTACTGCGCGCGTGGTTTCGTGCAGTCGAATTTTTCCCCGTTTCGTTTGGTCCGGATTTGGTTGCGCCGGGTTTGGCCGGTGCATCTGGACATGTTTTGATTTGCGTGCCGGCAACCGTGCGACAGTTCGAGCCTGGCGAGCCTCGAGAGGCGACCGGTTTCATGTGCTGCATTCGTTATGTGTCGAGCAACGAAAAGCTTGCGCATTGTCAGCAGGCATCTATAAGGCAGTGCTGTGAACCGCAAATTCAGACTTGGTGTACTTGGCTCCGGTAAAGGGTCAAATTTCGTTGCAGTTGCCGATGCATGTGCAGCCGGTCGTATCCCGGCCGAAGTTGCGCTTGTACTGAGTGACGTACCCGAGGCCGGTATTCTTGAACATGCACGTCGGCGCAACATACCAGCTCGGTACATCCCACCCGGCAAGTTCCGAACCAAACTCGATGAAGACACTGAACGGGTTTATGTGCAGGCGTTGCGTGAGGCGCAGGTTGACCTTGTTGTGTTGGCTGGGTTCATGCGGGTTTTGAAGACGGAATTTTTGAATGCATTTGCGGGTCGGATTGTGAACATTCATCCCTCGTTGTTACCTGCATTTCCCGGGCTTGAGGCGTGGAAACAGGCGCTCGAGTACGGGGTTAAGGTCACAGGTTGCACAGTGCATTTTGTTGACGCTGGTGTGGATTCAGGCCCGATCATCGGCCAAATTGCCGTGCCTGTGCTGGAGAATGACACCCCAGAAACATTGCACCGGCGTATTCAGATTGCCGAGCATGAGTTGTACCCACGTTGCATCGCTGCAATTGCGCGTGGTGAACTCGAGTTGCACGGCAGACGCGTGCTGTGGCGCACGGGCGGAATCGAGCCGGCGCAACGGTACATCGTTGGCGCAGATTGACCGGCTGGTGTCCAATGCGCGTGCGCAAGAAAAAGTTGGCTTTAGCCCGGCGAACATGGAAAATCAACCCGGTCACGCGCATTAAAGAATCGGCGAAGACCTATTCGCGTCCGCGTGCGAAGCGCACGGTGCAGACGGAGTTGGGTTGGGAATGAATCGTTGGGTTGTTAAATCGTTGAATCGTTAAATCGTTAAATCGTTGAAGCGTTAAAGGGTTGAAGCGTTGGATCGTTGAACCGTTGAAGCGTTGAACCGGTTAATTGTTAAAGCGTTAAAGCGGCACGGTCGATTGATCGGTTTAACGATTCAACGATTCAACCGGTTAAGGTAACACACAATGAGCAAAAAACTTAGATTCGGTTTGCCAAAGGGCAGTTTGCAGGAAGCTACCATCCAACGTATGGCCAGGGCAGGGTTCGTTATTCAGGTGAGTGAACGCTCGTACACACCGTACGTTGACGATCCCGAACTTGAGGTGCGGCTGATACGAGCGCAGGAAATCAGTCGGTACGTTGAACACGGCTATTTAGACTGTGGGATTACTGGCTACGACTGGATAGTCGAAAACGGCTCAGACGTGCACGAGGTGTGTGAATTGCGATTTAGCAAGGCAACACGGCAACCTGCGCGTTGGGTACTGGCCGTACCGGAAAATTCGCCGATCAAATCCGTCAAAGACCTGCAGGGCAAACGCATTGCAACCGAGGTGGTGAATCTGACCAAGAAATACCTGCGCAAACACGGTGTCAGTGCTGATGTGGAGTTTTCCTGGGGCGCAACTGAGGTCAAAGCGCATGAGCTGGTAGATGCGATTGTCGAGTTGACCGAAACAGGTTCGTCTTTGCGCGCGCATAACCTGCGCATAATTGATACGTTGCTGGTGTCAACGCCGCGTTTGATAGCAAATCGCGCTGCTTGGCAGGACAAATGGAAACGGCAAAAGATCGAAACATTGGCACTGCTATTAAAGGGCGCACTTGAAGCCGAGGCTAAGGTCGGGCTGAAAATGAACATTGCAGAAAAAAACCTGCCGAAACTGCTGGCTGACCTGCCTGCATTGCGCAGACCGACAATATCGAGTCTCAGCCAGAAAGGTTGGGTTGCAGTCGAGACCGTGATTGACGAGCACATTGTGCGCGAGATCATCCCGAAACTGAAGGCGGCTGGCGCAGAAGGAATTATTGAATATCCGCTGAACAAGGTTGTATATTGACGGGCCAAAACTATGGGTTCACTCAAAAAACGTCGCAAAGCCAAGATCAACAAACATAAACGCCGCAAAAAACGGCGTATGCATCGGCACAAGAAACGGACCTGGCAGAAGTAACTGCCGGGCACTGCGGCCGAAAAAGTTAGTTATGCGCCGTTGGCCGGTGCGATTTGCACCAGACCGACGGCGCGGCTTGTATCTTGTGACCATGCGTTTTCGACGGTTAATAGTGTGGGTTGGCTTGGTTCTGTTTCTGGCAGTCGCCGGCGGATGCAAAACATCATCTGAAACACGGGCGCGCAAGCCGACCGCACACAGCCGCACCGAACGGTCACGGCCACTCGAGCAGGTTGCACGTGCACATGCGCATTATGCCACAGGTGTTTTGCTGCGGATGAAAGACGACATCGAAGGTGCGCTTGAACAATTTGCCCAAGCCGCACTGCTCGATCCTGAAAACGAAGCGCTTGCACTTGAAGTTGCCCAGCAATACACACAACGCGATCAGCCGCTCAAAGCCCTGCAAGTTCTTACCAACGCAGCCGCGATCGGGCCGTGCTCAGCCGAACTTTACACGCAGCTCGGCTCCACCTATAGCAGGCTCGGGAAAACCGACCTAGCAGAAAAATCGTATCGGCTCGCCCTGGCGAAAGCGCCCGATTCGATCGGTGCCATACGGAACTTGTTCCTGTTGCTGATGCGCCAGAAACGATTCGCCAGGGCCGGTCAAGTGCTCGATTCTGCTTTTGGCCACACCACTAAAAAAGCCGAATTTTACGTCGAGTTAGCCGAGCTTTACACCGCTTACTCACAGCAATACAGGGCGAGGGCAAAACAAGCGCGCGCAGCCGCATTGCGTGCGTTGGACAAGGCCGTTGACCTGAAGCCGATCAACCCCCACACACAACTCAAGATTGCAGATGGATTTGCGTTGCTGGATGAACCTGCGCGTGCACTGGCGTTGTACAAGAACCTGTTTGGTTTTTACCGCGAGTTCCCCGGTTTGCGTAACACTGTGCGTGCAAAAATGGCCGAGCAATACCTGCGCCTTGGCGATACTACAAACGCGGTTGAACACCTCGAGGCTATCACGCTTGATCAACCGGCTGATCCGGTACCGTACTTTTGGTTGGGCACAATCGCTTTGCGCGACAACAAACCTGTCGTTGCAGCCGGGTACTTTGCAAAAGCGGTGTTATTTGGGCCGGATTTCGAGCAGGCATATTACGAGCTTGCTCGGGCACAGCTCGCCTCTGAGCAGCCCGGTGCGGCACTTGAAACGCTCGCAAAAGCGCGGGCGCGGTTCGGCGACAAGTTCGCAATCGAATACCTGACCGGCCTGGCTTACGCGCAACAGAAAGAGTACACACAGGCAATTCAACACTACACGGCAGCCGAGCAACTTGCACGGGCAACAAACCCGCGCAGCACAAACGCGTTGCTTTATTTCCAGCTCGGCGCTGCATACGAACGCAACGGCCAATTTGGCCAGGCTGCAACTTGTTTCAAAAAGGCAATTGCTGCTGAGCCGGATTTTGCCGAAGCACTTAATTATCTCGGGTACATGTGGGCCGAGCACGGCCAAAACCTGCGTGAGGCGCGGAAATTGATCGAACGCGCACTCAAGCTCGACCCCACAAATGCAGCGTATCTGGACAGCTTGGGGTGGGTATTGTTCAAGCAAAACCGCCCACACCACGCGCTCAAATACATTCTGCGCGCAGCCGAGCTGTCGGAAAAACCCGACCCGACCATCTTCGATCATCTGGGTGATATTTACATCACGTTAGGCCAACGCGACAAAGCGCTTGATGCATGGCGCAAATCACTCGCACTCGAGCACAGCCCGGATGTTAAAGCCAAAGTAGATCGGTACACCGTTCCTGACCAGTAAGTTAGCCCGCACACTCGGCAAACGCGCGGTACCGGCCCAACGTGACCGTTTTGGTGCGTTCCGCATTTGCGGGACAAACCTGCCGTATTGCCAGTCCGCGCCGCAGCAATCGCGGTGCCTAGGCCGATTTCTAATTTGGCATGACTTCATGAATTCTCGGGGCATGGGACTTCCGCAAGCACATTGCGGATTTGTCTGGCGGGATTGGTTGGCAATACCTCTCCCTGTGGGCCAAGCTGCGCGCCTCCGCGATCCGTAATGTGTTAAAGCGTTAAAGCGATAATTTGGAGGCACTACTTGCCTATGCAGAGCCGGGCGCCTGCCTGTATGTCGCATGCAAACAGTCGGCCGACAGGTCGCGCTCTTGAAACTTTGCGGCGCGGTTGTACCGCGTCCTCAAAGTGGTGGGGGGAGATACATTAGACCGGCGATTATCCAGTACGAAAAACGGGTGAGCTGTCCAACCCAAGGGTTTGTTTGGTCAAAAACCGATTTCGGGTAGGATGCGCACTGCTCTGCCAGCCGACTTTTTTCGGCCGAAGTACCCGCGGTCGTAAGGGCGCGGAAAAGCGAGAGTCAAACCTAGAAGTTGGGTCTGCATGACCAACCTCGGCGCGCGGTCCTGCACACCCGGGACTGCCGCTGCAAAATCCCAACAGCGCGACTTTTTGTCTCTTTTGTAGCGACGTTCTGCAAACGCCGTGTCCTGTAGTGTGATGCAGCAAGACTGCCCGACAAATGTGTGACAACAAAACCGGGCGGTCACAGACCGCCGCTACAGCACCGCTTTCGGGTCAGTTGGAGAGCTGACTTCCACGTCGGCCAGAGTCTGCTTGCAAGCCGAACCGCGTGCTGGAACCGGTTCGGACGGATCGTCGCCTTCCAGCGCGGCATTTCCTGCGCCCCAGAGGGGCGCGCGCCGGCACCTGTCGAGGTGAAGCCTGACCATCAAAAATGTGCTTTGCACCTGTCAAGGCGAGACCCGGCTCAAACTGAAACTAGCGCGCTTCGGTTCGTCAAAACCCGATTTGAGGTGGGACAAGCATTGTCCTTCGCCCGCCGACTTTTTTGTGGCCGATGTAGCCGCGCTCGTAAGAGCGCGGAAAAACAAGATTCAAACCTAAAACTTGGGACTGCAGGACCAACCCCCGTTTCTCTTTGCGTGGCTCCTGGTTTGGAAGATTCAGCAGATTTTGATTGAGCGCATTTGAGCTTTCGTGGGCGCGAATGCCTCAGCGTGATATGAACTGCGCACCAGCGGACCGCTTACGACGTGGACGAAACCCATCTGTCGGGCAAGCTCGGCGTATTTCGCGAACTCATCTGGCGGAACAAACCTGTGTACCGGCAACTGTTGTAGGGTGGGCTGAAGGTATTGCCCCAGTGTGACGATGTCGCATCCGGCGGCGCGCAGATCGGTCAGCGCTTCGACAATGTCAGACTCGGTTTCGCCTAGGCCGAGCATCAGGCCGGACTTGACAAACATGGCTGGTGCACCGCGTGTTTTAGCCCTGCGCAGCACACCCAGGGACATCTCGTACCCGGCTTTTGAGCGCACCAGCGGTGTGAGGCGACGGACGGTCTCGATGTTGTGATTGAAAATGTCGGGTTGCGCGGCCAGCACAGTGTCAATCGCTTTGTCTGACCCGCCAAAGTCAGGTGTCAGAACTTCAATCGTGACCTGCGGATTGGCTGCGCGGACGGCGCGTATGACGTTGCTGAAATGCGCGGCGCCGCCGTCTGGCAGGTCGTCGCGTGTGACCGAGGTGATTACAACATGGCGCAATTGCATGCGCCGAGCGGCTTCAGCTACACGGGCAGGTTCGTCGGGGTCGAGTGGTTCGGGCATGCCGTGTTCGACTGCGCAGAACCGGCATGCGCGCGTGCAGCGGTTGCCGCAGATCATGAATGTTGCAGTGCCGCGATCCCAGCACTCGGCACGGTTCGGACAACGCGCGCTCTCGCACACGGTATGCAGTTTAAGCCCCCTGAGCAACGAGTCCACACGCGCGAATGTCGCGCTTGTGTGCAGACGGGTTCGCACCCAGTCCGGCAACCGGCGATTTGAGCCGCGTACTTGTGATTGGCCGGACAGTGAGGAACCCGGCGTTGGGCCGCGTCCATCAGCCGGCTGGTCGGTAAATTTTTGGTCGTGCGTTTGTGGGTTAAGACTCACGTTTTTGGGTTATCCTATGCCAGAATTGTTCGAGTTCTTCAGGCCCGAAATCGGCGAGTATCTGACCGTCAACTTCGATCACAGGCGTGCGTGTCTGACCTGAGAGTCGGAGCATCTCATCGTACGCTGCCTGGTTTGCGATCACGTCAATGCGTTTGTATTTGATACCATGCTCATCCAGCCATTGCATTGCCATCTTGCACCACGGACAATACGGCTTAATGAACAGTCTGATCTGTTTGGTTTGCATTGCAGAAAATGCATCTTAACGAGCGGTTTTTCAAATCTGGACTATCGGTGGGTCGCTCAATCCTGTTGTAGTGGTTCTGTTTTTACTGCCAGCGCCGCGTACTGTTGTGGGTCGAGTAGCGTTTCAAGTTCAGCAGGTTGGCTCAACCGGACACAGTAAAACCAGCCCGCACCGTACGGGTCTTTGTTGACAAGTGTCGGGTTGTCCACAACCGCCTGGTTTACTTTGACAACCTCGCCTGAGACGGGCGCGTAAACGTCTGTTGCAGCCTTAAGTGATTCAACAACTGCGCATTGTTCACCGGCCCTGAGAGTTCGGCCAACAGCAGGCAACTCGATGAACACAACTTCGCCCAGTTGTTGTTGAGCGAACTCGGTGAGACCGATTGTGGCGAGGGCGCCTTCAACACGCACCCACTCATGCGAGTTTGTGTACTTGAGGTTTTCCGGCATGTTTTTATTCATGGGATTGGCGATTTTGGTTTCGTGTTATACTGGAAAACTCACAAGTTCATTGCCGTTCTGTCTTGGGCTACTGTTGAGCTTGAGCGGGTCGGACAGTTGAGTTATCCGTGGCCGGGCCGAGTTCGAGTCGTGCTCGGGCGCGATTTGCCAGGGCAAGCACTGTAACAGCGGCGGCGGCTTTGCGTTCGGCTTCTTGTATGCGCGCGAACTCACCGTACACTTCTGCACCGACCGGTTCATCGCGCGGGGGCAGTTCTTGACCTTGTCCAACCCGCATCGCGAGCAAGATGTCGTGGCAATTGATCGAGTCAAGCGCGCGTGCCGGCATGTACGCCGGTTCGGTGCCGGCAACTTCAACAACAAGCTTTGCGGCAAGCAACGGTTGCAGCACCTGTTGCACAAGTCGGCTGGATAAGGTGAGTGCATTTGCCAGCTCGGTTAATGTTGGTGGTGGCCCGCCATTTTGGAACCGTTGGCCAATGAATGTCATCAACCGAAGCGCCACAAATTCACGACCGCGTTGGTTTATGCTCTCGGCAAGTTTATCTTGGATGTATGCGTGCCGGTTTTGGTATGCGTACGCAACCTGCGCGCCAAAGAGCAGGATCAACCATGACAAATACAATCCAACCATAAATACCGGTACAAGGCCGAGGCTGCCGTAGATTTTGCTTTGTGTCACAACCCGCGACACGTAGAGGAACCCGAATACACTGTTTAAGTGGAGCAATGTGCCAGAGACGACACCACCAACAAGCGCGGCGCTCCAGCGCACTTTTGTATTTGGCGTGAGTTGGAAAAACAACGCAAACCCGACCCATAACAGCACCACGGGCAATAGCTTGAATGCAAGCTCGCCAATGACCGGCATGGCTGTCAAAAGCCGTTTTGTCATCTCGAAGTACGGCCCGCCTGCCATTGCAAGTGCAGCTACAATTACAACCGGCCCGAGTGTGATTATTGCCCAGTATTGAACAATTCGTACCGGCCAACTCCGACGCTGCGTCACGCCCCAGATATCGTTTATTGTCATTTCAACGCGGTTAAGCAGCGAGATTGCCATGAAAACCAGAAAAGCCGTTCCTGTTATGCCCAGCGCACCGCTGCGTGTGTTTTGGATGAATTCATTTATGCGTCGTGCAATTTCTCGGCGTGCAGCCACTATTTCACCTTCGGAACTTTGCACGTACGAAACACGCGGTTCGGCAGTCGTGTTGATCGAGTTTGTCCGGGTTGCGAGTGGACTGTCAGCAATTGGCAGATTAGACACGACCGCGACCGCTGCGGACGGATTTGACAGTGCAAGTTTGAATTCTGGAATACCGATGATTTGTGGTTGGTCACCCTGTTGTTGCCGTATGATCACAGCAGGTGGGGTAACACTCTGGACGAGCTTTTCAACGAACTGTTCGATTCGTTCCTCGCCTTCGCGCTTTAACAGGCTGCTTGTTACACCCAGTACAACTGCCAGAAGTGGGATCAGAGCAAGCAAGGTCGCATACGAAAGCGCCGCCGCGCGTGCCGGGCACCGGTTGCGCACGAAGCTTTGCCAGACAAACACAATAAAATGCGCCAGTTTTTGCGCACGTGAAAGCTGTGCGCCCGGACTTAACCCGGTCAGGTCTAGCACCGCACGTGTTTCTGTCCAGAGTTTTCTGGCAAAGGTAAACAAGCCACTAGGCATTCGCCAGCTCAACGCTATCAGAACGTTCGCCCAAGTCAACCCACGTGCTGGTGAGCCGAACCATGAATTTTTCAACAGTTTGACTATGGCCTTCTGCTGGGCCTTTTTGCGGTATTGCTGCGTTTTTGAACCGGCGCGCAGGACCGGCCATGTTGGTTCGTACGCTGTGATTGCGCGGATCAGATTGTTTTAGGTTGGGGCATGTAACTGACTTTGAACTGGTTGTGCACCGCTCAGAGTTGCATGGTGATGCGCTACCTACAACGCCACGGCATTTTTGCTACGCTGGCCAATTAAAACTGCGCGTCGAGTTGCGCAGGCACGTGCATAGCAGAGTTCGGTACCAGGTCTGGGGATAGTGAACAGAATTTGAGGTGGGTATAGGAATGAGAGAAACGGAAAAGATTGGGTCCAACAGCAGAAGGCGGAAAAGCAGCAATCCGTGGTCGGGTATGAGACAGCAAGGATTTGAGTTTTTGCGTGGGCGTTGAGTTGTCCATACTGCGACCCTGATGAGGCCTGGCGTGTTGTGGGTGTAAAGGTAATGGAAAACCGGCTAAAGGAACTGCATTGGTGTGACAGTGTATGTGCGATGAGCCAGCCAAGGGACTGACTCACGCATGTGCAGGACAGCGCCCTCCAATCTTTCTTAGAGGGTTTTGCTTTGTCACAACTGCTGGGCAGGTGCGTTCTGCGTTCATTCGGCCCGAGTATTGTCGAGCGGTTCTAAATTTCTCCTGCATCTGCCACGTGTGGAACCGTAGCCCTACCGACTCTCTGCAACTCAGCGCCTCTGCGGTAAACGTAGCCGCGCTCGTAAGAGCGCGGAGCACCGGATTCAAGCCGAATGACCGGGTCCGCACAAGCAACCCCGGCGCGCAGTGGGCTGCGCGCCCTACCTTACTCTCTACGCCTCTGGTGTGAAGGATTGGAGGAGAAATTTTTGGAGCGCGGTGCTCCAGCACCGCTTTCGGTTCGATTGGAGGGACGGCTTTCACCTCGCCCAGAGTCGGGTACACGCCGCGCCGTAGCCGCGCCCGTAAGGGCGCGGAAAAACAAGATTCAAACCCGGAAGCTCGGGCCGCATGACGAACCCCAGCGCGCGGTGGACTGCGCGCCCTACCTTACTCTCTACGCCTCTGGTGTGAAGGATTGGAGGAGAAATTTTTGGAGCGCGGTGCTCCAGCACCGCTTCCGGTTCGATTGGAGGGATGACTTCCATGTCGGGCAGAGTTTGGTGCAGGCCCGACCGCGCTGGGGAGTTGGCTTGGACGAAGCGTCGCCTTCCGACGCGCTTTTTTACTGCGCCGTCCGGACTGCTTTTTTGTGGCGCTAATCTTGCAGCCACCAGACTGCACCATCCACATTTGCGCTGCGGGTTTTGCTTGGTTAAAACCCGATCGCTGGTAGGGCGGGCAGTCCTCTGCCCGCCGGACGTTTCCGGGTGTACGGATGGCGGCGCGTACCGCACATGCGGGACGCGCCCTACCAACTCTCTGCGCCTCAGCGTCTCAGCCGTTAAACGTAGCCGCGCCCGTGAGGGCGCGGAAAACCAAGATTCAAGCCGATAGGCTGGGCCAGTGCGAGCAACTCCGGCGCGCAGTGGACTGCGCGCCCTACCTTACTCTCTACGCCTCTGGTGTGAAGGATTGGAGAAGAAGTTTTTGGAGCGCGGTGCTCCAGCACCGCTTTTGGTTCGATTGAAGGGACGGCTTTCACCTCGCCCAGAGTCGGGTACACGCCGCGCCGTAGCCGCGCTCGTAAGAGCGCGGAGCACCGGATTCAAGCCGAATGACCGGGTCCGCACGAGCAACGCCAGCGCGCAGTGGACTGCGCGCCCTACCTTAACTCTGCGCCTCAGCGTCTCAGCCGTTAAACGTAGCCGCGCCCGTGAGGGCGCGGAAAACCAAGATTCAACCCGATAGGCTGGGCCAGTGCGAGCGGCTCCGGCGCGCAGTGGACTGCGCGCCCTACCTTACTCTCTACGCCTCTGGTGTGAAGGATTGGAGGAGAAATTTTTGTAGCGCGGTGCTCCAGCACCGCTTCCGGTTCGATTGGAGGGATG
>Ga0272448_1005952_pt1 | contig 13293 bp, 9 predicted proteins | sample YNPCB0191_FD_202220 | JGI IMG/M metagenome (GOLD analysis project Ga0272448, IMG submission 202220) | Hot spring sediment microbial communities from Yellowstone National Park, WY, United States - YNP-CB-019-1 | ecosystem: Environmental > Aquatic > Thermal springs > Hot (42-90C) > Sediment...
TCAACTATGGCCAGGCGTTGGCTATGAGCACCCTCCTGATGCTGGTATGCACCCTTGGCATGCTGCTCATCGAGCGCTTTCGGGCTGGGGGCGTGGGTGAGTTCTGACGCTCTGACGCCATCGGGCTTGCCATCTCCGACCAAGTTATGGTAAAATCGTAGGTGAATACGCATCGTGGCTCTGGCCAAAGGCAGACCCTCGGCCGTTCATTGCAGCTTCGCGGCAGCCAGGGGCCGAGGGTTTATGGTGGGGAGAGGTGCGACCGTGAGCGACTTGCTGCAACCGCCAAACGACGCTGTTATGTGGCTGCGCCGGGGCCTGCGTGCCGTGCATGCCGGCGATCGGGTACAAGCCCGCCGTTGTTTTCAGGCCGCCCGTGACGCCAATCCTGACGAGATCGTGGCCTTGCTGTGGTTGGCCTGGCTGGCAACCAGTCGCGAAGAGAGCCTGGCGTTGCTGTCACGGGTACTGGAACTCGATCCCACCAACGAGCGCGCTCGGGCCGGCATCCGTTGGGCCCGTCGTCTCCCTTCTGTGTCCGAAGTACAAGTCGTCACGGCTCCTGGCCAGGTTGTCGGAGCCGATCAGGCAGAGCGCAGCGCAGCGGCACCGTCAGGAGTAGGCGTCACCCAGGCACCGCCTGCTCCGGCCGAGGAAGCCACGCCCGAAGAGGCCGTGCCAGGCGTCCCCATCCGGACCGCCGCCAGCAAATGGCAACGTTTCAGGATAACGCTGGAAGCGCTGTCAGTTGCGATCTTGATCGGTTTGGTGGTGGCTGTGTGGGTCAGGCAATCATCCTCGAGAGTCGAGAACCTGGCAACACCCTTTGCCCTCACTCCCACCGCCACACACCCGGTTACCAGCGCGCCCCGGGTCAGCGCACCGCCCAGCGTCACCCCCACTCAGACACCCAGGCCAACAGCCACCCCGACCGCTACCCGCGTGGTCAAACGGACGCTGCCGATCACTTCCACACCGGTGGCAACCCGGCCGGCTCGGGCCTCTGCGACCCCGCCAACTGCAACGGGCACACCCAAGCCAGGCCCCGAATCGCTGATGACGCCAGGCGCAACGCCCGGGCTCTACCCGTCAGCAACGCTTACGCTCACTCAAACCGCTCCGGTAACAGCACCTCAGCGACGCGACTTGCGAACGCCGACCGGCACCGCGATCGAGCTGCGCGGGGTAATAACCGACAGCATCGGCCCGGCCACGCCGACCCCGGACATCGTAGTAGAATAGTTGGTTGGAGTTACTTGGCGTAGTCAACAGCCCGGGTTTCGCGGATCACCGTCACCTTGATCTGGCCGGGATATTGCAGGCTTTCTTCTACCTTACGGGCGATGTCCTTGGAGAGGGTAATGGCCGCGTAATCGTCTATCTCTTCTGGCTTGACGATGATGCGCACTTCGCGACCAGCCTGGATAGCGTAGCTCTCGGCCACACCCTTGAAGGAATTGGCGATCTCCTCCAAGGCAGTAACGCGCTTGACGTACGATTCCAGGCTTTCGCGGCGGGCTCCGGGACGCGAGCCGGAGATAGCGTCGGCCGCCTCGACGATGATCGCCTCTACTGACTCTTGTTCGACTTCGTGGTGGTGCGAGGCGATCGCGTTGACGACCTGTGGGCTGAGCCCATAGCGCTTGGCGATGTCGGCACCGATCAGGGCGTGTGGGCCTTCCACTTCGTGGTTGACTGCCTTGCCGATATCATGCAAAAGCGCCCCCGTCTTGGCCACGCGCACGTCAGCGCCCAACTCGGCTGCCAGGATGCCGGCGATGCGAGCACATTCAATGGCGTGTTGATGCTGGTTCTGACCGTAGCTGGTGCGGTACTTCAGGCGCCCCAACAGTTTGATGATCTCGGGATGCAGACCTGGCACGCCCGCCTCAAGGGCGGCGCGTTCCCCTTCTTCGATGATGGTCTGCTCTACCTCCTCGCGCGCCTTCTCCACTGTCTTCTCGATGCGGCCGGGGTGGATACGCCCATCAGTGATCAGCTTGCTCATCGCCAGCCGGGCGATCTCGCGGCGCACCGGATCGAAGCCAGACATGATGATGGCCTCCGGCGAGTCGTCAACGATCACGTCAATGCCGGTAGCATTCTCAAAGGCGCGAATGTTGCGGCCCTGGCGGCCGATAATGCGGCCCTTGATGTCATCGCTGGGCAACAACACCGCAGATACTACCGATTCGGCCACCTGATCCGAAGCCACGCGCTGAATGGCCAACGCAATCAGTTTGCGGGCTCGCCGTTCGCCCTCCGCCTTGGCTTCGGCTTCGATCTCGCGCACGATGCGCGCCATGTCCTGACGTGCATCCTTCTCAACCTGTTGCAACAAGAGCTGCTTCGCCTCTTCTTGGGTCAGGCCGGATATGCGCTGGATCTCGGCCATCTGCTGGGCATACAGCTGTTCAACCTCATTCACACGCCGATCGAGGGCGCTCTGGCGCTTGTTGAGCGTGCGCTCGCGCGCTTCGATGCTTTCGAGACGACGGTCAAGCCCTTCCTGTCGCTTCTGCAGGCGTTCCTCCTGACGGCGCAGGTCGGCCCTTTTGCGCTGCATCTCCGCTTCCAGTTCCTCGTGCAGCTTGAGCGTCTCTTCCTTGGCGCGCAGCAGGAGATCCTTTTTCTGGGCTTCTGCCTCGGCCAGGATACGCTCTGCTTCGCTCTGGGCCGCCTTGACTTTCGTCTCTACCACGTACTGCCTGAGGAAGTAGCCGATCAGGCAGCCAATTAACCCAACTCCTATACTCACCCCAAGGGTAACTACCCAATTTTCCATAATATATGATTCTCCCTGATGTATAATCCGAAAGCTATCCCTCTTGTGTTCGCAACGCCTGGCAGGCCTTCTCAAAGACGGCGTTGATTACCTCGTAGCCAAAGCCACGCCGACCCAGGAAACCGGCGATCTTCTGGCGCAAGCGATCGGTATCCAGGGCACTCCAGCGAGGCAACACGCGTTCGATGGCCTGCCAGGCGGCAGCCTCATCATCCAGGTCGCCCAATGCCTCCACGATGGTTTGTCGGGCCAGTCCCTTTTGACCCAGCTCGTATTCCAAAGCGCGACGACTGCGCGGTCGAAAAGTGCTGCGGTTCTCCACCCAAAAGCGGGCAAAGGCCTCGTCGTCCAGATAGCCGGCTTGCGTCAGGCGCTCGAGAGTCTCGCTTATCACACTTTCGTCCAGACGTTTGCGGCGCAGATAGCGCTCCATCTCCGCCCGGCTGCGCGGACGATAACTCAGGTATCGCACCGCCTGATCGTAGGCCAGCTGCCGTTCGTCGCGCGCCTTGAGGGCGGCTATCTGTGCATCGGTCAGTAACTGGCCCTTGCGCAGTCGCGCCGCCTCAGTTGCCATCAGAGCGAAGGCAAACTGTCCATCCAGGAAGACGTTGACGCGCTCTCGGTTGCGCCCCTGGAAACGTAAGGCTGTGATCGTGCCGGCCATGTTCGCTGCTACCTTGCTTGATCGTTGATCGCATAAAACAAGCGGCAAGCTGTAAGACATTGCGCCACAGCTTGCCGCAATCATCACAAGGTTATAGAAAAGCTCGGCACCCGAGGCCCTGGACGACCAGACGTGTACGCCTCGACCGACGCCAGGCTCAGCCTGGCTGCTTACGGTATGCGATCGAGTATCCGGTCATGCGTTCTTGAAAACGCCAGGTGGTACCACCTGCGTGTATCGGCTTCAACTGGGCTCATGGGCACCCTGCTCTCACAACCTACACTGCCTAGACGGAAGCAAAATCCGGATTGTCAGCGATCTCTCACGAACGCCGCTGCCCTTGCTGTTCCTGACGGGTCAACCCCCTGATCGGTGTGCTGCCTGTCAAAATCAGCGAAGCGTACGGTTTCTCTGCAGGCGCTCTGCTGCCAATCATAGTTAGCTGTGGCTGGTGGCTTCCAGGATGGGCAAGCCTTTGGCTGCACGCACTTTGTTCTCGATTTCCAGCAGCAGGTCTGGGGCGTCTCTCAGGAACTGCCGGGCGTTCTCACGCCCCTGCCCCAGGCGAATATCCCCATAGGAATAGAACGCCCCCCGCTTTTCTATGATATTCTCCTGTACCGCGATATCCAATACATCGCCTACCTTCGAGATGCCTTCGTTGTACATAATGTCAAACTCAGCCACCTTGAAGGGCGGCGCAACCTTGTTCTTCTTGACCGTCACCCGGGTACGGTTACCAGTTACCACATCACCGTCTTTGATGGCCTCAGTACGGCGCATGTCGAGCCGCACCGAGGCGTAGAAACGCAAGGCCATACCGCCGGTGGTGGTCTCGGGGTTGCCAAAGGGCACCCCAATCTTCTGGCGCAACTGGTTGGTGAAGATCAACGCCGTGTTGCTCTGCTTCACGGCATGAGCCAGCTTGCGCAGCGCCTGACTCATCAGCCGCGCCTGCAGACCCACGTGCGCATCCCCCATCTCCCCTTCGATCTCGGCGCGTGGCACCAGAGCGGCGACCGAGTCAACCACCACGACGTCAACTGCCCCGCTGCGCACCAATGCCTCGGCGATCTCCAATGCCTGTTCGCCGGTGTCCGGCTGGGAGACATACAGGTTGTCCACGTCCACGCCACACCGGGCGGCGTAGGCCGGATCGAGGGCATGCTCTACGTCAATGAAGGCGGCGATGCCACCCTGTTTCTGTGCCTCGGCGATGATGTGCTGGCAGAGCGTGGTCTTGCCCGACGACTCGGGGCCGTAGATCTCGGTCATCCGGCCGCGCGGGATGCCCCCTACACCCAGGGCGATGTCCAGCGAGAGAGAGCCAGTGGGAATGCTGGCGACCTGCATGTGTTCGCTCTCTCCCAGCTTCATAATGGCACCATCGCCATAGCGTTTGCGCAAATTTGCCAATGTGGTTTCGAGGGCCTTCGCCCGTCCCGAGTCTATATTCATAGCTTGTCAATTCACCTCAACGCTAGTTTACCTCATTCATAATCAAAACGCAAGTTGCAAAAAGAAACTACAGAGCAATCGCATCCAAATTTGCCTCCAGGTTTAGCGGCCACGATAATGAGCGCGGTATCTCGCATGGACTTCGGAGGGGTATTGATAGGCTCCGTCCGCTCTCTGAAATCCGCTGACAGCTATCGGGAGGTAGCGACTCGTGGACCACGGCGTTGAGGATATCTTGCACCAGGCCAGCCTGGCCTTACTGGAACGCAGCGGGGTGGGCATCGCCTCGCGGTCGGTGCTGGCGTTGTTGGCCGATCATGGCCTGCGGGTGGATTTCGACCGGGGGCGGGTCTTTCCCGGCGCCGAGGACGTGCAGCGCGCCCTGGCCAGCGCACCCCGGGGCGTGAGCGTCTACGATCGCAGGGGCGAACGGCCCTTTTGCCTGGGCGACGGCAAAGCCTATATCCTGGCCGGGGGCGGTTCGCTGCGGGTGCTCACCCTGGAGGGGCGCTTTGAGCCGGCCAGCTGGGCCCACCTGCGCCAGTTCAACATCCTGCTCGACGCGCTGCCCAACGTTGACCTGTGCATCAACCAGGTCGACCCCCAGGACGACGTCGGCGAGGACTTCTACCGGCGCCTGGCAGTCGAGATGTTGACGGGTATGCCCAAGCCATGCCTGCTCCAGGCCGGCGGCGCGGCCGATGTGCGCGCCATGCTCGAGATGGGCAGCCTGTTGCGCGGCTCACGCCAGGCGCTGATCGAGAAACCGCTGTTTGTGATAGCCGCCAACGCCGAGCCACCCCTGACCATACCAGCGCATGTGGCCGAGTTGTTGTTGGTTGCCTTTCAGGCCGGCCTGCCAGCGCACCTGGGCAACTACAATATGCTGGGCATCACCGCGCCGGCGACGGTGGCGGGCGCAGTGGTACAGCTCAACGCGGTGCAGCTGACGGCGCTCATCTTGGCCCAGCTGGTGCGGCCCGGCACGCCTTTCCTGTACAGCGCCTTCTCGGGCGGCGGCAATCTGCGCAACCTGGACGTCGCCGCAGCGCATCCCCAGGCCATTCAGCACCAATGCCTGGCGGCGCGCCTGGGTCACTTCTATCGCCTGCCGGTATATGGCATCGCCGCTTGCGACGCCCACCTGCCCGATCCCCAGGCAGCCTGTGAACGCGCCACCTACCTGTCGTTGCTCATGGAGGCCGGCGTGCACCTGATCCAGGGCCCCACTTCGATGATGGACGCCTTGATGCTCTCCAGCTACGCCCAGGCGGTGATTGACAATGACATCGTGGGCTACGTGCAGGCGGCGCGTCGCCCGCCCCCGTTATCCGAAGAGACGCTGGCTTTGGATGTCATCCACGACGTCGTCAGCGATCCAACGCTGCGCGACCTCAAGTTCGCCGCCCACGCGCACACCGTGCGCCACATGCGTGACGAGGTCTGGCAGCCGATCTGCTTTGACAATGAGGGCTTTGCGGCCTGGCAGCGCGCCGGCGCCCAGACACTACTTGAACGCGCCACGGCAGTAGCGCGCCACATCCTGGATGAACACCGGCCCGAGCCCTTGCCGCCGCGACTGGCGCGTGAGCTGAGGCGCATCGCTGCCAGCCGCTGGGGATAATGCTGGGATTTCCCTGCGAGGACTGCCGATCACGAAGCTGCCGGCAACACAGAGCCTGCGCATGGCATGCCCAGCACCCGCTCCAGCACGTCTTGCAGTGTCTGAAACTTGAACGGCTTCTGGATGAAGCCATCCAGCTCGGCTTCGGGGAAACGGCGTGCTATCTCCGCTTCGCTGTAACCGCTCAGCATCACGACCTTGAGATCGGGACGGATCTGGCGCAATGCTTTCAGGGTTGCCATGCCGTCCAGGCGGGGCATAGTCAGATCGAGCAGCACGCACTGGATGTCATCGGCGTGTTCCCGCAAGAGCGCCACAGCCTGTTCGCCGTTGGCCGCCACCAGCGCACGCAACCCCAGCTCGGCCAACATGTCCTGGCACAGCTCACGCACCAGCTCCTCATCGTCAACCACCAAAACCGCCCCAGGCCAGGGCGCAACGGCCAGGCGTGTCTCGGCTGCCTCGGCCACGGCCGGCGCCTCCAGGGCCGGGAACAAGACGCGCACTGTGGTGCCTCGGCCCGGCTGGCTGTCCACCGTGATGGCCCCGTGATGGCCGCGCACAATGCCCAATACCGCCGGCATGCCCAGGCCGCGACCGGTGAACTTGGTGCTGAAGAAGGGGTCGAACAGGCGCTCCTGAGTGGCTGCGTCCATGCCACAGCCGGTGTCGGATACTTCGAGGTATACGAACCTGCCGGCCGGTGGCTTTTCGTCCAGCCGGCTGCGGCTGAGATAGGCCTCGTCACACTCTTGTTGGCCAGTGCTCAGGGTGATGATCCCGGAGGCATCACCGATTGCCTCCGAGGCGTTGGTCAACAGGTTGATCACCACCTGTTGCACCTGGTTGGGATCGGCTGCGATGCGGGGCAGGCCGCGGCCAAGGTTCAGGTTAAAGGTGATCGTCCCGGAGATGGAAGCCCGGAACAGCTGCAAGTTCTGTTCAATCAGGTCGCTCAGGTCAAGTTGTTTGATCACGAAGTGGCCCTTACCTGAATAGGCCAGCATCTGGCGGGTCAGGTCGGCGGCACGCTGCGCGGCCTGTACGGCACTTTCGATGCGCAGGCGGGCCACCGCGCTTGGCGATAGTTCGGCGCGCGCCAGCTCCAGATTGCCCAGGATGACGGTGAGCAGGTTGTTGTAGTCGTGGGCAATGCCGCCGGCCATCACACCCAGGCTCTCCATCTTCTGAGTCTGCAGCAGGCGGCGCTCCATCTCCAGCCGCTCGGCTTCGGCCCGTTTGAGCTCGGTGATGTCGCTGGCGATGCCTATCACGTTCGTCAGCCGGCCCTCTTCATCGCGCATGGCATAGACGCGCTGTGCAATCCAACGCAGCGTACCGTCTGGGCGCAAGATGCGATATTCCATGCGGTGTGGCAGCGGCAGGTCGCCGGCGGCCCGGCGCTGGATGGCGGCCAAAACCGTCGGACGATCCTCGGGGTGAACTGCCTCCAGCCAGGACAAACCGTCAGCATATAAGCTCTCCACCGGTCGCCCCCACACTTCGGCGTAGGCTGGGCTGACGTAACTATACTGGCACGAGTCGGGCGAGCCGATCCAGAGCACATCACGGATGGTCTCGGCCAACAGGCGGAAGCGCGCCTCGCTGTCACGCAGTGCCTGTTCGGTCTGCTTGAGCTCGGTGATGTCCTCTGCCGTCTCCATCAGACCGGTCAGGTTGCCGGCGGCGTCGCGCACCGGGTAACCATACACCAGCCAGACCCGCCCTTCAGGGTCGGTCAACTCGGCTCGCCGGGGACGTCCGCTCGCCTTGGCTTCCAGGACCGGGCAGACCGGGCAAGGCGCATCTCGCCGTTGCCAAAGCTCATAACAGTGGTAGTTCAGCAGCTGCTCACGGGGCCGACCGAACTGCTCATAGCTGGCACGGTTGACCCATAAGACGCGCAGTTGGGTGTCGTAATAGGCACACAGCTCTGTGACAGCATCCAACAACAGGCAAAAGTCTATCTCAGGCGCGCCGGAACACGGCTGGGGATTTTCAGGGTCGTGCATGTCGCGCTCCACAAGGGCAACCTTATGGCCTGTACTCTTGCCTATTTTATCACACTTGCCCGGCAGACACAATAGTACTTCGCGCAGATTCGCGAGAGAATTACGCAGCCAATCTCCGGCTGTCCTTCCCCAGGAGGGGAGGCCCAAACTAGGGTCTATCCCGGATTTCTTTCTGGCAGGTTCGATCGCGCGCCGGCCTGAAGAGGCAGCGCTGAGCGAGCAGATCACCCAGCACTGCCTGTTTACGGCGGTGCCGGCAGCTCACTCCGGGGTCAGAAGTCTGAGGCGCAACCCATCATGATGCGCTAGCTTGCTTCAAGCAGGGCAATGGTGCGCTCGCGCAGGCGTTGGCCCAGGCTCAGGCGGCCGGCGGCTACCCATTCGTGCAAGCGCTGGCGGCTGATCAGGCCGGGTTGCCACAATTGGCGGAAGTGTTTGAGCGTGTGCGGCGCGGTCAGAAAATCACCACCCACGCCCACCTCGTGGATAGTCTCCACTGCCAGTGCCTCACGCTCAAGGCTGACGCCGGCCACAAAGGCACGCAACATCGAGATGATCTCGGCGGTCAGCACGATCATCTCGGGCGAGGTCGTCAGCCCGGCCTCCAGATAGCCCACGTCGTGGGTCAGCTGGCTGCCGGCGAGCAGTGCCACCAGCACCGAAAAGGTGGCGTCCAGGGCAGCTTGCTCGTCCAGCCTGCAGCTGTCCGACATGCCAGCACATCCCCAGCTGGGCAACCCGTAGAAGCGAGCCAGCTCGGTACTGGCCAGGCGCGCCAGCTGATATTCGGGCGCGCCGTAGACACTGATGGTGGTGCGCATATCCATGAAGTGGGCCTGCACGCCGTAGACAAAGGGTGCACCCGGCCGTTGCAGCTGGTGCATAACCAGGCTCGAGAGCACCTCGGCGTTGCCCAAGGCCAGCGCGCCGGCCAGCGTCATGGGCGCGCTGCCGCCCATCATGGGCGCCGGTGAATGCACGACCGGCAGGCCCTGTTCGGCCATGTACAGCAGCTTGGCGGTGGCCGTTTCGGTATGGCGCAGGGGGGTAGAAGGTTCCGAATAGAGCAGCAGCGTGGGATGTTGGCGCAGCTGCTCCAGCCCGCCGGCTGCCTCCGCAGCCATGGCCACAATCGCCTCGCAATCGGCCCGATCGTCGCATACGAAGACGATCGGTTTGCTGGTGTGCTCAAGCATCAGGGCAAACTGGTGACGGTAGACGTTGGCCTTGCCCAGCTCCGAGGGAATGCCCATGGACATACAGAAGCTCAACTCGGGCAACGCGTCGACCAGACGGATACAGTCCACTACGTCGCGTGTGGTGAAGGGGCGTTGTTGGCCGGTGCGTGGATCGAGATAGTTCAGGCAGTCCGAGCCGGGCCCGAAGCTCACCTGGCGTCCCTCCAGGCGGACGAGCGGCGCGTCGCTGCCTCGCCGGCAGAGCGCGATGCGCGAGGGCGCCTGCCGGAGTGCCCACTCCACCAGGCCAGCCGGGAAACGCACCAGGTTCTCGTCGCTGATGTGTGCATCGGCCTGGCGCAACAGCTGCAATGCGCCGCGGTGGAAAACCCGCACGCCAGTACGCCGCAGTATCTCCAGCGAGGCGCGGTGGATGGTCTGGCATTGCTCCTGGCTCAACAGCTGCAGGCGCGGATAAGCATGTTGAATGTAGTCCATAGGGTAAGACGGCTCTCCTCAAATACGCGCGCGGTCAAGCCACGTGCGCGGGTTCTCTGCGACAGGCCGCTGCTCGATCGATGTGGGCGGTTGCCTCTTTACGCGCCACGGTAACGCCGCGCCGCCCGTTGGACGGCCTCGTGATTCAGGCTGAAACCCAGGCCGGGGCGCTCCGGCAGGCCGAGCTTGCCCTGCTGCGGGGTCAGGTCGGGCGCGGCCAAGATGTCCTCGGCCAGCAGCTGGTGCATAATCTGGTTGCCATCGGTCAGGTTGGGAATGGTCAGGCCGACCTGGTGTTGGGCGCAATCGCTGATGCCGGTCACAAACTGGCCGTGCAAACAGACCCGGATGCCGGCCGCCTCGGCCACGGCGGCCGCTTTCTTGAAGGCCAGCAGACCACCCGTCTCATGCGGTGACAGCACGATCACGTCGGCTGCCTGAAGGCGGCATACCTGATACACGTCTTCCATGGTGAACACCGACTGATCGGCGGCAATGGGTACCCCCACCGCGTCCTTGACTTGCTTCAGGACGTACAGGTTCATGCAGGGCGTGGGCTGCTCGATGAACTCGGGATTGAAACGTTCCAGCTGGCGGATCATGTAGATGGCAGTACACGCATCCCAGGCCTCGTTGCCGTCCAGGCGCAGCCGCCTGTCGCCGATGACCTGGCGCACCGCGGCCACATTGGCCAGGTCGAGCTGTTCGCCGCGGCCCACCTTCATATAGATGACCGAATAGCCGGCATCCACCGCCTGTTGGGCGTCCTGGGCCAGCTGATCGGCGCGCTCGCCTTGCAAAAAGGCGAAGTAGTCAATTTCCCGGCGATAGGCGCCGCCGAGCAGCTGATAGACCGGCAGGTCGGTGCTCTTGCCGATGATGTCCCAGAGGGCCATTTCCAGGCCGATCAGGATCAAGTTGGCAAAGCGCGGCACTGTATTGAAGCCGCCCAGCTGGCGTGCCCGCGCCATCAGTGCCTCCACATCAAAGGGAGATGCGCCGATGAACATGGGCGCCACTCCCTCCAGGCAGGCGAGCACCGCCGCAGCCGGGCGGTCGGCGGTCACTTCACCGATGCCCACGATGCCAACATCGGTCTCCACCTCGACCAGGATGACGGTGGCACCCAGATCGCAGCGCCCCGCCCAGTGATAGGGCTCCTTGAACAGCAGGGCCAGAGGCGTGGTGCGTATAGCCGTGATCTTCATTTCGACCTCAAGATGTAATCAATCTCCTGGCGCACCGTGTCGGACAATGGCTGTGGCTGATGTTGCTCCATGATAGCCACCGTCTTGTCGCGCAGCCGCTGCCCCAGACGCTTGCTGCCGCTGGCCACCCACTCGTGTAGCCGCTGACGGCTGATCAGGCCCGGCTGCCACAGCTCGCGGAAGTGTTTCAGCGTGTGCGGCGCGGTCAAGAAGTCACCGCCCGGGCCAACCTCATGGATCACCTCCAGGGCCAGCGCTTCGGCGTCCAGGCTGATCCCCTTCATAAAGCTGCGCATCATGGAGATGATCTCGGCAGTCAGCACGATCATCTCGGGCGAGGTGGTCAACCCGGCTTCCAGATAGCCCACGTCGTGCGACAGATTGGTGCCGGCCTGCAGGGCGATCAGCACTGAGAAGGTGGCGTCAATGGCTGCCTGCTCATCCAGCGTGCAGCTATCGGAGTGGCCGGCATAGCCCCAGCTGGGCAGACCGTAGAAACGCGCCATGTCGGCCACCAACAGACGCGCCAGCTGGTATTCGGGCGCGCCGTAAACGCTGATCGTGCTCTTCATGTCCATGTGGTGCAGGCCGCTGCCGTACAGGAAGGGTGCACCCGGGTGTTTGAGTTGATGCATGACCAGGCCCGAGAGCACCTCGGCGTTGCCCAACACCATGCCTCCTGCCAGGGTCACCGGCGCGGTGCCGCCCATCATAGGCGCCGGCGAGTGCACAATGGGCAGCTGCTGCTCGGCCATGTAGAGCAGCTTACCGGTCGCCGTCTCTGAGTGTTTGAGGGGGGTCGTCGGCTCGGAGTAGAGCAGCAAGTTGGGATTGAGGCGCAAGGCTTCTATACCGCCGGCGGCAGCTGCGGCCATGGCCACGATCGCCTCGCAGTCGGCCCGATCGTCGCACACGAACACGATAGGCTTGCTGGTATGTTCCAGCATGAGGGCAAACTGCTGGCGGTAGACGTTGGCCTTGCCCAGCTCTGCAGGAATGCCCATAGACATGCAGAAGCTCAGTTCAGGCAGGGCATCCACCAGGCGGATACAGTCCACCACGTCACGCGTGGTGAAGGGACGGTGTTCTCCGGTGCGTGGATCGAGGTAGTTCAGGCAGTCCGAGCCGGTGCCAAAGCTGACCTGGCGGCCCTCCAGGGGTGCCTCGACCTGGTCGCTGCCCCGCCGGCAGAGGGCGATGCGCGAAGGCGCCTGCTTGAGCGCCCACTCCACCAGGCCGGCCGGAAAGCGCACCAGGTTTTGGTCGGTGATGAGCGCGTCCGAGCCGCGCAACAGTTCCAACGCTTCGGGGTGAAAGACGCGCACGCCGGTGCGGCGCAACACCTCCAACGAAGCCAGGTGAATGGCCTGACACTGCTCCCGACTCAGCATCTCCAACCGGGGGTAGGCAAGGGTATCTTGGGTCATAATGATCTGCTTCTCCTCAACTTGTTATGACTTGCCGCGTTTCGGCGGCTGCCAGGATAGCCTCGATGCGCTGCGCTGCGCCCGGAGGCAGGGGCAGCGGCTGGTGGGTATCCAGGATACGGCGCACCTGAGCGCGCACCCGATCCAGCATGGTCAAGGAACCGGCTGCCTCCCAGTTCATCCACACCGCGCGATCCATCAGGCGGGGCGTCCAGATCTCAACCCGACAGCGGCGGGCCGTGTCTTCGTTCGACATAAACTCGCCACCCGGCCCGACCGCGTCGATCAGGTCGAGCATCAGCGTTTCGTCGCTGACCTCGATGCCGCGCAACATACGCCGCGTCATGGCGATGATCTCGTCGGTCATCACCAGCATGTCCAGCGAACCGATCTCGGCGCAATCCAGAAAGCCCACGTCATGTACCAACGTGGCCCC
>Ga0272448_1005953_pt1 | contig 13292 bp, 14 predicted proteins | sample YNPCB0191_FD_202220 | JGI IMG/M metagenome (GOLD analysis project Ga0272448, IMG submission 202220) | Hot spring sediment microbial communities from Yellowstone National Park, WY, United States - YNP-CB-019-1 | ecosystem: Environmental > Aquatic > Thermal springs > Hot (42-90C) > Sediment...
CCACCTTCCAACCTCGCTCAAATCATATCTCTCAAAATTGAAAAACAAATTTTCGAAATAATCTTTCGCAATATCAAAGGTAACTATTCCTCCTGGCTTTAATTTTTGGTAAATCTCCACTAAAGCTTCTGATTGAGTTTTTGTATTTTCTCTTTTTAAAGTTTCTTTTATAAAATCAATTTCTCCGGTGTTCACATCTTTAAAAAGTTCTACAATTTCTTCGTCGCTTTCAATTCCCAAGGCTCTTAAAAATGTGCTCACTAAAATTTTTTTTCTTCTATCAATTTTTGTAGAAATGAACCCTGAGTATTCGGTATCAAACTCCAACCAAGCGCCGCGGTGGGGAATTATTTTGGCGCCAAAAAAGTTTTTACCGGGAATTTTTTCTGAAACAAAATATGGGCCCGGGGCCCTAATCATTTGAAAAATGCAACATCTTTCAATTCCGTTAATAACAAAAGAGCCTCTTTCTGTCAAAAGAGGCAAATTTGCCAAAAGTACTTCTTGTTCTATTTCTTTTTTGTTTTTTTTGTCAACTAGTTTTACTTTTACAAACAAAGGAACGAAAAAAGTGTCGTTTGCTTCTTTTGCTTCATAATCTGATTCGTATTTTGGTTTTCCAATTTTGTAATCTAAAAACCAAAGCTCAAATTTTTCTTTTGTATAATCTAAAATAGGAGAAGATTCTCTCAAAAGCTTTTTCAAATCAAAACTCAAAAACCTTTCCCAGGCTTCTTTTTGCAATTGCAACAAATAAGGGGGGTCTAATCTAAGTCCTCTTTTTCCAAAATAAAGCAATTTCATAAAAAAATAAAAAGTTAAAAAATTTCAAATAAAGTTTTTTAAACTTTCAACAAAATTGAAAAAATTTCAACCTTTATTTTATTATAAATTAAAACCTTTGTCAACTTTATTCTTGTGGAAAAGTTGTGAAAATTTAAAGTTGTTAAAATTTAAAGGGTAGGAAGAACCATCCCCCTACCCTTGTTCTTTACTAAAATAAAAACTATTTACACTTTGGAGTAGTGCTCGTGCTCGTACAAGGATTTGTTGAAGTAACGAGAGCGTTTCCGTTGCTGTCTATACAGTAATAATTATTGTTTGAAACTAAAGCAGCGCTCACGCAATATTCAGTACTTGAAGCATAACAGTGAATTCCTGATCCTTGAGCTGTAATATCGCTTTGAATCGTATTCAATTGAGTTCCGTAGTCACCAGAAGTATTTAATTGATTTGTTGATGTATTACACAAATCATCGTAATTTCCTTTGTCGCTCAGCATCATTCCTGCAACGTTTCTCACTTGCTGAAGGTCGGCTTGAATTCTGCTGTCTTTTCCTTTTTTCAAAGCTCCGGTCAAGCTCACCAAAACGATTCCTGCTAAAATTCCAATAATCGCAATCACAATCAATAACTCAATTAATGTAAAAGCTTTTTTCATTTTTTTTTTTTTTTTAATTTTTTATTCGACCTTTATTATTAAAGTAAATGCTTTTTTTCATTTTTTAAATTAACTTTTATTGTGGACAAGTAGTACTCGCTGAGGGCATGCTGGGATAGGTTTTAACATTTCCTTGTGTATCCATACAAATGGCGCCTCCACTAGCTAATGTTGCAAAGATGGCTACACTATTTTGTACAGCAAAAAACGTAGGAGTGTATCCACCATTTTGATTGGTAATGTCATTACATAATGCAGATACGCCCGGAGGATTATCGAAACTACATGAAGTCCATGGAGTTGAAGTTGAACCTGCAAATCCTCTATAGTCAAAATTATTCGTATTATAATATGTTTCTGCCAAATTTCTCAATTGTTGAACATCTGCTCTAATTCTTGCATCTCTGGCCTGAGTTCTTGCAGGTCCCAAAGAAACCAGGATTGCGGTTGCTAAAATTCCGATAATCGCAATTACAACCAACATTTCAACTAAAGTAAACGCTTTTTTCATTTTTTTTATTTTTTATTTATTTTTTTGCGACCTTTAAATCTTTGTGATTGTCTGGTAAAAGGGCAAAAGTACCGCTGCAATAAAAAAACCAACCCCTAATGCTATCAAAATTATAAGCAAAGGTTCAAAAATTTTCAAGAAATAGTCAATTTCTCTTTCGATTTCTTTTTGAGAAAATTCTGAAAATTTTTTTAAGGTCTCAACTAAAGCCCCTGATTTTTCGCCTGCCTGGACCAATTGAATAAAAAACGGGGTGAAAAACTTGGGCCTTGAAGATAAAGCAAAAGAAAAAGGAACTCCTTTTTTCACTTCTTCCTTTATTTCTAAAATTTCTTTTTTGTAAATTTCGTTTTCGATCAAATCTGCGCTGTTTTCTAGAGCGTCTACCAAATGAAGTCCAGCAGATAAAAGAGAATAAAGAGATTGAGAAAGCCTTGAAAGATACGTTTCTCTAAAGAAAGAAGAAATCAAAGGAATTTTCAAAAAGTTTTTTTGAAAAATTTCTTGAGTTTCTTTTCTCTTTAAAAGATAAGGGATTAAAATTAAAAACAAAATTAAGAATATAAAAATTATTTTCGAAGAATCGGCTAAAAAGAAAACTATTTTTGTTATTAAAGGAAGGTGAACTCCTCTTTCAAGAAAAATTGGTTTTAATTTTGGGAAAACAAAAATTGCCATGAAAAAAAGAACAAATAAAACCATCGAAACAATCATCAAGGGATAAATCATCGCTCCTATTAATTGTCCTTTGAAGGTGTGTTGTCTCTCTAAAAAATCGGTCAAGGATTCCAGGGTTTTTCCTAAGGTTCCAGAAATTTCTCCGCATTTTATTTGATTGATATAGAAAGAAGAAAAAACTTTAGGGTACTTTGAAAGAGCTTTTGAAAGCGGCATTCCCCCTTCAACAGCGTCCGTGATTTCTTGGATTATATCTCTAAAAGAAGCCTTTTTTGTTTGAACTGAAGTCGAATCTAAAGCTTCGAGCAAGGGCACTCCTGCGTTAACTAAAGTAGAAAGAGACCGAGTGAAAAAAATGATATCTCTTTCTGAAATTTTTTGTGAAGGAAAAATTTTCCCCCAAAAAGATGGTTTTATTTCCTCTACAGAAATGACATAAAGCCCGATGCTTTGGAGCAATCTTAAAGCGTTGTCTTTGGTAGAAGCTTCGATTATCCCTACTCTTAACTCTCCTGTTTTTGTTCTCGCTCTGTATTCAAACTTCATTTTATTAAAAATTTAAACTCAGAAGGGTTCAAACTAAAAGCTCTTGCGGTTTCAATGTCAATTTTTCCTTTTTTTACCAATTCTGCCAAATACCTGTTCAAAGAAATCATACCTATTTCTTGAGAATTTTCAATGACAATCGGAATTTCATGAATTTTTCCTTCTCGAATTAAATTCCCCACTGCGGGAGTGTTAATTAAAATTTCGCACGCAGGAATTAGTCCCCCTTTTACCTTTTTTATTAACCTTTGAGAAACGAGACCCAAAAGGGAGTTTGAAAGTTGACTTTTTATTTGAGGTTGTTGGTTTGCCGGAAAAGAATCGATAATTCTGTGAATGGTTTGAGCAGCCGAATTTGTGTGCAAGGTTGAAAAAACCAAATGCCCAGTTTCTGCAGCCGTAATTGCCATTGAAATCGATTCTGGATCCCTCATTTCTCCTACCATAATCACATCAGGGTCCTGCCTTAAAGCAAATTTTAAAGCTTCGTGAAAGCTTTCTGTATCGGTCCCCACTTCTCTTTGTTCTATGATTGATTTTTTTCCTTCAAAGACGTATTCTATCGGGTCTTCGATCGTAATAATGTGGCATTTTCTCGTTTGGTTTATTTCTTCTATTAAAGCCGCCAGGGTGGTGGATTTTCCGTGAGAAGAAGGCCCGCAAATTAAAACCAACCCTTGCTGAGCTTGAGCAAAAAAATGAAGTTTTGGGGGCAAATTTAATTCTTCGATGCTTTTTATTTCTTTTGGTAAAATTCTTAAAGCCAAAGAAACTTTTCCTTTTTGAAAAAAGGCGTTAGCCCTAAATCTGTGTGTTTCGAACTCAAAAGAAAAATCAATTTCCGATCCTTTTAACAACTTTTCCTTTTGTCTTGGTAATAAAATCGAAAAAACTAATTCTTTTGTATCTTCTTCTGTCAATCTTTTTTCTTTTTCCAAGGGCATCAATTCTCTTTCAATCCTTAAGGTAGGAAAGTAATCTGCGACCAAATGCAAATCGGTCGCTTTGTTTTCGATCGCAACCTTCAAAAGTTTTTTCATCCAATTTGAATAATCTATCATCATTTTTCTAAAATTTCTTTTATTTTTTTCACAAATTCTTCTAAAGAAAATTTAGCTTTAACAATAAAAGCTATGGCCCCCAATTCAAAAGCCTTTTCTATGTCGCTTTTTGATCCCAAATTAGATACTATGGCCACTTTTTGTCCCGGAAAATCTTTTTTAATTTTTTCCAAAATTTCAAACCCGCTCATTTTTGGTAAAACTAAATCCAAAAGCAAAAGGTCAAATTTTTCTTTTTCCAATTTTTCAAAACACTCTCTGGCTTCTTTTGCCCCTTCGACCAAGAACCCTTCTTTTTTTAATTTTTTTGAATAAATTTCCATCAAAAAAGGGTCGTCTTCAACGATTAAAATTTTTTTCATTTATGTTTCTTTCAAAACTTCCTCTATTGTGGTCTCTCCTGCCAAAACCTTCATAATTCCGTCTTCTCTCAAAGTAATCATTCCCTTTTTTCTCGCCACCTCAAAAATTTCTTTTTCTGTTGGCTTTCTCAAGATAAGGTCTTTTAATTCATCGTCAACTTCTAAAACTTCGAAAATTCCGGTTCTAGCGACAAAGCCATGAAATCCGCATTCTTTGCATCCTCTCGGTTCGAAAATTTCAATTTCTTTTCCAACCCTTAACTCTTTTTTAACTTTTTCAGGAAGGTTTTCTAAAGTATTGATAATTAATTCTTTAATTTTTTCTGGAGCTTTTATTTTTTGTTTACATTTCGGACACAAAAGCCTCACTAATCTTTGAGAGGCAACTAAAATTAAACTTGAAGAAATTAAAAAGGGTTCGATTCCAAGGTCGATCAATCTCAAAATTGTCGAAGGAGCGTTGTTTGTGTGCAAAGTAGAAAGCATCAAATGTCCGGTTAAAGCTGCGTGTACTGCCAGTTCTGCGGTTTCTTTGTCTCTAATCTCTCCGACCAAAATTATATCGGGGTCTTGTCTTAAAATATGACGCAAACCTGTGGCAAAAGTGTAATCTATTTCTGGCCTAACCTGAGATTGGTTTATGCCTTCGATTAAATATTCTACTGGGTCTTCAAGAGTAACAATGTTTAAATCTTCTTTGTTTAATTTTTGCAATATTGCATAAAGAGTGGTGGTCTTTCCACTTCCTGTTGGGCCTGTAATCAAAATCATTCCGTAAGGCCTTTGGATTGCTTTTTGGAAAATTTCCAAATTTTTTCCTTTCAATCCAAGCTCTTCTACTTTTTTCAATCCTTTTTGGGGGTCCAAAATTCTCAAAACTACTTTTTCTCCATACGAAGTAGGAAAAGTAGAAACCCTCAAATCGATTTTTCTCCCTTCAAAAACAAACGAAAACCTTCCATCTTGAGGAATTCTTGTTTCGTCTATTCTCAAATTTGCCAAAATTTTTATCCTTGCCACTAAAGCAGTGTGAATTTGAACCGGAAAAGTTAAAGTTTTTGTTAATTTTCCTAAAATTCGAAACCTGACAATGCTTTCTTTTGGCAAAGGTTCCAAATGAATATCAGAAGCAGAACCTTCAATCGCGTATTTTAAAATGGTCTCTATTGCTTTCACCACCGGCGGAGCTTCTGTCAACCTCCCCTCTTCTGTAATAGAAATTTTTGGTAGTACTTCCTTTACTTCTTTTTCCATCGTTTCCACCACTTTGGCCAATTCCTTTTTGGTTTCTTCGTATTTTTTTAACAATTCTTTAAAGTTTGAAGACGAAATCAAAACTACATCAAAACTTATTTTTTTTTGTTTTTCTAAAAATTTTAAAACTTCTTTTACTTGGAAATCTTCTGGAAAAACCGCCCCAATTTGAATTTTTTCTCCAAGTTTTTTTAAAGGAATAATTTTGTAGTGTTCTGCGGTCTCTTTGGGTAAAATTTCCAAAAGTTTTTCCTCAATTTCTCCTGGCTCCACTTTTAAATAAGGAATGTTTAAAATTTTTGCTTTAATTGAAAATAGTTCTTCTTCTGAAATCAAATTTTTCTCCAACAAAAGTTCTTCTAACCTCTTTCCAGAAGTCTTAATTTCAATTTGTAATTCCGCTGCTTTTTTCCTGTCTATTATATTTCTGTTTATTAGTTCTCTTAAAATTTCAAGCATATTTTAAAATAAACTTTCTCCTAATTCTTCTTGAGAAGGCAAATTTAATTTTTCAAAAGGAGAAAGACTTTTCCAAAAATTTTTCCAGCTTTTTTCTTCTAAAATGTAAGTTTGAATTTGAATTTGAGGTTGTGAAATTATCGAAGCTGGCGGAGAAACAAAAATAACTTTTATCAAAAAGAAAAAGAAAACAACGAAAATTACCAACCCTAAAATAGCTATTAATAAGTTTTCGCTTTTCTTTTTTTCAACACTTTCAAACTCCATAAATTTTTAATAATGATAAACTTCTACTACCATTTTAATTTCAAAATTTTCTTTTGAAAGCGCAAGGCCAATTTTTTTTACTCTAAAAAGTCTTTGAGAAAGTTCGAGGTCTGTTAAAAAACGTTTAAAGCTATCATAATTTCCTATAGCAGAAAAGGAAATCTCCAAGTTTTTTAGAGAAAAAGAAGGACTTAAGGTTTCTTGGTTCGCTGGCAAAAATTCACTATTTTCAGAAAAAGAAATTTCTGAAGAGAGCGCCAGACCGTGCGCTGCCGCCTTTTGATACAAAAACAACAATATATCTGAGTAATCTGTCTTTTGAGGAAGGGCGGTTTGGATTAATGGATAAATCTCGTTTTTGTTTAAATTTTCGTAAAGCTCTTTTATTTTTTGAATGTAGTTTTCTTTACTTTCCGTTTCTTTCTTTAAAGATAAAACTTCTCTTTTTAAAGTTTTTACTTTTTCTGAAAAAGGAAACATAATATATAGACCCAAAAATGAGATTAAAATTAACAGGATTAAAAAAATGTTTTCTTGTTGTTTCATTTTATTAAATCTTCTTTAAAAGAAAAAGAAAAATTGAATTTAACCTTTCCTTCTTTGTCAAAACTAACTCCGGGAAACGAAAAGTTCTCAATCTCTGATAAATTTTCAAAAACTTTCAACTGTTTTGCTACAGAAGAAAGGTCCGCCCCTTCTCCTGAAATTTTTGCGCTCTTTTGTTCAAAATCGATCTCTGCAGAAGTAAACTTTATCCCTTTCAATTTGTTTTTTTCTAAAAAATCAAAAAGCTTTTGGGTAAAATGTTTTTCTTTTACAATTTTTTCTGCATCTTTTAATTGAGCTTGAATTAAATTAATTTTTTGCTCTATTTCTTTGATTTCTTTGGTCTTTGTTGCTTCTATTCTTTCTTGATATTCTTTTTTCTTTTTTTCTAAACTTTTTTGACTCAAGTATAAAAACAAAAATGAAAAGACCAAAACTAACAAAGTTGCAAAAAATAGAAAAGTTAAAATTTTTTGTGTACTTGATTTTTCTTCAAATTTCTCTTCCATAAATTTTATTTTTCAAAAGTTTTCAAAGCAGCACCCGTGGCCACTGAAAACAAAACAGCATCTTCTATGTCAATTTTATCCAAAAAATGATGCGGTGTCAAAACTTTTAAAAAAGGGTTTCCAGTCACTACTTCAATTTTGAAAGATTTTTGGAAAAATTCCAACAACCCTGGCATAACCGCTCCCCCTCCACAAAGAATTATTTTTTTAATATCTTTTTTTTCTTTTTTTTGGAATTCATCAAAAATTTTTTCGCAGTCTTGCCAAGCTTTTTCTAAATAAGGCAACAAAATTTTTGTTAAAGGACTTTGGGGATCTTTAATTCCGTATTCCTTTTTTATTTCTTCTGCGTCTTCTATACCTATTCCAAAATTTTTGCTAATTTTATCGTTCAAAAGATTTCCTCCAAAGTCGATACTAAAGTTAAATTTTAAATTTTTGTTCTCAACGACAGAACAACAAATACTCTTTGCCCCAAAGTCCAAAATTGCCACCACCCCTTCTTCACCAAAAACTCTGCTCAAACTTATCATTTCAGGCTCAAAAACAAATTCTTTTATTTTTAAATTTTGAACAATCAATTTATATTGATGAGTTACTTCTTTTGGAAGAGCAATCAAAATTACTTTATAATTTGAATCAGAAACTCCCACAATTTTCCAGATAAAATCAACTTCGGTAATTCCAATAGGAAGGTATTTTCTCGCCTCTGTTTTCACTACCAAGGGAATTTCTTCTTTTTTAAGCTTTGGAATTTCAAACGTTGAAAAAAAAGAAACAAAATCTGGCAAAGAAAAGCAAACGTTTTCTAGTTTTATTCCGCTTTCTTCGCTCAAAACCCTTAAGGCTTTTTCCACTTCCTCGGTAGAAATTAAAAGAGTGTCTCTCTCAAAAGTCCTAAAACCTGATTTAGAAAGGGCAGTTGCAGGAATGGCTCCAAAATTTTCCAAAACCCAACCTTCTCTTGATTGTTTCACCTGAACTATTTTTATAGAAAAAGTACCAATGTCAATTCCCACCCCTCTTTTTTTCCCAAAAAGTAGAAAGTCCATTTTATTTTATGTTATCATTTCAAAAAACTTATGTCAATAAAAAATTTTATTCTAGATTTAATTTTACCAAAATTTTGTTTTGGCTGCAAAAAAGAAGGAACTTATTTGTGTGAAGATTGTTTGGCTACGATCGAAATCTTTAAAGAACACAAAAAATTTAACCATAAAATTTTAGACGACCTTTTTGCAGCCACAGATTACAATCATCCCATTTTAAAAAAGATGATTTTTTCTTTCAAATATGAACCTTTCGCGAAAGAGTTAGCAAAAGATTTGGTAAATTTGCTTAAAATTCATTTTTTGCTTTTGAACAAAAGAGTCGATTTTTCAGATTTTTTATTTTTGCCAATTCCTTTATCAAAAAGAAGGTTAAAATGGCGAGGTTTCAATCACGCAAAAGAAATAGCAAAAGAATTGTCGGAATTTTTTGGAGCAAAAGTTTTAGAAGATGTTTTAATAAAGACAAAAGAAACAAAACCTCAAGTAAGTTTGTTAGAAAAAGAAAGAAAGGAGAATTTAAAAGGAGTTTTTAAAGTAAAAAATCCAGCGTTAATTTTTGATAGAAAAATTGTTTTGGTAGATGATGTTTTTACCACAGGAACTACTCTTTCTGAGGCTGGAAAAGTTTTAAAGGAAGCTGGGGCAAAAAAAGTAATAGGAATGGTAATCGCACTGGCAAACCCCAAAGAAGATATGATAAGATAAAGTAGAATTTTGAAGTTAAAAAATTATGATAAAAATTTTTAATACTTTAACCAGAAAAAAAGAAAATTTTGTCCCATTAAAAGATAAACTTGTGAGAATGTATACCTGCGGCCCAACTTGTTATTGGTTTGCTCACATTGGAAATTTGAGAACTTATATTTTTGAAGACATACTAAAGAGAGTTTTAATTTATAACGGTTATAAAATAAAGCATGTAATGAATATTACCGACGTTGGACACTTGGTTTCAGAAGAAGATGTGGGAGAAGATAAAATCATTTTAGCTTCACAAAGAGAAAAAAAGAGTCCTTTGGCAGTAGCAAGGTTTTATGAAAAAGTTTTCAAAAGGGATTTAAAAAGATTGAACATTTTAGGGCCCAATGTTTGGATTCGAGCCACAGAAACGATAAAAGATCAAATCGAATTAATAAAAATTTTAGAAAAAAAGGGGCTCACCTACATCATTGAAGATGGTGTTTATTTTAACACATCGAAATTAAAAACTTACGGAAGGCTTTGGCCAAAAAAAATGGAAATTTTGCCAGGGAAAAGGGTTGAAATGACAGCGGGAAAGAAAAATCCGACCGATTTTGCGCTTTGGAAATTTGCCAAAGAAAGAAAAAAATTAGTTTGGGACTCTCCGTGGGGAAAAGGTTTCCCAGGATGGCATACAGAATGCGTCGTAATGTCTGTTAAAGAATTAGGGATTCCTTTTGATATTCATTGCGGAGGAGTAGACCACATCTTAATCCATCACACAAACGAAATTGCTCAAGCTGAAGCTGCCTTTTCGAAGATTTTGGCTAGATATTGGTTGCATGGTGAATTTTTATCGGTTGAAGGACAAAAAATGTCAAAATCTTTAGGAAATATTTTTACTCTTGAAAATTTAATAAAAAAAGGTTTCGACCCTCTTTCTTTCCGATTTTTGTGTCTCCAAACTCATTACAGAAAAAAAATGAATTTTACTTTTGAAAGCTTAAAGTCAGCTCAAAAAGCTTTAAATTTTATTTACGAAAAAATTTCAGAAAAAAACCTGAACGAAGAAAAAAAGAAAAAATTAAAATCTAATCTCCTTAAGGAAAGTTTTTTAAAAGCGATCAATGACGACTTGAACGTTCCCAAAGCCTTGCCTTTAATTTTTGAAATTTTAAACAATCAAAAATTATCTCATTTTGAAAAATGTCAAATTTTGATAGATTTTGATAGAGTTTTGGGATTAAAGTTTGAAAAAGCAATGAAAATAAAAATTCCAAAGAAAGTAAAAAAATTAGTTTTGAAAAGAGAAAAGTTAAGAAAAGAAGAAAAATTTGAAGAAGCTGACAAAGTAAGAGAGAAAATAAAAGAGCTAGGATACTTTGTTGAAGACACAAAAGAAGGACCTAAAATTAAAAAAATTTTCAATGTTCAAGCTGAAAGCTCATTTTAAAGAAACTCCAGCCCAAAAAGAGGCCATTGAAAAACTGGCAAAAAATTTAAAAACCGGTCAAAAGCACCACGTTCTTTTGGGAGTTACAGGATGTGGAAAAACTTTTTTAATGGCAAAAGTAATTGAAAAATTGCAAAATCCTGCTTTAATTATTTCACCAAACAAAACTCTTTGCGCTCAACTCTATCAAGAATTTAAAGAATTTTTTCCTGATAACGCTGTGCACTTTTTTGTTTCCTACTATGACTATTACCAACCTGAAGCTTACATTCCAGAAACCGACACCTACATTGAAAAAGATGCCAAAATTAATGAAGAAATCGACAAACTAAGACACGCTGCAGTTCAAGATGTTTTGACAAGAAACGATGTTATAGTTTGTGCCTCCGTCTCTTGTATTTACAACATCGGCTCTCCAGAAAATTACCAAAGAGTTGCTCTTGAAATTAAAGCTGAAAAGAAAATAAAAAGAAAAGATTTTCTATCGCATTTAACCTCTTTGGGATATCAAAGGAACGATTATGAGTTTTTGCCTTCAACTTTTAGAGTGAGGGGTAGCGCTGTCGATATTTTTTTGGTCACGGGAAAGAAAATTTTGAGAGTTGAATTTTTTGGAGATGAAATCGAGAGAATTTTGGTGGCAAAAGATCCCCTAACCCCCAGCTTTCAAGTTCAAGCTTCAAACTTCTTGATCTACCCTGCTCACTTTTGGGTTACTCCTCAAGATAAGTTAAAAATAGCCCTGGAAAATATAAGGTTGGAACTTCAAGAAAGGTTAAAAAAACTAAGAGCTCAAAATAAACTCTTGGAAGCTCAAAGATTAGAACAGAAAACAAACTACGATTTGGAAATGATAGAAGAAACAGGCTATTGCCACGGAATCGAAAATTATTCAAGACATTTGGAATTTAGAAAACCAGGCCAAGCTCCTTGGACGTTGTTGGATTACTTTCAAAAAGATCCCTTAATTTTCATCGACGAATCTCATTTAACCATTCCTCAATTAAGGGCGATGGTAAATCAAGATAGGTCAAGAAAAGAAAGTTTGATTGAATACGGATTTAGATTGCCCTCTTGCATCGATAACAGACCTTTAACTTTTGAAGAATTTAACAAAAAAGTAAAAAAAATAATCTATGTCTCTGCAACGCCCGGAGATTACGAAAGAAAAAAATCAGGGAAAAAATTTATCGTAGAGCAATTAACAAGGCCGACAGGACTCTTGGAACCTTCTATTGAAATTAGACCAACAAAAAATCAAGTAAAAGATTTAATCGAAGAAATTAAAAAAAGGGTAGAAAAAAAACAAAGAATTTTGGTTTTAACTTTAACAAAAAGGTTAGCAGAAGCTTTGTCAGAAAAATTAAAAGAGGAAGGGATAATCTCACAGTGGTTGCATTCTGAAGTAAAAACTTTACAAAGGCCTCAAATTTTAAAAGAATTAAGAGAGGGAAAATACGATGTTTTGATTGGGATTAATCTTTTGAGAGAAGGGTTGGATTTACCAGAAGTGGCTTTGATTGGAATTTTGGATGCAGACAAAGAGGGGTTTTTAAGAAGTTCAACCACTTTAATCCAAATTATGGGAAGGGCGGCCAGACATCCAGAGGGCCATTGTATTTTGTATGCAGACAAAATTACTAAATCGATGGAAGAAGCGATAGAAGAAATTGAAAGAAGAAGAAAAATTCAACAAGAATACAACAAAAAATACGGAATAGTTCCAAAACCGATCATAAAACCAATCAGAGAGTGGATTTTTGGGAAAAAAGAAAAGGAAGTTGAAATAGAATTTTGGATGATAAAAGACAAAAAACTTTTGGAAAAAGAAATGAAAGAGGCGGCAAAGAATTTAGACTTTGAAAGAGCGGCTCAAATTAGAGATATATTAAAAAAGATTAAACGTTTTCAAGAAAAATAGTATCTCACTTTCTTTATCTTATACACTCTTTTCACCGGAGAAGAAACTATCACTTCCTCTCCCTCTCTTTTTCCCAAAAGAGCAGAACCCACGGGAGATTTAAAAGATATTTTTCCTTGAGCAGGGTCTGACTCTATTGAATCCACAATTTCAAATTCATCTTCTTGACCTCCTACTTCAACCAATACCTTCGCTCCCAAGTGAATTTCTTTTTGTTTTTCTTTTGGAGGAATTTTAATAATCTCACAGTTTCTCAAAATCCTTTCGTATTCTTTTATCCTTCCCTCCAAAACCTCAAGCTCTTGTAAAAATACCAAATATTCAGAATCTAGGTCTTCAGAATGTAAAACCTGGGGAGATTGAGTACCCAAGAGTTCTTTTTTTTGATTTAAAAGCTTTTGATACTCCTTTTTAATTCTTTCTAATCCTTTTTGGGTTAAATATATTTTTTCTTTTTCCATGAAGGTTTTTTAAATTAAATCAGCCCCCTTTTTGTGGGGGCAGGTTTTGATTTTTATTTATTTTAAGTTTTGCCTTATCTTTTTCTTTCC
>Ga0272448_1005956_pt1 | contig 13289 bp, 12 predicted proteins | sample YNPCB0191_FD_202220 | JGI IMG/M metagenome (GOLD analysis project Ga0272448, IMG submission 202220) | Hot spring sediment microbial communities from Yellowstone National Park, WY, United States - YNP-CB-019-1 | ecosystem: Environmental > Aquatic > Thermal springs > Hot (42-90C) > Sediment...
GTGATAGAACTTTCGTTGAGGTAGAAAACCTTGATTACGAAGAAAGAGTGAACGAGATCGCCAGAATGTTAGCTGGGGAAAAGATAACAGAGGTTACTTTGGCACATGCCCGTGAGATGATCCTAAATGCGAGGAGGTAATGGAAAAGCACCGAATTTATAAAAACAATCAAATTTGATAAAGTAAGGTTCTTAAAATTCTATAAACTGAAGGAGGTTATGGATTAGAAAAACATCTAGTCTTCAACTTGTATGAAAGAAATAAGGTTTCATGGCAGAGGCGGTCAAGGGGCAGTTTCTGCTTCAAACATATTGGCGAATTCTGCCTTTATTGAGGGGAAATACGTCCAATCATTCCTGCTTATAGGTGCAGAACGCAGAGGTGCTCCAATTATGGCTTATACAAGAATAGATGATAAGCCAATAAGAAACAGATCGCAGATATATTTTCCTGATTATGTCATAGTATTAGATTCTGATCTTGTAGCAGTTGTGGATGTAGCGTATGGAATAAAACAATCTGGAATGCTATTAATAAATAGTGATAAACCAAGTAGTGAATTTGTATGTAGGTCAGATATTAAGGTATTCTCAATTGACGTTACATCAATAGCATTAAAATATAAACTCGGAAATCCGACAGCACCAATAGTTAATACATCAATACTCGGTGCTTTTGCCAGAATATCAGGCGAGATCAAGCTTGATTCGCTATTAGAGACTATAATGGAGTTTGCACCGTCAAAACCAAAAGAAAACGCATTGGCTGCTGAAGAAGCTTATATGAAAGCAGGTGAATTAATAAAAACATGAGCAAAGAGATAAAATACAATTCCGTTAAAGATTTGCCTACAATGGTTGTATCTACTGGCTCTATGCTAATAAATAAAACTGGCGGTTGGAGGTCTGTCCGTCCTATTATAAATTACGAAAAATGCACATCTTGTATGATATGTTGGAAATTTTGCCCAGAGATCTGCATTTCCGCAGAAGAAAAACCTGTAATAGACCTTGACTATTGTAAAGGCTGTGGTATCTGTGCGGAGGAATGCCCAAAAGGGGCGATAGACCTTGTGCCAGAAGGGAAATAGAGGGATAAAATGAAAAAATTAATAATGGGAAATCATGCTTCCGCTTATGGTGCTAAATTGGCAAGGGCAGAAGTTATCGCTGCATATCCTATAACTCCGCAAACACAGACAGTAGAGAAGATCGCAGAAATGGTAGCAAGCGGAGAGATGAAGGCAGAATATATAAAGGTAGAATCAGAGCATTCCGCTATGGCAGCGTGTATCGGTGCGTCATCCGCAGGGGCAAGGGCTTTTACCGCTACTTCATCGCAGGGATTGGCACTTATGCACGAACTGCTACATTGGGCAGCAGGGGCAAGACTGCCTATCGTTATGACAAATGTCAACCGAGCTATGGCGCCTGGTTGGAATATATGGAGCGAACAAAACGATAGCTTATCTCAAAGAGATACGGGTTGGATGCAGTTTTATTGTGAAAGCAATCAAGAGGTCTTAGATACCGTCATACAGGCTTATAAAGTCGCAGAAAAAGTGCTTTTGCCAGCTATGATATGCCTTGATGGATTCTCTCTGTCACATACTTACGAAGGTGTTGATATTCCTGATCAAGAAGAAGTGGATGCTTTCCTCCCACCTTATGATCCTGAATTAAAGTTAGATGTAGATAATCCAAAAACTTTTGGAGCGATGATCTTTCCCGAATGGTATTATGAGATGCGATATAAGATGCAGTCCGCTATGGAGGAGGCGTTATCCGTAATAATTGATGTTGATGAGGAATTTGGAAGACGATTTGGCAGAAAATATGGTCTTGTTGAGAATTATAAATGCAATGACGCAAAGACCATAATTATCTCTTCAGGGACAATAGCAAGCACTGCAAAAGACGTTATTGACAAAATGAAAGATGACGGAGAAAGCGTAGGCTTGGCAAGAGTTAGAGTTTTCAGACCATTCCCAAAAGATGAGATTAGAAAAATAGTTCAAAATGCCGAAAATGTAGGAGTTATAGACCGCAATATATCATTTGGGCATGAAGGTATTTTCTTTTCTGAGATAAAATCCGCTTTATACAATGCATCATATAGACCGAACAAATTAGTTGGATTTATCGCTGGTTTAGGTGGACGAGACGTAACTTATGAGGATATAGAAAATATGATCAACCTAACTAATAACGGAGATGTTAATGAAGTCACTTGGTATGGTCTAAAAAGCGATGCGATAGATGAAAGAGCTTTAGTTTGTTCAAGGAATGATTCTGATTGATAAAATATCAGATTATAGATACAGGAGTTTTATATGCGTTTAACGATACCAGAAGAAGAATTAATAACGCCAGGGCATAAAGGCTGTCAAGGTTGTGGCGGTGCTTTGGCGATGAGATATGCACTGAAAGCACTCGGTAATAAGACAATTGTCGTAATTCCCGCGTGTTGTTGGACAGTCTTTGAAGGCGAGTTCCCATATACTTGTATGAAAGTGCCTTTGCTTCATACCGCATTTGAAACCGCTGCATCTGCAAGCTCTGGAATCCGTGCAGCGTTGAGAGCTAAAGGCAGAGATGATGTGACCGTCATGGCTTGGGCTGGTGACGGTGGGACTTTTGACATAGGCTTACAGGCTTTATCAGGGGCAGTTGAACGAAACGAGGATTTTATATACGTCTGTTACGATAATGAGGGGTATATGAATTGCCTTAGCACATCGTCCCTTATAATGACAAAGCAAGGTCTGAAAAAAATAACGGACATAAAAATCGGTGATGACATATATGCCTTTGACCAAAACACACATCAACTTGTGGTAAAGAAATGCTCGGGCGTATTTGATAACGGAGTTAGAGAAGTTTATGAACTGCAAACACTTCATCATTCAATAAAAGCGACTGGAAATCACCCTTTTTTAGTGCTTAAAAAAAATGGCAGAGGGAGAAAAAACGAATTTGGTTGGAAAACCCTTGAAAATCTCAAAATAGGTGATGAAATCATTGTCCTGAAAAACCTTGATGAAGGAAGATCATATAAATTTGAATTCATAAAGGGCGCTAGTATACCTGAATCATCAAGTCCTGATCTGATGAAATTTCTTGGGCTGTATGTTGGCAATGGTTGGATTAGAATAGAAAAGGGAGAAATAGGATTTGCTTTACCAGAAGGTTCTGATGAGAGAGAAATTTTGATAGATTTACAATCAAAGCTGTTTAATGGGAAATTTGACACTGATAAAGATCATATCTATATACAATCAGTGGGTATCGCTAAATTTATAGATTCTTTGGGATTTGGATCGGAAGCTGAAAATAAAATAATACCGTCATGGATATTCACTTTGCCAATCAATGAGAAAGAAAGCTTTATTGAAGGGTTGATGCTTTCTGACAGATACAAGAATAAGAACAGTTCAAGATATATTTCTGCAAATATTGAATTTCTCAGAATGTTAAGATTGCTTCTACAAACAATGGGATATAGAGTTGGAAAAATTCACAACAAAAGGAAAGGGACAAAATCCGTAAATCGTGAGTTATTAGGTGATGGATATATATGTTTTAGCAAAAAAAGAAATTGGAATACTAAAAAATACCCAAATCAGTATAGGTATCAGAATTTTCTTATGGATAATAAATACTTTGAGATCGTAAAAATAAAAGAGATAAATAAAATCGGTTTAGAACCGACCCTTGACTTAAGAGTAGAGGACGAACATAATTTTATCGCTGATGGGATCGTAGTCCATAACACAGGCATACAACGTAGTTCATCAACGCCTTATGGGGCTTGGACAACTACAACTCCTGTTGAATCATTTGAGAGTGGACACAAAAAGAACATAGTTGAGATTATGGTTGCTCATGACATCCCTTACACTGCTACCGCCAGCATCGCCTATCCAGAAGACCTCATCAGAAAAGTGACGAAAGCTAAAAATATAAAGGGGTCAAAATTTATTCATATACTTGCTCCGTGTTCTCCTGGATGGCGTTTTCCAACGAGTCAGACGATAAAGATGGCTCGTCTCGCAGTTGAAACATACATTTTCCCGCTCTATGAAGTGGAAAACGGAAAGTATACGATAAGCAGAAAACCGAAGAAAAAACCTGTTAGAGAATATTTGGAGATGCAGGGACGATTTAGACATCTCTCAGATGAGATTATCAATGCTATACAGGCAAAAGTTGACTCTGATTGGGAAAAGTTATTAAAGAAAGAGGAGATTACAAAAGATTGATAAGAAAAGCTACACTAAATGACGTCAGTTTTATTCAAAAACTTGTGAACAGCTATGCAGAAAAAGGCGAGATGTTGCCGAGATCAATTGGCGATATATGTGATAATATAAGGGATTTTTTCATATACGAGGATAATGGCGAAGTAATAGGATGCTGTGCTTTGCATGTAACTTGGGTTGATTTAGCAGAGATAAGATCACTGGCAGTTACAGAGGAATATCAAGGAAAAGGTATAGGAACTGTTTTACTCAACGCCTGTATTGATGATGCTCTTAAACTTGCAATAAAAAAAGTATTTGCTTTGACATATAAACCTGAATTTTTTGAGAAAAAAGGATTTCAGAGAATAGATAAATCTCAATTGCCCCATAAGGTATGGGTTGCATGTGTGAATTGCATTAAATTTCCCGATTGTGATGAGGTCGCTGTAATACGTCAAATTGCTGAATTAGACAAAAAAAACTCAACAAACAATGAGAATAGCGTCATTGACAGCTTTTTTGACGTGTCAAATGGCGTCTTTCGGAGATAAAATGAATATCACAGGACATACTAAGATACTCGGAGTTATAGGCGATCCAGTTGAGCATTCACGATCGCCTCAAATGCACAACTCTGCAATTAAAGAAATGGGATTGGACTATGTATATGTCCCGTTCCATGTCAAACCAAGTGACCTGAGATCAGCCATAGAGGGCTTTAAAGCCATAGGTGTAGTTGGCATAAACATAACGCTTCCGCACAAACAATCTGCTATTCCTTTGATGGATAGCCTCTCCGAAGAAGCTAAACTTATAGGTGCAGTTAATACGATGGTCTTCAAAGATGGCTTTGTAGAGGGACATAATACTGATGCAAAAGGCTTTATTTATTCTCTATATGAAAATGGCATAAATAACCTAAAAGGTATGAATGTCGTTGTGCTTGGTGCAGGTGGAGGGGCAAGGGCAATAGTCGTCGGGTTGGCACTTGATAAGGTTGGCAGTATAATTATCGCTAATAGGACTTTCCAAAAAGCTGTTGATCTCGCTTGCGATCTTGGAGAAAAGACAGGCATATCAATTACAGGAATTTCGTTAGACGACAAAAAGTTGAGTGATTATATCACTGAATGTGATCTTCTTGTAAGCACAGTGACATCTGGTATGGACTTAAATGCTGAATTACCGATTAATCCAGATTGGTTAAATCCTAAAAGTATAGTATGCGATATAGTTTATACTCCACCAGAGACAAAACTCCTTAAATCAGCAAAAGATAGAGGATTGAAGGCTATCGGAGGGATGGGAATGCTGGTTCATCAAGGGGCAATATCATTTAAGCTATGGACAGGGTTTCAGCCACCTATGGAGACGATGAAAAAAGCTCTTGCAAAAGCTTTGTTCGGAGAGTTATAATATAAAAAATATGGTTTGGGGGTGCATTTAAATGTTAAAAATGTTATTTATTTGTAATTTCTTCATAATTTTCACTGCAATAATATTATTCTATTCATATCCAATAGCTTCTGCCAATGAAAGCACCGTTGAACTGCACAAAAAGCAAGCAATATCCTATTCAAAAGAGGGAATGACCGATGAGGCAATAAAGGAATTTGAGAAAGCTATACAGATCAGTTATAATGAAGGTTATGAGAAGGGGAAGATAGAGGCAGAAAAGCAAAAATCCGCTAAAGTCTATATGAAATATGTAATATTAAGTATCGCTGTTGGTCTTTATATTTCTGCTGTTTTTATGGCTATTTTATGGTGGTCTGATATAAGCAGTCAGGTAAGCTCAATCCGTAGAAATTTGAGAATCAACGGTTTTATCGGTGGGATCAAAGTCAAATTAAGTCCAGAACTGCGAAAAAAGGCGATTGAAATAGCAAAAAGCGAAGATAAACTGAGAAGGGCGATAAATCAAGAGAATGATCCTTCAATAAGGGATATTGCGTCTGGGGTTTTGCCAAGACTTGATGAACTTGTCAGACAGGCTCTTCTATTGTTAGAGTTAAAGCAGAATTTATCAGATTATATAAAAGACATAGACCCGTCAAAGTTAGAAAGGGAACAAGCAGAATGCGAAGAAAAGATAAGACAAGAGACCGATCAAGAGACCAAAAGTGCTTTGGAGTATCATCTGAGGCAACTAAGGAATAAACGCGATAACTATATGAAAGCAAAGGCAAGGATTAGGACGTGCGATGCTGTGTTAAACGGAATATCGGCAAGGATTGACGCAACTTCACTTGATATGCTTAGCTTGCCTTCTATTTTGATTAAAAAACAGGAGTTTTTTGAGAGGATTTCTGCTGAATTGGACGATGAAATTGATCTCACAAAGAACGCCACAGAAAGCGTGATGGAAGAATCAGTATGAGCTTAGCACAACCAATAACGGAACTTGATTCTGAATGGCTGATTGATGAGATCAGAGCTTATGACGATACGTCTGATCTTTCACTGGTGCAAAAAGCATATAATTTTAGTCAAATAAAACATAGTCACCAGTTACGTAAATCAGGAGAGCCATATTTTGTCCATTGTAGAGAGACCGCAAGGATATTAGCTTCGTGGCGAATGGACTCAAAAACTATAATCGGTGGGTTGTTGCATGACGTGCTTGAAGATACAGATACATCATCAGCGGAATTATCAGCTATTTTCGGTCCAGAGATAACTCAGATGGTTGAGGGCGTCACAAAGATAAACATGATCTCGTTCAAGGACATAGAAAAGCAAGCAGAAAACCTTCGGAAAATGATCCTTGCAATATCAAAAGATGTGCGAGTTATCTTAATAAAGCTTGCCGATAGGCTTCATAATATGCGGACATTGCAATATTTAAAGCCAGATTCTCAACGTAGGATCGCACAAGAGACACTTGAAATATATGCACAACTTGCCTTAAGGTTAGGAATGGCAAAGCTAAGCTCTGAGCTTAAAGACTTGGCATTTATGTATCTGGACAACGAAACTTATAATGAGATCCGTCAACTTGTGGAACAGGAGATAAAAGAAAGGGGCAATCAAATAGAGGAATTTTCGCAATTATTGAAAAAAATCCTATTTGAGGCGGATATACAGTCAGAAGTTGAGGGCAGACTTAAAGATATATACGGTATAAGCCAAAAGATGAGAACAAGAGGATTGCCTTTTGAGAATATATACGATCTATTTGCTTTTAGGGTTTTAGTTGCCTCTGAAAATGATTGTTATACAAGTCTTGGAGTAATACATTCAAAATGGGTGCCAGTGCCAGGTAGAATAAAGGATTTTATAGCGATGCCAAAAAGCAATGGCTATCAATCATTGCATACAACGGTCATCGGTCCTGGGGGCAGACCTGTTGAGATACAGATTAGAACCTTTGAGATGCACATTAACGCTGAATATGGCATTGCAGCACATTGGAAATATAAAGAAGGAGGGCAATTTTCAGACGATGATAGAAGATTCTCTTGGTTAAGGCGAATTGTGGAAGATATGCAGTATCTTAGAGATCCAAGACTTTTTATGGAGTCTGTAAGATCGGAGCTTTTTCCAGAAGAAGTTTATGTTTTCACTCCAAAAGGCGATGTAAAAGTCCTCCCACAAGGTGCAACACCTATTGATTTCGCTTTTAGTATTCATACTGAGGTCGGATACCAAACCGTTGGTGCAAGAGTAAATAACCAGACAGTTCCCTTGAAGTATGAACTGAAAAGCGGAGATAGAGTTGAGATAATCACAAGGTTGGGGGCAAAACCGAGCAGAGATTGGCTTAAATACGCAAAATCATCAAGGGCAAGAAGCAAAATACGTCACTGGATAAAGGAAGAAGAACGTGCAGAAAGCATTAAGTTAGGATTGGATTTACTCCAATCTGAAATGCAAGCAAGAAGATTAAATATCAAAGGATTAGCTAAGTCTGATGAATTGCTTGAAGTTGCCAAGCAATTAAACCTGCCAAGCACAGATGAATTATTAGCAAGTATCGGGTTTGGAAAAATCTCTGAACAACATGTAGTCAACCTTCTTGCTCCTGAGACACAAGAAGAAGAGACGGAAATAGAATTAGACAAGTCAAAAATCCGTCATCCTGTAAGTGGGGTGAAAGTTGGAGGAGTAGGTGACCCGTTTGTCCGATTTGCTAAGTGTTGTAATCCTATACATGGAGATAATATAGTCGGATTTATCACAAGAGGAAGGGGTGTAACAATCCACGTTTTCAATTGTCAGGAGATCTCAGGGGAAGTAGAAAGGATACTTCCTGCGGAATGGGATACTCAAAGTGATTCCCTATATTCAGTTGAAATATCCATAGAATCTGATGATAAAAGGGGATTGTTAGCTGATCTTGCAGCCGCCATTGCCAAAGAGGGCGTCAATATTGAAAGTGCCAGCATAAGCACCGAAAATATGAGTGCAACATCAGTATTTACAATTCAAGTATCAAATCTTGACCATCTAAACAGAGTAATGGACAGTATAAGACATATAAAAGGAGTAAAAAGCGTTTATAGAAAAACTAAACGGGCAAGTAATCATCAATAATAGTGCTAAAATAGGCAGGAAATAACAAGAAAATTCATAATTTGCTATGGAGATGCTACTTTCTTTTAATATTTATAATTTTTAGAAAGGATAGCATCTCGCAATATCAAAAATCAAAAAGAATTAGCGTAAGTAGCTAAATTATTTATAACGCTTTGACTGCCTTAGATGTTAAGCAGCTGGTGCATATTCTAACTCTTTTTATTGTTCCATTTAAGTTTAATTTGACCCTATGAAGATTTGGGAGTTGTCTTCTTTTTGTTTTTCCTGTTATATAACGTTCTTTTCCACTCCTAAGTTTTCTTCCTCTTCGGGCAACTGACAATGAGACTACGGGACCTTTTCCGCATATCTGACATACTTTTGACATAGTTTTTCACCTCTTGTATAGATTTGTGCAGTTCTCAGTTTTGAATCTTCAGCATATATTGTATTATCAATTGTAAGATTTCATCAAAGCTATAAGAATAGCATAATAAGGCATAAATTTCAAGCCCTTTTTAGTTTTAATCTTTAACGCTTTTTAGAGTATGCTATTGATTGGCTTTGCTTTATAATTAAGACATAGATTTCTATGACCCCAAAGCTTATTAAAATAATACGCAAGTTCACTATTGAGCAGTGGTCAATTATAGATGCAGATTATATTAAAGACAAAGTAGATTTAAAATGTATCGGTTCTATAATACTAATCATATTCCTGATCGTAATTCAAAGATATTACGGACAATCAAAATTTTTTGCCAATAATTTCGGCGATTTCGTCATAAACTTGCCTCTACCATCAATCTGGTCAAGACTATATTCAACCTTCGCCTGTGTTATCCTCTATCTGATCACACCTTATGTTTATATTCGGCTTGCGTTCAATGAGAAACTCAAAGATCATGGTTGGACATTAAAAGGCATTGCAAGATATAAATGGCTATATATAGCGATGATCCTTGTCGTTTTGCCATTGGTAGTATTGGTCTCATTTTCAAAGAGTTTTTCAGAGCATTACCCACTTTATCAAGATGCAGGAAGTTCATTAACAGCTTTAATTATATGGGAACTATCTTATGGTCTATACTTTGTCATTATTGAATTTTTCTTTCGCGGATTTATGGTTTTTTCTTTGGCTAGATATATCGGATCGCTGTCAATCTTTGTAATGAATATTCCTTATGTTATGATCCATTTTGGAAAACCTGCCGCAGAGACAATAGGGTCAATAATCGCGGGGATCGCTTTGGGAACGCTCTCGTTAAGGACACGGTCAATATTTGGCGGAGTTATCGTTCATATAACAATAGCCTATGGAATGGATATAATGGCGTTAATTCAAAAAGGACAGTTAAATTAGATGTTGAATCTAAAATTGATACTTGATGCCAGTGATTTTTCAGAAATTCAGAAATATTCTGGTTGACTTAAATTTTAGTTTGTAATATCATATCAAGAGATTTTTAATAAAATCATAAAAATTTCAATCATTAAATTGTTGATTATAAGAGTAAAACGAGGTGCAGTAATGGTAGGAAGAGACGATAAAGTCATTGGCGTAGACCTTGGCGCAACAACAACCAAGCTCGCGGTAGTTAGTGCTTCTGGACAGTTAAAAAGCGACATCAAAGTCGTTACTACTGTTGAGGACCCGAAAGAATTTATGAAAAATCTGAAGACTACTATCAAAGAGCTTTTAGATAACAAAGTTAGGGCTATCGGTTTGGGTATTCCGTCATGGGACGGCGAAAGACAAGTTATCGGTCATTCGCCTAATATGCCGAAGTATGAGGGTCTTGCTGTTGGCAAACTGCTTGAAGAAGAATTCAAGGAACTTAAAATTATCGTAGATAACGATGCAAATGTCGCAGCAGACGGAGAAAGACAATTTGGCGGATGGGAAGACGGAACTATCGTTGTATATACGTTAGGAACTGGCATCGGCGGTGGTGTAATTTTGTTTATAAAAGAGCAAAAACGTTGTATTAAATGGCAAGGAGATAAATTTAGAGGTGCAGAATTAGGACATGTCTCTATACCAGTGCCACACGGAAGAGGAAGCAGATTTTGCGGTTGCGGGCATATTGATTGCCTTGAAGCACATGCATCGGCTACCGCTGTCCGTGAAGAGGGCAAAAAAATGGTGCTTATGGCTCTTGCAAGAGGGAAAAGAAGCTTAATTCTTGATAAAGTTAAATCTGATGAAAGTTTGAAGTCAAAATTGATAACGAGAGAGCCGAAAGAACTCGTTGAATATATTGAGCCTTTACATGTAAATCAATCAGCACAAGAAGGCGATGAGATAGCGATTCAGTTAGAGGATCAAACAGCAGAGGCTTTGGCTTATGGTCTCCGAAACGCTGCACAAATATTTGATCCGTCTATTATAGTGCTTGTTGGCGCCATGAGAAAATGGGAAAGTATGGTGCAAAAAGCAGAATTTATATATAGGAACTTGTTAGGTGTTGTTCCTGCTGTTAAAATAGGTGTTTCTAAACTGGAAAATTCAGGAATATTGGGAAGTGCAGGCATGGCTTTTTCTGTCCTTGCCTGATTTTATATATTTGGAGAAGGGAAATTGAATAAATACGTTGTCAAATTCAAACCTGATGACAAAGTCATTAGTATTGAAGAAGGTAAAACCATTGCAGAATCCGCCGATATGGCAGGTATAACCATAGATTCCCCTTGTGGGGGGAAGGGAACTTGCGGAAAATGCGTAGTCATCGTTCATGCTGATAATCTTGAACCGCCAAGCGAAGCAGAAGAAAGATTTTTAACCGAAGATGAATTAAAGGAAGGTTACAGATTAGCATGTCAAACACATGTCACCTGTAATATGGAGGTCACAGTCCCGCAAGATTCAAGGATAAGATCAATTAAAATACTCTCAGCGGGCAAAGGCAGAGAAGTGCGTTTACATCCGAACATATCTAAGATTTATGTTGAACTGCCAGAGCAAACTTTGGAAAGACAGATCGCTGATTTGACCAACATTAAAGAAGCTCTAAAACCAAACTTTACGAATGTTACTATTGACCTTGGATTACTGAGAAAACTGCCATCTATATTACGAAAGTCTAAATTTAAGGTGACACTCGTTTTAGATGGAAATGAGATTATCGGAATAGAACCCGGAGATACGACAAAGAAAAATTATGGCGTTGCAATAGATATTGGCACAACGACAGTAGTTAGCATAGTAGTTGATCTTAACACTGGCAGTGATCTCGCCGTTGCCTCTGCTCTGAACACTCAGGCAACTCACGGTGCAGACGTTATATCAAGGATAAATTTCACAATAGAAAACGAAAACGGATTAGAGGAGTTAGGCGATAGGGTCACACAAGTTATAAATCAAATAACAGAATACGCATGTGCAGAAGCCCACGTAGATACGCAAAATGTTTATGAGGTAACAGTTGTTGGCAATACTACAATGACTCATCTGTTTCTAAAAGTGCCAGTCAGAAACCTTGCGATAATGCCTTATGTCGGTGTTTTTAGCGATCCTGTGGAGACAAATGCAGGAAGGATAGGATTGAATGTAAATCCAAACGCTAATGTCTTTGTTCTTCCCAATATAGCGGGATTTGTCGGTGCAGATACCGTCGGTGTTATTCTTGCGTCAGCTTTGAACAGAAGTGAGACAATTAAGCTTGCAATAGATATAGGCACTAATGGTGAAGTTGCATTAGGCTCTAAAAAAAGGCTTTTGACCTGTTCAACTGCTGCGGGACCTGCTTTTGAAGGGGCGATGATAACTCATGGTATGCGGGGCGCTCCAGGGGCTATTGAACGAGTCCAATTGACTGATCGCCCAATATATCAAGTTATCGGTGGGGGGAAACCTATCGGAATTTGTGGATCAGGGTTGATTGACGTTGTCGCGGAAATGCTAAGATTAGGTATCGTTGACGATACAGGGAGAATGTCAGACCCTAATGAGTTGGAACTGCCAGATGGCTTGATAAAATATATACGTAGAAATGACGAATATGGACCGCATCTTGTTCTTTATGAATCCGAAGAACATGATGTTGTCATAACGCAAAAAGACGTCAGACAAGTGCAGTTAGCAAAAGGTGCGATAAAGGCAGGAATTGAAATACTTATGCGAAAATTAGGGATCGGACTTGATGATATAGATGAGGTTCTTTTGGCTGGTGCATTCGGAAATTACATCAAGAAAGAAAACGCTATACGAATTGGGCTAATACCAGATTTTCCATTAGATAAAGTGCATTTCATTGGCAACGCAGCTGCTGTTGGTTCAAAGATGGCTTTAATGTCAAAGGAAGCGAGAGAAGAAGCGGAAAGAATATCTAAATCCACGGAATATATAGAATTAGCTACCGATCCAAACTTCCAAAATGAGTTTATGGAAGCCATGATGTTTCCGATATGTTAATTTGGAGATCAAAGTGATGTCTGATATTAAATTTGATGAACTTGATTTTAACCGACGTGGTGGAGTGATCCCTACAATAACACAGGATGCCAAAACAGGTGAAATATTGATGCT
>Ga0272448_1005957_pt1 | contig 13289 bp, 8 predicted proteins | sample YNPCB0191_FD_202220 | JGI IMG/M metagenome (GOLD analysis project Ga0272448, IMG submission 202220) | Hot spring sediment microbial communities from Yellowstone National Park, WY, United States - YNP-CB-019-1 | ecosystem: Environmental > Aquatic > Thermal springs > Hot (42-90C) > Sediment...
GCGGCCCTCCGGCCGTGGAGTGTTCCGCAGATGCCGGGTCGGTGCGGACCGTGATTGCCCTGGCTGGCGCGCGTTGCGAGGTAACTTGGAACCTCCAGCAACTTGAGGGCGGGGATCCCGCGGGGAAGGTCAGCGTCTTCGAGTCCAACACCGGCGCGCTGATCTTCGAGAGCAGGTTGGCGGCGGAGGTAATGCCGAACAAGGCGATCCCCGGCGAGAATCCATGACCGGCATGGGAAGACCGTCCTCCGCGACATCCGCGGCGCCGGTTCTGCGAGGATGGTCGATTCTAACATCATACGAAGCAATCGGTTATGCTTATGCCGTCGCGCTTGACGACAGGACGCTGCCCTGCCTCAGGAGGCTTCGCAAATGCTCGCGGCCGGCTCCCGCCCAGAAGGTACTCGTACCTTGACTGCATGGTCACGACCGCTTTCGAATAGCTGCATTGACTCGGCGGTCTGTTTCGGATAAACTTTTCATTGTGAGCTAAGAGATGGTTTGTGTCTTTTCGGCGAGCCGGCTCATCTGACTGCGGTTGATGTGTAACGGGGTTTGGGGTTTTACCCCGATCGCTCTCGGGAGCGGTCTTCGCCTTTCGGGCGGCCTGCAGGGATGCGCGCCGTAACGGTGCGTAGATGAAACCGACGGCCTTCTTCGTACTCGTCGCTATCTCGGCCATTGGATGTGCGGACGTACCATCGGATTCGCCGTCTACCGTCGCCGACGTGATGCGCGTGCTGCCGGGCTCGCAACTCCCGGAGAAGGGGCGGCCCACTCCCGACGCGGGCGGGCTGGTCACGGTTCAGATCGTCAGCCGTGTGGACATTGCCGCCGACGTCACCGTGCGTCTGCTGGTCGAAGGGCTTGTCGTGCACCTTACGCAACTGCGGGTAGCACCTCGCAGCGAAACGAACGTGATCGGCCCGGATGGCGCCACAACGATCGAAATCGACGGCACATTCGTCACGGGCCGGCCTATCCGGCCGGCGGTCCTGCTGTTCGGGCAGGACTTCGACGCCGGCGATACCGTGATCTACTACCTCGAAGCCCCGGACGGCTCGAATGTTCCACCCGCCATCTCTGCACTGGGGCCAGCGGGTAACATCCAGGTGGTCCGCGGCGGGGCCTTCGCCGTCTCCTGGGAGGACGAGGATCCGGATGACAACGCCACGATCCTGGTGTACCTCGACAGAAACAATGTTGCGCTCGACGGCGATGAAGTGGCGATCTCGGCGCCGATCGCCGAGGATCCCGACGGCGAGGGCTATGACGACGTGTCGGCCGTCATTCCGCAGGGCACAGAGCCGGGAGTTTATTATGTGCTGCTGGTCATTTCAGACGGACACGGCCTCGCGACGGCATACGCCGCCGGCACGGTGACGGTCCTGGGTAGCGAGAACGACCGACCGGAACTCACGATCCTTGAACCGAAGGATACGGTGACGATCGAGCCGGGCGCCTCGCTGTTTGTGAAGTGGACCGACCGCGATGACGACGACAACGCGCTACTGCGGTTCTCCCTCGTGCCCGCAGGGGAGGCATTGGACGGGGGCCACGCAATCGCGTTGGGCGATCGTTTGCCGGAAGACCCCGACGGCGAGTCTGATCAGGCCCTGTTGCCAACACGGGACGTGGCGCCCGGAACCTACGACCTGTATGGGGTCATTGATGACGGGACTGCGTCAGCGACGGCAAAAGCGCCGGGCCGGGTAATCATCGCCTCGCGCGGCGGTTCGGCGCCGAATCCGAATCCGCCGGTCGTCGTACTGGTTTCGCCCGACCGTGGCGGATACAACGAGGAACTTACGGTAACGATAACGGGGCTGCTGGTCGAAGTCGGGAATACGTCCGTCCGGCTCACGGCCCCCGGCCAGAGCGACATCGTGGGAACGAACATCTGCGTAGCGCCGGATGGCTGGAGCCTCACGTTCGACGTGTCTCTCGATCGCGCGGCCGCGGGCCCGCGCACGGTTGTTGTTTCCACCCAGAATCTGGGCAGCACGTCGATCGTCGGCGGTTTCCGCGTCATGCAACCGGGAGACCTGGACAGCGATGGCGATGTCGAACGCGACGATTTTGAGCGGTTCATGGCCTGTTTCAACGGGCCGAACAATCCGCCGCTGTCGGTCTCGCCGGACTGCCACCGCTCGGACCTCGACCTGGACGAGGATGTGGACCTCGCGGACTTCCTCGTTTACTTCCAACGGTGTTTCAACGGTCCGATGGTCCCCGGCCGCTGCCCGTGACCTTGTGCGCCGACCGGGCCGGGCGTATAACACTGCTATGGCTGCGCCGAGGCAACCCTCTTCATCGGAACGGGTCAAGAACTTCCTGTGGTTCAGCGGGATCGCCATCCTGATTGCGTTGGCGATCCTCCTGTGGATCCGGAAATCCCGGAGCCCGGCACCTTCGATCCTGGAGCGAAGCGCCGAGGTGGCCGAGGAGCAGCGGACGGCCCGCCTGCTCGCGGAGACGCGGGCGGCGGCGCAGCTCGCCCAGGGGAACGACGAGGCGCAGCGTCGAGAGGCGATCCGGAGACTCCAACAGCTTTCGGAGGAGAACCCCGACTTCGTGCCGGCGCAGGAGGCGCTCGTCCAAGTGGCGCTCATGCTGAAGGAAAACGCCGTTGCGGATCGCACGGCGCGGAACATGGTCAGGCGATTCCCGGACGCTCCCGCTGCGCATCTGCTTGTCGGACTGGTGGAGATGGCGGCGCAGCGATGGCCCGAGGCGGCGGCGGAATTGACGAAGGCCATCGAGCTGAACAAGGCGCACGGCGGCGAACCGCAATGGAACCTGCATGGGCTGCTGGCGGAAACGTACCTGAAGCAGAACAAGATCCCCGAGGCGGATGCGCAACTGCGAGAGGCCGCGAACATCAACCTGCCGGCGACCGCCGCGCAGATCGCCCGCAGTTCGCTGGATCTTTCGGAACGGCTGGGGCTGGTGCTTCTTGTGGGCGGCAAGCCCGACGAGGCGATCCCTGCGTATCGGCTGCTCTCCGGGGTGGCGACGCACCGGAAGGAGGATGCCAACGCGCAGTACTGCGCGGCGGCGGCGGCGCTGCACGCCGGCCGGGCGGACGAGGCCCGGACGTTCCTGGCTGCCGCAGAGAAGCTCAAACCGGGCGACCCGCGGTTTGCCAAACTCGGGGCGGAGATCGCACGCGCCCCCAGCACGCGTCGAGCGGCCAGCGGCCCCGCCACGCAACCGACCACCACCGCGACGGCCCCCGCGCCCTGATGCCTTTGCAGCAGCGCGTCTCGGGCGGGAAGGCGGCGCGGAGTTGCCGGGCAGTGCCGGCGAGGAAGGGGATGGCCGGCGGCCGGGATCGGCGCAAAAAAATCTTCCGGCGCGGCGAACCGCGGGCTTGCCATTACGTACCGAGTAATGTATAAGGCAGCCGCTGAGGAAGACAACCAAGAGGAAGACAACAGGCTCCTATTATCCGGGTTCGGCCGTTGACGGGCCGGCCCCACAGTGAATCAGGCTTCTTTCCCCTCCGGAAAGCACCGGTTGGCTTCGGCCTCCGGTGTTTTCTTTTTACTCCGACCGGCCGCTGAGAATCGCACCAGCCGGCCGTGCTTCGCCATCGCACGATGCGTCCCTTTCTTGACCCCAGTGCCGTGCCCGCCTGATAATCTCGCCGCGTTCGGGTGCGCGCGGCTGGGAAAAATGCGATCTTCTGACTCCATAACGTCCGATAAGGGTGTGCTCGCGCCGATGCTGCGGGCCCTCCGCCATCGGAACTATCGCCTTTTCTTCGCCGGTCAGGGCATCTCGGTCATTGGGACGTGGCTTACCCGGGTGGCGACGAGCTGGCTCGTATACCGCCTTACGGGGTCGAAGTTTCTCCTGGGCGTTGTAGGCTTCGCGAGCCAGATCCCCATTTTCGTGCTGGCGCCTGTTGCGGGCGTGCTCATCGACCGGTGGGACCGTCGCCGCCTGCTGATTGTTACGCAGGCGTTCTTCATGCTCCAGTCGCTCACGCTCGCCGCCTTGTCCCTGACCGGGGCGATCCGCGTCTGGCACATCATCGTGCTGAGCCTCTGCCAGGGGTTGGCGTACTCGTTCGATACGCCGGGGCGGCAGTCATTCGTCATCGAGATGATCGAGGACCGCAACGACCTGTCGAACGCGATCGCACTCAACTCGTCGATGTTCAACGGCGCCCGCCTCATCGGCCCGGCGATTGCCGGCATCCTCATCGCGCGGGTGGGTGAAGGGATCTGCTTCCTTTGCGACGGCATCAGTTACGTCGCCGTCATCCTTTCGCTGCTGGCGATGCGGGTCTCGCGCGGCCCGGCGCCGGCGCGTCACAACGACGTGCTGCGGGGCATGAAAGAGGGGCTTGACTACGCGATGGGCTTCGCGCCGATACGCTCGATCCTCCTGCTGCTGGCGCTGGTAAGCTTCATGGGCATGCCGTACACGGTTCTGCTGCCCGTATTCGCGACGAACATCCTCCACGGCAATGCGGATACGCTGGGGTTTCTCACGTCAGCCACCGGGCTGGGCGCTCTGGCGGGGGCCCTTTACATGGCGATGCGCAGGACGGTGCTCGGGCTCGGGCGATGGATCGCGGCGGCCACCGCGATGTTCGGCGCCGGGCTCGCCGCATTTGCCCTCTCGCATCACCTGTGGCTCTCGTTGGCGCTGCTGCTGCTGGCGGGATTCGGAATGATGGTCCAGATGGCCTCCTGCAACACCATCCTGCAGACCGTCGTGGAGGACGACAAACGCGGGCGCGTGATGGGACTCTACACGGTCTCGTTCCTGGGAATCGCGCCGTTCGGCAGCCTGGCCGCCGGAGCGATGGCAAGCCTCATCGGCGCCTCGTACACCGTGCTGATCGGCGGCCTCTGCTGTATCGGCGGGGCGCTGCTGTTTGCCCGCCGGTTGCCGATGATTCGGCGCCTCGTGCGCCCCATCTACATCCAGAAGGGGATCATCCTGCCGGTGGCATCGGGAATCCGTGCCGCGTCGGAACCCCCTGCCTGACAGCCGGACGGACAGCGGTGCCTGCAACGCGATCGATGCCGCGTGAAGGCGTCCCACCAGGTCCGTCAGGCAATCGGCGTTCTTCACCCCGCCGCACCATCGCTGCAGTATCGCCTCCGCCCCGTTGAACGCGCCCGCTCATCGCGCCGTCCTGCACGCGTTGCCGAAGCGCGGGCATTCTCGGGCGAGCGGGCCCACTCGACAAACCGCCGGGCCATTACCGGCATCGGTCTGTCGAGCGGCTTCCGCCCCGCCTCGATGGGGGACTTCGCGACGGCGATCGACATCCGCGTGTCGTCGGTGCATGTGCCCGGCGGACGCCGGGAAGCGGCGACGAAGTCTGCCACGCCCTCCAGGCCGAAACAGGCGTGGATCTCACGAGGCGAAACAGACTCCGTCGGCCGCCCCAGCGCGTCGCCGGCGGGAGGGCCGACGATTGTTCTCGCCAATCGACGCTCCAGCCGGGTTTTCACGCGTCATGTCTCCTTTCCATAGCGGGTTGTGCCGGTGCGCCCCCGCGCCTACCGGGCGGACCCGTGCCCGGCCATTTCGACCTCCGCGATCACCTCGGCCGGTGAGAGATCGTCGCCGTACAGCAACCGGCAGAACGCCCGGTGGTACCGGTCTACGCTCCACAGGGCGGCCCGCATCAGGTCGCGAAACTGCTCGTGAACAATGGAAGCCTCCGCCAGCGGAATCGACGCGCGGAACGCCAGCATCCCGTCGGTCATGTTCAGGTCGAAGGCTCCGACGAGCAGCCTGTCGTTTGCCCGCACGACCGTCTCGGCCATCTGCACGCGCCGAGCTTCCGGTACGATGATCGGTACCCGGATGAGCACACCGAGTACGAGCGGCTCCTCGCGCACCATAACCGTTGCGGTGAAAGGGGCCGTCTCGCCGCAGAATACGGCCTCGATGCCGGTCCCGTCGGGATACGACCGGTACCGCACATCGTCGGCGTCGAAGAAACCGCACACCTGGCTCAAAATGTCCCTTGCACGTTCCATCGTCGGCTCCTTCCCGGTCTCATCGTTCCGGCCTTTTCGTCCCGGGGAACCGCGTTTCCCGGCCGTCACCCGTACACGCGAGGCCACCGGGGTGTCCCCGAAGACACCCAACCGCTGCGTTCGCGGTGCCCCGACCGCCGCCGGGGTTTCCCGCTTCGGTGTCGCGGATTGCCGACGGGCGCGCGCCACCTTGCACGCCGCCCATGCGGCCGCAACGCAGACACAAGCCCAAAACACTTCCATCGGTCGTCATCCCTTTCGCGCAGACCGGGAAACAAAAAACCCTGCAAGCGCTTGACGCCGCAGGGCTTAGGCACATCTCGAATATGCCGCTCGCCCTACGGTATCCTCCCTCGTGTTACTGCCGCGTGATGGAAGACCGCCACGCCCGAAGCATGCGCCGAGGCCCGCTTCGGCTCTGTCATCCAACCCTGTTTATGCCGATCGACCATTTTTTATCCCGGCATTGCCACCGACACGAAAGACTCCCGCCCGCACCACAAACGGGCCAATGATGGAAATATACACCATCAAATCGTTCTGTCAAGGCATTTCCTTGCATTTTCCGTCTCGTCACGCGAGATGAGAATCCGACCCGTGCAGGTCGCCGGCCTTGCGGAATCCGGGCGGACCCGCGTGTTCCGCGACAGGGCCGGCGCGAGGGCGCCTCGGCGTATGGCAGCGGGGCAGCGGCGTGGAACCATCCTACTCGCCTGCGCGAGGCCGGTTCCGTTGCGGGCCGATCTCCTCGAACGGAATCCGCTTGAACCCGAGCTTGTACGCAGGCGAGTCGTCCTTCAGTCGGAAGTCCTGGTGTCCGGCGTCGACGAACAAGGGATCCTCGCCGACAAGGTTGTCCTTGACATAGACGACTTTGTCGTCGAGTTTGTCGAGCAGGTCGAGCCAGCGCCCGCCCGAGCAGATGTTCCGCACGATGCGATTGCCCTTCGCCAGCGCCGGCTCGTCGTCGTAGAGCTTGAGCAGCTCAGGGTATCGCGTGCTCCACGGCGGCTCCTTGTACGGCACGGCATTGAGCCGTTCGACCAGGGTGTTGTCCCGGCCGTCGAAGTAGGACTTCGCCCAGCCGAGGCCGCGCGAATCGACATGCACGGCGGGGGCGCATTCCACGAAGATGTTGTTCTCCACCGTGTTGTTACGTCCGCCGCCGATGAGCACGCCGCGTCCCGCTTTGTAGAACACGTTTCCGAAGACCGTACTGCCGCTGGCCCAGTCATCGAGATAGACCGACTGCACGCCCACATGGCCGTGGAACCTGCCGATGTGATGGAAATAGTTGTACCGGATGACGTTCCCGCGCCAGGTCCAGTCGCGGCCCATGTAGAACGCGCCCGCATCGTCCGTGTCCATGCAGACGGTGTGGATCTCGTTGAACTCGATCACGTGCTCGTTGCCGTTCAGGCCGATGGCCATGTGCGGCGCGTCGTGGATGAGGTTGTGGGCGATGCGGTTCCCGACGCCTGCGGTGCTGACGGCCGTCCGATACGTGCGGGCCGCCCGGCTGTAGTGATGAATGTGGTTGTTGACGGCGAAGTGTCCGGACGGCGTGAGCGTCCTGCGGTCGCCACCGGTCAGACTGATGCCGCTTTCGCCGATGTTATAGATATCGCAGCCGGCCACCCCGTTATCCACGCCGCCCGAGATGACGACGGCGGTGCCGCCGATGTTCCGGATGGTACAGGCGTCGATGCGGTTATGCGACCCGCCCTCCACCATAACGGCTGTGCCGCGATTGAACTCCAGGATCAGGCCGCGGATCGTGATGTACGAGGCGTCTTTCAGAAGCATCATCCTGTCCAGCACGGAAACGTACGTGCGGGCGGACTCGATCGGCGCCGGCGGCCAGAAGTACAGGATGCCGCTCCGGCGATCGAGATACCACTCCCCGGGCTCATCCAGTTCGGTCAGCAGATTCAGCGCGTACCACCGCGCGCCTTTCCGGTATCCGTAGTGGTGGTAGGGGGGGAGGGTTGAAATCACGCGGTGTCGGGGGTCGATCGACTCGACCTTCTCGTATGCGTCGGACCAGTCCCAGAACCAGTATCCGTGGAGGCGGACGTCGTCCTCTTTCGCCCATCGCGCCGGGCGGTCGCCCTCGTAGACGAAGCGGCCGACGGCGTCGCCCTGGATCCCGTGGGCCGTGATCGGCTTGCCGCCTGCCACGTCGGCGATTTTGACGAACCCCTCATTCGGCCAGCGGGCCAGCGTCATCGGCTGGTCGTTGAAGAAGAGTTCGAGTCGCCGGCCGGACGCTACCGCATCGCCGAAGTCGGACACGCCGAGCTCCTTGAGGTCCGCCTGCCACACGCGGCCGCGTGCCGCCTCGTCCAGCCGTTCGAGAATCGCAGGGTCGGTAATGCGCCGGAAGTTCGTGATCTCTCGTCCGCCGATCAAGTGCACCTTCTCATCCCTGTACGCACGATAGACGATCGGCGCCTGCGCCGTGCCGCCGTCGGAGGCCGTCAGTTCGAAGGGCTTTTCACGCGGGTACATCCCCCCGCGCACATGGACGGTAACAGCCTCCGCCGTCGCACCGCCGGCCCTTCGGCGGCGGATCTCGTCGCGTGCCCGCTCAAGCGTGGCGAACGGCCCGTCCGTCCGTCCGGCGTTCGGCTCGACCGGCGTACCGGACCACGCATCGTTGCCGTTCGTGGCCACATAGAGATCCACCGCGCCCGGCGCGGCCCCAGACAGGGCGAACCCGAACATCGTCATGACAAAGGACAGGTTTCGCATCGTTGTCCTCCGGTCTGCGCCGACGCCTTCTGCCATCGGCCTGTTTCCCCGCGAGGCCCGGCGTGTGCCGTGGCCGCTCACGCCGGCGTCTCGACCACCGGCCCTTCGGAAAACGCCGTCGACGGCCCCGGTACGTGCTCGATGACCCGCATCGAACGCCAGTGCCCTGCACGATATCGCCACCAGTAGGCGATCGCCAGCGCGATGACATATACGGTCAGGATCGTCCAGGCGACGTAAATGCCCCCGCCGAGGAGCCCGCATGCGACGTATGCCGGGATCACGAGCCCCCCCGAGGCCAGCACAAGCAGCATCCAGAGGACGTAGCGTGTGTCCCCGGCGCCGCGGAGGGCGGCGGAGTACGTGATGTTCAGGCCGTCCACGAGCGAGTACCCGGCGACGAAGTAGAGAAGCGTTCGCCCGACCCGCGCGACCTCGTCAAAGCCGACCGCATCCTGGCGGGGGCGGAAGACCGCCAGAAAGAAGTCCGGCGCGATTGCGATGACCAGCGAAAGGCTCCCCATGTACAGGATCGTGAGCCGCGCGGTGGTTGTCGTAGCGCGGGCGGCGTCATCCGGCCGTCCCGCACCGAGATAGCGCCCGACAAGCACGGTGGTGGCCATGGCCATGCCGAGCATGGGCACGAAGATCAGCGAGTTGATCGAGAAGGCCACATTGCTGGCTGCCAGTTCCGCCTTGCCGATCCGTCCGAGCAGCAGCACGAATACCGTGAACGCCGTAACATCCGCCATCATCTGAAGACCGCTCGGGATACCATAGCGGAGCAGGCGCCCGAAGAGATCGGGATCGAACCGCCAGCGGGTCGTCGCGTAGGCGCGCCGATGGTCCTGCCGGAGGATCAGCACGAGGTACGCGAGTACCTGTGCCCACGTGGCCAGGATCGTAGCGGCCGCGGCGCCCCAGATGCCGCGTTCGGGGAATCCGGCATGACCGAAGATCCAGCAGTAGTCGAGCACCCCGTTGAGAACCGCGCCGGTGACGTTCACCCACATGACCGTCCAGGTCCGGCCGCGTCCGCTGAAGAAGCCCGACAGGGCGGCATTGAAGATCGCTCCGCCGCCGCCGAGCGCCATCACGCGGAAGTAGGTGATTTCGTTCCGGCGGACCGCTGCGGCATGGCCCGCGAAGCGGAACAGCGGCTCGGCCAGCAACGAGAGTCCCGCCAGGCAGGCGGCGCCGATCAGGCTGAAGTAGATGCCCTGCCACACGGCGGCGCCGATTCGCTCGGGCCGGCGCGCCCCGTCATACTGCGAAACGAATGTGCTGACGTAACTCGCCGTGCCGACGAAGAGGCTTGCGAACGTGAACCAGGTGACGCCGGCCGGCAGCGAGGCGGCCAGGGTTTCGGGCGAATACCACGAGAGAAACATGCGATCGACGAAGTGCATGAGGCTCGTCGAGGACGTGCTGAGGATCAGCGGAACGGCAATCGCGAGGACCTCGCGGTAGCCGCCGGGTACGGTGCGGGGCTGCAACTCGTTCGTGGGGTTCATGTTCTCGTCGAGATACTGCGCGAGGGGGGAGTTGAACCCCCACGGGTTTCCCCACAGGATCCTAAGTCCTGCGCGTCTGCCAGTTCCGCCACTCGCGCAATGGCACGCAACCGCACGGACGTCTACAGGTTACACGCCGCCGCGCTCCTGCTCAACTCCGATCGACACCGCGTGAATCTCGGTACGAAGTGCGGCCGCGGGCGACCTGCGGTCCCGGGCGCCGAGGAAGCGATCTCGCTGTCCGCTGCGGCCCAAGGCGGCGTCATGCTCGCCGCGGTTCAGGGCCGGGCGCGACCCGTGTGACTGCGGCCGCGCCGACCTGTGCGGACGGCCGACGTTTTGGAAAGCGGGGTGCCGTCGGACAGGCAAGTCCGGTGCGCCTGTGGCGATCTTGCGCGACGATCGCGGTTAGAGCCGGTGGTCGACGGGGCGGAGGCGTCGAAGCTCGAAGCGGTAGTACTGATTCACCACGCGGAGCAACTGCTGAAGGACCTTGCGGTTTTCAACGGTCGCCTCGAGGCCGACGAATTGCAGGCCCACGGTGGTCGCACCGTCCGGTGCAGGGTCTACGTAGCGGACGATTCCGTTGAGGAGAAACGCCGGCCCGCCCGGCTCGGGCTGAAACTCGATGCCGATCGCATCGCCCACGTCCAGCCGCGGATCCCGGTTCGGCGGCAGCACGAGACGCATCCCGCCGGCGGACAGATCGAGCAGCCGGCCCGTATAGCTGGGCCACGCGGCGGTGCCGGCCTTCTTCCGGCAGGCTGCGCCGCCTTGCCAGAGCTCTACCGTTACCGTCTTGTGCGGCGGCACGCTCACGCGGTAGTACGCCCGGCGCTGGAGCTCCTGGAGGCTATCCGGCCAGCTCAGCGCCAGGGCCGGCACGCGGGTGCCCTCGTCCGGGCCGTATACTTCCTGCCCCAGCACGACCGAGGTGAACACGCACTTCTTGTGCCCGCGGCGGAAGGCAACGCCCACGGACTCGCCGCGGCGCACCTCCGGCGGCGGCGCCTCGGGCGCGGCGGGCGGGGGGTACTCGACGTACAGGCATTTCGTCACGGGGTTCGCTCCGAGGAACCGCGACTTATGCACGACCCAGGAGACGCTATCCCGGACGCTCAGGACGATCGGCACGTTGCGCGAGGCGGCCTCGTCGAGGGCCTGGTCCCGGCGGGTCGGTTCCACGGTCAAGACGGTGCTCATGACACCACTCCGTCGGCCACATGGGTGCCGTTGCCGAGGGGGGCGACCCCGGAACCATAGCGCCGCAGCAGGAACTCGCTGAGCCGTCGCGCCGCGTTGGTCGTTCCGGACGAGGCGGACGGAAGGAACTGCATGCCGAGGATCATCTTCTCGTTCTCGGCGTTCGGCGTCTTGTTACACAGGACGGCATGGAGATCGAAAGGCGGTCCGGCGTCCGGTAGCGCGAACGATGCGGCGATTGTTTCGCCGACGTGCAGCCTCTCCGCCGCGTCGGCCTCGACCAGGCAGGCCATACCTTCCCCGCTGATGTTGCACAGCCAGCCGACGATTTCAGTGCCTGCATTGTCGGCATCGCGCCGGAGTCGTACCCGGGACGATTCGGCAAGTTTGACGCGCCAGAAGCGGCGGCGCTGGTAGACGCGAAGCTTCTCCGGGCGGGCCAGGCTCACCGACCAGCGTTCGCCGGCCTGCTCGGCATCGAGGGCATGTGTGCTGAAGAGGAAGCGGTCTTGGCCGAGCAGCAGCGAGACATCGCAATAGCTGCCCACCATGTTGCTCGGGCGGAGTACCGACGGCTCGGTAAGCTCTGCGCGAAGGCTCTCGGCGTCGAGGGCGATGAGACGCCCCTTCAGTCCGTTTGCATCCGGCCACAAACCCGGCTCGATCAGCACGGTCGCCTGATATCGGACCGCCTGCTCGAGCGTCCGGGCCGACTGGCGGGCGCTGAGATCGATCGCGTACTCCATAACAGCCCACTCGAAGATGGCAAGGCACGGCGCGCGGGCGCGCTCCTGTACGCGTTATTCGTCGGTTGCATACTCGTGCGACTTGATGCTGCCATCGGTGAGTGCGACCTTTGCCGCGAACCGTCTGATAATACCCCGGGGGTATCGGGGAATCGCGGGAGCGGAGGTGCGCGGCCCGTTTGCCCGTCGCCGGCCCGTTGTGGGTCGTGCCGCCGGCGTCCTTCCCGTGCGATGAGCACGTTCGATCGGTACTGCCGGTGCAGCAGTGGCACACGCTTTGATGACCGCCCGGCTACCGGCTTGTCCCTGTTGCCTCTTGCGTCCCCCCGCGTGCTGCTGCCGCCGCTTTCGCCTCGAGCGTCTCGATCGTTTCCGGCGTTCGGTTAACGCAGGCCCTTGCACGAGCAAAGCCGCCGTAGAGCAGAGGCCGGATTCTTCATCCCGTCGTTTACCCTGAGCGAAGCCGAATGGCTTCTCGGAATGACGTCCCCGGCCCCCCCCCGGAATTCCACGCCGGCCGATAAGAATCCAGGCGATAACGGTGTAGGGGCGACCGAGCCGTCGCAGCGTTGCACGCCGCACGCGAAACCGTGTTACCGATAAGGGTACTATTCGGCGGCGGGCGTGGTCTGCTCCTGCACGGCGATTTGCGTCTCGAGTTCCTGCATGCGTCGGGCCGATGGGCGGTGGGCGCCCGTCAGCGGCACCAGAACGCCGGGCAGGGCCCAGGCCAACTGAATCAGGCGGATTCCCAGGGCGAGGAAGAGGACCTGCCCCTTTGTGCCGAACGGGCCGCGGAGGAAGAGCATGAGCGCCGCTTCCGTCGTGCCGAGCCCCATCGGCGTCACCGGGATGGACATCACCACGAGCGAGACGCCGATGTAGGCGTAGTAGGACGGCCAGTCGGGCCGCATGCCCATCGCGAGCCCCCAGAGATAAAACGTGGCGACCGCGATGACCTGGAGGACGACGGTGAATGCGAATGCCGCCAGCACGATGCCCGGATGCTCGCGCATTCGCAGTGCGGCCCGGTCGACGCGCAGGAGCTTGTCGATCCCGGG
>Ga0272448_1005959_pt1 | contig 13288 bp, 9 predicted proteins | sample YNPCB0191_FD_202220 | JGI IMG/M metagenome (GOLD analysis project Ga0272448, IMG submission 202220) | Hot spring sediment microbial communities from Yellowstone National Park, WY, United States - YNP-CB-019-1 | ecosystem: Environmental > Aquatic > Thermal springs > Hot (42-90C) > Sediment...
GGCGGAAGAAGCGGCGGGCGGTCGAGGGACTTTTCCTTCTTCTGGATCTCGATCTCGGAGACCAAAACCGCCGGGGCTACTGCGGCCACCGGAACGCTACCCGATTCAGCCCCGCAATAACCGTTGAACACCTCAGAGCGGTCCGAGGTCGCCAGGATACGCGAGAAGCTGGCCAGGGGCGTGCCGACTATGTCGGCCCCCCGCACCAGCTCGTCCGGACGCCCGTCCGGCCAGACGCGGTAGACCAGCACCGGGATGACCTTGAAAGCCTGCACGCCGGCGCGCGCCGTGGCAGTCAGTCCCCCAGTCACTTCGCGGAAGTACAGACCGTAAGGCTTGTTCTGCCGGCGTATCTCCTCGATCAGCATCTCGCGCAGCCGCTTCTCGGAGACCTTCTGCGCCGATTCGACGAACATGTTCGACTGGCGTGAAACCACCTCGTAGCCCGGCGCCCGCCGGCCGTGACCGTTGGAATGCTGGAAGCCGCGAACCGGCGAGCGCGACAGCAAGAAGCTTTTCAATACGCCGTTTTCGACCACTATCACCGGACGCGCCTTGACTCCCTCGTCATCGTAGAGGTAGAAGCCGTTCAAATCGGTCCCATCGAACTGCCGGCGCGTGGGATCGAAAATCACGGAAATGAATTCCGGCAGAACCTTAGTGCCGACGCTCTTGGCGAAGGTCTGTCCCTCGGTTTCATCCTTCTGGCGATGGCCCTCGATGCGGTGGCCGAAGATCTCATGAAAGAAGACCGCCGCCGCCCGCCCGGACAGGATCGCCGGACCGGCGAATGGATCCACCAGTGGCGCCTTAAGCAGGTTCGTCAGGTCCTGCCCCAAGCCTTGTATGGCGGCACGCACCTTGCTATCGCTGGGAAGCCTAACCGGATCTTCGGCATCAAAGCTCTCGTTCAGCACCAGATCCATGCCGTCGGCGGCCTTGGCGCGCGCACTGATCGTCAGGCGGGCGAACAGGCGTCCATGACACAGACGGGATCCCTCGCTGGTGACCAGATAGCGAGTCTCGCGGTGGAGGCTGAGGGCCACTTGCGAGGTCAGGATCTGAGGCCAGCGCGAGAATTCCGCCGACCACTTGCGCAGTTTGTTCTCCCAGTCGCCTGCGGAGAAGTCAGGCTCCGGGGGGGCTTGCAGATAAACTACCGGCTCCTCCTGTGAAAAATCCGCTGAATCGTCCTCCTCAGCCACCTTCACCTGGCGTTGGGTGCGGACCTTGGCCAGTCGCTCTGCCGCCAGCCGGTAAGTGCGGTCAGTCTCCCGCCACAAGCGCTGCTTGATGGGAGCTGCTTGGTCTTCCAGGGGCAGGGGCGCAGCGGCAGTGAACTGGGCGCGCTCGCCCGGGATGCGGTGGTAGTTGTCAAGCTGCGGGCTGCCGACCCGCACAGTCACGTCCAGCACACGCACGTGTTGGCGATCGGATCCGATCAAGGCGCCCAGCGTCGCGGCGACGTTCACCGCCTGCCTGTCGGTGACCGCGTAACTGATGAAATAAGGCGCAGGATCGGCCTTTTCCTTGAGCACTCGGAAGTTGCGTTCCAGCTCCTCGGTCAGCATCGGCACCAGCGGCGGAGTCTCTGCGAACGCCGCGGCGGTTGCAAGCACGATCCCGGCCGCCAATAGCCCCGTCACGCCATCAGAATAGCATGCGCTTGCGCAGGCGTCGGCGGCGCCGACTGCGCCGCGGGTTAGCAAAGAGAGAGCGAGGGTGAGCTGTGTCGGAATTACCCGGCGCGGCCCCTGGCGGCTACACTATACTGGCCACTCAGCCGGCGGTAGCGCAATGCAGGGAGTGGGCGCGGTCATTGTGAGTTGGAACTCAGGCCCGGAGATCGGACCCTGCCTGGAGGCCTTGCGGCGGGCAGGCGTGCCGGAAGCGGTGGTGGTGGACAACGCCTCGCAGGACGACACCTGCCGGCAGGTGCGCCGCCATGGAGGGCGTTTGATTGCGAACCCGTGGAATCGCGGGTTCGCAGCGGCTGCCAACCAAGGCATCAGCGCACTGGCGAAGCCCCTGATCTTACTGCTGAATCCTGACGCCGAGGTTGTCGGCGGCTTGGAGGCGCTGGCGGAAGCCTGTCGGCAGCCGGGCGTGGCGGCGGCTGGGGGCAAGCTGTTGGACGCGGAGGGGCGGCCGCAGGTCGGTTTTATGGTGAGGCGCTTGCCCACACCTTGTAGCCTGGCCTTTGAAATGCTGGGAATCAACCGGATATGGCCGCGCAATCCCGTCAACCGCCGCTACCGCGAGCTGGCAATGGATCCGGAGCGCCCGGCGGAGGTGGAGCAGCCTGCGGGGGCCTTTCTGATGCTGCGGCGTGAGGTCTGGCGGGAACTGGGCGGATTTGAAGAGTCCTTCCACCCGCTGTGGTTTGAGGACGTGGACTGGTTGAAGCGGGTGCGCGAGGCAGGCTACCGGGTGCGGTATGAGCCCCGAGCCGTAGCCCGACACGCGGGCGGGCGCTCTGCGGCGCGTTTGAGTTGGGAGTGGCGGCAGTTGTATTGGTATGATAACCTTCTGAGGTACGCTGCCAGGCATTTCTCTCCGGCCTCACGCGGGCTGGTTGCGGCTGCCGCTATGCTAGCAGCCATGTTGCGCGCGACGGGGGGTGCTTGGAGCACGGGCGGGGCCTTGCGGGTATACGGTAGAATAGTCCGACTGGCCGCAGGGCGGCTGGTCCGTGGCTGCAAGCAGGGTGAGAGGTTGGCGCCGGATGCAGCTCGGTGCTGAGGATTTGCGGGAAGCGGGCTGATAGCACAAGCTGAACGGATGTCGCGCGAGGAGCTGGTTTCGGTCACCATCGTCACTTACAACAGCAGCCGTTTTATCGGGCGCTGCCTGGAGTCCGTGCTGGCGCAAAAGTACCCCTGGGTGGAAGTCATTGTAGTGGACAACGCCTCCGGCGACGGCACCCGCCAAGTCCTGGAAGCCTTCCGCGATCGCTGCCGCGTGATTTACAATTCGCGGAACATAGGCTTTGCCGCAGCCCAGAACCAAGCCATCCGCCTGGCTCGGGGTGAGTGGATTCTCACGCTCAACCCGGACATGCTCTTGCTGCCGAACTTCATCCAGGCCCTGGTTGCGGCCGGAAGGCTGGACCCGAAGGTGGGGACCGTATGCGGAAAGCTGCTGACCATGCGCCCCAGCTTCGACTTCCCCGAACAACCCTTGGTGGACTCCACCGGCATGTACTTCACTCCCATGCTGCGGCACCTGGATCGCGGCAGCCAGCAGGTTGAAAACGGCCACTTCTTGAACTACGAGTACGTCTTCGGGGCCTCGGCCGCAGCCGCGCTTTATCGCCGGGAGATGATCGAGGACGTTTCGGTGGACGGGGAGTTCTTCGACCCGGATTTTTTCGTCTATCGCGAGGACGCCGACGTAGCCTGGCGGGCGCAACTACTGGGCTGGCGTTGCCTGTACACGCCGCACGCCCGCGCCTACCATGTGCGCAGCGTGCGCCCGGGAAACCGCCGCGCCTTGCCGGCGGCCATAAACATGCATTCGGTCAAGAACCGGTTCCTGATGCGCATCAAGAACATGACTCCGGACCTGTATCTGCGGAACTGGTTCTCGATCACCCTCCGCGACTTGATGGTCGTGGCCTGCTGCCTGTTGCGAGAGCAAACCTCCTTGAAGGCTTTCTGGTTCCTGGCGCGGAATTGGAAGCGGGTCTGGGCCAAGCGCCGCCAGATCATGCAGCGGCGTCGGGTGGACGACGAGTACCTGGCTGCGTGGTTCCGCTACCGCCCGGTGGCCCTGCCGTTTAGCGATGGGCGCGCCAGAAACACGCCTGCGGTGCGCGTAGCGGGCGCAGCGGAAAGTCCCTGAGTCGCGAAATCCCGGCCGTGAAGATTGCGATCCTGGGCACGCGGGGGATACCCGCCCGCTACGGAGGCTTTGAGACGTTCGCGGAAGAGCTGGCGCGCCGCCTGGTGCAGCGCGGCCACAGGGTCACGGTTTACAGCCGCAGCCGGCACCGGGAGCAGTACTACCAGGGAGTCCGCCTGCGCTACCTGCCCGCCATCCGCCACAAGTACTTGGAGACGGTCGCTCACACCGCGCTGGCGACACTGGATCTGCTGCGGCATCGCCAAGATGTGGCTCTTTATTGCAACGCCGCCAACGCCATCCTGACCTGGTTGCCGCGCCTGGCTGGCATCCGAGTGGCGCTTAACGTGGATGGGCTGGAGCGCCGCCGGCGGAAGTGGAACCGGCTGGCGCGCGGCTGGTACCGGCTCTCGGAACGCCTGGCCACGCGGTTGCCGAACGCGGTCGTCACCGACGCTCAGACCATCGCCCGGTATTATCTGGAACGCTACGGCAAGCAGACTTACTGCATCCCTTACGGGGCCGAAGTGGGCAAGGTCTCAACCACGGACGCCCTCAGGCGGCTGGGTTTGGTGCCCGGAGGATACTTCCTCTACGTGAGCCGTATGGAGCCGGAGAACAACGCCCTGCTGGTGCGTCGGGCGTTCGAGCAGGTGAAGACGGACCTGCGTCTGGTGATGGTCGGCGACGCGCCTTACGCACGACGCTACATCGCGCAAGTGCGCGACACGCGCGACCCTCGCATCTTGTTCCCCGGAGCAATTTACGGACAGGGGTATCGTGAGCTGGGCTCGCATTGCTTCGCTTACATCCACGCCACCGAAGTGGGCGGTACGCATCCGGCGCTGGTCGAGGCTATGGGGCGCGGCGCGCTGGTGCTCTATCTGGACACGCCGGAGAACGCCGAGGTGGCCGGGGATGCGGGAATTGCTTTCCAGCCGCACGATCTGGCGGACAAGCTCCGCCTGGCGCTGCGCCTGACGCCCAAGGAACGCGAAACTTTCTGCCAGAGGGCGCTCGAGCGTGTCCGGGAACGCTACGACTGGGAGCGGATAACCGACGCCTACGAACGGCTCTTCGCCGAGCTGTGTGCGAGTCGTTGAGATGCTGCAAACGGAGCTGCGGACCTGGGCCGAAATCTCCCGCCGACAGATCGCGGCTAACTACCGGGCCGTGCGCGAGGCAGTAGGGCCGGGCATCGAGATTGCGGCGGTGGTAAAGGCCGACGCCTACGGTCACGGCGCTGTGGAGGTGGCGCGGGTGCTGGCGGCCGAGGGCGCGCGCTGGCTGGCCGTGAGCTGCGCCGAGGAAGGCGTGACGCTGCGAGAGGCCGGAATCCAAACCCGGATTCTGGTGATGGCCGACGGCTTTCGGTTCTCGCGTCCTGCGCTGCTGGAGTACCGGCTGACGCCCGTAATCCACAGCCTTGAGGGCATAAAGGAACTGGACGACTGGCTGGAAGCGCGGCGCGCCGAGCTGTCCTACCACCTTAAGATTGACAGCGGCATGGGGCGTTTGGGCGTGCTGGACAACGCTGAGCAAATCGCTGCGGCGGTTCGCGGCGCGCGGCGACTGCGCTTGGAAGGCCTGATGACGCACTTGGCAAGCGCGGCGGACTACGGCAGCCCTCAGACCGACCGGCAGGTGCAGGTTTTCAACCAGATCGCCGGGCGTTTGGCCGAGGCCGGCATCCGGCCGGCGTACCGGCATCTGGCCAGCACCAACTCGATCGCCTACGGCAGGCGCGAGTCCTGGCAGAACATGGTGCGTCCGGGGCACGCGCTTTATGGGTACGTCTCTGCCGCGCGCGGGCCGGCGCCGGCGCGAATTCTCAAGGTGCGTCCGGCGCTAAGCTGGAAAGCCAGGGTGCTGTCGGTCAAGAACGTCCCGGAAGGGGCGCTGATCGGCTACGGCGGCATGTTCCGCGCGCCGCGTCCGATGCGGATCGCGATTCTGGCGGTAGGTTACGCCGACGGGCTGTCGCACCGCCTGTCCAATCGCGGACAGGTGATCGCTGCCGGGCGGTTGGTTCCCATTCTGGGCGCGGTCTCGATGGATCTGACCACCATTGACGCCAGCGATTGCCCGCAGCTTCAGCCCGGAGACGCCGTGACGCTGCTGGGCTGCGAAGGCGAAGTCGCGCTGGAGGCGCAGCAGATGGCCCGGCTGGCCGGCACCATTTCCTACGACGTGCTGTGCGGAATCCGGGCGCGGGTCAAGCGGCTGTACTTGTGAGAGTGCGCCGCCGCCGCGCGCGTATTATCCTGGGGCCTATGACCCGCGATGAAGCCTGGCAGATCCTGTGTGAGTTCACGCAATCGGAAAACCTGCGCAAGCATGCTCTGGCGGTGGAGGCCTGCCTGAGGGCTTACGCCCGCAAGTTCGGTGAGGACGAAGAAGAATGGGCGGTGACCGCCTTGCTGCACGACTTCGATTATGAGATTCATCCCGAAGCGCCCGACCATCCTCTGAAGGGCGAAGCCATCCTGGCCGAGCGCGGCGTGAGCGAACAGATACGCCGGGCGGTGCTTTCGCACGCCGCCTATACCGGCGTGCCGCGCCAGACGCTGCTGGAAAAGGCTCTGTTCGCCTGCGACGAGCTGGCCGGCTTCATCACCGCCGTGGCGCTGGTCAAGCCGCACCGCAGCCTGGCCGAAGTGGACGCCCGCTCGGTGCGCAAGAAGATGAAAGACAAAGCCTTCGCCCGCTCGGTCAGCCGGGAAGACATCCTGAAGGGCGCCGAGGAGCTGGGCGTGGATCTGGACGAACACATCGAGTTCTGCGCCCGAGCCATGCAAGCTCGTGCCGGCGAGCTGGGACTGGAGGGAACGGCGTGAGCCGGCCGAGCTGGGACGAGTACTTCCTGGAGTTGGCCGCTCAAGTGGCCAAGCGCGCCACTTGCGATCGCGGCCGCGCCGGTTGCGTGGTGGTGCGCGATAAGCGGATCATCGCCACCGGCTACGTCGGCTCGCCTCCCGGCCTGCCGCACTGCGATGACGTCGGCCACCTGATGCGCAAGGTTGTAGACGAGGACGGCACGGTCCGCCAGCACTGCATGCGCACTACTCACGCCGAACAGAACGCCATTTGCCAGGCGGCGCGCTACGGCATCGCCCTGGACGGCGCCACGCTTTATTGCACGATGGAGCCCTGCCGGGTGTGCGCCATGCTGCTGATAAGCGCCGGCATCCGGCGGGTGGTGGCGCGGCGGCGCTATCACGCCGGCCAGGACACTCGCGAGCTGTTCCAGGCCGCAGGCGTCGAGCTTGAGGTCTGGGAGGATCAGCTTGAGCAGTACCCCGCTCAGTAAGCGCGGCGTTGAGAGGGTCGCGCGGGAGGGAACATAATCCAATGGGCATTAGAATCATCGCCGTTTGGTTGACGGTGGCCGCCGCGCCGGCCTGGTCCCAGGCGCGGCCGGAATGGGACGATCCCACGGTGTTTCAGGTTAACCGCGAGAAACCTCATGCCACGATGATGGTTTACCCCACCAAGGCGCTGGCGCGCCAGGCAGACCGCGCACGTTCGCCCTGGTTTCAGTCCTTGAACGGGCGCTGGAAGTTCCACTGGGCGCCGCGGCCGGCGGACCGGCCGGCGGACTTCTATCGCCCCGATTTCGACGATTCGCGCTGGGCTTTGATTCCGGTGCCTTCCAACTGGCAGCTTCACGGCTACGACTTGCCGATCTACACCAACATCATTTATCCGTTCCCGGTGGATCCCAAGGGCCCGCCTGTGGCGCCCAAGGATCGCAATCCCGTCGGCTCATACCGCACCAGCTTCACGGTTCCTCGCGCCTGGTCCGGCCGACAGGTGTTGTTGAACTTCGACGGCGTGGACTCGGCGTTCTACCTGTGGGTCAACGGCCACAAGGTCGGCTACAGCGAAGATTCGCGCACGCCCGCGGAATTCAACATCACCCGTTATCTCAAGCCGGGTCCCAACCTGCTGGCCGTTGAGGTTTATCGGTTCCCGGACGGCGCTTACCTGGAGGACCAGGACATGTGGCGGCTCAGCGGGATCTACCGCGACGTTTACTTGTGGAGCACCGCCGATCGCCACGTGCGCGACTTCGAGATTCAAACCGATCTGGACCCGGCCTGGCGCGACGCCGTCCTGAAGGTGACGGCGGACGTCGTTCACTACGGCGGTGCGCCGGCAAAGGCGTCGCTGATGCTGGAGCTGTTGGATGCGGAGGGCAAAGCGATCTTCGCGCCTCAGACCCGCACGGTCGAGTTGAAACCCGATCATGAGACGCGCGTGGAATTCGCCGTGCCGGTCTCCAACCCGAACAAGTGGAGCGCCGAATCACCCTATCTATACACCGCCCTGCTCACGCTCAAGGACCCGGCCGGCCGCGTCATCGAAGTAATTCCCTCGCCCGTGGGATTCCGCGAGATAGAGATTCGCGACGGCCGGCTGTTGATGAACGGGCAGGCCATACTGTTCAAGGGCGTCAACCGGCACGAGCATAGCCCGGAGAGCGGCCACTACGTGACCCCGGAATTAATGCTGCGCGACATCTTGCTGATGAAGCGGCACAACATCAACGCCGTGAGGACGTCGCATTATCCCAACGCGCCCGCCTGGTATGATCTGTGCGACCGCTACGGCTTGTACCTGATTGACGAGGGCAACATTGAGGCTCACGGGTACGGCAATACGCCGACCAACCGTCTGAGCAACGACCCCCAGTGGCGCGGCGCCTACCTGGACCGTGTGGAGCGCATGGTGGAGCGGGACAAGAATCATCCTTCGGTTCTGATCTGGTCGCTGGGCAACGAATCGGGCGACGGCCCCAACGTTGCGGCCGTGTATCAGTGGGTGAAACGCCGCGATCCCACGCGGCCCTTCCACTACGAGGGCAGCACGCACACCGGCGGCTCCAACGCAGGCATCAACTCGTTCATGTACCCGCCGCCGGCCGCCGTCATCAAACGCGCCCGGCAGCGCCCCACCATGCCGCTGATCTTGTGCGAGTACTCGCACGCCATGGGCAACAGCAACGGCGGCCTGAAAGAGTACTGGGACATTTTCTACTCCGGCGCCAACGCCCAGGGCGCCTTCGTCTGGGACTGGGTGGACCAGGGCTTGCGACAACCGGTGCCCGCGGAACATCGTGCCGCCGTAGGGCGCGATACTTTCCTGGCCTACGGCGGCTGGTGGGAGGACAAAGCCGGCATCCACAACGACAACAACTTCTGCATGAACGGACTGGTGGCGGCCGACCGCACCGTGCGCCCGGGCCTGGCGGCCATCAAGTACGTCTACCGCAACCTGCACGCGACGCCCGTAAATCTGGACGCCGGCAAGATCAAGGTGAAGAGCTGGTTCGACTTCATTAATGCCAAGGAGCTGGCCGAGGGTCTGTGGGAGGTGAAAGCCGAGGGCCGGGCGATCGCCTCCGGCATGGTGCCTGAACTCGATCTTGAGCCCCGGCAAGAGCGCGAGTACACGCTGCCGCTGCCTGCGCTGCGCCCGGAGCCCGGCTTGGAGTACTGGCTGAACCTCAGCTTTGTGACCCGCAAGGATCTGCCCTGGGCGCCGAAAGGCCACGAGCTGGCCTGGGAGCAGTTCAAGTTGCCGGTAGCCGCACCTGCGCCTGCCGCCGATCGCGCTTCCTTCCCGCCGCTCGATATGGATGAGCAAGGCGACGAAGTGCGTTTTTCAGGCAAGGATTTCACCTTGCTGTTCGACAAGCACGCTGCCCAGTTCATCGGCCTCACTTACAAGGGCGTCAAAGTGATCGAGCGCGGGCCGCGGCCGGACTTCTGGCGGGCCATGACGGACAATGACCGGGGCGCGTGGAAATCTGTCGGGCGCACGGCGGTGAAGGATCTCGGGCGCAACATCATGATCTGGCGCGAGGCGGGCCAGAGCTGGAAAGCGGAGGCGGTGGAAGTGCGCCGCCTGGACGCGCGCACGGCGGAGGTCAGAATCCGGGCCGCATTGCCCGCGATAGCGGCGAGTTACTCGGCCACTTACACAATTTACGGCAGCGGGGATATCCTCATCGAGGCAAGTTACCGGCCGGGCGCTTCGCCGGCGCCTATGATGCCGCGGTTCGGTATGGAATGGACGCTCGCGCCGGGGCTGGAGAATATAACCTGGTATGGGCGCGGCCCGGGGGCCACCTACCAGGACCGTAACTTCGAACGAATCGGCGTTTACTCTTCTACTGTGGATGCCGACTGGATTGAGTATTCCCGCCCGCAAGAGAACAATAACAAGACCGACGTGCGCTGGGTGGCTCTTACGAACCCGAAAGGCGTCGGACTGCTGGCTGTCGGCATGCCCCTGCTGAGCGTGAGCGCCGTGCATTACACCAAGCAGGAGATCGAAGAGGCCGATTATTCCTTCAAGTTACGCCGGCATCCTGAGGTTTACCTGAATCTGGATTACAAACAAATGGGCGTGGGCGGCATTGACAGTTGGAGCGTGAACGCCTGGCCGATGCCCGAGTATCGGTTGCCCGGCGATCGGCCTTACTTCTACAGGTACCGCCTGGCGCCTGTTGAGGGGGATTTTGCCGTCAAGACGCGGCAGGCGTTTTGATTTGCAGTCACTCGGCCGGGCAATAGAAGCTCAAAGCGTTCTCCCCCTGCCGGAGCGTGCGCACGCGGCGCAGGCGGCCGTATCCCTCGGCCGGCATGCGGCGGCGGTCGTGCTGGAGGATCACCAAGCGCGGAGGCTGTTCGCCCAACAGGCGCAGCACCGCTTCGGACTCTCGCGGCTGATCGTAAGGGGGGTCCAAGAACACGATGTCGGCCGCGCAGGCGGCCAAGCGCTTGAGGACTTGCCCGTGCACCACCTCCGCGCGCTCCTCGATCTTCAGCTCCGCCAGGTTCTCACGAATCAGCCGGACCGCCGCACGAGCCGCCTCGATGAACACCACGCGCGCCGCGCCGCGACTGAGCGCCTCAATGCCTACCGCTCCGGTGCCGGCGTACGCGTCGAGAAAAACCGCGCCCGCAATCTCGCCGCCCAGCACGTCGAACAGGGTTTCTCTCAGGCGGTCCGGCGTGGGTCGCACGGCCCTTCCGGCCGGCGCCTTCAGGCGGCGGCTGCGCAGTTGCCCTCCGATGACCCGCATCAGCCCACCTCGATAAGTCCGTAGCGCTCTCGCCAGCGCCCCCGCAGGTAGGCGAGCGCGCTGCGCTGTTCCTGGTCCGCACCCGCAGCCATGAAATCGGCGACTTCCCGGCGCGCCAGCTCCAGCAACTCCGAGTCGCGTACGATGTTGGCGACTCGCAGCGCTGGCAGTCCCGCCTGCCGCGTGCCGCAAAACTCTCCGGGGCCGCGTAATTTCAGATCCATCTCGGCGATGTAGAAGCCGTCGGTGGATTCAACCATGGTGCGTATGCGCTCCCGGCTGACATCGCCGAGACCACCGGTGACCAGGATGCAGTAGCTTTGCTCGGCCCCGCGGCCCACGCGTCCCCGAAGCTGGTGAAGCTGCGCCAGGCCGAACCGCTCGGCCTGCTCGATCACCATCACCGTCGCGTTGGGCACGTCCACGCCCACTTCGATGACCGTGGTCGAGACCAGGATCTGCGTCTCGCCGCGCTTGAAACTTTCCATTGCGGCCTCTTTTTCATCAGCCGGCATGCGACCGTGCAGCAGGCCCACGCGGAACTCCGGGAAGACTTGTTCGGACAGATGGCGGTACATCTTCTCGGCCGCCTTGCGAGCCTGAGTCTCGGATTCTTCGATCACCGGATAAACCACGTAGGCCTGTCGTCCCGCAAGGACCTGCTTCTTCAAAAAACTCCAAACGCGTTCGATCTGGTCCTCGCTTGCATGCCGGGTGATGATGGGCTTGCGGCCGGGCGGCAGCTCGTCAATCACGGAAATGTCCAGATCGCCGTAAAGCGTCAGAGCCAGCGTACGCGGGATCGGCGTGGCGGTCATCACCAGCACGTCCGGATGGGCGCCTTTGCGGATGAAGCTCAGCCGCTGGAGCACCCCGAAACGGTGCTGCTCGTCAATGATGGCCAGCCCGAGGCGGCAGAACTCGACATCTTCCTCAAGCAGCGCGTGCGTGCCGACGGCGAACTGCACGATCCCTTCGGCCAGCAGGTTCTTCATCCGGGTCTTTTCACGCTTGCCGGCGGAGCCGGTCAGCAAGCCGACCCTGTAACCCAACTTGCCGAACAGTCCTTTGAAGTAATAGAAGTGCTGGGCGGCGAGGATTTCGGTGGGGGCCAGCAGGGCCACTTGGTAGCCGTTTTCGATAGCGATGATGGCGGCCTCAGCGGCCACCAAGGTCTTGCCGCTGCCCACGTCGCCTTGAAGCAGCCGGTGCATGGGGTGAGGCTGCGCCATGTCGGCGGCGATCTCGCCCAGCACGCGCTTCTGAGCGGCGGTGGGCTTGAAAGGCAGCATCTGCTTGATGCGCTCGCGCACCCGATCGCTGAGCTCAAAAGCGATGCCTGCTTGTCGCCGCGCCTGGCTTTTCTTGAGCGCCAGCCCGTACTGGAGCCAGAAGAACTCTTCAAGGATCAGCCGGATCTGCGCGGGCGTACGAAAGGCGTTGAGCAGCCGGAGATCTTCCTGCTCGGGCGGGAAATGCAGGTTACGGATGGCGGTCCACAGATCCGGCAGGCGCAAGCGCCGGCGCAGGCTCGCCGGCAAGGGGTCGGGAGGCGGCGCCAGAGTTTCCAGCAGCCTGTGCACCAGGCGGCGAAACACGCGGGTCGTGATCCTGCCGGCTGCCTCGTAAATCGGCACCAGGCGCCCCACGTGCAACGCAGCGTCGGCCTCATCCTCCTCAGAGAGGATCTCGTACTCCGGGTGAACCATGCTGAGCTGGCCGGCGTAGCTGTCATACTCCACCTTTCCGTAAAGCGCCACGCGCTGACCGGGCTGAAACACCTCCGCCAGGTATTGGGCGTGGAACCACTTGGCCAGCAGCACGGCGCGCGAGGCGTCGCTGAAGGTGGCCTCAAACATGCCCAGCTCGCGCCGGCGAAAGGCCGACAGGCGCGCCGCACGCAGCTCGGCGATAACTGTGGCCATTTCGCCGGGCGCCAGTTGCGCGATGCTCTTGACGTTGCTGCGATCCTCGTAACGGAACGGCGGGTAAAAAAGCAGATCCTCGACCGTCGCCAGCCCCTTGGCTTCCAGCATCGCCGCGCGGGCCGGGCCGACGCCCTTTACGTACATGAGGGGAGTCTTCAGATCCACGCTCAACTTTAGTCTAGCTGGATGGCTGGCACGCGCCCGTTCAGCCGACCTCCACCAGCTTGTTGCGACTGGTGTGTCCGGAGCGAATGCGAACCTGCGCGCGCGGCACTCCGTAGTGTTCGGCCAGCCGTTCGATCAACTCCTGGTTGGCGCGTCCCTCTGCCGGAGGCGATTTCAGCCAGACCACCAGCTCGCCCTCGCCCGCCTGCTCAATGCGCGGCCGGCGTGAGCCGGGCTTGACGCGCACCCGCACCAGCAT
>Ga0272448_1005961_pt1 | contig 13287 bp, 8 predicted proteins | sample YNPCB0191_FD_202220 | JGI IMG/M metagenome (GOLD analysis project Ga0272448, IMG submission 202220) | Hot spring sediment microbial communities from Yellowstone National Park, WY, United States - YNP-CB-019-1 | ecosystem: Environmental > Aquatic > Thermal springs > Hot (42-90C) > Sediment...
GGCTGTGAGCCGCGCCGCATGTGCAGCGTGGGGCGCGGCTCACGGGTCTGCCCAGAATTTTAGGAGGAGAGAAGCGACGGGATTTCTCGCACCGCCGTAAACAGGCAGTGCTGGGCTTTCGGCTTGCCCAGCACCGGCTCTTCAGGCCGGTGCGGAGTAAACCTGCCAAAAATCCTGGACAGACCCCGGCTCATTCGTGTGTTGACCACAACGATCTCTTCACAGGCCGCTGGCTGCCGGCCTGCGGCGAGCGTATGTTTTTGTCGCTCGCGGTGGCTGCGCGCGCCTGGTGCCTTGAATGGTGGATAACACTCAGGGGGTAAGGATTGAAAGCATTGGTCCTGAGAGCACCCAACCAGCTGGTGTACGAGGATGTGCCAGAACCTTTGGTTGGGCCACGTGACGTCCTGATCCAGATCAAAGCCTGCGGCATCTGCGGCAGCGACGTGCACGGCATGGACGGCAGCTCTGGCCGACGTATCCCGCCCATCATTATGGGGCACGAGGCCGCCGGCGTCGTGATAGCGACAGGGCGCGAGGTGGCCGGCTGGCAGCCGGGCGACCGTGTCACTTTCGACTCGACCGTGTATTGTGGCACCTGTCACTTCTGTCGGCGCGGCCTGATCAATCTGTGTGACAACCGGCGCGTGTTCGGCGTGTCCACACCGGATTATCGCCTGCACGGTGCCATGGCCGAGTATGTGGCGGTGCCTGAACACGTGGTGTATCGGTTGCCCGACGCTGTTACCTTTGTTCAAGCGGCTTTGGTGGAACCTATGTCCGTGGCGCTGCACGCGGTGGCGCGGCTGCCCGTGCATGTCAATGCCAGTGCCGTGGTTATCGGGAGTGGCCCCATCGGTTTGCTGGCTATTCAGTGTCTGCGGGCGGCGGGCTGCGGCCTCATCTACGCCGTTGACCTGGACGCAGGCCGGCTTCAGTTGGCGTGCCAATTGGGCGCCGACCGCGGGTTGCATCCCGAGCGCGATGATGTCGTGCAGCAGGTGCTGCGCGGCACCCACGCCCGGGGCGTCGACATCGCCCTGGATGCGGTGGGCATTGCCGCGACCCTCAACCTGGCAGTACGCTGCCTGATCAAAGGGGGCGCCCTGGCCGTGGTGGGCACCTATGCCCACCAACCTGAACTACTGCTGCAAGAGGTCGTTTACCGCCAGCTCACGTTGATCGGTTCGGTTGCCTCGTGCGGAGACTACCCGGCTTGCCTCAACCTGATCGCCCGCCATCGGGTGAACGTGGACGCGCTCATCAGCGCGGTGGCGCCACTAGCCGAAGGTGCGGCCTGGTTCGAGCGCCTGCGCGCCAGCCACGGCGAGTCGCTCGTCAAGGTAGTGCTTGAGCCTTAGCCCGGAAATGGTCGCGGAAGCCCGTGGATGACGCAGGTCACCAACGCGTGCCCAGCCCGAGCGTGGGCGGTTTGGGCCACCAGACGCCGGGGATCACCTCACCGCAGTAGGCACAGGCATTGCCCTCAAGATGATACTCCAGCACGGCAAACCCCTGGCGGGCAATGATGCGCTGACCACAAGCAGGGCAATAGGTGTGATTGCCGGCGTGCCCGGGCACATTGCCGACGTACACGAAGCGCATGCCCTCCTCGAGAGCGATGTTACGCGCCTGATCAAGCGTCTCCTCCGGGGTGGGCGGCAGGTTGACCAGCTGGTACTGGGGGAAGAAGCGGCTAAAGTGCAGCGGCACGTCGGGGCTGAGTTCGTGCACCAGCCAGCGCGCCAACGCCCGTAACTGGTCCATGCGGTCATTCAGGGTAGGCACTACCAGATTGACGATCTCCAGGTGGATGCCAGTGTCATAGATCGTCTGGATGGCATCCAACACCGGGCGCAATTCGCCACCGCATACCGTGCGGTAGAACCCCTCGTCGTAACCCTTGAGATCGATCTTGATGGCGTCTACTGCCTGGCACAGCTCTAGCAACGGTTGCCTATCCACGAAGCCGGCCGAGATGACTACGCTGCGCAGGCCAGCCTGGCGACCTAGCTCGGCCGTGCTCAGCATATACTCGTAAAACACCATCGGCTCAGAATAGGTATAGGCGATCACCGGTGCATTGGCTCGCTGAGCGGCGCGCACCACCTCCTGGGGTGGCAAGTCAATGTTCTCCGTCTGTTCAGGTGGCACCTGCGAGATGCTGGCGTTCTGGCAGTACAAACAGCGCAGGCTGCAGCCGGCGGTTGCCAACGAGAAGGCAGCCGCGGTGGGCAGGAAGTGAAAGAAAGGCTTCTTTTCGATGGGATCGACGTGAACCGCGCACGGGTTACCGTAGACCACCGAGTACAGCCGGCCGGCCCTGTTCTCGCGCACCCGGCAACGCCCTCGTTCGCCCTCTTTGATGATGCAGTGATGCGGGCAGAGGTTGCAGCGTACGTAGTCGCCCTGGTGGGGAATGTGACAATACGAGACAGGGGCCGCATCTTCTACGCCACTGTGGCAGCTGCTGCAATTGAGCGATCCGCTGCTGCCGAAAGACGTGTAATGACGGGCTTCTATCGTCCATGGACCCGGCGCCGGCGGCGCAGCGCGTTCTATCGCCTGGGGGCTGCCTTCCCACCAGGCACTGCCACTCAGCCCGGCCGCGCCGCCGGCTCCGACAGCGACCAACGCTCCGGCGCCCAACAGAAACTCACGGCGTGTCAACCTACTCATACCTGCTCCTCCTCATACCCAGCCCCTGCCTTGGCAACGGGCGCATGGCCCGCGCCAAGGCAGACCACCCTTTTGTGTCACCGATCAATTCCCATCGTTGCCTGACACCGAGCTTCGTGCAAGACGTGGCAACCGGCCACGGATGGCAAACATGCCGTCCGCGCAGCTTGCGTGGCCCGGTTCAGAACCCGTGTAGACTCTCCAGGCGCACCGTGCGTACCAACCATGGCACACCCACAAAGCTGAAGAATATGATGCCCAGCCCCGCCACAGCCAACGCGGCCAGCCGACGGCCGCGCCAGCGGCGCATAGGGGCCAAATGCAAGATGAGCAGATACCCCAGCCAGGTCACCAACGACCAGGTTTCCTTGATGTCCCAACCCCAATAGCGCCCCCAGGCCTGCTGGGCCCAGATGGCACCGCTGAGGATGGCCAGCGTCAGCCAGGGGAAGCCCAACGCCACATAGCGTTCGATATTGCGCTCTACACCGCCGCCCAAAGTCCATGGGCGACCCAGCAGGCGTGCCACACCCAGCCCGGCGGCCACCCCACACAGGCCATAGCCCAGCGCTGAGCTGAGCACGTGCACCTGTAACCAGGGTGAGCGCAGTGCGGGCAACAGGGGATAGATATTTTGCTCAGCAGCGGGACGGGTGATGGCATAGCTGGCTACCAACAAGCCGATCCCCAGCACGAAAGGCCCGGCTTTGCGCTCTGGCCAGCTGGCCTCCAACAATACGTGGGTAACAGCGATCATCCACACCCAAACCAGCGCGAACTCATAGCGATTGGTGAGCGGCCAGTGGCCGGCGATGCTGGCCCGCTGTGCCAAGCCGGCTGTGAGCAACAACGCGGTCGCTAGCGTCAGACCCGTTGCCACACGGGCGAGCCACCGCCGGTCAAGCCGCGCATTCGACACATAGCACAACCAGGCTATCCACAACGTAGCGTAGGCCAGACCGATCAGCATGATGGGGTGAGCCTTTCTGCCAGCTGGCTGACGAGAGCCTGGAACTCACGCTCAAACTCCCACGCCTGTCGGCTGGCGTGTCCTGCCAGCTGCCAGGTGCCGTCGGGTGTGGCCCGGGCATAGATGCTTGCCGGCGCAAAGTAGATAGTGAGCACCGAGCCGAACAACAACAAGACGCCCGCGCTGATCGCCAGGCCATAACCCGGATCGTAGCTGGCCAGGAGCGTAACATGGATGCCCTGGGTTGTCTCCTGGTAACCGCGCAGGTAGAAACTCACCTGTGCATAGCTGGCGGGATGATTGACGCGAATGGAGTGCCGCTCGGGCATCTTGTTGCCTGAACCCAGGCTGAAGCTGGCTCTGTAGTCTGCCACACTTCCATCCGGGTAACGCAGGATGGCGAATTGCGCATCTGCCAGGCGCAGGTCGCTGGCGTGCCTGAGGGTTACTGCGCCGGCGGGCGGGACGATCACCTCTTCCTGCCAGCCCCCAAAGGCCGTCAACAAGGCGCCTCCCAGCAGCAAGGGCACTGCCAGATGGTTGGCCAAGGTGCCCAACCATGTCAGCCGGTTGCGGCGCGCAACGACGATCTCACCTGCACTGGAGGCCATGGAGCGTACATAGAAACCGCGTCTTTGCATAGTTTCCCGGATCAATGGGGCAACGGCGATCCCGGGCGGCGGGCTCAGCCGGGCACTATATGGCGCCTGATCAAAGACCAGGTTGGCATCGGGCCGCTGTCGGCCAAAGGTACGTCGCCAGAGGCCGGGCCAGCGCTGGATCAGGCAGATCAGGGTGAGCAACAGCAACAGACCTGTGGGCAGGAGCAACCAAGGGGATGAGAAGAAACTCAGCAAACCGACTGCCATCAGCCAATCGGCAGCGGTTCCGTAGCGGCTGCGCACACCTGCCCACCAGCCGTCCAGCCGAGCCGGGTCATCGGAGATGACCGGCGTCAGCTGCGGGAAGCAAGAAGCCAGTACCAGCGCAATCAGCACCAACGCGATGAGCAGGGCCGCCAGATCGGTTCGGCCAAGCCAGCGCCAGACACGCCCCAGGCGATTCTCCAAGCCCATGGCATCTCCCGGCAGGACCGGCGTACCACTGCCTGCCCTGCCCTGTCAACGCCATTATCACACTGTTAGTAGCGGATGTCAAGGGGACAAGCGGTTCCCAGGTCTCAACACGGTTTGACATATGAATTGGTCAGACGCATAATAGGCTCATGGTTGCCCCTCGGCTGGTTCACGGCCAGGCTGCCCTGCTGTCCCGACAGTGTACGTCGTTCAGGCAACGCCAGGGCTAGAGGAAGTGACGAGAAGCATCTTGCGCGCGTAGGCATGTTCAAGCTTTTCCACGAGAAGGTCGGCGCTAAGCTCATCCTGGGCTACCTGAGTGCCGTGTCGCTCATGGTGGTGGCCGGGGCACTCATGATCGTCCGGCTGGTCCAGATCAACGCCACGCTGGCCGATCTGACGCAGCGAGTGGCTGTGGACGCCGAGCTCTCTCAGGCGGCGGTCAGCCAGATCTTGGCCGCGCGTCTGAATGCCCAGCGCTATATAACGCGCGGCGAGCAGGCCGATCTGGACGCCTACAATGAGGCATTTGCTGGCCTGAGGCAACTGCTGGAGCAGGTCAGACAGCAGACCACCCAGCCCGAACGCGCCCAGGCTATCGAGCAGCTGGCAGGTGCTGTGGCCAACTACGATACCACTTTCGAAGAGATTGTGGGCATCATCCGGCAGCGCCAGCACCTGCAATCCACGGTCCTGGATGTTGAGGAGCTGGCGATCACCAACAAACTGACGGTGCTGCGCGTCGCCTTTAACATCTCCAGCGATTCACAACCCTTTTTGGCCTATAGCAATGCCCAAAATGCCTACCAGACGATGCGACTCAGCGCGGAGAGATATCTGGCTCAGGGGGACGAACGCCACAAGCTCCTGTTTGACCAGGGCTATGTTCAGGCGCGGGCAGCCCTTGCCAGCCTGGAGACGGTGCTGACCAATCCGGTTCTGCGACAACGGTGCCAGGAGGCACAGAGTGCGCTGAGGCGCTACACAGAGGCTTTTGAGACCATTCACTCGGGGCAGGTGCGCATGAAAGAACTCTCGCGCACCTTGTTGCAAGAGCTGGGACCCAACATCAGCGGTGCGGCTGCTCAGGTCGCGGCCGATACCCAGCGCGAGTTCGAGGCGCAGCGAGAGGCCACCCGGCAAATGGTGACGCGCAGCATCGTGGTGGCGCTGGTAGCTTTCAGTGCGGCGTTGGCCTTAGGGCTATTGCTGGCCCTGGGCATCTCGCGTGGCATCACGCGCCCGCTGGATCAGGTGGTGCAGACTGCCCGGCAGATCGCGGATACGGACCTGCCGGCGGTTGCCAGGGAGTTGGAGGCTCTGGCGCGCGGCCAGCTGTCAGCCGGAGTGCAGTTGGTGGCACAGCCTCTGCGTGTGATTGCACAGGATGAGGTAGGACACACGGCACAGGCCTTTAACCAGATCATCGTCAGCCGGGATGTGATGGAACGATCGTTTCGGCTGGTGGCTAGCTACCTGAACGACATGGCGCGGGCTGCCCAGAGCATCGCCCAGGGCGACCTGGACGTGACCGTCCAGGTGCGCTCAGCCGAGGATGTGTTGGGCAACGCGATGGTGTCTATGGTTGCCGGCCTGCGCGCGGCGCGAGAACAGGTGGAGCGCCAGCTGGAACGCCTGTCGGCTTTGCGCCGCATTGACGAGACGATCACGACCAGCCATGACCTGGAGCCCGCCTTGCGACTGCTGGTTGAGCAGGCGTGCCGGCAGCTGGGCGTGGCCGGGGCCGAAGTGTTGGTCCTGGACACCCAGGCGCAAGTCCTGCAGCGTGTGGCCAGCTATGGTGCGGTGCCGGGCGATGATGGCCAAGCCCTGCCCCTTGAGCGCAGCTGTGCGGGACGTATTGCGCGAACCAACGAACCGCTGGCGCTCGATCTGACCCGCCAATTGCCCGAATGTCTGGCCGGTTGGCCTGGGGTAGAAACGCTGCGAGCTTACTACGGCTTGCCGCTGCGTTTCAAGGGCGAAGTCAAAGGTGTGTTGCAGCTGTTCCACGATGCCCCCATCCAGCCCGAGCCAGCCTGGCAGGCTTTTGTGGAAACCCTGGCAGGCCAGGCGGCCATCGCCATTGAGAATCACCAGTTGGTGCGCGGCCTGGCAGAGCGCGTGGCCGCGCGCACCGCCGAGCTCCAGGCGCAGCAGGCAGCGTTGGGCAAGTCGGAGCAACGCCTGGCCTTGCACATCTTGCATACCCCGCTGGCGGTGATCGAATGGGATGCGGATCAGCGGGTGACGGCCTGGAACCCGGCCGCCGAGCGCATCTTCGGCTATACTCGCGAGGAAGCGCTCGGCCGTGATGTCGTAGAGCTGATTGTGTCGCCTGCAATCCGGCCGTTGCTGGGTGAGCTCATCCACGATCTGAAGACCAACCCGGTCAGCCGGCGCAACACCAACGAGAACATCACCAAAGACGGGCGCATCATTATGTGCGAGTGGTACAACACGCCACTGGTGGACCAGGAAGGCAGGGTCATGAGCGTGGCGTCCATGGCGCTGGATGTAACCGAGCGCCACCAGGCCGAGATCGCCCTGCGCCAGGCCAAAGAGGCGGCCGAGCAGGCTCGTCAGCTGGCCGAGGCAGCCACGCGCGCCAAGAGCGAATTTCTGGCCAACATGAGCCACGAAATCCGTACCCCAATGAACGCCATCATCGGCATGACCAGCCTGTTGCTGGATACCCCGCTCACGCCTGAACAGCGCGAGTTTGCTGAAACCATTCGCGCCAGCGGCGATACGCTGCTCAGCCTGATCAACGACATCCTGGATTTCTCCAAGATCGAGTCCGGTAAAATGGAACTGGAGCACCAACCGTTTGATCTGCGCACCTGCATCGAGGAGGCGCTCGATCTGGTGTCACTGCGGGCGGCGCAGAAGGGGTTGGACCTGGCCTACCATATCGAGGCCAATGTGCCGGGCTACATTGTCAGTGACATGACCCGTCTACGCCAGATTCTGGTCAATCTGCTGAACAACGCGGTGAAGTTTACCGAGCACGGTGAGGTAGTCGTAGAGGTGCGGCTGGCAGATGGTCAAACGGCTGACGGGGTCAGCCCTGAAACTTCGGGCAGGACGCAGCTGTGTGTGTCGGTACGCGATACGGGCATCGGCATCCCGCCGGAGAAGATCGGACGCCTGTTCCAGTCCTTCAGCCAGGTAGATGCTTCGACCACGCGCAAGTACGGTGGGACAGGTTTGGGATTGGCCATCAGTAAGCGGTTGGCCGAACTGATGGGCGGCAGCATGTGGGTAGAAAGCCGTGGGGTGCCGGGCGAAGGTTCTACCTTCTACTTCACGATTGCGGTTGAGGTGGCGCAGGATCGGCGCGCTCCAATATGGGTGGGCAACGTACCCCAGCTGGCCGGCCGGCGCGTCTTGATTGTGGACGACAATGCCACCAACCGCAATATCTTGGGCCGCTATGTGGCCAGCTGGCAGATGGTGCCCGAAATGGCCGAGTCGGCGCAACAGGCCCTCTCCCTGCTCGAGGCCGGCGAACAGCGTGGCGAACCCTTCGATCTGGCCATCCTCGATCTGCACATGCCGGACATGGATGGGGTAAGCCTGGCGCGCACCATTCGTCAACGCACTGCGTCCCGATCACCGGCGTTGGTGATGGTGACCTCACTGGGACATACCTTGCCCGACGCCAAAGAGCTGTTTGCCGCCTTCTTGCACAAGCCGATCAAGCCAGGTCAATTGCGCGAGGTGCTGGTTGCGGCGCTCACCGGCCAACCCGCGTCGGTGGAGCGACGGCGGGCCACTGATCTGCCGCCCGATGACAAGCCGGGACTGCGTCACCCGTTGCGCATCCTGTTGGCCGAAGACAACGTGGTTAACCAGCGGGTAGCCTTACGGCTGCTGGAACGTCTGGGATATTCGGCCGACGTGGCCGCCAATGGCCTGGAGACACTGGATGCGCTGCGCCGTCAAGTGTACGACGTGGTGTTGATGGATGTTCAGATGCCGGAGATGGATGGTTTGGAGGCCAGCCGGCGCATCTGCCAGGAATGGCCGGCCGATCAACGCCCGCGACTGATCGCGATGACGGCCAATGCGATGCAAGGTGATCGCGAGGCCTGCCTGGCAGCCGGCATGGACGATTACATCAGCAAGCCCGTGCGTCTGGACGAACTGCGTCGGGCGCTCAGCCAGGCCACCCGCCGGGAGGTGTCGAACCGCAAGGTGCACCTGCATGGGGCGTCGGACGAGGGCCGCACCGCGGGTTGATTGTCAATCATTCGTGGTCGAGGTGAATGCCAACTATGAGGATGCTGATAACTGCCGAATTGCCCCGGGATGTTCTGGAGCGGCTGCGGGCAACCGGGCATGAGCTGCGCCTGGATACGACCTGGGCTGAGCAGCGCCACATCCTGTCGGAGGAGGACATGGTGCGCCTGGCAAGCGATGGATTTGACGTCATCATCGCCGAGATGGAGCCGGTATCCAGGCGGGTGATGGATGCCGCCGGCGCCGGGCTGCGCCTGATCGGTGCGGCGCGAGCCGACCCGGTCAATGTGGATATGGACGTTGCCCGGGCCCGCAACATCCTGGTGTTGCACACGCCGGCTCGCAATGCGCGCCCCGTGGCCGAGCTGACGCTGGGCCTGATGATCGTCCTGGCGCGGCGTATCCTGCCCGCCGACCAGTTCATCCGCCAAGGGCGTTGGCGCGCCGATCACCGCTGGGGCCCACACCGGTTGTTCGAAGGCCCGGGACTGGCGAGTATGACGCTGGGTTTGGTGGGTTATGGCTCGGTGGGACGTCAGGTAGCACAGCGTGCCCGAGCCTTTGATATGCACATCCTGGTCTACGATCCTTACGTACGCAATGTCGAGCCTTACGTTACTCTGGTCTCTCTGGAGGAGCTGTTACGCCGCAGCGACTTCGTTTCTCTACACGCCGCGGTCACCCCAGAAACCACCGGTCTGCTCAATGCTGCCGCTTTGGGGCTGATGAAACCGAGTGCTTATCTGATCAATACTGCTCGGGCCGCGCTGGTGGATGAAAAAGCGCTCTACCAGGCATTGGTTGAGCGGCGCATCGCCGGGGCAGCCATGGATGTCTATTGGCAAGAGCCCCCGCCGCCAGATAGCCCCTGGTTTGCGCTCGACAATGTGGTGCTGACGCCTCACCTGGGAGGTGCCACGCCTGAGACGCCGCGCAACCACGCGGCTATGCTGTATGAAGATATCGAGCGCTTCCTCAGAGGCGAACGACCGCTGCGCCTGGCCAATCCCGAAGTGTGGGATCAGCTGCATCCCAAAGGCAACTAATTTGTATCAAACACTCTTCAATTCAGAAGGAGTCAGTATCCCGTGCGCGTTGCAATGTACTACAACAATCACGATGTGCGACTGGAGGAAATGCCCACCCCCGAAATTGGCCCGGGCGAGCTACTGGTACGCGTCGAGGCATGTGGCATCTGTGGCAGCGACACTGTCGAGTGGTATCGCCTGCGCCGGGCACCTCTGGTCTTGGGGCATGAGATCGCGGGGCAGGTGGCCGCGGTGGGTGAGGGGGTGAGCCAGTATAAGGTAGGAGATCGCGTCTTTGTGTACCATCATGTGCCCTGCAATACCTGTCACATCTGCCTGAGCGGGCACCATACCGCCTGCGATACCTTCCGCAAGAGCCATTTCTACCCGGGCGGATTTGCCGAGTATGTACGCGTGCCGGCCATCAACACCGATCGGGGGGTCTATCTGTTGCCCGACCACGTCTCGTACGAAGAGGGCAGTTTCGTGGAACCGGTGGCCTGCGTGGTGCGCGGCGCGCGCCTGGCCCGTCTGCAACCCGGGCAGACTGTTTTGGTGCTGGGCAGTGGCATCACCGGCTTGCTGCACATCCAGCTGGCACGGGCTTTGGGCGCCGGCCGCATCATCGCCACGGACGTGAGCGATTACCGGATGGAGGCGGCGCGGCGCTTCGGAGCCGATCATGTGTTCCATGCTCGAGAGGACATGCCCACTCGCGTGCGGCAGGTCAACGACGGGCGCCTGGCTGACCTGGTCATCGCCTGCGCCGGGGCGCTGCCAGCCCTGGAACAAGCCGTAACGTGCGTGGAACGAGGCGGGACGGTGCTCTTTTTCGCCTTGACCGCAGAGGGCGTGAAGTTCCCGATCTCGATCAATGATCTGTTGCTGAATGAGATCACCTTACTGGGTTCCTACTCGGGCAGCCGTCAGGATGCCACGGTTGCCCTGCAACTGATCGCCAACGGCAGCTTGCGGGTGCGCGACATGATCACCCATCGCTTCGGCCTGGCCGAGACGCAACGCGGCTTTGAGCTGGTAGCCGCAGCACAGGAGTCGATCAAAGTCATCATCGAACCGCAGCACTAGCCAGGGCGGGTAGAGCAGAGGCAACTGTCACCGCGCTTGCCGTAGAGGCGCATCGACACCGCGTGAGAGGAGACTGCCCCGGCATTCCTTGCGGCCTCAGAGGCGAGCCGCTCGCAACCGTGTAACTCCTTTCAAGTCCAGGAACTGGGGGTGTGGCCGGTGGAGAAAACATTTCTGTTGGGCATAGACGCGGGCACTTCGGTGATCAAGAGTGTCATCTTCGATCTGGAAGGCAACGAACGTTGGATTGCCTCGGCCAGGACGGAAGTGTTGAGCCCGGTGGTGGGCTGGGCCGAACAGGATATGCTGGCCGTATGGCAGGCCGTGGAACAGGTGGTGGCACGGGTGATGGCCGAGAGCCAGCTACCGCCCCACCAGATTGCGGCGGTGGGCATCACCGGACAAGGCGACGGCACCTGGCTGATCGGCCGCGACGGGGAACCCGCCTATCACGCCATTATCTGGCTGGATGGCCGCGGGGGCGAGCTGGCCGAGCGCTGGCTGAGCGAGGGCCTCAGTCAGCGGTTGTTTGCGCTGACCGGCACCTTGCCCAATACCTCCAATCAATCGGTGCAGTTGTGTTGGCTGGCGCAACATCGGCCGGACATTCTGGACCGCAGTCAGGTCGCGGTACACGCCAAGGACTGGGTATTCTACAAAATGACCGGCCAGCTGTGCAGCGACGAATCGGACGTATCGTTCACCTTCTTCGATGTGCGGCGGCGAGCCTACTCCGACGAAGTGTTTGAGTTGCTGGGGCTGCAAGCCTGGCGTCACCTTATGCCGATCGTCCGTCCCTGCCATCAGAACCTGGCGCCTATCCGACGCGAGGTGGCGGAACGTATGGGCTTGGCGCCGGACACACCGGTGGCTTCCGGGCCACTCGACGTGACGGCCACCGCGCTGGGTGTGGGCGCGCTGGACGCCGGAGATACGGTGTCCATCCTGGGCACCGCCGGCATTCACGAGATGGTGCTCGATCGACCGGACACCGACCCGCCCAACGTAGGCTACACGATGTGTTATCCGTTGACCGACCGCTGGCTGCGCATGGTGCCGACCATGACCGGCACGGTCAGCCTGGATTGGTTCATCCAGCAATTCTGTCAGGAGGACGCCAACCTGGCTCGGCAGCGAGGCGTTGACCTGTACCATGTGCTAGAGGAAGCCATGAGCCAGATCCCGCCCGGTTCGGGTGGCATCATCTATCACCCTTACATCTGTCCGGGCGGCGAACGCGGTCCCTTTATGAAGCCCAGCGCCCGTGCCCAGTTCTTCGGTTTGAGCAACGCCCATACCCGACATCATCTGTTGCGCGCGGTCTACGAGGGGGTGGCTTTGTCGGTGCGGGACTGCTACTTGCACATGCCGGCCAATCCGACCGCGGTGCGGCTGGCGGGGGGCGGTGCGCGCAGTCCCTTCTGGGTGCAGATGCTGGCCGACGTGACCGGTACACCTATGCAACTATTCGCCGGTTCCGAGTTCGGTGCCAGAGGCGCAGCGATCAACGCGGCAGTGGCGGTGGGGCTGTTTGCCGACTACCGGGAGGCGGTGCGGCGCATGGTATGTCCGGCGAGCGAGTTCCATCCGCATCCCCAGCGGGCAGCCTACTACGCAGACATCCACCGCCTGTTCCAGCAAGTCTATCGGGCCGTGTGGGATGCCTGGGACGAGCTGGCCAGACTGCAGCGGACGGCGGAACAAAGTGGTCGTTGTGATTAAACATAACTGTGTGATACTTAAGGGGAGGTATGACAAATGGCAGAAACGATGCGGGCTGTAGTGGTGCATGCCTATGGGGACTTCCGCCTTGAAGAGGTTCCCAAGCCCAAGGCTGGCCCAGGCGAGATCCTGTTGCGCGTGGGCGGCGCGGGCATTTGTGCGGCTGACCGCAAGTTCTACACCCATGGGCCGTGGAAGTTGCCCTTTCCGTTCATCACCGGCCATGAGATCGCCGGCCAGGTAGTTGAACTGGGCGAAGGTGCCGCTGAACACTTTGGCTTGGCTTTGGGGGACAAAGTGGCGGTTGAGCCGGTCATTCCGTGCGGCAAGTGCTGGTACTGTGAGCGGGGCCAGTATCAGATCTGCACCAACCAGCAGTTCATAGGGGTGACCATCAACGGTGGTTGGGCCGAGTACGTGAAGTTGCCCAGCACGGCGCGCGTTTACAAGGTTCCCCCCCACGTGCCGCTGACCGAAGCCG